>ENA-ORND01002815-ORND01002815.1-human-gut-metagenome-genome-assembly--contig:-NODE-2815-length-10227-cov-4.262485_pt1 | contig 10227 bp, 8 predicted proteins | sample MGYA00242111_ERZ509014 | MGnify/ENA primary metagenome ERZ509014 (study PRJEB26280, sample SAMEA2338694) | human gut metagenome | biome: human gut; feature: human-associated habitat; material: faeces... | reverse complement strand
CCTCGCCGACGCTGTTCGCGTCGAAGAGCACGAAGCTCACAACCACGAGCAGCAGGACATAGATGTGCTTGAAAACGCGCGTTTTCGCAAGCGCCCTGCCGTACCAGAGCTTTTCCGCCGTCAGAAACACGGCGAAGAACAGCCCCCACAGCACAAAGTTCCACGCCGCGCCGTGCCAGAGACCGGTCAGCAGCCAGACGACCAGAATATTGCGCAGCCACTTTGTTTTGCTCACGCGGTTGCCGCCGAGCGGGATGTACACATAGTCGCGAAACCAGGTGGACAGCGAGATGTGCCACCGCCGCCAGAACTCCGTGACCGACAGGGAGATATACGGGTAGTTGAAGTTTTCGAGGAAGTGGAAGCCGAACATCCGGCCGAGGCCGATGGCCATGTCGCTGTAGCCGGAGAAGTCGAAATAGATCTGCAGCGTGTAGGCGATGGCGGCCAGCCAGTACATGAGCGAGCCGTAATTGGCGGGGTTGCCGCTGTAGACGATGGTGGCCACCTGCGCGACCTGATTGGCCAGCAGCAGCTTTTTGGCCAGACCCACGACAAAGCGCCGGAAGCCCTGCGCGAGATCGTCCATGGTCACTTGGCGCTCCCGGATCTCCTGCTCGACGGTCTCATAGCGCACGATGGGGCCGGCGATGAGCTGCGGGAAGAAGCTGACGTACATCAGCAGGTAGAAAAAGTTGCGCTGCAGGGCGATCTTGCCGCGGTAGAGGTCGATGACATACGACAGGATCTGAAACGTGTAAAAGCTGATGCCGATCGGCAGCGCGATACCGGGGTCCGTCAGGCCGAGAAACGAGAACGTCCGGCACAGGAAGTTGAGGTATTTGAACACGACGAGGTTGCCGAGGATGACGACGATCGCCGCGATCAGCGCGGCCTTTTTCGCGCGCGGCCGCGCCTCAAAATGCACGATGGCAAAGCCGCTGCCGTAGGCCACGAGCGTCACGAGCACCATGAGCACGACCATCTTCGGCTCGCCCCAGGCGTAGAAGATCAGCGACGCGATGAGCAGCATGGCGTTCTGCACGGGCTTCGAGCGGATGAGCACGCACAGCCCCGCCAGCGGCAGGAAGAAAAACAGAAATGTCTGACTGCTGAATACCATCGCTCAGTCCTCCACCATGAAGTCGTCCGACGTGAAAAACGGCGTGCTGCCGATCAAGAGCACCTTTGTGATCCGGTGCTCGCGCAGATACTCCGCCAGCCGAAACGGCTTTCCCATGTCCTGCTCATAGCTGCGCAGATCGACGCTGTAGACCCGGTCAAAGTGCGAAGCCATGAGTTTGAGGATGGCGTTGTCATACGATTCGCCGAGCATCAGCAGATTCCCGCGTCCGGTCGTGCCGGTGTCAAGGATGACCTCGCCGTTGTCCCAGCCGTAGACCCCACCGTAGCTGGCGTCCGTGAGCTGGCCGCTGAGCGCGGCGTCCTGCCTGCCGTAATCATCCGCCGGTTCTCCGGCGATCGTCACGGACATCTTCGGGAAAGCAAAGCGGTAGACATCCATCGGCTCAAAAAACTGCTCCTGCGCGCCGATAGACAGCGCTTTTGAGCCGGAGAAGTGATCGGATACGCGCACCGTTTCCAGCGGCTCGAGCAGGTCGGTGCAGCCGAGCAGGGCGGCCGCCTCGCGTTAGCCGCGGTAGGAGCCGACGTTGCACCAGTGATGATCGGTCTGGTAAAAGTCGCGCTCATACGTCTCCAGCTCGTCCACGGCGAACCTGCCCATCTGTTCTGCCGGCAGGTTCACCCGGCTGCTGAGGTATTCAAACGCGCCGTTGTTTTCCCCGGCCGGGAAGTTGTTGTTCGAGTCGCCCTCGACCATATAGAGATAAAACGTCACGTCCGGATGCGCGGCGATCAGTGCATTGAGGTTTTCGCTGTGCCGCGTGAGCTCCGGTATCACCATGTCGGGACTGCAGTAGGCGTAGGCCAGATATTTCCCGCCGTAGACGAGAAGCTGGTCGTACTGGACCGGCACGTTCGGATACCGGTGCGACAGGCGCACCATGGAGTCGTACCGGATCTTGTTCTGCGCGTCATTGAAGGTCTTTTTCATCGCCTGCGCCAGCGGGATCTGATCGCTGAGCGCAGCCTCCATGGCGTCCTGAAACGAACCGTCGAGCCAGCTTTCCGCCGTCAGCGGGGCAACGGTGTTGGCCGGGCGGTTTTCGTAGTAGTTGACGTCCTTCGGGCGCAGCAGCGTGCGCCCGAGCCCGGTCAGCAGCACGGCGGCAGCACAGCAGAGCATGGCCGCGTTGCACAGATTCCGGGTGCGTTTGCTTTTGTCGGCGTGTTTCACGTGCGATTTCTCCTGAATTCGAAAATTTGCAAAAAACTTCTTTTAATTATGCCCCTTTTCGACCGGCCTTGTCAAGCGCGGCGGCCGCGCAGATCGGGTTTTACAATGCGCGCCGGCTGCGTTACAATAGGTCTGCTGAGAAAGGAGCGTTCCCATGAACATGACATTGGAGACCATCCGGGCGGCGCACGTGCGCATCGCCCCCTATATTGTCCGGACGCCGCTGCCGGCGCTCGACGATGCCCTCGGCTGCGAGGTGTATGTCAAGGCCGAGTGTATGCAGCGCACGGGCGCATTCAAGTTGCGCGGCGCAATGAACAAGATCCTCACCCTGACGGACGCCGAGCGCGCACACGACGCACACGACCAGGGACACGAGGCCGACGATGCGCAGCGTGGAGATGATGCCGGTGGACTGCACGAGCTTCGAGCAGATCGGCGCGAGGAAGGCGGACGAGCCACCGGTGAAGGCCATGCACAGGCCGGAAACGAGGCCGCGCTTGTCCGGATACCAGCCGGTGGAGACATAGGTGGCCACGGTGTAGGCGAGGCCGTTGCCGAGACCCTGCAGGAAGCTGAAGGTCACATACAGCAGCCACGGGGACGACTGCGGCACGAAGCTGCTGGTCAGCGTGCCGAGCGGGAACAGCACGGCGCCGAGCAGCATGGCGTTTCTTGCGCCGATCTTCGACATGAGCGTGCCGCCGATCAGAGCGCCGGGCGTCCAGCACAGCAGCATGGTCGTGCTGACGTTTGCGATGGCGTCTGCGGTCCAGTTAAAGTGTGCTGCCAGCGGGGAAACAAATACGGCTGCAGAGTTGGTCACGCCGGTGATGAGCAAAATCACCAGGCAGCGGATCAGGATTCCAAGGCGGTTGCGATCCATATTCTCGATCGTCTTTTCCATCGAGATTCTCCTTTCTATCATTGACATGGTCCTGCGCTCCGGCAGCCGGGCAGACAGCCGTCCGGAGCGCTCCGCACCGCCGCGACGGACGGCTGCGGAGCTGCGTTCGTGTGTCCCTGCGGGATACACATCGGTTTTGTTCGGTTGTGCCCATTATATTTGCTTGACAGGAAATCGACAATGTTTGCCGTGCACAGTATCCGGTCAAAATTTTGTCATAGAGACCAATCCGCATTTTGCTCCGGAAACCGTTTTTGACGCAAAAAACCGGACCGGCAAGCTTTGCCGGTCCGGTTTTCAGGCTGCGGCCGCCGTCAGAAGGCGACGTTGTTGAGGTAGCCGTCGATCAGAAAAGACAGCTGGAGCGAAAACAGCAGCTCTGTCGTCGAAAGGTCGATCCCGCAGATGGATTCGATCTGTGCGATGCGGTAGTTGACGGTGTTGCGGTGCAGAAAGAGCCGCTCGGAGGTGTGCGCCTTGTTAAAGCCGCATTTGGTGAATACGCGCAGCGTCTGGTAGAGCTCGGCGCTTTTTTCGCGGTCGTAGTGGATGAGCGTGTCGAGCGCGGGATGCCGGATGAAGGACAGCAGGCTTTTGTCCTCGACCTGATCGAGCAGCGCGTAATACACGTAGTCCGAGAAAAAGAAGAGCTTCTGGTCCGAGCGCATCTGCTTGGCCAATTGCAAGGTCTGCAGCAGCATGTTATAGTGGAGTGAAAGCTGGTTGTTGGCCTGAAAACAGTTGCTGATGCCGACGATCAGCCGGTGCCCCTGCGTGTACTGCTCCAGTGCTGCGCGCTGTTCGGGCGTGATGGTGCCGCCGTCCGCCGCTGTCAGCAGCAGCACCAGATCGTTCTTGACCACCGAAAAGGCCGTCTTGCCGAAGATGGCCTGCATATCTGGAATGAGGCGGGATTTGTAGTAGGCCGGCTCCTTATAATAGACCGGCCGGATGATCGCCAGACATTTCTGCTCCGGAAAGCTCAGCTTGGCCAGCTTCATGCGGCGCTCCATGTCCACGTTCTGCGCGCCGGCGAGCATATCGGCAAAGATGTTGTTGAGCTGGGAGGCGCGGTAATCGATCCAGTTGCCGTTGTTGCTTTTGACGATGCGCTCCTTTGCCGAGTTGGACAGCAGCGGGATGATCTGCTGCTCGGCCGCGCTGAACATGCCGGTCTTGCTCACGATGATGACGTAGCCCATCATGAAATTGTCGTAGACGATGCGCGTGCACAGCAGATAGCGCTGCATGTGCTCGCAAAAGAGCGTGAAGGGCTTGTCCGAGAGGGAATACTCGTTTTTGCGCCGCCGGTCCTCGATGTACTCCATTAGAATATCGCTGCAGTATCCCTGCTCGATGCTCCGCATCCACAGCGGGTAGTCCACATAGAAGTTTTTCGTCTTGGCCACGAGCTTTCCCGTGCTGTCGATCACGACGAACAGGTCGCCGGTGACGTCGGTCATTTTGGTCAGCACCCGGTCCAGCTCCGCACCGTTGCAGAGCATATACAGCACCTGTGTATAGAGCTGCTGGTCGGACTGCTGGTAGCTCAGCAGTTCCTTTACGGTCTGAAACAGCACGGCAAATTCACCGCGATCGATCATGGCGCTGTTCGTCAGTCTGTCCGCTAGCTCCGGCGGCAGCGTGCCGTAGTACAGCAGGTTGGTCGGCAGTACGGTGTCCGGTGTCAGCTGCCCCGCGTCGGCAAAATAGAGCGTTCCGGCCTGCACATCGCTCTGACCGGAGGCAAGGATGTTGACGTCCGCCAGTTCGCAGTCGGAACGAATGTCGATGTACATGAGCATATGCGGCTGACTGGCCGAATGCAGCTTTGTGATCAGTTCGGAAAATTTCACGGTCGTGCCTCCTCGGATATACTAAAATTGTTAAAAAAATATTTAGCTCAATTATACTACACGGAGGGGTGCGGGCGCAACCGCTGCCGTTGTGCTGTGCGACAAAAAGGCGGCGGGTCGTTGTGCACGGCACACAACGGCGGTCGTTTCCACGTCGGGCAGGATCGTTGTGCACGGCGGCGGGATTGTCTGTCCCGCACAAAATCAAGCTTTTTTTGGTGTTTCGTGCATATGGAAATTCGCAAAACAGATGGTTAAAATATTTGCAAAGGCACGGATGCGGCGGCAGAATCCGCATCCCATGTCGTTCCTGCACAAGCAGACAGCATCGGTTTCGGAATCCTCCAAAGAAAGAGAAGAAACACCTCATGAAGTACGAAAAACTGTTTCAGCCCGGAAAGATCGGCAACCTCGAGCTGCGCAACCGCGTCGTGATGACGGCCATGGGCGCGCTCATGGGCGACTGGAACGGCTGCACCACGCCGGAGCAGATCCGTTTCTATGAGGATCGCGCCAAGGGCGGCTGCGGCCTCATCATTCCGGAATTCACCTCCGTGGACGCCGACAGCGGCCATTGCAACCCCATCCAGCTCGGCATCTATGACAGCCGGCAGATCAAGAGCTTCCAGCTCATCTGCGAGGCGGTGCATCGCCACGGCGCAAAGATCTTCATCCAGCTGCATCACGGCGGCCGCGAGGCGCCCCCGGCCTGCAACGGCGGCCGTCAGGCCATGGCTCCGAGTGTGGAGCTCAACTCCGTCGTCGGCCGCGCGACCATTCTGCCGCGCGAGATGACCATTGAGGACATTGACAACCTGGTCGAGAAGTACGTGCAGGCGGCGGTCAACTCCGAGCTGGCCGGTGCCGACGGTGTCGAGGTCCACGCGGCGCACGGCTATCTCGTGCAGCAGTTTTTGAGCCCTTACACCAACAAGCGCACCGACGAATACGGCGGAAGCATGGAAAACCGCTGCCGCTTCCTCGTGCGTATCCTCACCGGCATCCGCGCCGCCGTCAGCCGTGATTTCGTTGTCGGCGCGCGCATCAATGGCAATGACTTCGTCGAGGGCGGCAACGATCTCGCTGCCTGCACCGAGATCGCCAAATACCTAGAGCCGTATGTGGATTACTTCAATGTGTCCTGCGGCGTGTATGCCAGCGCACCGACCATGATCGAGCCGTGCTACAGCCCCGAGGGTTGGAGAAAGAATCTGGCCAAGACCATCAAGGCTGCCGTGAATGTGCCTGTCATCGCCGTCAACACCATCAAGCACCCCGAGACGGCCGAGCGCTTCCTGCAGGAGGGCGTGAGTGACTTTGTCGGCATGTCCCGCATGCAGCTGGCTGATCCCGACGTGGTCAAAAAGGCCATGGCCGGCCGTGAGGATCTCATCCGCAAGTGCCTTGGCTGCATGAACTGCAACAAGTCCGTCGTCGCGGGCAAGAACCTGCACTGCGCCATCAACCCCGTCACCGGCCGCGCCACGGTCTACGGCGACGAGAACCTGGTCAAGACCGGCGCCGGCCGCACGGTCGCGGTCGTGGGCGGCGGCCCCGGCGGCATGCAGGCTGCGCTCCTGCTGAAAAAGCGCGGTTATTACCCGGTCATTTTCGAGAGCCGTGACCATCTCGGCGGCAGCGCCGTGCTGGCCTCGAAAGCGCCGTGCAAGGGTATGGTGGCCGAGCTCATCGAGACCATGAAGGCCGAGATGAAGGAGTACCACATCGAGGTGCGCCTGAACACACCCGCCACGGTCGAGACGCTGCGCGCGCTCGATCCCTACGGCGTCGTCGTCGCCTGCGGCGGCGATCAGATCGTGCCGAACATTCCCGGTGTGGACCGCAGCAATGTCTACTATATTGAGGACGTGCTCATGGGCCGCGTCTCCTTCGAGGGCAAGAACATTGCCGTCATCGGCGGCGGCCATGTCGGCCTTGAGGTCGCGCACTTCCTGTGCGACAGCAACAAGGTCACGGTCGTCGAGATGCAGAAGGAGGTCGGTGTCACGATCTACCGCACCGCGCGCTACAAGCTGCTGTCCCTGCTCGCCGAGAGCGGCGTGGAGGTCCTGACCGAGCACGCCATTGCCGGCGTGACCGACGGCGCGGTCGAGCTCAAAAAGACCGACACCGGCGAGGTCGTCACCCGCCCGGCCGATATCGTCATCATGGCGCTCGGTAATCGCCCCGACAAGAGCTACGAGCAGCAGCTCAAGGATGCGTTCGACAAGGTCGTCTTTGTCGGCGACGCCAACAAGGGCGGCACGATGGCCGATGCCACGCTCAGCGCCTACGAAAACTGCTGGTTCTTCTAAACCATACTGAATTTTTTATAAAAGGAAGGCTTTATTATGAAAAACAATCTGTTTGATCTTTCCGGCCAGGTCGCGTTCTGCTGCGGCGGTTCCTCCGGTCTCGGCCTTCAGTTCGCCAAGGCAATGGCCAACGCGGGCGCAGACATCGCGCTCGTCGCCCGCCGCACCGATCGTCTGGATGAAAACGCCAGGGAGATCGAGGCGGAATACGGCGTCAAGGTCTATCCGCATTACATGGATCTGCAGGATTCCAAGAGCATCACGGACTGCGTCAGCGACGTCGTCGCGCATTTTGGCAAGATCGACATTCTGGTCAATGCCGCTGGTATTCCGGGCGGCGGCGACCCGGCCACGCTCACGGACGAGTACTGGCTCAACGTCATCAACACCGACCTCAACGGGCAGTTCTTCACCTGCCGCGAGGTCGTGCGCCAGTCCATGAAGCCCAATCAGTACGGCCGCATCATCATGGTCTCGTCCATCCACGGCGTCTGCGGCCGTAAGGGCGTGGACACGGCACCGTATGCGGCGGCCAAGGGCGGCATCGTCAACCTGACGCGCTCGCTCGGCAACTCCTGGGCGCGCGACGGCATCACCGTCAACTGCATCTGCCCGGGCTACTTCCCGACGGAAATGACCGCGGCCTACATCGACGCGCCCTTCTTCCATCAGGCGCACCTCGAGTGCTGCCCCATGGAGCGCCACGGCGAGACCGGCGAAATGGACGGCCTGTGCACCTACTTTGCCTCCCCGGCCTGCAGCTACACCACCGGCCAGATCGTGTGCGTGGACGGCGGCTGGAGCGCCATCTGATCTCTGCCTGATCCGGCTTTCGCCGCGGCGCATAGCGGCGAAGCCGTTCCTCTCCGCGTCGGGCGGCTGTGTATGCCCGGCTGCCCGACGCGTCATGTTTCCCGTATCACCATGCGCATTTCTTCCTTTCATTTTCCCCCCCCACTCCATGGCATACGTCCCTTCTTTTCCTTTGCGCGGCAGCAGGTTTTGCTGCCGCGCAAGGCGTTTTGGGGCATTGCGTGCGCGCTTGCGCTGCGCGGCGATTTGTGCTATCCTGCGCGTGAGGTGATACGATGAAAATTCTCATGATCAACGGCAGCCCGCATCCGCGCGGCTGCACATACACCGCCCTGCACGAAATGGAGCGGGTGCTGCGCGCAGCCGGTGCCGAGGTGCAGATTCTGACCGTCGGTGCCGAGCAGATAGGCGGTTGCGTGGCCTGCGGCGGCTGCCGTGCAACCGGCCGCTGCGTGCGCGGCGGGCTGGTGAACGATGCCATCGACGCGATGGAGACGGCGGACGCGCTCGTGCTCGCTTCCCCGGTACACTATGCCGGGATTTCCGGCGCGATGTCTGCTTTTTGTGACCGGCTGTTCTATGCCGGCGGCAGTTGGGCGAATAAGCCGTGCGCCTGCGTCGTCTCGGCGCGCCGCGCGGGCACGACGGCCGCGCTCGATCAGCTGGTCAAATACCCGATGATCTCGAATATGCCGGTCGTGTCCTCTCAGTACTGGCCGATGGTGCACGGCGCGCGCCCGGAGGACGTCGCGCAGGACGAGGAGGGCCTGCAGACCATGCGCCAGCTTGCGCGCAATTTACTCTGGCTGCTGCAGTGCATTGCAGCCGGCGATGCCGCCGGTGTCCCGCGCCCGGAGACGGAAGCGCGCAAGTTCACCAATTTCATCCGCTGATCTGCAGCAGGATCACAAAAACAGCCCCCGCAGGCACTGCCTGCGGGGGCTCTTTTGCTCGTTATGTGCGGTGCATTCAGCCGTGCTTTTTCGCGCGGCGCTTGCCGGTCATGTGCTCGACAGTCAGGCACAGGACGGTCGTTGCGGGAATGACGGCCTTCGAATACGGAAAGTCCGGCGCACGATACTGCGCCATGAGCACGCGCAGCGCGCGCTCCTTGTCCGCGTCCGGCACGACCGAGATGCGGCCCTGACCGATGACGCTCTTGTACGTCATGGTGCAGTTGCCGTGCTCATCGTCGAGGATGAGCGCGTGCCCGCGGTCCATCTCGAACGCGACATTCGGATTTTTGGCAATGAGGTCGTACTTCGTGCCGGTGTTTGCGCCGTGGAAGTACAGGCGGACAGTCTCGCCGTCCACCTCCAGGCCGAAGTTCAGCGGCAGGATATAGGGATACGGCTCGTCGTGCAGGGCGAGGCGGCAGACGTCGCACCCGCGCATGACGGTGATGAGCTCCTGAAAATCGGCGATCTCTCGATCGGATCTGCGCATGGGAATGCTCCTTTCTGATTAGCCGACCGGCGGGCCGAGGCGCGCCAGCACGTCCTGAAAATAGTCCGGCAGGGGGCAGGTGAACGTCACGAGCTCGCCGGTGCGCGGGTGGAGAAAGCGCAGCGCCCGCGCGTGCAGGCACTGGCCGCTCAGGCCCTTTTCCGGCCGCTTGTGGCCGTAGACCAGGTCGCCGAGCAGAGGGTGACCGATGTGCGCCATGTGCACGCGGATCTGGTGCGTGCGGCCGGTCTCAAGCTCGCAGCGGATGTGCGTGTAGCCGTTGTAGCGTGCGATGACCGACCAGTGCGTGACGGCGCGGCGGGCATTTTTCTGTGTCACGGCCATGCGCTTGCGGTCGGTCGGGTGGCGGCCGATGGGCGCATCGACCGTGCCGGCGTCCTCGCGCAGATTGCCGCAGACGACGGCCTCATACGTGCGGGCCATGGTGTGGTCGGCCAGCTGCGCCGAGAGGGCGAGGTGCGCAAAGTCGTTTTTCGCCGCGACGAGCAGACCGGACGTATCTTTGTCGATGCGGTGCACGATGCCGGGCCGCCGCTCTCCGCCGACGCC
>ENA-ORND01002810-ORND01002810.1-human-gut-metagenome-genome-assembly--contig:-NODE-2810-length-10233-cov-4.328061_pt1 | contig 10233 bp, 7 predicted proteins | sample MGYA00242111_ERZ509014 | MGnify/ENA primary metagenome ERZ509014 (study PRJEB26280, sample SAMEA2338694) | human gut metagenome | biome: human gut; feature: human-associated habitat; material: faeces... | reverse complement strand
TTTTGCTTTATTATTTTTCAGGATGGACAGATTTGCCGGCGTGATGCCGATCTCCTCGGCCAACTCGCCCGCGCCTTTGTGGCGGCGCGCCATCATCACATCCAGATTGACCACAATGGGCATCGTGCCGCCTCCTTAAATCGTGTAGTCAAGCTCGTCCTTCATGTGGACGGCCTGGGCAAAGGCGTTTTTCAGCACCCGGACAATGAGCGCCATGAACGCCGCGGCCACGCCCAGAAACGCAAACGGCAGATAGATGTACGCCGCGGCCAGGCAGACCACCGCCGCCCCCGCACAGCACCGTGCGGAAGCCGCAGTCGATGCTCGCCTGGGCGATGGCCTCGCGGAAATAGTACATGTCAAAGCCGGCCGTGATGCCGCTCGTGAGATACTCGAGGATGGACAGCTTGGTAAACGCATACACCGCCTCGGGCGTGAGCTTGGCCTCGAGCGGGAAGATCTGCTCGAACAGCCACGGCTGCAGCGGCACATCGTCGGCATATGAGCGCACAAAGCTCATGCCGGCGTGCGCGTGCGCGTTCTTAAAGCCCGGCATGACAAGGTCGCCGCCGAGGTCGATCTGCCGCTCGAACGCGGGCAGCGTCTCCGGCGTGGGGCCGATGTAGGCGATCTTGTCCCCGTCGGTCCAGACCTCGTCCGTCGTGACGGACACGCCGTCCGCCATTGTGAGCGTGCGGCCGTTGAAAAAGCGGATCATAGGCTCAGCCTCCGTTTCCTGAAATGCTCCTGCATTATACGCCGGATCGGCCCGCTTGGCAATCAATTCCGAAAAATTTCACAAACCGGTTGAAGCCCGGCCGGTTTTTCGCTATAATAGAAAGAAATCATCTCCCATCAGGAGGCAGGATCATGACCAAAGAAAACATCTATTACATGGACGACAACGCATTCGACCGCTTCTATAAGCGCGCCCGCTATCAGGCCAACAGCTTCGTGGCCGGAAAACTCGGCAGCAAGGCGGCCGATTATCTCACGACGCTGCCGGACTTTGCCTACCTGATCTGCAAGCTCATGCTCGACCCCGACGTGCCCTCGAGCCGCAAGCTCGACCTCGGCTTTGCGCTGCTGTATGTGCTCTCGCCGCTGGACCTCGTGCCTGACTCCTTCCCGCTGCTCGGCAAGATCGACGATGCGTACGCCATCCTCGTGTCGGTGGCCAAGCTCCTGCGCAGCACCGACCGCAATATCATCCTGCGCCACTGGCTCGGCGATCCCGAGACGATCGACACCGTGCGCGCCTGGCTCAACTACTTTGATGAAAAGCTCGGCTCCGGCCTCATGAAAAAGCTCGCCGGCATGATCAAGCGCGCCTGAACGAAAAGAAGAAAGATCCCGTCATCCGGGTCGGATGACGGGATCTTTTTATGCTGCTTTTACTTCTCGAACCAGTCGAACACGTCCAGCCGCTTCCAGAAGCTCTCCTTCGGCGTGAACACGGCCGCGTAGTCGATGCTGCTGAACTTCGGCTCCCAGCTGATGTCCGCCTCGTCGACCCAGCCCGTCAGCAGGCTGCCGAGCTGCTCCTGCGCCACGAGCATCCGCAGCGTCTGCTGGCTGCCGTCGCTGCTCATGACCAGGTCGTCACCCTGCGTCGGCATGCGCAGGATGACGTGATAGCCGTGCTTGCTCTCCACCACGCCGGACACTTCGTAGGTATCGAGCGCCTTGCAGGCGTCCTCAAACTCCGTGACCATCGTGCCGGAGGTGAAGCAGTAGCCGTGCGGGTAGCTGCTCTCGCCGGTGTCCTCGTTGTACTGCTCCATGAGCTGGTCAAACAGCTCCACGCGCTTTTCGGGATCGGTCACGGCCTTGACCTGCGCCGCGACCTGCTCGGCCTGCTGCTTCTTGGCGGCCTTTTCGTCGTCCGAGAGGGCAGTGCCGCTGTCGTCCGTCGTCTTGAAGAGGATGTGCTTTGCCGTCATGTAGTCGTTGGCATCAACGTATTCCTGCACGTCCTCGTCGGAGATGTTCGCGCCGTTCTCGCCGAAGAACTTGCTGGCCAGGCCGTTATAGAGATACTGCGTCTTGGTGAAATACTTGAACAGGTCCAGATCCATGTAGTACGACTGGAGCTTTTCGTTCAGCTCGGCCTCGGTGCCGTCGTCGCCCACGACGTTTTGAATGGTCTGGTTGATCGTGTCCTGCACGTACTGCTCGCCCGCCGCGTCAAACGCCACGTCGTTTTCCGCCGCCTTGACCTCGATGAGGTGGTTCCAGGCGATGTTGTTGACGACGCTCTTGGTCATGATGTCGCTGTACGTCTCGCCCGTGCTCTCGTCGTAGACATCGCTCCAGTCCGTGATCTGCATGCCGTAGCGCTCCATGTTCGCCATGATGGCGCACAGGAAATAGGCGTACTCGTTCCAGTACACGGGGCTGCCGTTGATGGTCATGACCTTTTTGTTGCTCTTGTAAGCATCGAGTGCGGCGGCATACTTGTCGGTCGATGCATCGCTGCTCTCTTCCGAGTAGCTGCGCACGCGGGTCGAGGTGCAGCCGGTCAGGCAGCAGACGGCCATCACGAGCGCCAGCAGCAGGGCGGTGATTCTGGTTTTCATCAGCAAACGCTTCCTTTCGTTTCGTTGCACATGGGGATCATGCGCGGTCTCCCTGGGCGTCTGCCCATGCGGAAACAAACGCTCTTGCCTGTTCGATGACGTGGGTGCGGGTCTTGAGGCGCAGAATGACGCCCGGCTTTGCCCCCGCATCCACCTTCAAGCGGCCCTTGAACTCCGGCCGGGCGTACAGTGCCGATACCTTCTGCATATCGAACTGCGCCAGCAGAAACTTCAAACAGCCGTTTTTCTGCGAAATGTCCGTCACGCCGACCTTGCCCGCGTCGGCACGCAGCAGCGCCACCTGCACGAGCGTGTACACGCTCGGCGGCGGGTCGCCGAAGCGGTCGATGACCTCGTCCATGAGGTCGTCGGCCTCCGCCTCCGTGCGCACGAGCGCGATGCGGCGGTAGAGATCCATGCGCTGCTCCTGGCTGGGCACATAGCTCTCCGGGATGTTGGCCGACACGGCGAGGTCGGCCGCGCACTCGGCGCGCTGCTCGGGCTTTTCGCCGCGCTCTTCGAGCACGGCCTCCTCGAGCAGCTTGAGGTACATATCATAACCGACGTCGATCATATGGCCCGACTGCTCGGCTCCGAGCAGACTGCCCGCGCCGCGGATCTCCAGATCGCGCATGGCGATGCGGAAGCCGGAGTTGAACTCCGCAAACTCGCGGATGGCGCTCAGGCGCTTTTCGGCGATCTCGCTCAGCTCGCGCCCGCGCCGGAATGTCAGGTACGCGCTCGCGCGCCGGTTCGAGCGGCCCACGCGCCCGCGCAGCTGGTGCAGCTGGGCAAGGCCCATGCGGTCGGCGTCCTCGATGATGAGGGTGTTCACGTTCGGAATATCGATGCCGGTCTCGATGATGGTCGTGCAGACCAGGATCTGCGTCTCGCCCGTGACCATGCGCTCCATGACCGTCGAGAGCTGCTCTTCGTTCATCTGGCCGTGCGCCACGTCCACGACCGCGCCGTCGAGCATCTTCGAGATGCGCAGGGCGGTGCGCTCGATGTTTTCAATGCGGTTGTGCAGGTAGTACACCTGCCCGCCGCGCTGCAGCTCGCGGCGCATGGCGTCGCACAGCACGTTCCAGTCGTGCTCCATGACGAAGGTCTGCACGGGGATGCGGTCCTGCGGCGGCTCTTCGATGGTGGACATGTCGCGGATGCCGGACAGGGCCATATTCAGCGTGCGCGGGATGGGTGTGGCCGAGAGCGTGAGCACATCGACCGCGCGGCTCATCTCCTTGATGTGCTCCTTGTGCGCCACGCCGAAGCGCTGCTCCTCGTCGACGATGAGCAGGCCGAGGTTCTTGAACTCGATGTTTTTCTGCAGCAGCTTATGCGTGCCGATCACGAGATCGCACTTGCCGCTGCGCATGTCCGCGAGCGTCTGGCGGATCTGCCCCTGCGAGCAAAAGCGCGAGAGCATCCGGATCTCGACCGGGAAGCCGTAAAACCGCTGCACGGCCGTCTGATAGTGCTGCTGGGCGAGTACGGTCGTCGGTACGAGAATGGCCGCCTGCCGCCCGTCGAGCACGCACTTCATCACCGCGCGCAGGGCGACCTCGGTCTTGCCGTAGCCCACGTCGCCGCACAGGAGACGATCCATGGGCACGGGCTTTTCCATGTCGGCCTTGATCTCGTCGATGCACCGGAGCTGGTCGTCCGTCTCCGGATAGCCGAAGTGCTCCTCAAATTCCGTCTGCCACGGGCTGTCGGGTGCGAAGGCGTGACCCTTCGTGCGGCTGCGCGCGGCGTAGAGCGCCGTGAGCTCTTTGGCCATGCTTTTTGCGGCCGCTTTGGCGCGCGTTTTCGTGCGCGCCCACTCCGTGCCGCCCATTTTGGACAGCTTTACGGGCCGATCTTCGCCCGCGCCGATGTATTTGCTCACGAGGTCGAGCTGCGTCGCCGGGACATAGAGCGTGTCCGCCCCGGCATAGCTGATCTTGATATAGTCCTTCACCGCACCGTCGACCGGCATCTGCACGATGCCCGCAAAGCGGCCGATGCCGTGGTATTCGTGCACGACGAGGTCGCCAACGGAGAGGTCGGTGTAGGAGTTGATCTTCTCGCGGTTCGTTTGCTTTTTGTGTCTGGCGCGCCGCAGGCCGGACGCCGCGATCTGCGTGTCCGTGAGGATGGCGAGCCTTGCATACGGAAACTCAATGCCCGCCGAGAGACTGCCCGGCGTGACGAGGCACTGCCCCGGTTCCGGCAGCGCATCCGGGTGCTCGTCCGCCGCAGCATGGATGCCGTGACCGTCGAGAAACTCGCACAAAATGCGCGCCCGGCGCATATCGCCCGCCAGCACGACCACGCGGTAGCCGAGATTCCGATAGTGCGCAATGTCGTCCGCCGCGGTCTGGCTGCTGCCGCCGTAAGAGGGCAACTGCTTTGCCGTCAGGCTCACGAGCGTGCGCGCCTCGATGGGGCTGCGGCCGAGCTGCAGCCCGTCGGCCAGCACGATGGGCCAGGCCTGGACTCTGCGCATCATGTCGGCAAACGGCTCGTAGAAATTTTCCGCGCGCGCGGCCATCGTGCCGCTGCGCACGAGCAGGGCGATGTCCTCGCGCAGCTGCGCGGTATATTCCTTCGCGCGCTCGGCGCAGCGCGCCGGCTGGTCGATCAGCACGGCCGCCTCCGGCGCGAGATAGTCCAGCGCCGTGGCAAACGTGTCGTACACGAAGCCCATATACCGGTCGGCCGCCGGGAGCACGCAGTCGGCGCAGAGCTTTTCCCCGTCGGCGCGCAGGGCCTCGGCGAGCTTCTGCGCCGTGTCGCTGTCCTTTTTCGCGGCGGCGCGCCCGGCGAGCTTCTGCAGCTTTTCGCCCAGTGCGGCGCTGCCGCCCGGATACAGCGGCGGCAGGGTCTCCGCCGCCGGCAGGATGCGGCAGCTGTCCAGCGGCTGAGTGCGCCGCTGGCTCTCGGGGTCGAAAAAGCCCATGGAGTCCACATCGTCGCCCCAGAACTCCACGCGCACCGGCTGTGGATACGCGGGGGAGAAAAAGTCCAGAATGCCGCCGCGGCGCGAAAACTGGCCCGGCCCTTCCACCTGCGCCGTACGCAGATAGCCGCAGCGCAGCAGCGCATCATCGGCGTCCTCGGGCGGCAGGGAACTGCCGTCGCGGATCTCAAAGGCCGCCTGCAGCAGTTTTTCCTTCGGCATGGCGCGCTGCAGCAGACCCGAAACCGTGCACACCACGGCCGGCGCCGTCCCGGCAGCGAGCGCATAAAGCGCGCTCAGGCGCTTTTGCTCCGTCTGGCGCGAGACGCTCTCGACCGTATAAAACGTATAGTCGCGCGCCGTCAGCAGCGGCACGTCCTGCCCCAGCAGGGCAGAGAGATCTTTTTGAAACAGCTCGGCCGCCGCCTCGTCCGGGCACACGGCCAGCACCGGCGCGTCGAGCTGCGCGTGCATCGACGCCGCCAGCAGCGCGCGCGCACTCGCCGGCAGACCCGAAATGCGCGCAGGAAGCCGCCCGCTCTCCAACAAGGCCGGGAGGGCGGCTGCTTCCGTATCGCCGAACAGTTGTTCGGCCTGCGCGACCAGGAACAAAACAACACCTGCTTTATGTAAAAAATCATGTTTTTTTATCATACCACAACCTGCACAGGAAAAGCAAATCCTCTGCACGGCAGATTCTACACCTATTTATATAATAAATCCGAACATTATTATTGAAATAATCATGAATTTTTGCTATACTGGTAGGGCTGATACCAGCGCACCCGCGCAGGGAAAAATCATCGAAGGAGCCGAACCTATGGCCACCATGAATTCGCTCACCGATATCTGGTCCGTCGTCATGGACAGCCTCTCGCAGGAGCTGACCCAGACGGCGATCAATACCTGGTTTTCCGATTGCACCCCCATTGAGATCAATAATAATACGCTCATCGTGCACACCACGTCGGATTTTAAGCGCAGCATCATTCAGTCGCGCTTTGAAAAGACGATCTGCGCCGTGCTGTACGATCTGTTTTCCTGCCCGTTCGAGCTGGTCGTGCTCGTCGGGGATGATGAGCTGCTCGAATACCGCGAGAAGCGCCCGTCGTCCGAGGAAATGCCGGAGATGGACGGCTACACGTTTGACCGCTTCATCGTCGGCCCGAGCAACAAGTTTGCCCACGCAGCGGCCATCGCCGTGTCGCAGAATCCCGGCAAGGCGTATAACCCCCTGCTGATCTACGGCAACTCCGGCCTCGGCAAGACGCACCTTCTGCTCGCCATCGGCCAGACCATCCGCCACAACAATCCGTCGGCGAAGATTGCCTACGTCAAGGGCGAGGAGTTCGTCAATCAGATGGTCAAATCCATCGGCACCGGCACGGCCGAAAACTTCCGCCAGAAATACCGCAACGCGGATCTGCTGCTCATGGACGATATCCAGTTCATCGCGGGCAAAGACAGCACGCAGGAGGAATTTTTCCACACCTTCAACTGCCTGTATGAGGCCGGCAAGCAGATCGTCGTTACCTCCGACCGGCCGCCGAAGGAGATGAAGCGCCTCGACGACCGGCTGTGCACCCGGCTCGAGGGCGGTCTGCTCGCGGACGTTCAGCCGCCGGATCTCGAGACGCGCACGGCCATCATCCGCACGAAGGCCGCGCAGTTTGGCATGATCCTCTCCGAGGACGTCGTCCAGTACATTGCGGAAAACATCACCTCGAACGTCCGTCAGCTCGAGGGCGTCGTCAAGCGTCTGACCGCTTACCGCGACATTCTCGACGATACGATCACGGTCGATTCCGTCAAGCGCGCCATCCGGGACGTCATCCGCACCGGCACCTATATCCCCACGCCGGATGTCATTATTGAAGAGTCCGCGCGCTCGTTCCAGCTCACCGGCGCCGACCTGCGCGGGCAGAGCCGCAGCAAAAAGACCGCCATGGCCCGCCAGATTGCCATGTACCTCATGCGCAACCTCACGAACCTCCCGCTCAAGGAGATCGGCGAGGAATTCGGCGGTCGCAACCACGCCACCGTGCTCAGCTCCATCCGCAAGGTCGAGGAGCTGCTCAAGTCCGACCCCGAGATCGCCGCCACCGTGCGCGACATTACGAGCAACATCAACTCGAAAAACTGATTTCCACATTCGGCTGTTATTCTAACGTGGAAAGCGTGTGGAAAGCGGTGGATTCTGAAAATGTTAATTTTCGTCAGTTTTTAAGTTACCAACCTTTCCACAATCTTTTCAACACGGTTTTTCCCGCTGACACAAGGCATTCGGCGGGTTTTCCACCAAACGAACACCCCTACTACTACTACTAAATTTATGCTTTCTATCTTTCGGATAGACGCAGCGATTCTGATCAAGGAGGCCGACCATGAAATTTTCCTGTGACAAATACGTTCTGCAGCAGGCTGCCGCATCCGCAGCCCGCGCCGCAGCCGCCAAAAGCCCGATCCCCACGCTCGAAGGTCTGCTCATTGAGGCCGGCGCGAGCGTGCGCATCACCGGCTACGACCTGAAGAAAGCCATTTATACCACCATCGACGCCGACATTCCCGAGCCCGGCAGCGTGCTCATCGGTGCGCGCCTGTTCTGCGAGATGCTGCGCCGCATGCCGGACGGCATCGTCACCGTCGAGGCGGAAAACGGCACTGTGTCCGTCAAATGCGGCAAGGCGGCATTCAACCTCGTCGGCCTGAGCGCGGACGATTATCCGGATCTGCCGACTGTCGAGGCGGAAAACGGCGTGTCGCTGCCGCAGGATTTGCTCAAAAAGATGATCAACGAGTGCTCCTTCGCCGTGAGCACGAACGAGAGCCGCCCGGTCTACATGGGCACGCTCTTCGAGATCGAAAATAACGTCCTGACCATGGTCTCCGTCGACGGCTACCGGCTGGCACTGCGGCGCGAAGCGGTCGAGGGCTACGGCGATGACTGCAGCTTCATCGTGCCCGGCACGGCGCTGAGCGATCTGGAGCGCCTGTGCGGCGACAGCGACGAGCGCGTCGTCCTGTCCGTCGGCAGCAAGCACATTTCCTTCACCGTCGGCAATACGGTCATTTTGTCCCGCCGTCTGGAAGGCGACTTCCTCAATTATAAGAAAGCAATTCCGGAGTCGTTCCGCGTCACGGTCAAGACCGCGCGCACGGATCTGCTCGAGGTCGTCGAGCGTGTGTCGCTCATCATTGACAGCAAAAATAACGCGCCTCTGCGCCTGACCTTCCGCAAGGACGCAATCGACTTCGTCTGCACGACGCCGCTCGGCAAGGCGGCCGACTCCTGCCCGTGCGAGGGCGACGGCGGCAATCTGGAGATCGGTTTCAACGATCACTACCTGTCCGACGCGCTCAAGGCCGCGCCCGCGGAAGAGATCAACGTCTGCCTGAACACCGGTTCGAGCCCGTGCATTCTCGTCCCGGCTGACGGCAGTGATAACTTTGTGTATATGGTCCTGCCGGTGCGCCTGCGCGCCGGACAGTGATCCGGGTCTGAAAAACGGGAAAAATGGAAAACATTACGATTGAAACGGAATTTATCAAGCTCGACGCGCTGCTGAAGTTTGCCGCCCTTACGGCAACCGGCGGCGAGGCCAAGCAGGTCATTGCCGACGGCATGGTCGCCGTCAACGGCGAGACGTGCACCATGCGCGGCAGAAAGATCCGCCCGGGAGATGAAGTCACCTTCGCCGGGCACACGCTGCACGTGCAGAGCGCGCAATGATCGTAAGAAAAATTGCGCTCAACGGCTGGCGCAACTACGAATTTGCCGCGGCGGAGTTTTCGCCTGGAACGAACGTCATCACCGGCGAAAACGCCCAGGGCAAGACGAATCTGCTCGAGGCGGTCTACCTGCTCACGGGCGGGAAGAGCTTTCGCACGCGGTTCGATAAGGAACTCATCGGCTTCGGCTATACGAGCGCGGAGGTGCTCGCGGATGTGTTCGCCTTCGGGCGGGAGCAGACCGTGCGCATCGTGCTCCGGCAGGGGCAGCGCAAGCAGATCTGGCAAAACGGCGTGAAGAAAACCGCCGCCGAGCTCGCCGGGACGTTTGCCGCCGTGCTCTTTTGTCCGGATGATCTGAACATCATCCGCGACGGGCCGGCTGCCCGCCGCCGCATGATGGACATGGCCATCAGCCAGCTGCGGCCGAAGTACGGCGCGCTGCTCGCTGAATACAGCCGGTTATATGACCAGAAGTCCGCCATCCTGCGCGACTGGCATGAAAAACCGTCCCTGCTCGACACGCTCGACGATTTTTCCGACCAGATGTGCCGCGTCTCGGCAAAGCTCATCCGCTACCGCGCGGCTTACGCCTCGCGGCTGAACATCGCCGCCGCGCCCATCCACGCCGATTTTTCCGGCGGGCGCGACAAATTGACCCTCGCCTACCGCACGGTCAGCACTGTTGTCGATGCGCTCGGCACAGAAAAAGAAATTTACTACGCCCTGTGCGACCATCAGGAGCAGCACCGCCGCGCAGAGCTCGACAGCGGCCAGTGCCTGACCGGCGCGCACAAGGATGACCTCATCATCAGCATCAACGGCCAGTCGGCGCGCGCGTTCGCTTCGCAGGGGCAGACGCGCACGGCAGCGCTGTCGCTCAAGCTCGCCGAGCGGGAGATCTTCCACGACGAGTTTGACGAATACCCCGTGCTCATGCTCGACGACGTGCTCTCGGAGCTGGACGCGCAGCGGCAGGCC
>ENA-ORND01002806-ORND01002806.1-human-gut-metagenome-genome-assembly--contig:-NODE-2806-length-10257-cov-6.342874_pt1 | contig 10257 bp, 10 predicted proteins | sample MGYA00242111_ERZ509014 | MGnify/ENA primary metagenome ERZ509014 (study PRJEB26280, sample SAMEA2338694) | human gut metagenome | biome: human gut; feature: human-associated habitat; material: faeces... | reverse complement strand
CTGCCGCACCTCGCTCGCCGTATCGGCACTTAGAATTATGCGGTATTGCCCTTATAGTTTCATGCTTATTTGCGGGGTGCGGGGCCGGTCTGCTGCACATTTTGCAGCCAGTCCTGCCAGGTGCGGCTGGCAAAATCCGCCGTTTGGGTAATCTGCGGCCAGAACTCTGCCATTGGTTCATCATAAATGCCAACGGTGGCGAAACCGGCGGCGCGCGCGGTGGCAATCCCCACGGGGGAATCCTCAAACACGGTTGCCTGCACGGGGTTCTGCACGCCAAAACGGTGCAAAGCATCCAGATATACATCCGGCTTCTTTTTGCCGTCAGGGTTCTTGCAGTCCACCGCAAATTCAAACCAGCGCATCAGCCCGTGGGAGGTCAGCGCGGCTTCGATCAGCGGTGTTTCGGTGCCGGATGCCACGCACATGCGCACACCGCGTGCATGCATGGCTGCCAGCACCTGCTCAACGCCCGGCTTTACGGTGGCTTCCTGCGCATAGCCGTACCGCGCTTCGGCACGGATCAGCTCTGCGCATTCAGGCTCCGTCAGCGGCACGCCAAGCTGCTGCACAAACATCGCAGCGGTTCCTTCCACCGTAAGGGTCATGTTGGCCATGCGCTGTTCATGGGTGATGGTTTTGCCATATTTTGCAAGGATGCGGTCCGTTACATGGTCCCACATGCCGGTGGAGCACAACAGGGTGCCATCCATATCAAAAATTGCGTAAGGGGTCAGTTCCACGGCGTACCTCACAATCGTTTTGGGGTGCAAAATTGTACCCTGCAATAAGCAATACGTTTTAAGGATACTAAATTTTGCAAAAAAAAACAACCCCTCCGGCATAACCATTGCCGGAGGGGCTGCGCACCGGGTGGGTGGCCTGGTGCCTGCTTGCTTGTTTCAAGGTGCAACAAACAGTATTACGGTGAATCAATCATCCATATCTTATTTATGCCCTATTCGTGGTAAATTCCGGTCAGAGCCGCATCCTTCTGCGCACCATTACCGTGTGCGGGTCCAATCATCGAGAACGATACGGTACCGTCTTAGTACTCCCGGTCGAAGCGGCAGAAGTCATGAACGCCGGAGGGGATCACGTCGTTGTAGACATCTTCCGGCAGGTTATAGGCTTCCTCACTGTCCAGAATACCACGTACCCACTTTGCAAACGAACGAAGGTTCAACATTGCAACCCCATCTCCTTTCTGTCTTTATTATATCCAGCGCAGGGGGATTTTGCAATGCACGCTTTGTACAATCTTACAAAAGTTTTTTGTATATTATAAACTATTTCGTTATTTTGTATATTTTGCGGCTGCATCTGTACGTGTCACGCGGACATTTCGTCTTGGTAGTCCTCCCATGCCTCCTGCATGGTATCGGCGGAAAAAAGGAATTCGCCCGTTGCGGAATAAACTTCAATGTGGCCTGCTACATACCGGAATTGTGCTGTCATGGGAACCCCTGCCTTTCTGCTTTGCTATGGTTTTATTATAGCAGACATCCAGGGCGATAAACCGGACTTCCAGTCCTCGCAGACGAAAAAGCAGGGTGATAAAGTGTACTTTAAGCCTTTGTGCGGGCCACATAGGCGGCAAAACCGCGCAAAAAGCGCATCATACCCAGCACCCACAGGCACAAAAGGAACCAGAGTGCCGTGTATTTTGGGCACACAAGCCCGGCAAGGTTGCCCCATTCCTGGCTGTAATCCCACACCTCAACATGCAGCAGACGGCGGCAGGCAAGCCCGGTGCCCAGTTCCAGCACCGAAACCCCAACCGCGCCGATCCCCGCCAGCAGCGGGGTGGGCAGTGGCAGGCGGCCGAGGGCATCCAGTGCGCAAAGGCAGGCCCCGCCCGCCAAAAACATCGTCCAATGGGTTGTGCCGCGCCAGGCGATCTCCAGCGCAAGGTACGCGGTACCGCCCATGGCAAACAGCACCAGCTGCCCCGGCGCAGCCAGACGGTGGAAACAAACAGACATACAAACGCCCCCTGTACAGTATGGAAGAATGACCCCGTCATCCTTTGCCATAGTATGTGCAGGGGGCGCAGCTTGTAACCATTTTGTAATAAAATTACAGCATTTTATTTGGACAGCTTCTTCAGCAGTTCGCTGCGGGTATCCCACAGGTTCCTGCTCAGGTCAACATAATAGCGGTGCGGGTTTTCAAAGCGCTTTACTTCGTCCCACAGGGTGCCCACCTGGGCTTTGCAGAACTTGCGGATATCAGCCAGGTTGGGGTTGGTGTAAACGCGCTTGCCGTTCTCATAGATTGGGGTGGAAATGCAGCGGGCAGTGCTGTTGACATAGGTGCATTCCTTCCAGGTCTCGATGGGGTCAAACAGGGTAATGCCGTTCTTGGTATCCACCACTTCGTCTGCCATAGTGATCAGGTCTGCCTGGGCTTTGCCGTCCTCATCATAGATACGCCATACCTTTTTCAGGCAGGGAATGGTCATCTTTTCCACGGATTCGGAGAGCTTCATCTTGGGGGTATAGCTGCCATCATCCTCTTTCACTGCGGCCAGCTTGTACACACCGCCAAACACGGGGTCGCTCTTGGCGGTGATCATGTTCTCGCCAATACCAAAGCTGTCCACACGGGCACCCTGCAAAATCAGGTCGCGCACGATGTATTCATCCAGAGAGTTGGAAGCGCAGACGGTGCAGTCCGGGTAACCGGCGGCATCCAGCATCTGGCGGGCCTTTTTGGAAAGGTAGGCAATATCGCCGGAGTCAATGCGCACACCTTTGGGGCGCTTGCCCATCGGCTTCAGCACTTCGTCAAACACCTTGATGGCATCGGGCACGCCATGGCGCAGAACGTTGTAGGTATCCACCAGCAGCACGCAGTTGTCCGGGTACATCTCGGCATACTTCTTGAATGCGTCATACTCGGTGGGGAACATCTGCACCCAAGAGTGTGCCATAGTGCCGGATGCCGGGATACCGAAGTCACGGGCAGCCATCACGCAGGAGGTGGAGCTGCAGCCGCCGATGTAGGAAGCGCGGGCGCCAAAGTAGGCGGCGTCATACCCCTGGGCACGGCGGGCACCAAACTCCATAACCGGGCGGCCAGCGGCAGCGCGGCAGATGCGGTTTGCCTTGGTGGCAATCAGGCACTGATGGTTAAAGGTGACCAGCAGCAGGGTTTCCAGCAGCTGGCACTCAATAGCCGGGCCTTCTACGGTCACAATGGGCTCCTGCGGGAAGATGGGCATGCCCTCTTCAATCGCCCAGATATTGCAGTGCAGCTTAAAGTTGCGCAGATAGTCCAGGAACTGCTCATTGAAAGCACCGGTGGAGCGCAGATAATTGATGTCTTCCTCGGTAAATTTCAGGCTGTCCACTGCGTTGATAAACTGCTCCAGGCCGGCCATAATGGCGTAACCGCCGCCGTCCGGCACCTTGCGGAAGAACATATCAAAGACGGCAATTTTATCCTTATACCCTTCGTCCAGGTAGCCGGCCGACATGGTAAGCTCATAAAAATCCGTCATGGTTGTCAGGTTGCGTTTTACATCCAACATAGTACAATGTACCCCCTTATGGCTGGCTGGTGCCCGCCATTATTCCTTATTCCAATCGTTCGGTTTATTTTTGCGTTTTGGGGTCGGTTGCTCCACACGGCGCACCGTAAGCAGCATAACATACACCCACAAAACCGCATAGACAACAGCCGCTATGATGCAAAGCACAACAACGACCTTGAAATAAGTGCTTGAAAAGAAAGCCTTTACCTTCGCCATGGTATACAACAGCTCGTTGCGGTCCACGCTGCTGCCGGCCAAAAGGTCCACCGTGCCAACGGTTTCGCCCTGCATGGTAACGGTAACGGTACCCACCACATCGCCCTGCTTGATGGGCGCGGAGAGGTGCTCCGGAACATTGAAGGTCTTTTCCGTCAGCTCTGCCCCGCCCTGCCGCGGCAAAAGGGTCTGCATATCATCCGCCGGGTAGATCATTACCGTATCCGTCTGGGAGGAATACACAATAGGCAGCTCGGTGATGGGCTGGGTGGTATCCAGCGCCGCGGTTACGGTAAAGGTGGCGAACGCCCAATCCATCAGCTCGGCGGTTTCGGTCAGCGCCGGGCGCGGGTCTTCGTCCGTTTTGGGACTGTGCAGCACCACGCTGACATAGGTTTCGCCGTCCTGGGTGTGCCAGCCCGCAAAATTCTGCCAGTCATCCAGGCTGCCGGTTTTGCCGCCTTTGGTGTAAGAGCGGTAATAGTTGCTGCTGGGCGAAACCAGCTTATCACTGGTCAGGATGGTATAGGGCGAATCATGCTTGGTGGAGGCCGGCATCTGGTAGCTTTCCTCCCCTGCCGCCTGGGCAAAGGCATCATAGCCCATAGCCACCCGCACCAGCAGGTAGGCATCCCGCGCGGTGGTCACGTTGCCGGGATCCAGCCCGCAGGGGTCAGTAAAGGTAGTGCCGGTGCAGCCGATGCGGGCAGCTTCATCGTTCATCATGGCCACAAAGTTATCAATGCTGCTGCCGCTCATATAGTCTGCCACGATATACGCTGCCTCGTTGGCGCTGGGCAGCAGCATGGCATACAGCAGGCTGCGCAGGGTATGGGTCTCGTCTTTCCAGATATCCGCCGTGGAAGCATTTTTGCCGTACAGGTAATCATAGATATAGCCCGGCGCTGTAATGCTGATGGTATCCAGCTGGTCCTGGTAGCTTTCCAGCATCAGGATCATGGTCATCAGCTTGGTCAGGCTGGCGGCGGCCATGGGGGTTTCGCTGTTTTTTTCATAAACAACCAGCCCCGTATCGGTGTTAGCCACATAGGCTGCCTCTGCGGTAACAGAAAATCCCGGTGTCAGGTTGGGGGCATCGGCGGTTTCCTCCGCTGCGGCGGGCAGGACCAGCAGCACCGCCAGCAGCAGTACCGCAAGGCAGGCAGACAGGAATTGTTTCATGGCATGTCCTTTTTGGTTTGTTGGCCCAACCTGTAAAGTTATGTGTCAATACAGGTTAAACCTTAGTATAGCAAATTCTTTCTGCAAAAAAAAGAGATTATACAAAAAAATCAAAAATAATTTGGGCAGTTTTTTATTGGAAATAAAGATGTCAAGACTAATTCATGGCCCCGGCTGTGGCAAACAGGCGCTCCACTTCGTCCGAAAGGGCTTTGTGCTCCGGTTTGGCCAGGTTGGGGTCCAGGGCCAGCAGGGCTTTGGCTTCCTGCTGGGCAACGGTCAGGGTGCGGGTATCCTGCACAAGGTCCGCCACATGCAGGGTGGGCAGGCCGTGCTGTGCTTCGCCGAAAAAGTCGCCTGGGCCGCGGGTTTCCAGGTCATACTTGGCAACGGCAAAACCATCCGATGTGCGGCACAAAAAGTGCAGCCGCTGGCGTACCGCTTCTCCCTCGTTATCCGAAATCAGGATACAGCAGGAATTCGCCGCACCGCGCCCCACGCGGCCGCGCAGCTGGTGCAGTGCCGAAAGGCCGAACCGCTCTGCATTTTCAATCACCATTACGGTTGCATTGGGCACATCCACACCGACTTCAATCACGGTGGTGCTGACCAGCACATCCAGCTTCCCGGCCTTGAACTGCTGCATCACTTCATCTTTATCTTTCGGCTTCATTTTGCCGTGCAGCAGGCCGATGCGCCGCCCCGGCAGCAGCGGGCAGGCCACCTGCTCGTAATACTGCTTGACGGCTTTCATGCCGGAACCCATTTCGTTTTCCTCAATGGCCGGGCAGACGATATATACCTGATGCCCTGCGGCGATCTGTTTTTCCAGAAAGCCGTACATATCGCGGCGCTTTTTGCCAGTGATGAACCAGGTCTTGATGGGCTTGCGGCCGGGGGGCAGCTCATCCAGGATGGAGATATCCAGATCCCCGTACATCAAAAGCCCCAGAGTACGCGGGATGGGGGTTGCGCTCATGACCAGCAGGTGCGGGTTGTTGGCCTTGCCCGCCAGAATGCCGCGCTGCCGCACGCCAAAGCGGTGCTGTTCGTCCACAATGGCAAGGCCGAGATTTTTGAACACCACGCTGTCCGTCAGCACCGCATGGGTGCCAACCACCAGCCCGGCACGGCCATCCGCAATGGCGGCAAGGGCCACCCGCTTTTCGGCGGCTTTCATGCCACCCACCAGCAAGGTAACGTTGACGCCAAACGGCTCCAGGCGGTCGGCCAGGTTGGCGGCGTGCTGGCGGGCCAGAATTTCCGTTGGGGCCAGCATAGCGCTCTGCCAGCCATTTTGCGCGGCAAACCAGATGGCCGCAGCGGCCACCAGCGTTTTGCCGCTGCCCACATCGCCCTGCAGCAGACGGTTCATCGGGGTCTGGCCGCACAGATCATGACAGATTTCTTCCGCCGAGCGGCGCTGTGCCCCGGTGGGTGCATAGGGCAGGCTGCGCCAGAACGGCGCAAGGTCCAGCTCCCGCATGGGAGCACCGGTAATTTTGCGGCCATGGCCCCGCATCAAAAATATGCCCAGCTGCAGGATATACAATTCTTCAAAGATCAAACGGCGGCGGGCGGCAGCGGCGTCTGCCGCATCCCGCGGGGCATGGATGGCCCGCACAGCGTCCGCTTTGGGCGGCATGCGGTAGCGGGTCAGCAGCTCTGGCGGCAGCGGGTCATCCAGCTGGGCCACATATTCCAGCGCCAGCTGGGCGCAGCGGGTCAGGCGGGCGGCGGGCAGCCCTTCGGTGCTTCCGTAAACCGGCAGCAGGGGCGCCGCAGCAACCTGGGCTTCGGTGCGCACAAGCGGGTGCAGGATTTCCCGCCGGGTCATCATGCCGCCAACGCGGCCCTCGAAATAATATTCGGTTCCAGGTTCCAGCTTTTCCGCCGCATAGGGCGCGTTGAACCAGGAAAGCGCCAGCATTCCCGTATCGTCCCCTGCCAGCACATGGGAGAGCATCCGCCCGCCTTTAATGCGCCGGTCCGGGTCCCGCTGCAGCACCGTTGCCTTTACGCAGCAGTCCACATCAAACGGCGCTGATACTACCGTGTACGGCTGGGAATAATCAATATACCGCCGCGGATAGTGCAGCAGCAGATCCCGGATGGTATAAATGCCGAGCTTGGCAAACTTTTTGGCGTAAGCCGGGCCAACGCCCTTCAGGTATTGGATGTCGCTGTTGATATCCGGCATGGCTGCACCTCCTTCCGGTAGGGTTATAAACAAAGGACGAACATGCGTTTTGATGCACAAGTTCGTCCTTGAATGGTTTTGTCCGTTATGCCGGGATCATTCCACGCTGAGCATATAGTAGTAAACCGGCTGACCGCCATGGATATGGCTGACCTCCACGCTGGAGCCGCACTTGGACTGCACCAGTTCGGTGGTATGTTCGGCATCTTCCTCGCTGACTTCCGCACCGGAGATCACGGTGATGAACTGGCTGTCCTTTTTCTTCATGGAACGTGCCAAGCGGTAGGTCATCTTGGTAATGTCGCTGCCAGTGGCAACGATCTTACCGTTTTCCAGCGCCATGATCTCACCCTTACGGATGGGGCGGCCGTCAAACTCGCTGTCGCGGGCGGCATAGGTGATCAGGCCGGTAGCAACCTTTTCGGCGGCGGCCATCATGTTGACGGCGTTCTCCTCCGGGGCGGCTTCGGGGTCAAAGTTCAGCATGGCGGTCATGCCCTGGGGCACGGTACGGGTAGGCAGAACCAGGACCTTGCGGTCAGCCAGCTTTTCTGCCTGTTCGGCAGCCATGATGATGTTTTTATTGTTGGGCAGCACCAGAACGGTCTTGGCGGGCACGCTCTGGATGGCAGCCAGGATATCCTCGGTTGCCGGGTTCATGGTCTGGCCGCCGGAAACAACGGCATCCACGCCCAGGTCCTCAAACACGGATTTCAGTCCATCGCCCGCCGCCACGGCAACAAAGCCATAGGCGCGGTCCGGGTCAACTGCAGCGTAAACAAAAGTTTCCTTTGCGCCGGTCTCGGCAGCCTTTTCCTCGGCTTCGGCCTGCTTTTCCAGGCCCTTGGCCTGCTTCTGGCGGGCCAGGAACTGCTCGTGCATGTTCTCGATCTTAAAATTGGTCAGGTAGCCATACTTGATGGCCTCGCTCAGCATCATGCCGGGGTCAGCCGTATGCACATGGCAGTTGGCCACATCGTCATCCTCGATCACAACAACAGAGTCGCCGTTGGATTCCAGGAAGGCGCGCAGGCGGGTGATGCTTGCTCCGGGGTCCTTATGGACCAGGAATTGGGTGCAGTAGCCGTTTTTGATATCCTCAACCTTCATCAGGTCGTCGGCAAACACGCCCTTGCCTGCTGCACTGGAATCCAGCTTCGGCTTGGCGGCAATCTCGGCACCGGCAACGATCTCGCCGCCGTCAAACACCTGCTTCATGCCCTCAAACACCAGCATGATGCCCTGGCCGCCGGCATCCACAACGCCAGCCTTTTTCAGCACAGGCAGCAGGTTGGGGGTGTCCTCCAGAGCTTTCTGGCCAGCTTCGCACACGGTGGCCCACAGCTGCGGCACATCGTCGGTTTCAGCGGCAACGGCAGCCTCGGCAGCCAGGCGGGTAACGGTCAGGATGGTGCCCTCGGTGGGCTTCATGACCGCCTTGTAAGCAGCTTCCACGCCCATCTGCAGGGCTTTGGCCAGGTCAGCGGCCTCAGCATCGGTTTTACCGGCCAGCGCCTTGGAAAAACCGCGGAACAGCAGGCTGGTGATAACGCCGGAGTTGCCGCGCGCACCGCGCAGCATGGCGGAAGCAGCGCTCTTGCTGGCTTCGGCCACCGTGCAGGTATCCGGCATGGCGTTCAGCTCGCTCAAGGCCGCGCCGATCGTCATGCTCATATTGGTACCTGTATCACCATCCGGCACAGGGAAAACGTTCAGCTCGTCCACGCGGGTACGTTGATTTGCAATATTGTTGGCGCCGGAAATGATGGCGTCGCGCAGTGTCTTACCAGTAATCATTCTAACAGTTGCACCTCATTGTAATTTTTGGGGAAACAAGCCGCCGGGGCAAATGCCAGCCGGGGCCCCCGCCGCTTTATTCGTCAATGATATCATCAACAAACACATCAATGCGGGCCACTTTCAGGCCGGTTGCATGTTCAACTTCATCTTTAACGCGGTGGGTAATGCTTTGCGTGATGGAAGCGATGTTCAGGCCATACCCCACTTTGATGTGCAGGGTGATGACCAGCCGCCCTTCCTGCTGGCTTACGGTAACGCCTTTTTCGGGCAGGGAGCCGTTGCGCAGCGCTTCGCGCACTGTGCTGGCGGCAGAGCTTTGGCCCATGGCGGCAATACCGTAACAGTTTTTGGCAGCTTCGGCCACAAGGCCGGAGAAGTAATCATTCGTAAGCGAAATATGTCCCAAAGGATTCACTCGTGTGATCATTTGCGTTCCTCCCTATGGAATACAGATGAATTCCCAGCTTCGGGTTTAACCCTTTTGCCGGGTTCCATGTGCGTCAGTTACAGCTAACGCAATTCTATTATACACGATTTGTTTCGGTTTGAACAGAGCTTTTTGTAAAAAGCCCTGCCGAAAAGGGAACAAAATTTGCAGCCTAATTTTTTACATCGGTTTTAACAATCCATTCACAAAGTTCTCCCAAACGGCGCGTATACTTAATATTAGTAAAGGTCGTACTTTTAGCGCCCGCCCCGGCAGTAGATGCGGGGAGCAGCAAAAGCCGCCGTACACAGTGTTTTCCCTTTCCATCAAGATAACCTGCAAAGGAGTTATTTTCCGCCATGAATCTGTTGTTCTTTTTAACGCCAAAACAGGACGTTTTATTTATCTATGAAGATTTTACCCTGCGCCAGACCCTTGAAAAATGGTCCAACCAGCGCTTTGCCACCATTCCGGTATTAAAACGCAACGGCGAATACCTGGGTACCATGACCGAGGGCGACATTTTATGGGGCATCAAAAGCATTCACGGGCTGGATATTGACGCCAGCGAGGATATCCCCATCGCCTCTTTCCCCCGCCGCCGGGATTACAAGGCAGTTCCCGTTACCACTGACATGCACGCTTTGCTGAACGCCGCCGTTGACCAGAATTTTGTTCCCGTGGTGGATGACCGCAACGTATTTATCGGCATTGTACGCCGTACCGCAATTTTGCAGCAGGTTGCCAAAGACTATGAGAGCCCAAAGAGCAATGTGATCCCGGAAACCGCTAAAAGCAAAGCCCGCAAGGAGGCGGCATTTGTGTAAGGGCAACACCGCACAATTCCCGCCTAGCGGCTTAAGCACCGCTCCGGCGGCTGCGGCACGGCATCTG
>ENA-ORND01002802-ORND01002802.1-human-gut-metagenome-genome-assembly--contig:-NODE-2802-length-10276-cov-2.292046_pt1 | contig 10276 bp, 8 predicted proteins | sample MGYA00242111_ERZ509014 | MGnify/ENA primary metagenome ERZ509014 (study PRJEB26280, sample SAMEA2338694) | human gut metagenome | biome: human gut; feature: human-associated habitat; material: faeces... | reverse complement strand
GCGCGTGCCCGCTCTGCGCGAAGCTGTCAGCGAAATCTGCAAAACGATTTACGCGAAGATGACGATTCACGATCTGCGTATCGTGCCGGGCACCAAGCGTGTGAACGTCGTGTTTGACTGCGTGGTGCCGTATGACTGCCCATTCAGCGAAACGGAAATCTGCCGCCGTATGACCGCCGAGCTGGAGAAGGAATATCCGGGCTATTGCTGCATCGCGACGTTGGAAAGAAGCTATACGGAATAAAGAAAAAGCTGTCTATGCCTTGAAAAAGGAAAGACAGCTTTTTGAGTTCGTCTGGAAATTCGCTGAAAAACGTTGCAAGGGCAGGTTTCAGGACGAAACAAAATAGACAAAAATTTCCAGGAACATGAAATTTTGGCCTGTTTTGATCCGTCTTGTATACAGAAAGGGAGAGAAAAGCATGATGAAAAGGATTTGGGCTACTGTTTGGGCGACATGCATGGCGCTTACAGCAGCTTTGGCGCTTGCACAGACGAGCGAAGAGATTGCGCTGGCGGCGTATCCGTCCTGCACGGTGAAAGCGAGCGCTTCGGGCAACGGCTTTGATGCGTTTGCGCTGGGAAACGGAGAGAAAACCGCGCTGTGCATCGTGGAAAACGGCGTGCTGACGGTGGCCAACGAGCGTCTGTTTGAGACGGGGCAGGGAATACAGGTGTTTGTCGATACGGACGGCGAATCGCTGTTTCTCGATTACGACACGGAATATGCGCGTGTCTCGCTGCACGCGGTCTATCGGAACGGCGCGTGGAGCGACGCGGACGTGACATGTTTCGAGCAGAATGAATCCGGCGGCGTGCCAACCTATCCCGAAACGCATTGGTATGCGGAGGGCGGCCTGCTGCACGTGCGCTATGCTGTTTACGACGAAAACGAAAACAAATATGAAGGCCCGATTGTCGCAACTGATGATGTCAAGCCGGATGCTATTGTTTTCGTAAACTTCAATGCAAATGCGAATGCAAATGCAAACGCAAATGTAAACGTAAACGTGAATTGGAACGCGAACTGGAATTGGAACACGTAAATTGTGGTATGTGCGGTGGCAGTAATAGACTGTCACCGCACCCTTTTTACCTATCTATATCCATGGTATTTTTTGGGCGACTATTCGCAGGGGCGATGTTTATCACTATTTTTCCTCAAGGCTACTGTGCTACTTTCCATGCCTTTGCGTTCTGGCGAATATTCCAGTATTTCTGATAAATACCCTCCTGTAAAACAAGCTCGTCATGCTTTCCATGCTGAACAAGTTTCCCGTTGTCGATGACTAAAATCTGCTCTGCGTCCCGAATGGTAGACAGGCGGTGTGCAATTACAATCAGTGTCTTATCTTTTACTAAAGTGCTGATTGCCTGCTGCAAATACACTTCATTTTCGGGATCAACGCTTGCGGTGGCCTCGTCCAAAAGGACGACAGGGGCATTTTTCAGCATGGCGCGGGCAATGGATATTCTCTGTTTTTCACCGCCGGACAGAGTAGAACCGCCCTCTCCAATCATGGTATTGTAGCCCTCTGGTAATAAGGAAATAAAGTCATGGCAGCGTGCCTTTTTAGCTGCTTCTACAACCTGCTCATGGCTTGCTTCCGGGCAACCAAACTTAATATTGTTTTCAATGGTATCTTTGAATAAATAGACATTTTGAAATACCATGCTCATATTTTTCAAAAGGCTGTCAGATGTAAATTCCCGAACATCTTTGCCACCTATGGTAATGCTACCGCCTTGAATATCCCAAAAGCGGGAGATCAGACGGGTAATCGTTGTCTTTCCACCGCCGGAAGGCCCGACTATGGCGGTCATTCCTCCCTGCGGAATGGTAAAGCTGACATCATCAAGAATTTTCGTTCCCTGTTCGTAGGAGAAGCTAACATGATCAAAGACAATATCATAACTTTTTAAGGAAATATCTCCGCCCCCGTCATCAATATTCTTTTCTCCCTTAATCCGTTCCACACGGTCAAGGCTTGCTTCCATGGAGCGTATCATGGCGGTCATTTGCCCCATTACCTCTACAGAATTGAAAATAGAGAATGAAGCAATGAGGATAACCGCAAGGCTTGAAAAATCCAGTTCCCCGCCTAAAGCGAAAATCTGTGATACTAATATGATAGCGCAGGCAGCTACACGGAAAACCATAGAATATGCCACGTTCATAGGTGCGAAATCCCGTTCAAGAGCGTAAGACGCTTCCATACTTTTTTCATAAGCCTTTTCAATGCCACTTAAATTTTTCTCTGCCATATTGAATGATTTGATGACGGATATTCCCTGCACATATTCCAACGTAGCCTCAACAGAAGCAGCCTGTACCTGCCGCTGTTTTGCAGTCAGTTCTTCTCCCTTTTCCTGCATACGCCCATAAATCAGGAACGAGCAGAGAACACCTAAAATAAAAATCACACCAAGCCGCCAGTCAAACATCAGAATGAATATGCTGGTCACCACCATGTTTACCATTCCGGTTGTTACACGGTCAAGAAGGTGCATGGAGTAGTTTTCCAAAAAATTAAGGTCAGTTGTAACCGTTGTTGTAATGTCCCCCATATTTCGCTCATGGAAAAAGCCCATACCCACATTACGCAGCTTATCTCCTAACGTAATTCGCTCTCTGGAAACAAACTCAAATCCCGCTGTGCTTTGAAAGCTATACACTAAGTATTTGAACACCATGCGGACAACAAGAGAGATTATCAGTATTCCAAAAAGTAAAAGCCAGTCATTCCCTGCAAATGCTTTGTTGTTCTGTATTTTTGTGAGGGTATAGAACACAGCCCCGACAGGGAACATTGCCACAATTGAGTCTATAAAGCTGAATACAAAACTCGCATAGATACGCTTTGACAAATCACCACTCAAACGCAATACTCGTTTAATTACTTTCAGCATAATATTTCCACCTCCTTGTTCATACTCCAATCCATTGCCGATATATGGGCTTTCCACATATCCAAATAGGTCTGCGAAGAAGATAATAGCTGCTCATGGGTTCCTGCCGCTGAAATCGAACCGTCCTCCAACATTAAAATTTTATCTGCGTACATGATAGTGGACAGGCGGTGCGCAATCACAATCAGCGTTTTCCCTTTTGTCAGATGGTCAATGGACTGCTGCAATTCATCTTCATTCTCCGGGTCGGTAAACGCCGTAGCTTCATCAAGAATAATAATCGGAGCGTCCTTTAGAATTGCCCTCGCAATCGCCAAACGCTGCCGTTCCCCTCCCGAAAGGCGGGCACCTGCATCCCCGGCGTTGGTATCATAACCCTTAGGGAAGCGGGCAATAAAGTCATCACATCTCGCCAGTGACGCAGCCCGTTCTACTTCTGCATCCGTAGCATCCGGCTTACCGATTCGGATATTGTCCCTCAGGCTCATATTGAACAGAAAATTATCCTGTGAAACATAACTGATTTTTTCGGAAAGCTCGGATAACGGCAGATTGCGAATATCCGCGCCGCCCACAGTTACCGCACCCGCGCTCACGTCCCAAAAGCGGGCAATGAGTTTTGCCAGAGTTGATTTCCCCGAACCGGACGGACCTACCAACGCTGTGACTGTCCCAGCCTTTGCCGTAAAGGAAACGCCATGGATAACCTCGATTGCTCCGTAGCTGAAATGAACATCTTTCAGCTCCACATCATTGCCGCTACTGTGTTGTGCTTCTATCGGCTCGGGCAACTCCTTTGCTTCTAAAAGTGCCAGAATACGGGGCTGTATCTCATAAATTGCGGCAATGTCATGCCAAAACTCAATCATTGCCTGTAAAGAGCCAACAAGCCCCATAGAGAGAAGAATACATAAAATAACCTCGTTTAATGTCGTAGTACCACCCGAAAGAAGTACAACGCCGACGGGCAAAACAAATGCAATCGTTGAGGGCATAACAACCTGACTGATACTCATAAAAGGATAGCAGTGCTTATACCATGCGGTAGTAATATCCCGCACTTTCAATACTGCTCCCTTAAACCATCCCATCGAAGAAGCAGTCTGATTGAACATACGGATAACTTCCATACCATTTACATACTCAACAATGGTTGCGTTCATATCTCCATTCGCGGACATATATTCTTTCATCTTCTCGCTGCGCCCTATCATCATGCTATAATAGATAACATTTCCCAAAACAGCAGGGGCAAGAGAAGCAAGCGCCATACGCCAATCCACAAAAAGCAGATAGGCAAACACAAAAATCGGAATGAGAATACTTGCTGTCATTTCGGGAATGGCATGAGCAATCTGTCCTTCAAGTCGTTCCGTATCATCAATGACTAATTGCTTAAATTCGCCGGAAGATTTTTCCTGTATTGTCCCCATAGACATTTTTGACATCTTCCGCATAATTGCACAGCGGATATTCTGTATGATTTCATACGCTGCCTTGTGGGAGCATAGGGTTGATTTTGAATATAGAAAGTGTTTTAGAAAATATCCTGCTAAAGCCACCAAGGTCAAGCTGACTGCCCATTCTATGGTCAAAGCATTGTCTAACGCTTTCCCAAGCAACACAGCTACAGCAGCGTATGGAACCATACCAAACGCAGAGGACAGAACAGAAAGGATAACAGAAATCCTCAAAAGTCCTTTCCTCTGACTGGCAAACTGCAAAATACCCCTTAAAGGCGATTGCTGTTTTTCTCTTTTGTCCATGTTTTCCTCCTTATTTGAAATAGTCAGTAATTCATCTGTTAATCCTTCAAGAAATTCTGCGTCATGGGTTACAATGAAAATCAGCATTCCCTGTTTTTTCATTTCACGCAGAATATTCTTTAGAAGGAGCATATTCCGTCCGTCAAGCCCACTCGTCGGCTCGTCCAAAACAAGAATATCCGATTTTGCAGCGATGGAAGCAGCAATCGTGACCCGCTGCTTTTGTCCGCCGGATAAGGATAGCGGGGGTCTTTCGGAGTATTCGGCCAAGCCGAACCTGTCAAGAATGTTTGTTGTTTCCTCTTTTGAAGCATGAACGTTTTTTTGCTTATTTTTTCGTGCCGCCAATTCCATTTCATGGGTAACGCTTTCCGTAAAAAGCTGATAATCCGCGTCCTGCATAACAAAGTATGTTTTTTTCAGCAGCTCTCTATGGGTCATTTTTTTGCCGTTCAGACGAATTTCCCCAGTTCGCGGTGCCATAAGTCCGCACAGCACTTTAGAAAATGTTGTTTTCCCGGAACCGTTCGCACCGACAATTCCAATAATCCGACCTTCTTCGCCCCATGTAAAGTGAAAGTTCAAATCATGGATAATTTCCTGCTTTCCGTAGTAAATACAGAGGTTTTGACACGTCAGCGCGTTTGCATCAGACCTTGCAGGAGTTTTCTTTGTAGGAAAAAGCACATTTTGTATGCTGCGTAAACCGTATTCTCGCAGCACATCGGGCGAAAGGCAAGCAGCCTCCGCCGCACCCCATATTTTTTCAATTCTCCCTTTGCGCATATATACATATCGGTCGGCAATTCCTCCAAGCCAGGAAAGGCGGTGTTCAGAAATAATGAGAGTTTTCCCCTCGGCTTTTAGTGTAAATAAAAGCTCACGGAGATTTTGTATTGTTTCTCCATCAAGGTTTGCCGTCGGTTCGTCCAAAACAATGACATCGGTATCCATTGCATAGATAGAAGCAACTGCCAGCCGCTGTTTTTCGCCGCTGGATAACCCAAATAAACTCCGATCTCGCAGTACGTCAATATTCATTCGGGAGAATGCGGCGTCCACGTTCTGATTTATCCGCTCCGTGGAAAAGGCAAGATTTTCACACCCGAAAGCTACTTCGTCCGTTGTGTTTACTGCAAAAAATTGTGAACGGGGATCTTGAAACACTGTGCCAATTTTGCGACTAAGCTCATACTGTTCCAATTTGTTTACTGGAACACCCTCGTACAATATTTCTCCTGTAAGCGTTCCTTCAAAAAAGTTGGGTATTAAACCATTGAGGCATCGTGTTAAAGTTGTTTTCCCGCAGCCACTTTCTCCCGTTAAAACAATGCACTCTCCTTTACGAATTTCTAAATCAATTCCATAAAGAGCATTTATCTCCGGGGCGGCATCATATTGAAATTGTAAATTTCTTATTGTGATCATACTCATTCTGAACCTCCGCGCTACCCGCACAATGAATAAAGAAGTGTTCCGATATTAGCGCAAATCACCATCATCAGATACACAATATCCTTTATTCTGATTTTCAGAGGAACTCTCATCCCTCTTGGCACAGGATTTTCAATTGCACGAGTGACCGCAGCCGCAGACAATTCATCCGCTACCTTTATACAGCGCATGATAAAGGGAATAATCATGTATTCTGTGGTCATGGCAGGAGCTTTTACAAAAGTAATCACATTTAAGGGGACGCCCCTTGTTTTCATGCCGTTTCTAATCTGTTCAAGCTCATGGCGAATGGTGGGAATAAATCGCAATGCGACAGCAAGCGCAAGCGTAGCTGATTTAGGGCAATGTAATTTTTGAAGCCCCATGAACAGCTCACTCACGGTCAACGCCTTTAGCGACAAAACCATTACGCCCAGTAAGGGAGAGAGCTTGCGTAATAGGAAAACGGGCTGGACTATGATTTGCGGAGCGTTGCTCTCATTCAGTAAGGCATACAATCCGACAAGGAACGCAAACCATACGCCCAGCCGCAAAGCCTCCTTCGGGTGTTGCAAATATAACAGAAAGCTCATCAGAAAAAGCACTTCACAAAGCATGGCTAACGGCTTAAAAATCCAAAATGCACATATCCCTGAAAGCACAATCTGGATAATCACTATCCGGGGGTCTATGCGGTGCATTAAATCACTCCTGCTTTTTCAAAATGCTTCTTCAACATTCTCTTTGCAATTACAGCACCTATCACAATTGCGATCAATGTAACCGGAATTGCAGCAAGCCCAGTCGTAGAATGTGCTGCTGCAATCATTGCATCCACGGTTTCCTTTGGACGGTCAAATCCATACCAAAATGCGGGATAATAATAGAGGGGTGCGATGGCACCTAAATAATATCCAACTGAATACAATCCAAAAGAAACGGTAAGCATTTTGTAATTCTGATACTTTGATTTGCTGGCAAGGACTTCGCCTACAACGCCAAACCCCAACATCCAAATCAAGACAAAAATACCGCCAAACAGCCCCCATAGAATACCGACAATAGCAAAAGTCAATAAGACTGCGCCTTTCTTATGTACTTTTGCCATAATCAGCATATAAAGCGGCGCAGATAAAACGGCAACAACCGCAACGGAATACATATTCAACACCATGCTAATTCCCATCAAAGCTCCTGCTACCATTGTCACCACAAAAAGGAGTGCGCTAAAGATGCCTATGGTTGCAATGTCCTTCATTTTTAATTTGTTTTCATTAGTTCTGCTCATAGCAATAACCTCCAAGTTTTTGGTTAGATAACGCTAACTGCTATTAGTATAGCACGATGATTTTCTGCATAGTGTCACTATCGGAAGTTCCTATGTCACAAAAGAAAGAACTTCATGCGGTCTTTTCAGACTTACATGAAGTTCTTATCTATTGTTTTTTAACATTTCGCCGGGGGATATTCCATAATGCTTCCGAAAAAGCTCGATGAAATATCCCGTATGAGAATACCCCACCATCCATGTCACTTCCTGCACTGTATGTTTTCCAGTTTTCAATAATCGTATCGCTGCTTCCAGCCGTTTTTCTACAACATAATCATTAACTGTAACTCCAAAGCACCGCTTAAATCCATCCTTTAATTTTTGCTCGTTGATAGCAATCGCCTTTGCAACAATTGGAATTGTGAGGGGGTGAGCGAAGTTCTCACCAATAAATTCTCGTGCCTTCAACAGCGCATTGTAATCTTCCACACTAATACGGATGCCAAAGTCATTTGTAGGAGATTTGCAAATAACCTCGTCGCAGTAAACAGCAATTAACTCAAAAATTTTTCCTTGCAGATAGATCTTTTTCATTTCATCACAAAAGTGGCAAGCAAGGATTTCAGAGAGAATTTTACTGATGTTTGGTGTGTAGGTATATACTCTTACGGGCGCTGTTTTTCTTGTATCATATAATGCCCCCCTTATTTTGATACAGGTGAAAATTTGCTCAAAGATTTTTTCATCCAAAGTAATGCTAATGCCTTTGAATTTCCTGTTTCCGCTTATTCTACTTCGGCACTCCTTAAATGTTCCATAGCGTACTTGGCTCTGCTGTGCCGCAATTTGAAATTGATGAACAACCTCGTTATTGATGTAAGACCACTCCATATTGCCATCAATGCAAAAAGAAATCTGAAACAGGCTCAAATCGTCGTGTGTTGTTGTCATTTCAATATCTTCCCGTGAAACAAACTCTGATGTTGTCAACAATATTCCATCGGCAATATCAATGTTTTCAATAATACCATCCATGAGGGGAATGAGATATTGATTATCGGCTGTTTTATTCGCCTGCATAATCTGACCTGATGCAGCAATGCTTACAGCGGAGGGAACAAAACGATCCTCAGGGTATGAAATAATAATAAGTCAACACCTCCTTGCGGTTAGCTGCCTCTAACTAATGCGCAAAAATCAATCTGCCGAAAGTACAGGCAGATACTTATGTATAAGTATAGCATTTTTTTAAGTTGTATTCAAGAGCAAGAATGTAAATGTTTTTCCGCCTACAAACACAGAAAAGTTCCTTATGAAGAAGGCAAAAGAAAATCTATCTACACTGGAATCGACAGTGATTTATTTTTCTTTGCGGAGAAGATGGCTGTATGTTTATTTTCTTAATTCATCACTTGACATTGTGGCAAAGAAATGAGCATTTTTTGCAATAATCTGCGCATTGTTGTGCATTGTATTGCATCGAAGTATCCGATATGATGAATTTACAGTAAATAAGCATGAAAAGGAGCACACACATGAACGCAGCGGAACTGATCGAATATATCCGCACTGCCGAAAAGAAAACGCCAGTCAAGGTCTACATTTGGGAGCGTTTTCCGACGAGCTTTCCGAATGCCAAGGTCTTTCCGGCCGGGGACGGGGCAAAAATCGTATTTGGCGACTGGCGGGATATCGGCCCCGCCGTCCAGGCGCAGCAGGATGCCATTGCCGATATCGTGATCGAAAGCAGCTGCCGCAATTCAGCCGTTCCTCTGCTGGACACGAAGGGGCTGAACGCCCGGATCGAGCCGGGCGCCATCATTCGAGAGCAGGTCGAGATCGGGGAGGGAGCCGTCATCATGATGGGCGCCATCCTCAACATCGGCGCAAGCGTGGGCGCAGGAACCATGATCGACATGGGCGCGGTGCTCGGCGGGCGCGCGATCGTTGGCAGACACAGCCACATCGGGGCAGGCACAGTGCTCGCGGGCGTGGTCGAGCCGCCCAGCGCGAAGCCCGTCACAATCGGCGACAACGTGCTTATCGGCGCAAACGCGGTGGTCATCGAGGGCGTAAGCGTCGGAAACGGCGCGGTGGTGGCAGCGGGCGCGGTCGTCACGCAGGATGTGCCGCAAAACGCGGTGGTCGCGGGCGTTCCGGCGCGCATCATCAAGATGAAGGACGAAAAGACCGAGGCCAAGACCGCGCTCATCGACGCGCTGCGCACCCTCGACTAAACCTCCCGAGACAGTCCGCATCCCGAGGGGAGAGGCGTTACGACGCCCCTCCCCGATTTTTTGCGTCCCTCTTCGAACGTGATAGAATGCGATTCATTCTCAAGTCTTTTAGGGCACCAACATGATCCGCACCCGAATCGAAGTCCGCAACATGGCCTGCGAGATGTGCGAGGCCCACGTGATCGAGGCCATCCGCAAGATCCTCTCGCACGGCGAGGCGAGGCGCATCAGGGCCTCCCACCGCAGGAACGAGGTGACGATCGAGAGCGAGGCGCCGCTCTCTGAAAGCCTCGTGCGCGAATGCATCAGGTCCATCGGCGAGACGGGCTATCCCACGGGCGCCGCCTCCTCCGAAGAGGTTAAGCAGGGCCTGCTCGCCCGACTCTTCGGCGGCTGAGCCCGCCTTCCCCTTCCCTGGCCGCAATTCGTCAGGTTTTCTCCGACATCAGACGCGAAACCGTGAGTTTTTTCGTGGAAATCATTTCTGTTTCACGGCATATGTAACAAAACCGCTTCAATAACCTTCGGCTTTTCGAGCTCTCCGTATAATAGCTTCACTCTTTTTCTACTCCTTCGGAATTAGTTCGAAATGCACAAGACCAAGCTCGTCCTCCTCACCGCCGCCGCGCTCCTCGCCATCACCTCCGGTGCCGAAGCCG
>ENA-ORND01002782-ORND01002782.1-human-gut-metagenome-genome-assembly--contig:-NODE-2782-length-10329-cov-2.654176_pt1 | contig 10329 bp, 8 predicted proteins | sample MGYA00242111_ERZ509014 | MGnify/ENA primary metagenome ERZ509014 (study PRJEB26280, sample SAMEA2338694) | human gut metagenome | biome: human gut; feature: human-associated habitat; material: faeces... | reverse complement strand
ATATCAACAATCTTTTTGGCGACAATAACGATGGAATATGGGGCTCGTGGCGTGATTATAAGGCTTTAACTAAAGAGCAGTACAGGATACTTGAAAAATGTACATCTGTAATGAAGGACAAACTTAATCATTATGGCAGAAGCAATGAAAAATTCGGACTTATCCACGCAGATTTACATTTTTATAATGTGATTAATAATAATGGTGTCAACCAGATAATAGATTTTGATGACAGCGGTTATGGATTTTATATGTATGATATGGGCTGTGCACTTGTTACTTATTCGAGAAATCTGACAAAGCTTGAAGAAGCGTGGGTAAGAGGCTATGAAAAAGTAAGCTATTTGGTGAAAAAAGACGAAAAGGCTGTGCCCTTCTCTTCCGTAGAAAATTATCAGACGAAGACAAGAAGCTTATACCGATGTTCGTATTATTAAGGCGCATTACAAGGCTTGCGTGGCTTGCGACTCATAGTGACAGTGACACAGCCAAGACTGTAGATGATGAATATCTTGATGTCACTATTGATATGGCTAAGGAGTGGTTAAAAGCCAATACCAGGGTAGCTGTTATTACGGGTGCGGCTGGCGGAATAGGCTATGGAATTGCAAAGAAATTCTTAGAGTCTTGCAAGTGATGATGCAGAGTATGTTACAGGCACAGCCAATATAATAGATGGTGGTAACATAATTCCTGAGACTGGGGTTATGGGTACAGAGTAAATAATATATTTGTGTAGGAGCTGGTGAAGTATGGTAAATGTTGTTATGACTGCACTTGTGTATCTGCTGACTATGGTGATGTCGTATATTTTAAAAAGAGCAGGGCTGTTTCATAAAGAAGACAAAAAGGTGTTGTCAAACCTGATATTTTATATTACTCTGCCAGCTTCTTTAATAAGCAGCTTCGCTGGGGCAGAAGTAAATGTATACTATGTAATAGCGATACTGCTGGGATTTCTGGTTAATACGGTTATGGTGATATCAGGACAGATAGTTTCGGCTGATAAAAGTCCTGAATTAAAGGCAATATATTCGGTTAATGCTTCGGGATTTAATATGGCCTGTATTGCAATTCCATTCTTATCAACCTTTTATCCAGCAGGTGTGCCTTATCTATGTATGTTTGATGTCGGAGATTCTTTTTATACATTGGGAACAACCTATGCAATAGGCAAAATGAGACTTAATGGAGGCAGTAAAGATAAAAATGAGAATTATGTATTAACAATTTTAAAAGGATTGTTAACATCAGTTCCATTTGATACATATATGATTATGACAATACTGTCATTTCTTAATTGCAGGCTTCCGGATTTTGTAACGATGGCAGCAGATTTCTGTGGAAAAGGAAACGGATTTCTTACAATGATAATGATAGGTGTGTCATTAGAACTTCATATGAGCAGAGAGTCTGCAAAAGAAGTGATAACACTGCTTTCAATGCGTTATGTTATTGGTATTATTGCAGCTGTGCTTATATATTGCGTACTTCCGGCACCGCTAGTTATGAGACAGATATTAGCGGCGGCAATGTTCGCATCATCAGCGGCTGTGTCAATGGAAGCGGTACTTTAAAGGTAAAAGTAACAAAAGCATTCGAAGATTCTACAGTATCCAAGATTCTGGAACTGGTGGAGAATGCCAGCAGCAAGAAAGCAAGAGTGGAGAACTTTATCACCAGATTTGCAAAATATTACACTCCGGTTGTTACCATTGGAGCAGTAATTCTTGCAATCCTGCCACCGATTATTTTAGGCGGCGGCTGGGCTGAGTGGATTCAGAGAGCCTGCATTTTCCTTGTTATTTCCTGCCCGTGTGCCCTTGTAATCTCCGTCCCATTGGGATTCTTTGGTGGTATCGGAGCATCTTCTAACTTAGGTGTTCTTGTAAAAGGAAGTAACTATTTAGAGGCAGTGGCTGAGATGACCACTATCGTATTTGATAAAACCGGTACACTGACCAAAGGCGAGTTCAAGGTATCTGAGGTACTTCCGGTAAATGGAAGTAAAGAGGAACTCTTAGAGCTTGCAGCCCATGTAGAAGGATATTCCAATCATCCGATTGCTAATTCCGTGCGTGAAGCCTATGGCAAAGAACTGGATATGAACCGGGTAAATGGAACGGAAGAAATTGCCGGACATGGAATTCATACATTTGTAGATGGAAAAGAAGTATGGCTTGGAAATGCCAAAATGATGGCAGCCCGGAATATTTCCTATACCGAAAACAGCAGTGCCGGAACCGTAATTTATGTTGCGGTAGATGGCGCATTTGCCGGAACCATTGTAATTTCCGATTCCATTAAGGAAGGCGTAAAAGAAGCTATCCATAGCATGAAGAAGGTAGGCGTGAAGAAATGCGTTATGCTGACCGGAGACCGTAAGGCAGCAGCACAGGCAGTAGCAGATGAACTGGGACTGGATGAAGTGCATGCAGAATTACTGCCGGGTGACAAAGTAAGTCAGGTTGAGGCACTTCTGAAAGAACAGCATGAGAAAGAAAAACTTGCATTTGTGGGTGATGGAATCAACGATGCACCGGTACTGACCAGAGCAGACATTGGAATTGCAATGGGAAGTATGGGTTCCGATGCAGCCATTGAAGCTGCAGATGTAGTTCTTATGGATGATGATGTGCGAAAGATTGCATCTCTTGTGAAGATTGCAAGAAAGACACTTTCCATCGTGCACCAGAATATCGTATTTGCACTTGGTGTAAAAGCAATTGTGCTGATACTCGGTGCATTTGGTATTGCCAATATGTGGGAAGCAGTATTTGCAGATGTAGGTGTATCTGTCATTGCAATTTTAAATTCCATGCGGACACTGCGCATTGCGAAGAAATAGTATAAAGGCGTTTATTGAGAAAAAGAATCAGTAAACGCCTTTCTTTTACCAAATGGATAGACTATACTAACAAAAGTTACAAAAAGCTAACAAACAGCTAACAAACAGCTGGAAATAGTACAACATTGGGAAAGAAGGAAGCAGGAGTAACAAAATAAAAGAACTGAAAAAAGAGTCAGAAAAGAAAAAGGAGGATGAATATGTTTCTGGAGATTCAGGATTTGAAAAAAAGTTTTGGACAGGGAGAGGCAAAAACAGAAGTTTTGAAGGGAATTAATTTCTCTGTTGAAAAAGGTGAGATTTGTGTATTGTTAGGACCGTCCGGTTCCGGTAAATCAACACTTTTGAATATTATCGGAGGAATTGACAGTGCAGACAGCGGCTATATTTCCATCAATGGAGAGAAAACAGCAGATATGAACGAAAAGGCACTGACGAATTACCGCCGCCGCCATTTAGGATATGTATTTCAGATGTATAATCTGATTCCAAACCTCAATGTGAAGGAAAATATCGAGGTAGGAGCATATCTGAGTGATAAATCATTAGACATTGACGAATTGCTTAAGACACTGGGACTTTATGAGCATCGTCATAAGCTGCCAAACCAGTTATCTGGTGGACAGCAGCAGCGTACAGCCATTGGCCGTGCCATTGTAAAGAACCCGGATATTCTGCTCTGTGATGAGCCGACCGGAGCACTGGATTACAATACATCCAAAGAGATTTTGAAGCTGATTGAGGATGTAAATCAGAAATATGGAAATACCGTTATTATGGTTACCCATAATGATGCCATCAAAAACATGGCAGACCGTGTCATTAAGCTGCGTGATGGACAGATTCGAAAGGATTACACCAATGAAGTGAAGATTCCTGCACAGGAACTTGACTGGTAAAGGCGGTGATGAAAGTGAAGAGTCCATTAAGAAAACGAATTCCAAGAGAAATGAAAACAGATTTTGGAAAATATCTTGTGATTTTCCTGTTCCTGACAGCTACTATCGGATTTGTATCGGGATTTCTGGTGGCAGGAAGCAGTATGATAACTGCCTATAATGAGAGTTTTGAAAAGTACAATATTGAAGACGGTAATTTCGAACTGATGGAAGAAGCTGACGATACGCTGCTTACAGAACTGGAAAAAGAAGGCGTAACAATTTATGAGAATTACTATCTGGAAGAAGAGGTGGTAAATGGCAAGTCAGACAGTACCCTCCGTATTTTTAAACCGAGAAACGAAGTGGATAAAGTATGTCTGATGGATGGAGAAATGCCGCAGCAGGAAGATGAAATTGCAATTGACAGGATGTATGCGGACAATAATTCCTTAAAAGTAGGAGACACCATTAAAGTAGGCGGCGAGAAAAAGACCATCAGTGGTCTGGTGGCATTATCGGATTACAGTGCGCTGTTTTCCGATAGCAAGGATCTGATGTTTGATGCCATAAAATTTGGCGTTGCCATTGCCACAGAGGATGCCTTTGATGCTTATGGTACCGGCAATCTCCATTACAGCTATTCCTGGAAATATGAAAAAACTCCGGCTGATGATACGGAAGCAAAAGAGAAAGCAGAAGATTTTATGAAAGTGCTGGGCAGTAAGGCAGCAATAGCAGCATATATACCGGCATTTTCCAATCAGGCAATTCATTTTACGGGAGATGATATGGGTGGAGACAAAACAATGGTAATGACGTTGTTATATATCCTGATAGCGATTATGGCATTTGTCTTTGCAGTTACCACCAATAATACGATTACAAAAGAAGCGGCAGTCATCGGAACGCTGCGTGCATCCGGCTATACCAGAGGAGAACTGCTGCGGCATTATCTGCATCTTCCGGTACTGGTGACAATCGTAGCAGCAATTATTGGAAATATACTTGGCTATACCGTATTTAAAAATATGGTAGCAGATTTGTACTATGGAAGCTATAGTCTGCCGACCTACCATACCATCTGGAATGGGGATGCATTTATCCTGACAACGGTGATTCCGGCAATCATAATGATTGTTATAAATCTGCTTTTGATTTCTTCCAAACTGCGTATTTCACCACTGAATTTCCTGCGCAGGGATTTGAGCAGAAGAAAGCGGAAAAAAGCAGTAAAACTGCCGCATTTCAAATTCTTTAACCGGTTCCGTATCCGTATTATTTTACAGAACCGTGCGGGCTACCTGACTTTATTTATCGGTATTGCTTTTGCAGAAATTCTGCTGGTTTTCGGCATGATGATGTCACCACTTTTAGACCATTATCAGGATGAAGTGCTGTCCCACATGCTTGCAGATTATCAGTATGTATTAAAAGCGCCGGTTCCAACGGAAACAGATGGCGCAGAGGCTTATCTTGCCGGTAGTTTAAAGACAATGCCGACAGAATTCAGCAGCGAAGAGGTCAGCGTCTATGGAGTTGAAAAAGACAGTGCTTATGTTGATATTGATTTCCCAAAAGAAGGTGTCTACATTTCGGATAGTTATGCAGAAAAATACCGGCTTGCAGAAGGCGATACCATTGAGTTAAAGGAAACTTATGGAGATAAGAAATACAAGTTTAAGGTGGCTGGAATCTATGAGTATCCGGCAGCAGTGGCAATTTTTATGCCGGAAGAGGAATATCGGGATGTATTTGACAAAGAGGAGGATTATTTCAATGGATATTTCTCCGATAAGAAGATTACCGATATTGAGGATGCCTATATCATGACGACCATTACAGAAGATGACCTCACCAAGGTATCAAGACAGCTTGATGTATCTATGGGCGGCATGTTCTATCTGATGAATGTATTTTCTGTTGCACTGGCAGCAATCCTTATTTACCTGATGACAAAGCTGATTATCGAGCGGAATGCTTCATCCATATCCATGGTTAAAATATTGGGTTACAACACCCGAGAAATCGGGAAATTATATCTGACAGCCACCACCTGGATTGTGGTGATATCCGTTATCCTGGGTGAAGCAATTGCTACCGAGACCATTAATGTCATCTACCGGGCAATGATGAGTGATTACTCCGGCTGGCTGAGCATCTACTATGACCCGAATATCTACTGGAAAATACTGCTTATGGTACTGGCAGCATACTTCGTAGTGGCATTGTTCTGCCTTCGGAAGATTCGGAAGATACCGATGGACGAAGCTTTGAAGAATGTAGAGTAGAATCGGAAAAGTTTTTCATTACTCGCATAAAGCGAAACTTAAATATTGTAACAATAAGAAATTAGAGAATATTAACAAAACCAGCAGTTTCACTGAAGAGAGGGCATCAACCATATCAATTAGAGCTGCTTAGAATTTCATCACAGACTGGCAACGCCGGTGCAGGGATGTACCGGCGAGGTGCAATGGAGCATGGATGCGACTTTGCACCGCTTGCCGGAAAGACCAATATATAAAATGGAAATTCTTAGCAGCTCTTATAGATATGGTGCCGCCCTTTTTCAGCGAAACTGCTGGTTTTTTATATTATTGACATTATGAAAATATTGCTATCTTTATACAAGTATAATTTCTCCCCACCCTGCCAAACTAAAACCATATCAGACCACCCGAAATTCTCAATATGATAAAGAATTCTCACCACGCACATTTTGTGTTGACAACAGAAACATAATTAGTTATGATAAACACAAGTTAGAAATAACTAACTAGAACGAAAGGAAAAGAAGCTATGAGTACAGAGATTCTGGAAATTGTACAACAGATGGATTTACACAATGCAGAGACGCAGTTAGCGCTACAATGTGCCCCATTGATCGCAGGCGTAAAGATATCCAATCTCTTAGTCGTTTCAACAGGCATGGAAGATGCGGTAAAACAGTGCCTGAGAAAATCCGGAATTTCGTTCCTGCTACTGCTCAGGACCAGGGAAAAAGCTCGTTACCTTCTTTTTCGGAAGAAACCGTTGGAGGCGTATCTGATGCGTAAAGAGATACGAGAGCTGCTGCAGGAGTCCGGTTATCAGGACTTTACGCTCGGAAATATTCTCAGTACGTTTCAGAAACGTTACCAGGGTTATATGTGCGGAGAACCTGGTTTTCCTCATGAAATGGGAGTGCTGCTTGGCTATCCGGTAGAAGATGTAAGAGGATTTATGGAACAGAATGGACAGAATGCACTCTATCAGGGTTATTGGAAAGTGTATGCACACGTTCCGGAAAAGAAACGTCTTTTCGCACGCTATGATATGGAAAAAGAGACCATCATCCAGCTTCTCTCCAATGGAGTGGGAATGCGGGACATCATAGGTATTTATAATGACAGCATGCCGCAGAAAGCGGCTGTTTAGGAGGTAGAAAAAATGAGTAAGATTCAGGTAGTTTATTGGACACAGTCAGGAAACACACAGGCAATGGCTGAGGCTGTTGGAAGAGGAATTGAAGCAGCTGGCAAAGAAGCAGAGGTTGTTGATGTAAGTACAGCTGATATGGATGCGTTAAAAGCTTCTTCCGTATTTGCAATGGGATGTCCTGCAATGGGTGCAGAAGTCTTAGAAGAAGGCGAGATGGAGCCATTCGTTGAAGAAGTAGAAGGCTTTGCAGCAGGAAAGAAAATCGCATTATTCGGTTCTTACGGATGGGGCGATGGACAGTGGATGCGTGACTGGGTAGACCGTATGACAAGCGCAGGAGCAACCGTTGTAAATGGCGAAGGTGTGATTTGTCAGGAAGCACCGGATGACGATGCAGTCGCTGCATGCGAAAGCTTAGGCAAACAGTTAGCAGGAATGTAAATTCCAAAAACAAAATCATTTCCGTAGGGTACAAACAAATTGTATTATATATCATAACCAGAAGAAGTCTTGCAGAAAACTGCAAGGCTTTTTCACATTTTATAAACATCTGCATATACTGATAAGAAGGACTGGAAACAGGTGAAAGAATGAAAGTATTGAATCCGGGAGAACGCTCCGTGCTGGTACAGTATGTGCAGCTGGCATTAAACCGTGCAGGATATGACATAAGGAAAGATGGAATTTTGGGAGAGAATACCTGCAGGGCATTGCAGCAGTTTTTAAGGAAAAAGAGCGGGGAAGAATTTAACTGTAAAATAGATGATGTAGTGTGGGGGAAGCTTTTCCCCTATTTAAAAGGATATACGATGCATGAAATAAAATCCGGTGATACATTATGGGGTATTGCGGCAAATTATGACACCAGTGTATCAGCAATTATGACAGCCAATCCAACAGTAAATCCGCTGGCACTGCGGACCGGAAGTATTCTTGCAATTCCATTCTCTTTTTCGCTTGTAGCAGAAGATGTGGCTTACACTTCTTATCTCAATGACTGGATATTGGAAGGGCTTACGGTACGCTATCCTTTCTTGGTTCAGGGAAATATTGGAAAAAGTGCGATGGGAAAGGAAATTCCCTATCTTCGGATTGGAACAGGAGAGCGGGAAGTCTTTTACAGTGGAGCATATCATGCCAACGAAGGGATTACCACACCGGTCCTGCTTAAATTTGCGGAAGAATATGCCCATGCATTTGCAGCGGGACGCATGCTTTATACTGTGCAGGCAGCGTGGCTTTTTTATGGATTTTCCCTGTATCTTGTTCCCCTGGTAAACCCGGATGGCGTGGATTTAGTGAATGGAGTATTAGAAGAGGGTGCATCCTTAGAAGAGGCAGAGCGCATTGCAGCTGATTATCCGAAGATTCCATTTCCGAATGGATGGAAAGCCAATATAGAAGGAATTGATTTGAATCTGCAATTTCCGGCGGGCTGGGAAAATGCCAGAAACATTAAATTTGCCATGGGATTTACAACACCGGCACCAAGAGATTATGTGGGAGAGGCTCCCCTTGTGGCACCGGAAAGCCGCAGTGTCTATGAATTTACAAGAGCCCATGATTTTTCGTTAATTCTGGCATATCATGCCCAGGGAGAAGTGATTTACTGGCGGTATCTTGACTATGAACCGGCAGATTCCAGAAGAATTGCAGAATATTTTGGCGAGGTCAGCGGATACCGGGTGGAAGAGACACCCACTACATCTGGTTATGCCGGTTTCAAAGACTGGTTTATTCAGGAATACAATCGTCCCGGCTATACCATTGAGGTGGGAATGGGGGTAAGCCCGCTTCCAATGAGTCAGTTTGCCGGAATCTATGAAGATAACCGTCTGATTTTAGAAGGCGGAATGACGGAACTTGTGCGATAACCGGGGATGTGTTATATTGTAGCAGAGAAAAGATGAGGAAACTGGAGCGTAAGATGAACACAGCATACAGCTATGAGATACAGCCGCTGGATGAATATTCCATAAGCATAGAGCGTGTATATGGGACGACACCGGTTGTTGTAATTCCAGAGCAGATAGATGGATTCACAGTAAAGAGAATAGGCGCATATTGTTTTTCGGAAAGCAAACATGTTCCGGCAGATGCCGTTACCATCGGCGGAGTGGACGGTTTTATGAAAGCATTATGCGGAAATGATATCGAAGAAATTTCTTTGCCGGATTCCGTGGAACAAATCGGGAATCTGGCATTTTATAATTGCCGGAAATTACGAACACTTACCATGGGGCATTTCTTAAAAGAATTAGGAAGCGATGCCTTTATGAACTGCCGCAGTCTTCAGGCGTTTCAGATATCGGCGGGGATGCAGCAGGAGACGGGGCTGAAGCAGCTGCTTGCCCAGAGAATGACCGATGTGGAGGTAACCTTTGTTGAGGGAAACAGTATTGTAGGAAAGCTGTTTTATCCGGAGTATGAGGAGGATCACGATGAGATTGGTCCGGCACATATCTTTGCGATGAGTATTCATGGCGAGGGATTTCGGGCAAGACAATGCTTTCAGAACGGAAGACTTTCGCTGGCTGCGTATGACGAGATCTTTGAGCAGGCGTGCGCTGAGGAAAGTGAAGAGACGCTGTGTCGTCTGGCGGCAGATCGGCTGGTGTATCCGGTAGTACTTTCCGGACAGGCGGGGGAGCGATACCGCAGATTTCTTGCCGGACAGCAGAGTACACTGGCAGAGCTTCTTGTTAAGCAGCATGATATCACAGGGATCAGGGAGTTTGTACGTGGAGAGATCCTTACCGGAGACGGGATGATGACCGCTGCCCGCCTGGCGGCGGAGACAGAATGGGTGCAGGGAGCGGCAGAACTCCTTACATTGGAAAAGGAACAGGCAGAGCAAAAGAACGGGGAGGATCAATATGCCTTCGAAGAATGGTGAGAATGTCACACCCTCACATATTATGACACAGACCGAGTGGGAAGAGATGATGGCACGCAAGGTGCTTGCTTACACGACCGATGCACTTCTGGTGGATTTTCGTTATATGGGAAGTGCGTTTCAGGTCCTGCAGGCGGTTCCGGACGGACAGATCACGACGCTGGCGGTGGACGGAGCAAAGCTTCATTACTCTGCAGAGCAGTTGATACGGGTCTTTAGGAACAATGAGAAGTATCTGAACAGACTGTATCTGCATGCACTGTTACATTGCCTGTTCCAGCATC
>ENA-ORND01002778-ORND01002778.1-human-gut-metagenome-genome-assembly--contig:-NODE-2778-length-10340-cov-11.069130_pt1 | contig 10340 bp, 7 predicted proteins | sample MGYA00242111_ERZ509014 | MGnify/ENA primary metagenome ERZ509014 (study PRJEB26280, sample SAMEA2338694) | human gut metagenome | biome: human gut; feature: human-associated habitat; material: faeces... | reverse complement strand
ATTATCCGCGGCACCCCCATGATGGTGCAGCTGCTCATCATGAGCATGGTCATCTTTGCCAACAGCCGCAACTTTACCATGGTGGGTGCACTGACGCTGGGCATCAACTCCGGTGCCTATGTGTCCGAGATCATCCGCGGCGGCCTGATGGCCGTGGACCCCGGCCAGATGGAGGCCGGACGCAGCCTTGGCCTGAACTACATGACCACCATGGTGGTCATCATCATCCCGCAGGCTATCCGCGCGGTGCTGCCTGCTCTGGGCAACGAGTTCATCATGCTGCTGAAGGATACCTCCCTGATCACGGTCATTGGCGGCAAGGAGCTGCTGTATGCGGGGCAGGGCATCATGAACCGTACCTACGAAGCCATGTACCCGCTGCTGGGCGTTGCACTGATCTACCTTGTGCTGGTCATGCTGTTCACCCGGCTGCTGGCAATGTTTGAGAGGAGGCTGGCACAAAGTGACCGATAAGATCCTGGAAGTCCGTGGTCTGACCAAGACCTACGGCGGCGTGAAGAAAAAGGGCGCAAAGCAGCCCACCCCCACCCTGGACGTGCTCAAGGGCATCGACATCGACATCTACCGCGGCGACGTGGTGTGCCTGATCGGACCCTCCGGCTGCGGCAAGTCCACCTTTCTGCGGTGCCTGAACCGCTTGGAGATTCCCACCTCCGGCTCCATCAAGTTTGAAGGGGTGGAGGTGGACGATGCCCACATCGACGCTGTGCGCCAGAAGATGGGCATGGTGTTCCAGCACTTCAATCTGTTCCCCCACCTGACCGTGAAGAAGAACCTGGAGCTGGCTCCCACCCTGCTCAAGCTCAAGGACAAGCAGGCCATCTCCGACAAGGCCGACGAACTGCTGGCCCGCGTGGGTCTTTCCGACAAGGCTGACGTCTACCCCAAGAGCCTTTCCGGCGGCCAACAGCAGCGCATCGCCATTGCCCGCGCCCTGGCCATGGACCCGGACGTCATCCTGTTCGACGAGCCCACCAGCGCCCTGGACCCCGAGATGGTGGGCGAGGTGCTGGAGCTGATGAAGGAGCTGGCCCACACCGGCATCACCATGCTGGTGGTCACCCACGAGATGGGCTTTGCCCGCGAGGTGTCCAACCGCGTCATCTTCATCGACGACGGCAAGATTCAGGAAGACGAGCCGCCGCAGGAGCTGTTCTCCAACCCGAAGCACCCGCGCCTGAAAGCGTTCCTGTCCAAAATGCTGTAATATTTTTCCACAACAAAAAAACTCCGCTGTGCAAAACACAGCGGAGTTTTTTCTGTTACAGTGTGCTGTTTGTGTCATCGGAGCCCTGCTCACTGGTGTAGAGCACCATCAGGTGGTTGGCGCTGGCTTCCAGCTGGCTCTTGGCCTGGCGCAGGGCGGCTTCTTCGGTCTCGTTCATCTTCTCGGGCTTGTCCTTGCGCAGGCAGCGGCGCAGGTTGGCGAGGTCGGACTTGATGCGGTTCTTCTCGTCCTTGTCCAGCTCTTTCTTGCACTTGGAGAGGGCCTCGTCCACCTTATAGGCCAGCATCTCGGCCTGATTGTGCAGGTCCAGTCGGTCTTTGCGGCGGCTGTCCTCGGCCTCGTAGGCGGCGGCGTCGGCCATGGCGCGCTGGATTTCATTCTCCGACAGGTTCGTGCTGCCGGTGATGGTGATATTCTGCTCCCGGCCGGTGCCGAGGTCCTTGGCCGACACTTTCACGACGCCGTTCACGTCGATGTCGAAGGTGACTTCGATCTGCGGCTTGGAGGAGAAACTTGCCCGGATGCCGTTCAGCTTGAACTTGCCGAGGCTCTTGTTATCCCGGGCGAAGTGGCGCTCGCCCTGCAGCACGTTGATCTCCACGCTGGTCTGCATGGGACGTGCCGTGGTGAAGATCTGGCTCTTGCGGGTGGGGATCATGCTGTTGCGGGTGATGAGGGGCGTTGCCACACCGCCCAGCGTCTCGATGGAGAGGGTCAGCGGGGTCACGTCCATCAGCACAAGGCCCTGCGCCGCCGCGCCGGTGGCACCGGCCAGCTTGCCGCCGCCCTGCAGCAGACCGCCCTGCACGGCCGCGCCCATGGCCACGCACTCGTCGGGGTTCAGGCTGTGGCTGGGCTCTTTGCCCAGCAGCTCCTTCACCTGCCGTTCCACGGCGGGCATCCGGGTGCTGCCACCCACCAGCAGCACCTTGCCCAGCTGGCTGGCCGAGATGCCGGCGTCCCGCAAGGCGTTCTGCACCGGTTGCACCGTGCGGGCCAGCAGATCGCCGGTCATCATCTCGAACTGCGGGCGGGAGAGGGAAATATCCAGATGGTGCGGGCCGTCCTTGCCCACCGCGATGAAGGGCAGATTCAGCTGGGCCGACGGCGCGGCAGAGAGCTCCTTCTTCGCCTTTTCGGCTTCTTCTTTTAACCGGCCCATGGCGGCGGGGTCCTTCGTCAGGTCGATGCGGTCCGACTTCTTGAACTCGGCCACTGCGTACTCCACGATGCGCTCGTCGAAGTCGTCACCGCCGAGATGGGTGTCGCCGCCGGTAGCAAGCACCGTGAAGGTGCCGTCCTCGATCTCGATGATGGACACATCAAAGGTGCCGCCGCCCAGGTCGTACACAAGGATTTTCTGCGATGCTTCGTTGTCAAGGCCGTAGGCAACAGCGGCGGCGGTGGGCTCGTTGATGATGCGCAGCACATTCAGGCCCGCAATGCGGCCTGCATCCTGGGTGGCCTTGCGCTGGCTGTCGTCAAAGTAAGCGGGCACCGTGATCACGGCTTCGGTCACCGGCTCACCGAGGTAGCTCTCGGCATCGCGGCGGATCTTGGCCAAAATCATGGCGCTGATCTCCTGCGGGGTCAGGTCTTTGCCGTCGATGTGCACCCGGTAGTCCGAGCCCATGTGGCGCTTGATGCTGGACACGGTGCGGCCGGAGTTCGTGGCGATCTGGCGCTTGGCCGCGCCGCCCACAAGGCGCTCGCCATCCTTGGTAAAGGCCACCACGCTGGGGGTGGTGCGCTCGCCTTCCGCGTTGGTGATGACCACAGGCTTGCCGCCCTCTACCACTGCCACGCAGGAATTCGTCGTGCCCAGATCAATGCCGATCACTTTGCTCATACTGTCTGTTTCCTCTCTTTGCGGACGCACCGCCACTGCTTTTTCACGGTCTATTGTAGCGTATCTGTATGACGCTTTTTTAGTCCAATTGTAAAGATTCCATGTCGTAGGCCGCCGGGGCCGCGGGCTGCGGTGCGGTCAGCTCCTGCAGCAGCTGCTCCGTTTCGGCCAGCCACTGGGCGGCGTCCGGCTCGTTTTCCCGCGCGCGGATGCCAAAGCCCTGCTTTGCTTCGGCGGCCAGCGCCAGCGCCTTTTTGCGGGAGGTGTAGCGGGTCTCATACTGGGCCACGCGCAAACACACCTGCGGGGTGTACTCGATATCCGGCATGTGGGCGGCGTTCTGCCGCGCGCGGCGGTACCAGATAAGGGCCTTGCCGTTGTCGCCCCGGGCGGCGCAGTCGTCGCCCAGCGCGATGTGGGCCAGCACTTCGCCGCTTTCGGCGGCCTGCTTCCACATACGGCGGGCCTCGGCGCGGCTGGGCTTCACGCCCCGGCCCTTGTACAGGCAGTCGGCCAGCAGAGAAAGCCCCATGGCGCTGCCCAGCTCGGCGGCTTTCTCAAAGCACTCCGCCGCCTGCTCCCAATTGCCATTGCGGGCGGCTTCCTTCCCGGCGTCCGCTTCCTCGTCGCCGGGGGTCTCGGGGGTGTGGCCCGCGTGCAGCAAGCCGTTGAGCAGCGCCCCGTCCAGCGTGGCCGAGTGGCTCCACGGGTCCAGCACCACACCGTCGATGCCCGGGGTGGAAAGGGCCAGCTCCATGGCGTCTTCCAGCGTGTAGTCCGCCATGGGCCGGGCGGCAGTGCTGCGGTCGCCGCAGGCGGCGGCGCTGGACGTGAACAGCGGCAGCCAAGTGCGGCCTTTGTCGTTGCGCAGAGTCCACAGCTTGAGGCCGTCGGCCTTTTCGGTGGGCACCGGGTGCTCTGCCCAGGGCGCAGGAGCGCCGTGCACGGTCAGAGCCGTCTGCAGCGGCACCAGAACATGGGTCTCCAGCTCCAGCGCATAGTTCAGCGCGCCCATCAGGGTCCAGAAGCCTTCCTCGTTCTGGGCTTTGTAGAGGTTTTCCACGGCCCGCTCGATCGCGGGGCAGCCCGTGCCTGCGGGGCTGTAGGCCGGTGCGGTGCGGGCGCGCCGCGCGCTGCCCACCGGGCGGAACCGGATGCCGCCATCTGTTCGTCTTGCCATCTGCTCACCATTCTTCCCATTGCTGTAATCAGCTTTTAGTATAACAGGAAATGGAAATTTTCTCAACGGGGAAACCCTCTCCGTCATTGCAGTTAAAACTCTCCCAGTCAAACCCTGCGGGTTTGCCAGCTCCCCCGAGGGGAGGAGCCAAGAGCATAACGGGAGCGTTTCTTGCCTTTCCCTTTGAAAGACGTCCCCCGGCCGGGGGAAGATGTCGCGTAGCGACAAAAAGGGGACAAGGCGGCATTGCGAAGCAATGACGGAGAGGGCGCTGTTTTCCTCTTTTCCTATAGCATTTCGCCGCTTTCTGCGCTATAATAAATAAGATTCCGTAACCATTATTAACCATTATAATGTACGAAAGAAGGAGTATCGCCTTGAACAAGATGCTAGGCTATCTGAACGGCTACAGGCGCGAAAGCGTGCTTGCGCCGCTTTTCAAGATGCTGGAAGCCACGTTCGACCTGTTCGTGCCGCTGGTCATGGCGGACATCGTGAACGTCGGCATTGCTGCCCGCGATTTCCACTATATCCTCGTGCGGTGCGGCCTGCTGCTGCTGTTGGCTGCCATCGGCCTTGCCTGCAGCCTGACGGCTCAGTATTTCTCCGCGAAGGCGGCCGTGGGCTATTCCACAGCCCTGCGCCATGCGCTGTTTGCCCACATCCAGAGCCTGAGCTTTTCCGAGATGGACACCCTGGGCACCAGCACCCTCATCACCCGCATGACCAGCGACGTGAACCAGGTGCAGAGCGGCCTGAACCTGTTTTTGCGCCTGTTCCTGCGCAGCCCGTTCGTGGTGATCGGTGCCATGGTCATGGCCTTCACGGTCAACGTGAAAGCCGCGCTGATCTTCGTGGTGACCATCCCGCTGCTGAGCGTTGTCGTGTTCGGTATCATGGCCGCCACCCGGCCCATGTATAAGACGGTGCAGAACCGTCTGGACCGTGTGCTGGGCCTGACCCGCGAAAACCTGACCGGCGTGCGCGTCGTGCGTGCCTTTGACAAGGAAAAGGACGAGGTATCGCGCTTTGAGAACGCCAACGCCCTGCTCACCGACATGCAGCTGCACGTGGGCCATATCTCCGCCCTGATGAACCCTGTGACCTATGTGCTCATCAACATCGCCATCGTGGCACTGCTGTATGTGGGCAGCATCCAGATCAACGTGGGCGGCATGGCTTCCGGCGACGTCATCGCTCTGGTGAACTACATGAACCAGATCTTGGTGGAGCTGGTCAAGCTGGCCAACCTCATCGTGCAGGTGAGCAAAGGCATCGCCTGCGCAGGCCGCGTGCAGGCTGTGCTGGACACGAAACCCGGCATGGCTTTCCCGGCTAAAGTTCTGGGCGAGGTGGCCGCCGACAAGGCAGCCGACGCCGTGCGCTTTGACCATGTGTCCCTCACCTACGCCGGGGCCGGTGCACCCAGCCTTTCCGACATCAGCTTTACCGCCAAGCGCGGCCAGACCATCGGCGTCATCGGCGGCACCGGCAGCGGCAAATCCAGCCTGGTGAACCTCATCCCCCGCTTCTACGACGCCACCGAGGGCACCGTGGAAATTATGGGCCGCGACGCCCGCAGCTACCCCCGCGAAGCGCTGCGCGGCAAGGTGGCCATGGTCATGCAGAAGGCCCAGCTGTTCGGCGGCACCATCCGCTCGAACCTGCTCTGGGGCAACAAGAACGCTTCCGATGCGGAGCTCTGGGCTGCCCTCGAGACCGCACAGGCGGCAGAGTTCGTCAAGGCGAAGCCCCTCGGGCTGGACGAGCCCGTGGAGCAGGGCGGACGCAACCTCTCCGGCGGCCAGAAGCAGCGCCTGACCATCGCCCGCGCCCTTGTGGGCAAGCCGGACATCCTCATTCTGGACGACAGCGCCAGCGCACTGGACTACGCCACCGACGCCGCCCTGCGCAAGGCACTGGCTGCTCTGCCGGGTGATTTGACCGTGTTCATCGTGAGCCAGCGCGCCGCCAGCCTGCAGCACGCGGACCAGATTTTGGTGCTGGACGACGGCAGACTGGTTGGCCTTGGCCGCCACGACGCGCTGCGCCAGAATTGCCCCGTCTACGAGGAAATTTACGAGAGCCAGTTCAAGAAAGGGGATGCGCAGAAATGAGTGCAAAAGCAAAAACAAAGCTGACCCCTGAACAGCGCAAGGCCACCCTGACCCGTGTTCTGGGCAAGATACGCCCCTACTCCCTGTTCGTGGTGTGCAGCCTGATCGTTGCCGCCGTGAGCGTGGGGGCCCAGCTGTATATCCCCATCCTGTGCGGCAGCGCCATTGATATGATGCTGGGCAAGGGTGCCGTGGATTTCTCCGGCGTGATGGGCATCATCGTCAAGGTGCTGGTGGTGGCGGGTGCCGCCGCGCTGGCCCAGTGGCTGCTGAGCGTGTGCAACAACCGCATCACCTTCCTTGTCAGCCGCGATCTGCGCAACGAAGCCCTGCGCAAGATCCAGACCCTGCCGCTTTCTTACCTCGACAGCCACCCCTCCGGCGATATCGTCAGCCGCATGGTGGCGGACGTGGACACCTTTGCGGACGGCCTGCTGATGGGCTTTACTCAGCTGTTCAGCGGCGTGCTGACCATTCTGGGCACCCTGCTGTTCATGCTGAGCGAGAACGTGCCCATCACGCTGGTGGTGGTGTGCATCACCCCGCTGAGCCTTCTGGTGGCAAGCTTCCTTGCCAAGCGCAGCTACAAATACTTCCAGGGCCAGAGCACCGTGCGCGGCGAGCAGACGGCCCTTGTCAACGAGATGATCGAGGGCCAGAAGGTGGTGCAGGCCTTCGGCCACGAAGCCGAGAGCCTTGCCGCCTTTGACGAGGTGAACAGCCGCCTGCAGGACGTGAGCCTAAAGGCCATCTTCTTCTCCAGCATGACGAACCCCGCCACCCGCTTTGTGAACAACATCGTCTACGCAGGCGTGGGCCTTGTGGGCGCACTGTACACCGTGCGCGGCGGCATCACCATCGGCCAGCTGAGCGTGTTCCTCAGCTACGCCAACCAGTACACGAAACCCTTTAATGAAATTTCCGGCGTGGTCACCGAGCTGCAGAACGCTCTGGCCTGCGCCGCCCGCGTGTTCGAGCTGCTGGATGCCGACGATCAGGTGCCGGAAGCCGAGAACGCCAAAGTGCTGCAGCCGGACGGCCATGTGCAGCTGGAGGATGTCTCCTTCCGCTACCTGCCCGACCGCCCGCTGATCGAGGGCCTTTCCCTCGACGTGAAGCCCGGCCAGCGCATCGCCATCGTGGGCCCCACGGGCTGCGGCAAGACCACCCTCATCAACCTGCTGATGCGCTTCTACGACGTGAACGGCGGCGATATCAAAGTCTCCGGCACCGATATCCGGGATGTGACCCGTGCTTCCCTGCGCGGCAGCTACGGCATGGTGCTGCAGGATACCTGGCTGCGTGCCGGTACCGTGCGGGAGAACATCGCCTACGGCAAGCCGGACGCCCCCCTCGACGAGGTGGTGGCTGCGGCCAAGGCAGCCCATGCCGACAGCTTCATCCGCCGCCTGCCCGAGGGCTATGACACCGTGCTTGCCGAGTCGGGCAGCAACCTTTCCGAGGGTCAGCGGCAGCTTCTTGCCATAGCGCGTGCGGTGCTTGCCGACCCGAAGATACTTATTCTTGACGAAGCCACTTCCTCAGTTGATACCAGAACTGAGATGCACATTCAGTCCGCAATGGTGGCTCTTATGAAAAACAGAACGTCCCTTATCATCGCTCACCGACTTTCCACTATCCGTGACGCTGATAAGATAGTCGTTATCGATGGTGGACGTGTTGCAGAGCGGGGTAGCCATGAGGAGCTTATCGCCGCCAAGGGCTGTTACTACAGACTTTATCAGACGCAGTTCTCAGGCGTTAAGACCTGATACAATGTGTTTGGAAAACGTATATAGCCGATATCGTACATTCAAACAAATCAAGGCACAGGAAGACCTCTCCTGTGCCTTTTTTATGTGCAAAAAAAGACGGCTCTCATAAGAAAGCCGTCCTTAATGTTATCTGAAATATTACTTTGTAACAAGTGCCAGAGTATCTCTTGCAATGAGAAGCTCCTCATTTGTAGGGATAACGTAAACCTTTGTCTTAGAATCGTCTGTGGAGATCTCCTTGAGTATTCCACGGCAGAGATTTTTCTCAGCGTCAATGTGGAACCCGAGGATATCGAGATTTGAGCAAGCAGCCGCTCTTACCTCAGGTGCGTTCTCACCGATACCGCCTGTGAAGATAACAGCGTCAAGACCGTTCATTGCAGCAGCGTATGAACCTATGAACTTCTTGATCTGATAAGCAAATATCTCGCTTACGATAAGCGCTCTCTCGTTGCCCTCGCTTGCAGCAGCCTGAATATCTCTGTTGTCAGAGCCGATACCAGAAAGACCAAGGAAGCCTGACTTCTTGTTCATGTATTCTGTCATCTGGTCAGGTGTAAAGCCCATTTTCTTCTCAACATAGTCAACAGCAGAAGGGTCAACAGAACCGCAGCGTGTGCCCATTACAAGACCGTCAAGAGGAGTGAAGCCCATTGATGTGTCAACAGACTTGCCGCCGTTGATAGCTGTGATAGATGAGCCGTTGCCAAGGTGGCATGAAACTATCTTAAGCTCCTCGATAGGCTTGCCCATTACTCTTGCAAGCTCGCCTGAAACAAATCTGTGTGATGTTCCGTGGAAGCCGTATTTTCTTACATGAAGATCAGTGTAGCACTCGTATGGCAGACCGTAGAGATAAGCCTTTCTTGGCATTGTTGAGTGGAAAGCAGTGTCGAATACAACTACCTGTGGTGTGCCTGCTGGGATAACTGCCTTGCAGGCTCTCAGTGCAAGAGCGTGTGGGTGGTTATGTACAGGTGCAAGCTCAGCCAGTGCGTCGATCTGGTCGATAACTTCGTCTGTTACAAGGCAGGTCTCCTTGAATACCTCAGCACCCTGAACTATTCTGTGACCAACGGCTGATATCTCAGACATAGAGTCGATGACCTTTGTTTCGCCTGATGTGAGTACCTCAACGAGCTTTTCAAAAGCCTCAGTGTGAGTAGGGAAATTGCAATCCTCCTCGATGTGTCTGCCGTCGCCTGTCTTTGCGCTCACATGGCCGTCGATACCGATACGGTCGCAGTTGCCCTTTGCGATAACAGACTCGTCCTTCATATCCAGAAGCTGATATTTAAGTGATGATGAACCTGCGTTTACAACTAAGATTTTCATTGGAAAAAATCTCCTCCCGATTATAATATGTCAGATAACGGGCTTGACTTTAAGCCCATAATATCATATACTTATAGTATATCAATATTAATGATAAATTTCAAGAGCTTTTTTCATAAATATACATATTGCACAATTTTTTTACTAGGGCTTAACATATTAGTATCATAATTCGCAGTAAGCTTTTGAAAGACTGAATAAAATAAGCATAGGGTAGAAAGAGGAGTAAAAAATGAAAAATAGAAGAATGTAAAACAATAAGAAAAAAGACTAAGAAATGTTAATTCAACATTTTCTTAATCTTTTTTCTTAATTGTTCTAACGGTCTAATTATGATGTATTAATAATTTACACCAATTAATTATTTTGGATATTAAGTTTGGATTATCTTTATCCATCGGGCAAGGAAAATTTGGTTCCAAATATTCATCTACCCAAATAACAAAACTTATATACCGTTTTTTCTTTAATGAAGGATGATTACAATACACATTAAATGCATCTTGATTTTCTTGTGTGTGACCGTCAAAAGACTTTACGGTTGTTTCTTCTAAAACAGCATACTTACAATTTTTTGAGCAATTTTTATCAATACATTTCATACATAGTTTCCTCCTTAACAAGTCTGTTTTTGAGAATGGTTAATAATACTACAATACGTATTATATATTATTTATTACTTTCTGTCAAATTCATTAAAATAAGAGAAATAGAAAAGAAGTTTACTAATTAATTTTTGGCCAATAAAACCAGTTCCCCCTGTAATAATGTATCTCATTTTCTGTCACCTTCAAAATTTAATTTTTCTTCTACCACAACTAAAGGTCGATGCATA
>ENA-ORND01002771-ORND01002771.1-human-gut-metagenome-genome-assembly--contig:-NODE-2771-length-10363-cov-3.633392_pt1 | contig 10363 bp, 6 predicted proteins | sample MGYA00242111_ERZ509014 | MGnify/ENA primary metagenome ERZ509014 (study PRJEB26280, sample SAMEA2338694) | human gut metagenome | biome: human gut; feature: human-associated habitat; material: faeces... | reverse complement strand
AGAACGCCTGTCCGCCGCCGCCGCCCTGCATCAGCTTCGCAGCCTCGCGCACCACGGCACCGGCGTTCACGCCCTGGGCCGTGATCTCGTCGCCGAGCATCACCGTCAGCATGGGTTTGCCGTCGTTGACCGCCCCCTGCACGAACACCAGCTTCGGGGAGCGGGCACGCAGGTTATAGGCCAGGTCTTTGACGAACTCGGGCGTACGGTCGGTCTGCGTGGCGATGAGCTGCACCCCGTGGCGCTCGGGCGTCGAGGAGATGATCTTCTCGGCCCACTGGGCGACCTGCTCGCGGCGCATGGCCTCGACCTCCTTCGAAAGCGTCTCGTTGCTCTCGAACATTTTCTTTACGGCCTGCAGCACCTGCGGGTTGTGGAGGTATTCGCTGATGTCGCGCATCGTATCCTCGGCGGCGTAGATGATCTTCTCGGCCTGTTCGCCCGTGACGGCTTCGATGCGGCGCACGCCGGCCGAAATGGCGCTCTCGGTCAGTATCTTGAAGAACCCGATGTTACCCGTAGCGCTGGTGTGCGTACCGCCGCAGAGCTCGACCGACGTACCGAAGCGCACCATGCGCACCTTGTCGCCGTACTTCTCGCCGAAGAGCATCATGGCACCGCATTTCTCGGCCTCCTCCTTGGTGGCCTCGCGGTTCTCCTCCAACGGATAGTTGGCGCGGACGGCGCGGTTGACGAGCATCTCGACCTGGCGCAGCTCGGCGGGAGTCATCTTCTGGAAATGCGAAAAGTCGAAGCGCAGGATCTCGGGCGTCACCATCGAACCCTTCTGCTCTACGTGCGATCCCAGCACCTTGCGCAGCGCCTCGTGCATGAGGTGCGTCGCGGTATGGTTGTTGGCCGCGGCCTGGCGTTTGGCAGCGTCCACGACGGCCGTGAACTCGGCCGCAGGGTTTTCGGGAAGCTCCTTGACGATATGGATAATCAGTCCGTTTTCCTTTTCGGTAGCCACGACGGCGATGCGCTCGTTGGCATTCTCGATATAGCCGATGTCACCGATCTGACCGCCCGAGTTGCCGTAGAACGGCGTGCGGTCGAAGACTAGCTGGTAGGAGGTCTTGCCTTTGGAGGTCACGCGGCGGTAACGGGCGATCTTCACCCGCTCGGTCAGCGTGTCATAGCCCGTGAAGACGCTCTCCCGAATGGGGAACAGCTCCACCCAGTCGTCGGTATCGACGGCCGCGGCGTTGCGCGAGCGCTCCTTCTGTGCCTGCAACTCGGTTTCAAAAGCTGCGAGGTCAACGCCGACGCCCTGTTCGCGGGCGATGAGCTCCGTCAGGTCGATCGGGAACCCGAACGTATCGTAAAGCTCGAAGGCGTCCTTGCCCGAGATCAGTTCGCGGCCCTCTTTCTTGGTCTTTTCGACCACGCCGTCCAGCAGGCTGATGCCCGTGGCCAGCGTACGCAGGAACGAGGCCTCCTCCTCCTCGATGACCTTTTCGATCAGCGCCTGCTGGGCCTTCAGTTCGGGGAACTGGCCCCCCATCTGCTCCACGAGCCCCGCAACGAGCTTGCAGATCGTAGGTTCCGTGAAGCCGAGGTAGGTATAACCGTAGCGCACGGCGCGGCGCAGGATGCGGCGGATGACGTAGCCGGCCTTGACGTTCGACGGCAGCTGCCCGTCGGCGATCGAGAAGGCGATGGCACGCAGGTGGTCGGCGATGACGCGCATCGCCACGTCGCACTTCGCGTCGGCGCCGTAGGTCTTGCCCGAAAGCTGCGAAATACGCTGGATCGTAGGCTGGAACACGTCGGTGTCGTAGTTCGATTTCTTGCCCTGGAGGATCATGCAGAGGCGCTCGAAGCCCATGCCGGTATCGACGTTGCGCGCCGGAAGCTCCTCCAGCGAGCCGTTGGCCTTGCGGTTGAACTGCATGAACACGAGGTTCCAGATCTCGATCACCTGCGGATGGCCCGCATTGACCATCCCGCGTCCCGGTTTGGAGGCGATCTCCGCCTCGTCGCGCAGGTCGAAATGGATCTCCGAGCAGGGGCCGCAGGGGCCGGTCTCGCCCATCTCCCAGAAATTGTCGTGCTTGTTGCCGCGGATGATATGGTCTTCGGGCAGAAACTGCTTCCAGTAGTCGTAGGCCTCCTGGTCGAAGGGCACGCCGTCCTCCTCGGAGCCTTCGAAAACCGTGGCGTACATGCGGTCGGCGGGAAGTTTGTAGACGCCGTGGAGCAGCTCCCACGCCCATTCGATCGCCTCTTTCTTGAAGTAATCGCCATAAGACCAGTTGCCCAGCATCTCGAACATCGTATGGTGGTAGGTGTCATGCCCCACCTCCTCCAGGTCGTTGTGCTTGCCCGAAACGCGCAGACACTTCTGGGTGTCGGCCGCACGCGGATATTTGCGGGGCGCATTGCCCAGGAAAATATCCTTGAACTGGTTCATGCCCGCGTTGGTGAACATCAGCGTGGGATCCCCCTTGACGACCATCGGTGCCGAGGGCACGATCACATGGCCCTTGCTCTCGAAGAAGTCCAGAAAGGCCCGGCGAATTTTATTCGATTCCATATATAAGATTTTATCCGATTTCCACGTTTGTGATTTCGGGTTGCAAAATTACACAATTAAAGTTAAATTTGCATCCTATTAACCGGAGTTTTTTCCGCAATGAAGCAAAAAGGGCAGAGATTCGACACGCAGGCGCTGACACAGGAAGCGCAGGCGCTGACGCGCGACGTGGTCTCGGCGCCTTTCCGCCTGCGCACCTACCGCCTGATCCGGAAAATACTGATCGGCTTCATCCTCGTCTCGATCGCCAACGTGCTCTTCTCGTACTTCTTCTACACCCCCAAGATGTACCGCATCATCCGCGACAACCGCGACCTGGTCATCAAGTACCGCATCCTGCAAGACCGCATACGCACCTCGCAGCGGCGCGTGGACGAAATCCGCCACCGCGACAACTACGTCTACCGCTCGCTCTTCTCGACCGACACGGTGTCGATCGACGGCGTGTGGCAGCCCTACCCCGACACCAAATACGCCCCGATGGCCGGGGACGACTTCGCCCCGCTGATGGTCGGCACCTGGAAGCAGCTCGACGCGCTGGCCCGCATACTCTACCTCGAATCGGTGTCCTTCGACGAATTGCAGGCATTCGCCCGCGACAAGGAGAAAATGTCGTCGGCGATCCCGGCCATCTGGCCCATCGACCGCTCGGCGCTGCACAACGACCATATCGGCGCCTTCAACCTGCGCCGGATGCACCCCGTGCTGGGGTATATCCGCCCCCACAAGGGCATCGACCTGGGCTGCGACCGCGGCACGCCGGTCTACGCCACGGGCGACGCCGTGGTGGAGGTCGCCTCCTCGGGGGGCAACGGCGGCTACGGACACATGGTGCTGCTGAACCACGAATTCGGCTACAAGACCCGCTACGCACACCTGAGCAAAGTCCTCGTGCAGCCGGGCGAACGGGTCGCCCGCGGGCAGGTCATCGCCGAAACGGGCAACACGGGCATCTCCTCGGGCCCCCACCTCCACTACGAGGTGATCCACAAGGGCATGCCGGTGAACCCGATCAACTATTTCAACCGCAACATGACCGCCGCGGAATACGACGCACTCATGGAGAACATGCGCGATACGAACTTCGAAAAGCTCTGAGATGGCAGGAAAGAAAGACCTGGAGCGGCTCCGCAGGCGTAAGCGCCGCAAACAGAACATCATACGCGCGACGGTGCACTTTTTCGTGTGGGCCGGGGTCGCCGTGCTCTACTACGTCGGGTTCTCGCTTTTCTTCGACACCCCCGTGGAGTACGAGCTCAAACACTCGACCGACCGCCTGCGCCGCGAATACGCCGCCCTCACCCAGCGGTACGACTCGCTGACGACCGTCATGCACAACCTCTCCGAGCGCGACCGCAACGTCTTCCGCATCCTCTTCGAGTCGGAGCCGTACGATTTCGACTCGGAGCACGAACAGCGGCAGAGTTCGACCTACGAAAAGATCGTGGGCCGCTCGACGCGCCAGCTCAAACGCGAACTGCGCGAGAGGGTGAACGAGATGGAACGACAGCTCGAAACGCTCAACGCCTCGTACCTCGAACTGCAGGCGCGCATCGACACGGCGGGCCGCAGGTGCGACAACATCCCCTCGATCCAGCCCGTGATCAACAAGCAGCTGACGCTGCTCACAGCCTCCTACGGCATGCGCATACACCCCTTCTACAAGACCCTGCAATCGCACCAGGGCGTGGACTACACCATCCCCGAGGGGTCGCGCGTCTTCGCCACGGCCGACGGCGTGGTGCGCGACGTGGCGCTGCGCAACTCCACGTCGGGGCAGACGGTCGTGATCGACCACGGCAACGGTTACGAGACTTCGTACAGCCACCTCTCGAAGATCAACGTCCGCAAGGGACAGCGCGTGAGCCGCGGCGAGATCATCGCCCTCTCGGGCGACACGGGCCTTTCGCTCTCGCCCCACCTCCACTACGAAGTGCGGCTGAACGGGATGCGCGTCGATCCGATCCACTACTTCTTCATGGAACTCACCCCCACCGAATACCAGCGCCTGATGCGCATCGCGCAGTCGGGCATGCAGTCGTTCGACTAAAAACAAAGGAGATGGGAAGCGACTGGACAAAGGATTTCGGCTTTGCGCGCGAAGAAATTTTCCGCAGCGAAGAAACGCTCCGCACAATCCGCCATATCCGTGCCTCATGGGGCGGCGAACCGGAGTTCCTCTGGGAGAAATTCCCGGACTACGCCGTTTTCCGGCGGCAGGACAACGCCAAATGGTATGCCGTGATATTGACGGTGCAGGCCGGCAAACTCGGCCTCGCGGACGAGGAGCGGACAGAGATTCTCGACATCCGGGCCGATGCGGAGACCATGGCGCGGTCGCTGGACTTCGAACATTATTTCCCCGGTTACCATATGAACAAACGCACGTGGCTCACCGTACGGCTGGACGGCAGCGTACCCTTCGGGGAAATCGCCCCGCTGATCGCCCGCAGTTACGAACTGGCCGGGAAAAAGTAGCCCGTCATGCAAATCCGACTCATCCTGCTCGACTTCGACGGCACGCTGGCCGACACGCGGCGCGCCAATACGCTGGCCTATGTGGCCACACTGCGCGAGGCGGGCTATGCGCTCACCGAGGAGGAGTATGCGGCAAAGTATTTCGGCATGCGGTGCAACGAGTTCCTGACCCGTTACGGCATCGCCGACCCCGCAGAGCGCGAGCGGCTGCGGCTGCGCAAGATCGCGCTCTACCCCGCGTTCTTCGACACCGTGCGGCTCAACCGCCCGCTGTGGGAGTTCTGCAGGCAGTTCCGGGCGCAGGGCGGCCGCGTATGGATCGTATCGACAGGCAGCCGCGCCAACATAGACAACGCCATGCGCCACCTGGGGATCACGGTCGCGGGACAGCGGGCGGGGAGCACGGGTGCGGCAACCTCGGGTGCGGCGGGCAGAGACTTGACAGGTGCGGATGAGGCATGGCTCCGGACAGCCGGCACGGCAACGATAGATGCAGGTACGCCAACACACGCAACAGTCACCCCCGAGCCGGGCGAAGGGCCGAACGGCTCCGTGGACGGCATACTCTCGGGCGCCGACGTCGAGCACAGCAAACCCGCCCCGGACTGCTTTCTGGAGGCCATGCGCCGCGAGGGCTGCACGCCGCAGGAAACGCTGATCTTCGAAGACTCCGAAATCGGGCTCGAAGCGGCCCGCCGCAGCGGAGCGGCCTATTTCAGGGTAACGCTCTGACCATCGCCGCCCAGGCCGTTCCCGGCATCCTGTATCCGGCATCTGCACCCGACATCCGACATCCGGCATCCGCTGCCGGACGCACTCATTCCTCCGCGCCGTCCCCAACAGCATCCATCCGGCCGATCTTCCACAACCGAGCCATGTAATTTCCGGGAGTAATCACCATCCGGCAGCGGAACTTGTCCGCCCCCGTCACGACACAGCCGGTCAGCGCTTGCAGATCACGTTGAAGTCGCAGTACTTGCAGGTATCGGCATCCTCGCACTGGCGGAACGGAACCGAGGTGTCGTAGAGTTCGGCGAGCTGCGCGCGCAGCAGTTCCTCGAAACGCTCGCGGTAAAGCGTATAGCGCGCCCCCTTCACCCCCGTTTGCTTGTCGTCCAGCTGCGGCGAATAGCCGGGGCGGTTCATGTTGCGGACGTAATAGAGCGCCGGTTCGACGTCGCAGCCGCGCGACCGGTGCAGCATCATCGCGTAGAGCAGCGTTTGCAGGATGTTCGAAAGGCGTTGTTTGCCCGTGCCCGTGAACAGGCTCTCCACGCCGTCGAATTCGAGATGCGGCGCCCCGGTCTTGTAGTCCACCACCCTCAGCGCCCCGTCGTCGAGCGTGTCGATACGGTCGGCGATGCCGGCGAATTTCATCTCCAGGTCGCGCCCGCCCGCGCGGAAACGGAACGGATAGGCTACGGGCTCCTCCAGCCCCGACACGGAGAAAGCATCGTGCGCGGCGTCGTAGGGCATCACCCCGCCCCGCAGGTAACGGATCACGATGTCCTTCACCAGCAACAGGTTGCCCGAATAATCTTCGGCTGTGGCATGTTTATCCTGCAAATAGTTCTGGTTGATGGCCGCCTCGACCGCCTGCGCCACTTCGCCCGTACGGATCATCGCACGCAGGGTTTCACCGGGATGCGCCTCGCCCGCGATGCGGGCGTAAAGCGTCTGCACGGCGGCATGGAGGATCGTACCGAACATCGGGGCATCGACCTCCTCGGAAATTTCGTCATCGGCCTCCAAGCGGGCTATGGAATGGAAATAGAAGCGCAAGGGGCAGGCCACGTAGCGGAAAAAAGCCGTCGGCGAGAGCGTCGCAGGGCTTTGGGCGTCGACGAAACGCTCCAGCCGGACCATCACCCCTTCGTCCTTGGGCACCTCGATCGGCGCCGTTTCGGCCAGGTTGACGTCCACCCCCACTTCGACCTTGCGCACGTCGAAGCCGCTCTCGTAGTCCAACTGGTAGATATAGCGGCTCGGCTCGCCCGTCGACTTGTCGTCGGCGTGCGAGCAATAGAGCATGTGGACGGTCTTGGCGCGCTGGATCAGACGGTAGAAATAGTAGGCATAGACACCCTCGTGGTGCTCGGGCGTGGGCAGCTCGTAGGCGGCACGCAGGTTGTAGGGGATGAACGATGCCTGCGCCATATGGTTGCCGGGGAAATTGTCGTCGTTCATCGAAAGGATGATGACGTTTTCGAAATCGAGGTTGCGGGTCTCGAGGATCCCCATGATCTGGATGCCCTCCAGCGGCTCGCCCTCGAAGGGGATGCGCAGCGTCTGCAAGTGCCGGCGCAGCAACGAGGTGTAGACCTCGGCCGTAAGGTCGATATCGCACTCGTCGAGCGAGTTGCGCAACTTGGTGACCTGCTCGGCGATGACCGCCAGGAATTCGACCCGCTGCCGTGCATCGTCGCCCTCGTAGGGCTGGCGCGCCACGGCGGCGACCACGTCCAGCATGTAGTCGGACAACTCGCGCCACGTCGCGGCGGGCGTAAAGATCCGTTTCAGCAGTTCGTTGCGGCCCAGCCACGCGGCATCGACCGAAATGCGGCGGTCACGGACGATCTCCTCGTGCATCGTGCGCGTGAGTGCGGCGTCGCACTCGGCCACATAGGGGTGTGCGAGGATGCCGGCGACGTCGGCATGGTAGAACGTGCAGCCGTCGCCCTTGCGGCGGCGGTGGTTCTGCAACTCCACCAGACGCTCGACGAACGTGTAGGCCAGGCTCTGCCGCAGGGGGAAGCCCATCGTCACGTTCACCCGTCCGATGTCGGCGGGCAGGGCGTACAGCAGCGGCAGCAGCAGGTTCTCGTCGGTAAGCACCACGGCGGTCTCCTTGCCCAGCGCGGGCCTGGCGCCCGCGGCGATGCCGGGGTCTTCCTCCCTGCGGCGGCGGGCAAGGCCGGCGAGGATCGCCGCGGCATATTTGCACTGCACGGCGTTCGAGACGGCGGCGACCGACACGATCTGCTTCTCCCCCCGCATGTTGTCGTGCCGAAGTTCCGTGCGGGGCGGGAACTGCGCCACGTTCGAACGCACGAACATACCCGCCTCCTGTTCGGGGTCGTCCTTATAATAGGAGTCGTAGTCCCAGTAAAAATCGGTTTCGGCCGCCGTGGCGAGGAACCCGAAAAGGCGCTTCTCGCACTCGGAAAGGGCGTTGAACCCCGCCACGACATAACGCCGGGGCTCGGGGAAGGCGAACCCGCCCCCGCGGATGCGGTCGGCGGCGGCGCGCTGCACCATGCCGTTGTAGGCGATGCCGAGCGACGAGAGACGCTCCCGGAAGCGGCGGTAGATGGGGCCGAGGGTCTTCCAGATCGCCAGGAAACGGCGTTTCTCCTCCGAAAGGTCGGCCTGCTCGCCGAACGAGGACCAGAACGAAAGGATGCGCAGCTGCGCGGGCGTGAGGTAGGAAATATCGGCTTCGATCTCCTTGATCTCCGAGATGTTGCGGAACAGCATCTGCGCGTCGATCAGGTATTTGTCGATCGTATCGAAGTCCGTGAGGAGCATGTCGCCCCAGAAATAGAACTTGTCGAAAGGTTCGTTGTGGTAGGCCGAGTAGACTTTGTAGAGCTCGGTGATGAGCCGCACGCGGTCGCCCGTATGCAGCCCCGATATTTCGCCCGTCAGGTCGTTGATCGTCACCCATTCGGGCTGCCACATCGGCCGCCCGGCGATACGCCCCAGGGCATCGACGAAAAACAACCGCGCACGCCGCGACGGGAAGAGCACCGCCCGATCGGACAGTCCCTCGCCATAGCGCGCATACAGGTCGGCGGCCACCTCCTCCAGAAATCCCTTCATAGCAGTTCGGACAGCCCCGGCGACTTTCCCGGCGGTATCGTCCGCCCGGAATCCGGAAGCCCCCTTCGCATTATTGTTCCATGAGACTATTCTACGTGGCTGATCTCACCGCCCATGAACTTGGCGCCGCCGCGCACGACGGCAGGCTGCCCCTTATAGGTAATACGGGCGTTGGTCGTGGTCTTGCCGATGAACCGGTCGGTGATCCACAGCGACACGTCGGCCTTGCTCTGGGCATTGACCTCGGCCGACATCACCTCCAGCCCCGAGGCCGCGACCCTGCCCGTGGAGGCGAACAGCGTCAGGTAGCCCGCCTTGCCGGTGAGCGTCGCGCTGCTGCCGCCCGTGAGCTCCATCCTGAGGTCTTTGACATCGAACGCCGCCGTGAGCGACGCCTTGCGCCCCAGGGTCAGGTCGAGCAGCACCGCATCCACCGTTCCCTCGAACACGGCTGCGGCGCCCGACAGCGAAACGGACTGCAACGTATTGTAATAGACCGTCACCTGGGTGCGGTCGGGACGGCGCGAATCATACTTCTCGCTGATACGCAGGGTTTTGTCCTTCACCTCGGCGCGAAATTTCGAAGTATAGGAGCCTTTCGTGTCGTATACGATCTTGGGGGCCTCGGTGTCGGGGACTTTCACGAATTTGATATCCAGGTCGGCATCCACCGCGACGGCCTCGAACGTGGTCAGCCACTCGTTATGTTCCGTAGGACTTGCGGCACCCGCCTCCTGTGCACGGCCGGAGGCTGCGAAAACCAGCATCACGGCGCTCAGAATCATCTTCTTCATACATTGTAGGTTTAAATACGTCGCTAAAATACAAAATTATTGCGAACCCCGGTTTGCCGTTCGGGATTTGTTTTGTACTTTTACTACCTAAAACGACATTTCGGACAGTGAGGGCGAGAATTCTGAATGCAAGCGCGGGGTCGGGCAAGACCTACCAGTTGGCGTACAAATACGTGCGCGACGTGGTCGAACAGCCCGGCATTTACCGCCACATCCTCGCCGTGACCTTCACCAACAAGGCCACCGAGGAGATGAAATCGCGCATCCTCAAGGAGATCCACCTGCTGGCCTCGGGACAGCCGAGCTCCTACCTCGACAACCTCTGCCGCGAATTGTCGCTCGATGCCGCCACGGTGCGCCGACGCGCCCGGGAGGTGCGGTCGAAGATCCTGCACGACTATTCGCGCTTCACGGTGCTGACGATCGACACCTTCTTCCAGCGCATCCTGCGCGCCTTCATCAAGGAGCTGGGCATCGACCTCAATTACAACGTCGAGATCGAAACGGCCTCGGTGCTGACCAAGAGCGCCGACACGCTCATCGAGCAGATCACCACCGACCGCGACCTGCAGCGCTGGCTCACGGACTTCGTGCAGGAGCGCATCGACGAAGGCAAGAAATGGGACATCCGCGACGGCATCCTCACGCTGGGCGGCGAGCTGTTCAAGGAGAAGAACAAGGACGCACTCTCGGCGGCCCGCCCGCGCGAGGAACTGGCGCGTATCGTGGGCGA
>ENA-ORND01002769-ORND01002769.1-human-gut-metagenome-genome-assembly--contig:-NODE-2769-length-10365-cov-3.490010_pt1 | contig 10365 bp, 7 predicted proteins | sample MGYA00242111_ERZ509014 | MGnify/ENA primary metagenome ERZ509014 (study PRJEB26280, sample SAMEA2338694) | human gut metagenome | biome: human gut; feature: human-associated habitat; material: faeces... | reverse complement strand
AGAACTAAGCTAAGTAAGGCATTAGAGAAGTTTGATACCGGTGTTAAATTTGATGTATGCCGTCATTACGGCAATAAGAGCGGCAAAAACCGCAGCTTTAACAAGGTTTAAAAGCGCTGTCATTGATTTTGATTTTGATTTTGTGTTCATAGTGGTCACCATATTCTTTCGTAGTGAAATATCCGAGAAGCTCGCGGTGCCGGACTGCAGGGCGCAATACGGCTCTTTGTGAGATGCTTTACATAAGCTTCCCCAAATATTTTTCAAAATTTACCCCGAAATTACGATCTGTGTTTTCTTCGTAAGAATCCCTTATGGCGCCTTCAAGGAATTCTACGGCTTTTTCGGTGGCACATAGCGGAGCTTCGCCTTTTACGGTAAGTCCCGCAACAGCCGCGGCAAACAGATCACCCGTACCGGAAAAGCTTCCGCCGTATTTTTTGGATGAAACAGTTTTAAAACCGCTTTTATCGGCGACAACGTTTAAAACGGTGTCGTCTTTTTTTATGCCGGTAACAATGACCGTGCTCAGAGTATCGTTTAAAAGGGACGATGCGGCTTTTGCTATATCGTCCGGTTCCGATGAAGAGAGAGCTTCGTAGCTTTCCCCCGTCAGAACACACAGCTCCGTGAGATTCGGAGAGATAATGTCGGCTCTTTTTGCGAGACGCGTTACGGCGTCGCACATAGCCTTGTCGTATATATCGTAAATTTTTCCGTCATCCGCCATAACGGGATCACAGAAAAAAACGGTGTCGTCATTTTGAAATTCGTCAAGAAAACGAAATATTTTTTCCGCCTGACGGTGCGACGCTATAAAGCCTGTAAGAATGCCGTCAAAGCGAACGCCGAGCTTTTTCCACTCGCTTGTGAAAAAATCCATTTTATCGGTAAAATCATCGCAGTAAAAGCTCTCAAAGCCTGTTTGATTTGACAGTACCGCCGTCGGCATCGGGCAGCATTCAAGCCCAAGAGCCGATATAACCGGTATAGCCGCCGTGAGAGAGCATTTGCCGAAGCCGGAAAGGTCGTTTATAACGGCTATTTTTTTCATGGTTTTTAACACCCTTCCGTTTTTTCGAGATGATTTTTCGCCGAAATACGAGTCGGTATTTAATACTTGCCCAACTCCTGATTTTAATATATAATATACCTGATGTGTCATTATTGAAATACACAAAAACTAAAATTTTTTAGGGGACAGTTATGGAGAATACTGTGGATTCCGGACTGAATAAGGAAAACATACCGCTGTATATGCGAGTTTACGAATATTATAAGGACTTAATCACCGAGGGCAAGCTGTCACCGGGCGCAAGGCTTCCGTCGATACGGCGATGCGAAAGGGAACTGTCGGTAAGCCGCACTACGGCGGAGGCGGCGTATTTTCAGCTTGCGGCGGACGGATATGTTGTATCAAAGCCGCAGAGCGGGTACTTTGTGACGGATGTTGCGCGGCGTGAAAAAAAAGACGGCACGGTAAGAGGAAAAAAAGAGCTTGAGCCGAAAACCGACTATGATTTCACTTCTCTCTCGGCAGACAGGGAGAGCTTTGATTTCACGCTGTGGCGAAGATACATCAAAAGTGCTTTGAGGCAGGACGAAAGACTGCTGTCCTACGGCGAGGCGCAGGGGGAACGCGAGCTTAGGGAGGCTCTTTGCAAATACATCACGGAGCACAGAAATGCGGTCTGCTCACCGGATAACATAGTCATAGGCGCGGGCGTGCAAAGCCTTTTACATATAATATGCGCCGTGCTGCCGCGTTCGCAAAAGGTCTTTTTCGGAGAGTCGGAATTTGAACAGGGCGCAGCGGTGTTTTCCGACCACGGCTTTAAATCATGCCGTACAAAAGAAGAGGCCGATATAATTTATGTGAGTCCGTCGCATATAAACCGCCTCGGCGACGTTATGCCGACAAGTGAAAGACTACGCCTTATCCGTCTTGCGGACAGAGAAAACAAGCTTATAATCGAGGATGATTACGACAGCGAGTTTGGATATTTCAATCGCCCCACACCATCCCTCCAGGGACTTGACTGCGGCAGAAATGTAATTTATATCGGTACGTTTTCAAAACTGCTTTTACCGTCTATCAGACTCAGCTTTATGATACTTCCGGACGCGCTGCTCGGCGAATACGAAAAAAAGGCGGAGCTGTATAACCAAACCGCCTCAAAGACCGAACAGATAGCATTGTGCAGCTTTATCCGCGACGGAAATCTGTCAATAAGAATAAGAAAAATCAAAAGACTGTATACCCAAAAAATGAAACTGCTGACATCAGCTCTGAAAGAGGTTTTCGGCGATAAAGCCAATATCTACATCGGCGAAACGGGCTTTGTTTTAAGACTCGAAATAAAATGCGCTATGTCGGAAAAAGAAATCGCGGAGCGAGCCCTTATAAGCGGCGTGGCGGTAAAGGAGAGCGGCACGGGGAAAAAATATCCGCAGATTTTGCTCTTGTGCTCGTCCGTGGCGTCCGAAGATTTTTTGCCGGCTGCAAAAAGACTTTACGGCAGTATATTCGGAGCATAAAAAACGTTAGTAAAACGCTGTTTGTATGTTGTATTACGCGTTTTACTGTGATAAAATATCAGCAATAAAAAGCAATACCGGGAGGCAAATATGCAGACAGACTTTTATGAGGACAGGCTCAGGGTGTTCCTTGAGGAGTTCAAAAAAAATACCGTGGCATACAGTGAAAAAATCGAAGGCTTTTTATATAAGCCGTGCGAATATAAAGTCGGCAACGAATTGCCCGTTGTTGATGAGAGCTTTAAGAGCTTTGAAAAAAATGACCGCTGGGGCGGAAAATATGATGCACACGCATGGTTCTATAAAAAACTGATTGTTCCGAAAGAACTGACAGGCAAAAATCTTGAGCTTACCGTCTCCACTCAGCTTGACGGCTGGGACGCGGTAAATCCTCAGTTTATAGCGTATGTTGACGGCAAATTGCAGCAAGGGCTTGATGTGAATCACCGCGAAATATTCCTTGATAATGCAAAGGGCGAATATGATATATTCCTTTACGCCTATTCCGGCAGAAACGACTGCTTGCTTGATTTTAACGTGACTCTCAACGCGTATTACGAAAACGCACGCCGCCTCTATTATAAAATCGCCGTGCCGTATGAGGTTACGCTTTATCACGAGCCGTATAAAAAGGTCTATGTCGATATTGAAAACTACGTTGTCGGCGCAATAAATCTCATTGATATGCGCGTGCCCGGTTCAAAAGAATTTCTTGACTCCGTCGATACTGCCGAAGCATATCTCGACAGGGAATTCTACGGCAAATACTGCAAAAAAGAAGACGTAAACGCCGTCTGCATAGGCCATACGCATATAGACGTAGCTTGGCTCTGGACTCTTGCACAGACGAGGGAAAAGGTGCTGCGCTCTTTTTCGACCGTACTTGAGCTTATGAAAAAATATCCCGAATACAAGTTTATGTCGAGTCAGGCGCAGCTCTATAAATTCCTGAAAGAGGAAAGCCCCGAGCTTTACGCCGAGGTAAAAGAAATGGTACGCCTCGGCAGATGGGAGGTCGAGGGCGCCATGTGGGTCGAGGCGGACTGCAATCTGTCGTCGGGCGAGAGCCTTGTAAGGCAGATATTATACGGCAAGAGCTTCTTCAAAAACGAATTCGGCGTTGATTCAAAGGTGCTTTGGCTCCCCGATGTATTCGGTTATTCCGCGGCCCTGCCGCAAATCCTCCGCAAAAGCGGCGTTGATAAATTCGTGACCTCCAAAATCGGCTGGAGCGAGACCGATAAAATGCCGTATGACACCTTCTTCTGGAAGGGGATAGACGGTACCGATATATTCACGTATTTTATGACCGCGCAGGATAAGGTCAGAGGTAAAAAGCCGGCGACAAACGTCACTTACAACGCAAAACTCAACCCTTGTCAGCTCATAGGCGGATATGACCGCTATCAGCAAAAGGATATAAACAACGAAGTGATGATAACCTTCGGTTACGGAGACGGCGGCGGCGGACCTATAAGAAAAGACCTTGAATATTACGATGTGCTGAAAAAGGGCGTTTCGGAAGTACCGTGCGCTAAAATGGAATTTGCCGGCTCATTTCTTGAGCGAATTAAAAAGAGAGCCGAAAAAAATCCGAAAACTCCTTGTTGGCAAGGCGAACTGTATCTTGAATATCACCGCGGAACCTATACCTCCATGGCGCAGAATAAAAAGCTGAACCGCCGAAGCGAATTCCTTTATGAAAATGCCGAAATGCTGTCCGTGACGGCGCAAAAGCTGCTCGGAAAAGAGTACCCGAGGGAGGCTCTTCACGATGGCTGGGAGACAATACTTTTAAATCAGTTCCACGATATAATACCCGGCTCATCAATAAAGGAAGTATATGAGGTATCGCATCGGCAGTATGAAAAAATCGGCGAAGCGGGCAAAAGAATCAAAAACGACGCCGAAACCGCCGTCGCGGAAAATATAAACACACGCAGCGGAGTGCTCGTTTTTAATCCGAACTCCTTTGAGGCGAGCGGCGAAACAAAGCTTGACGGCAAAACCGTGTACGTTAAAAATATACCTCCGAAGGGATATAAGGTTGTAACGGATGTCTGCAATACAAATTCCGTAAAGGTTACCGATAAATTCCTTGAAAACAGGTTCTTTAAAATAAAGCTTGATAAGACCGGAGCGTTTTCTTCTCTGTTCGATAAGAAAAATAAACGCGAGGTGCTCAAAAAGGGCGAGCGCGGAAATGTGCTTACTGCATACGAAGATATTCCGCGTGACTACGACAACTGGGAGATAAGCAATTACTACACCGACAAGTCTTGGGAAGTTGATTCCGTAGTTTCAATAAAACCGCTGACGGACGGTGTCAGAGCCGGCATCGAGATAACAAGAAGATTTCTCTCAAGCACCATAGTACAGCGCATATGGCTCTATGAAAACACGCCGAAAATCGACTTCGAAAACGATATTGACTGGAAAGAAAGCCATATACTTCTCAAAACCGCCTTCCCCACGGACATAAATGCCGACAAGGCGACATATGACATACAATTCGGTACGGTTGAAAGACCGACTCACAAAAACACAAGCTGGGACGCGGCAAAATTTGAGGTGTGCGCGCATAAATTCGCCGACCTTTCCGAATACGGCTACGGCGTAAGCCTTTTAAACGACTGCAAGTACGGCTATGATATTCACGACTCGGTTATTCGCCTTACGCTGATTAAGTGCGGAAACTATCCCAATCCCGACGCCGATAAATGCAGGCACGAGTTTACATATTCGCTGTTCCCGCACAGCGGTGATTTCAGAGAGGCAGGTACGGTAAAGCTCGCTTATCTGCTCAATTCTCCGCTTGAGGCGAAAAAAATCGGAAGTCAAAACGGTATTCTTCCCGAAGAATATTCCCTTTTGTCTATTGATTCGGAAAATGTCATATGCGAGACAGTGAAAAATGCAGAGGACGGCGACGGCGTAATCGTGAGATTGTACGAGTGCTGTAATTCACGCGCAAATGTAAATCTCACGCTCGGCTTTGATTTCGACGATGTGTACTTGACCGACCTTCTCGAAAATGAAGAGAGAAAGCTTCGAAAACACGGCAGAACGGTAAATCTTACGTTGAAACCGTTTGAAATAGTAACTTTAAAGCTGAAATAAAACAGATTGCTTTTTTTCGAAAGGATAGGTGCTTAAAATGAAAAAATTTATGGACGACGACTTTTTGCTGTCAACCGATACCGCAAAGGATCTCTTCAGGGCGGCAAAAGAAATGCCTGTATTCGATTGGCATTGCCACCTGTCGCCGAAGGAGATATACGATAACAAAAATCCCGACGATATAGCTGAGCTGTGGCTTTCTTATGACCACTACAAGTGGCGCGCCATGCGTTCGTTCGGCATTGACGAAAAATATATCACGGGCGACGCCGACGGCTATGATAAGTTTAAGGCGTGGGCTAAAACAATGCCCTATCTTATAGGTAATCCGCTTTATCATTGGACTCATCTGGAGCTTCAAAGATATTTCGGAATTTATAAAACGCTGTCTCCCGAAACGTGCGATGAGATATGGGAAAAATGCAACGCAAAAATCAAAAAAGGCGGCTTTTCTCCGCGCGAGCTTATAGAAAAATCGGGTGTTGTGTGCGTCTGCACAACAGACGACCCGGCCGATACACTTGAATACCATAAGCTTTTGGCTAAGGATAAGAGCTTTTCATGCCGCGTGCTTCCGGCGTTCAGACCGGAAAAGGCTCTCGGTATAGAATTGCCGTCGTTTCCGGAGTGGCTCTCACGTATGGAAAAAACAGCGGGCATTAAAATAGATTCTTATAAGACGTTAAAAGAAGTCCTTAAAGAAAGAATACGCTATTTTGATTCCGTAGGCTGCCTTGCCTGTGATCATTCTTTTTCATATATACCATATGAAAAATGCGGCGAGGATGAGCTCGAAGAGATATTCAGAAAGGGTGCGGCAGGCGAAAAACCGACAGAATTTGAGTGCGACTGCTACAAAACCGACCTTTTAACCGAGCTTGCAAAAGAATACGCGGCACACGATTGGGTCATGGAGTTACACGTAGGTGCTCTTCGCAACAACAACACAAGAATGTTTAAGAAAATCGGTGCCGATTCGGGCTTCGATTCGATAGATGACTGCAACACGGCTTCGGGACTTTCAAAATTCCTCGACTCGCTTGACAGCCAAAACGCTCTTCCCAAAACGGTCATTTTTAATCTTAACCCGCGTGACAATTTTGTCTACGGCTCTATGATAGGTAATTTCCAGGGCAGCGGCAATTATTCAAAAATACAGTACGGAGCGGCGTGGTGGTTCAACGACAATTACGACGGAATGAGAAAGCAGCTTGCGACGCTCGCAAATCTCGGATGTCTCGGCAAATTTATCGGTATGGTGACGGATTCGAGAAGCTTTTTGTCATATCCGCGCCACGAATATTTCAGACGTATTCTCTGCGAATATATAGGCGACCTTGTGGAGGAGGGAAAATATCCGCGCGATATGGAATTTCTTAAAAATATCGCGGAGGATATATCGTATAACAATGCCGCGGCTTACTTTGGCATTTGACAAGCCGAGGTTAATATAATAAAATACATAGAGTGAGCAGCCCGAGCAGTTGCGGAGCGCTTTGCGCGATGAGGAAAGTCCGAGCATCACACAGCAGGGTAACGGCTAACGGCCGCCGAGGGTGACCTCCGGGACAGTGCATAGAAATATACCGCCGCTTTTGCGGTAAGGGTGGAAAGGCGAGGTAAGAGCTCACCGGAATGTCGGTAACGGCATTGCCAGGCAAACCCTACCCGATGCAACATCGACAGAAGTTGTCAGCTGGGCAAATACTTCGAAGGATGGCTTGAGCGTGCCGGCAACGGTACGCCTAGACAGATAACTGCTTTAAACGACAGAACTCGGCTTACAAGGCTGCTCACTCTTTTATTTCCGCCTCATATGATGATATGGGGTGGTTTTAATGTTAGAGGGCTTTTTCGGCGCGGTTTTTGTGGGACTTATAATATTGGGCGTCTTTGCCGTAGTATATGCTGTGCTGTTAAAACTGTTGCTGAAAGCAAAATACGAATACTATGTACTTATCCCGTCTAAGCATTGCGGGAAAAATGTGTCTGCGGCAGTATACGCCGCGAGAATGAAAATGAATCTTATAGGCGATGAGGATTACGGTAAGGTTATAGTGCTTGACACGGGAATGACCGAAAAAGAAAAGCTCGGCTGCCAAAATATTTGCCGTGAAACAAACGGCATATATCTTTTTACCGCCGAGGATTTAGAGGAATATTTGAAATGAGCGAAACTCACGAAAAAGAAATAATAGAGGGTACGGTAGAGGACATAAGGTTCAGAAATGAGCAAAACGGATATACCGTACTTTCCGTCGGCTGTGATGATGACCTTATCACGGCCGTCGGCGTATTTTCCGATATTTCCGTCGGCGAAACCGTAAAGCTTCAGGGTGAATGGACTTATCACACAACCTTCGGCAGGCAATTTAAGGTGGAGGCGTTTGAACGCAATATGCCGGCAACAACCGAACAGCTTTATAATTATCTTGCCGCAGGCGCAATAAAAGGAATAGGCAGGGCTACGGCAGAGCGTATTGTGGATATGTTCGGCGAAAAAGCATTCGATTATCTCGAAAGCAATCCCGAGATGCTCTCAAAGGTCAAGGGCATTTCGCCGGAAAAGGCAGAAAAAATCTGCGCGTCATATCGCAGCCAGTTTGCGATACGCAGCATTACCATGACGCTCGAATCGTACGGTATAGGTCCGCGCGAGTGCCTTGCCGCATATAAAGCGTTCGGCGGTGATGTGGTGGGCAAGGTCACGGAAAACCCCTACGTTCTCTGTTTGCCCGAGGTCGGCGTACCGTTTGACCGAGTTGAGACAATAGCTGACAATCTTCCGCACAGACCGAATGATTCATACAGGATAAAGGCGGGTATAGAGCATATTTTAAGACATAATTTATATGTTGACGGACACACCTGCATACCGCGTGATAAGCTTTTGCGCGTGGCTGCCGAATTTCTTAATACAAATGCAGATACCGTAGATATAATGACGGACGAGCTTTGTCATGAAAACCGACTTGTCTCAAAGGTGTTTACCGACAAGGAGTACGTCTTTTTAATTCAGGCGTTTCGCGATGAAAAGAGTATAAGCGACCGCATAAAGGTGCTTTTGAATTTTCCGCCGGCAGGCCATTCGGCACTTGACAGCGAAATAGAGAAAATCGAAAAAGCCGATAATATATCGTATGCCGAAAAGCAAAAGCTTGCCATAAAGACAGCGGTGAACAAGGGCATACTGATTTTGACCGGCGGTCCCGGAACAGGTAAAACCACCACGCTCAAAGGCATACTTCGTCTCTTCCAAAGCGAGGGGCTGGACATAAGTCTTGCGGCACCCACGGGAAGAGCGGCAAAAAGAATGACCGAGCTTACCGGCAAGGAGGCTAAGACCATTCACCGACTTTTGGAGGTTGAGTGGGACGAGCATGACAGACCTACATTTAAACGAAATATCCGCAATCCGCTTGAGTGTGAAGCTCTTATACTTGACGAGCTCTCCATGGTGGATATAAGTCTTTTTGCGAGTCTTTTAAACGCATTGCCTCTCGGTTGTCGCCTTATTATGCTCGGTGACTCCGATCAGCTGCCGCCGGTCGGTGCAGGCAATGTGCTTCACGATTTAATTGAATCGCACCTTTTGCCTGTGGTTGAGTTGAAGGAGGTTTTCCGTCAGTCCATGGGCAGCCTCATAGTTACCAACGCACACCGTATAGTGAACGGTGAAAAAATCGTGACAGACCGAAAGGACGGCGACTTCTTTTTGATGGAACGGCAGACCCCGGCTCTTGCTGCGAAAACGATAGCGGAGCTTTATGCCGAGAGACTGCCGCGCGCATATTCGTATTCTCCGCTTAGAGATATACAGGTGCTTTGCCCGTCGAAAAAGGGCGAGGCCGGCACGGTAAATCTCAACAAAATACTTCAGTCTCTTGTAAATCCGCCGTCGGATAATAAAAACGAGCTGAATTCGGGCTTTCGTCTTTTCCGCGAGGGCGACAAGGTAATGCAGATAAAAAACAATTACGATATCCATTGGGACAGCGATAAGGAGTCCGGCGATGGAATTTTTAACGGAGACATCGGAATAATCGAAAAAATAGACTTAAAGAGCGAGACTGCGTTTATAAGCTTTGACGACAGAACCGCACAGTACGCAAAGGAGCAGATGACCGAGCTTGAGCTTGCATATGCCGTTACCGTGCATAAAAGTCAGGGCAGCGAATTTAAAGCCGTTATAATGCCCGTCGTAAATGTAATACCGCAGCTCTGTTACAGAAATCTGCTTTATACCGCCGTAACAAGGGCGAAGGAGCTTATGATAATTGTCGGCACGGAAGACGAGGTTGTGAAAATGGCGGCTAACGATAAAAAAACACGTCGCTATTCGGCACTGAAAAAGCTGCTGCTTAATGATGCCGCTCCCGCAATTCTCGGTACAACGGGTATTTAAAAGAGCTGAACCGATTTTTAAGAGCAAACAAAAGACACCCCTTGGGCACTTTAAGTACTCAAGGGGTGCTCTTTTATCTTGGATTATATCAGGCTTCTTCTTTTTTCTTTTTGATGATGTTTGCAACATTCATCATTGCAAGAGAATTCAATGTTGCATTGAGCTGTGCACTTCTGTCTACAAATTGAGATTCAGCAAACTGCTGTCCTTCTTCTTGCATTTCCTGTTGGAAATAATCCATGCCGGGGCTTTGTCTGTCGTCAGCTGTTTTTGCAGCGGTGCCGGAGATGTCGCCGCTTTTA
>ENA-ORND01002754-ORND01002754.1-human-gut-metagenome-genome-assembly--contig:-NODE-2754-length-10397-cov-2.808644_pt1 | contig 10397 bp, 8 predicted proteins | sample MGYA00242111_ERZ509014 | MGnify/ENA primary metagenome ERZ509014 (study PRJEB26280, sample SAMEA2338694) | human gut metagenome | biome: human gut; feature: human-associated habitat; material: faeces... | reverse complement strand
TTACTACACTTTACTATTTTTTCCTAAATGTTTTTTTATAACTATCAAACATAATTACATCGTAACACATAATAGTACCTACTTTATTTTTACAAATTAATCATTAGTAATTGAAAACCATATTTCTCTAAAAATTTATAAATATGTTTTTTGCTTATTTTAGCTTATAAGATAATCTACTCTTCTTAATAATTCATCTATAAATAACTCTTCATTTATTTTATAAATATAGCTATACTTTTTACCAATATCTTTCAGACTCATCCCACTTACATATGCATCTTTTCTATCAAGTATTATATATCTATCATGTAAGGGATTATTATTTATAAATGAAATATTATTATACTGACTATTATATTTTTTTAGTAAAATACTATCTAAGTTTTTTGATAGTATAATAATATTTTTATTAATAGTTCTTAACATATCTAATAAACCTTTATTAGCATAATTATCTATAATTATAATTTCTTCTTTAGCACTATTTAGTATATCTATTAAGATACTATAAGCATCATAAATTTTACCATCGTAGATAATAGATGTTTGTTTAGAAGACATCTTATCAAATGACTCTTCTAATTTTAATATCCTATTCTCATGATTAACTAACATACTATCTTTATTACTACTTGATAAGTACTTCCTCATATAAACAAAAGCATCTATTATCTGCATACTCATTATATCTGCAACTGGTGTTCTTAATATAGTTGCAAGCATAGCAACACCTTGTTCTGTGAATACAAATGGTAATTTTCTAACGCCACCATAATTATTTAAACTTGAAGTCCCAAATTGGGACTTCAAATTTAAATATTCCTCCTTATCTAGTTGAAACATATATCGTTCTGGAAACTTATTAATATGTCTTTTTACAGCTTGATTAATAGTTTTTGTACCATTTGAACATTCATACAGTCTAGCAAGGTCAGAATCTAGCATCACCTGCTTACCTCTTATTTCATATATCATATTTTCTATTTTTTCTTCTTTTATAATGTCATTCATAGTCTTTATTTTCCTCCCCATACAAAAAGAGTACATCTCTTCTTTTGAAAAGATATACCCGCAGCATGCATGTAGTTTTTCCTGGCTAAAAACTACACACCTTATCGTCTAAATTGTCATATTAACATGCCAAGTAATTAATACAATTATATTGTATCAAACATTTGTTTCTCGTGCAATATCAAATTAATATTAACTAAAAAAATGATACTATACTTTCCTTTAACACTATATCTAATAAAAGATTAATTATAAAAAGATTGTTCAGATTTTCTAATACTAGTTATAATTCTTTATAGTGCACTTCCATTGAATATAAGGTAAGAATTATTGATGTGTTAAGAAAGCTATAGTTTCCACATGATAAGTATTAGGAAACTCATCCACTAGTTTAATACTTTCTATTTCATATTCACTACTTAATTCTTTTATATCTCTAGCAAAGCTCATTAAATCACAAGATATATAAATAATATTATTACATTTCTTATCAAGTAATAATCTTCTAGCACTATTTGATAATCCACTTCTTGGGGGGTCTACTATTATCATGTCTATCTCTTTATTATACTTTTCTAAGAAATCCTTGGCATCCATGCAAAAGAATTCTACATTATCTATATTATTTATTTTCTTATTATAGTTAGCATCAACTATTCCTTCTTTTATTATCTCTACCCCATATACTCTTCTAACATAACGTGATACTAGTAAGGAAATAGTACCAGTTCCACAATATAAATCTAGAATAGTATTAATATCTTTACTCTTAGCTATATCAATAACCTCTTTATAAATACTTTCTAATCCATTTGAATTAACTTGAAAGAAAGCATCACGTCCTACATAAAAATCCAAATCAAATATTTTAGTCTTAATCTTATCAGAACCAAATACTAGCTTTTCATTTAAGTAGCAAGAATCTACTTTATCTTTAAAGTAATCTAATCTTTCTATATCACAATTACCAGTAAATGCTATCATACTATTATTATCAAAAGATCTAATCATAACCTTTTTTAATCCTTTATTAGTTTTAATAAACTCTTTATCTTTAATAGTTAAATATATCTTATTTATATTACTATTTACCAAATAACACTTATCTATATCAAGTAGTTTATTGCTCCCCTCTTCATAGTACCCTATTTTATCTTCTTCTATATGAAATACTACTTTATTACGATAATACTTATCTATACTATCTATTATAGATATTTTATCTAAATTAATACCAGCATATCTATTTAAGATATTTAAAGCTTTCTCTTTCTTAAACTCTAACTGTTCACTATAATCAAGTTGTTCTAGATGACATCCTCCACAAGAGTAATAATAAGGGCAAAAGATACTAGAATAATTCTTAGGGTCTTTAACCTTTCCAATAGAATATTTATTCTTATCTTTAATAATATCTATATCTACATTATCTCCTACTCTTACTCCTTTAACAAAAGTAATCTTACCATCTATATGAGTAATTCCTCTACCAAAATGATCATATGACGTAATAACACATTTCATAATTAACAACTCCTTACAAACTAATATATCATACAAATACTATAAAGACCATACAAGTAAGTATAGTCTTATTAGTTACAGTCATAAACAGTTTTAAAAATTGACGCATCATTTCATTGTTTTTTTATCATGATTTTTCACTAGCTTTTCTAATCATCCGATGGGACGTCGCTCATCAAATTGAGGCTACTACCTCCCTTTTCTATTCCAAAATGTATGGTGATTCTTTCGTTCCTGATCCTGTTGTCACCCTAATTGCCGAGTTTAGATGAACGACTGGCCGCACGCCCTTGTCGCTGTATGCATCAATGAAGCTGACAAGTCCAGAATCACTAACACGGATGACATAGTTGGCTAAATCCTGGAAGGGAGTTATTGTCCACTGAACATTGCTTGAATTATACATCCAGTCATTATTTTTACAATCACTTACTGAACTATCATACCAATTATACAGTTCTTTTGCTAAACAACTGGCTCTATTCGTTGTTGTTCCTCCACTTGTGGCATATCCATAATCACTTGGATACATTAATCCTACTTTTCCTGTCCAACTAGTACTTCTTCCACTATATACTCCTGTTCCTCTTTCATATTTATACCAATGAGAAGCTAGTCCACTTGATGAACTAGAAAAATCATTTGCTCCTCCTAGGTACCACTTGGCATTCCCTATCATTGTTTTAGCTTTCTCAGTTAATCCATTGTTAGTGAAATCTACATTTGATGCTGTGGTACTATTATTATAGTATGTTCCTGTTGTTCTATTATAATATGCTCCACTATTTAATAAGTTATTTAACTGAGCAGTTGACCATTCATTTGTATAATTTCCTGCTGAGTTATAATCCCAAGAATAATTTCCTATTGATTCATCTCTTATTATCTTTAGTCTTTTTTCTACTTTTCCTGTTCCATCATCTGTATCAAAGACTCCTATTATTCGCCATAACTCATCATTAAATTTTACGTAGTTATTAGGATTTGCTCCTATATATCGATAATCTGTTAGAGCTGTTGTTTGCTCTGTTGCTTCATGCGTGAATCTCCACATCTCTTTTTTTTGAGCATCTGTTGCCGTGTTATAATCTAAATCTTCTACATTTGCTTTATCCATTATTAGTTTAGTAGCAAGTTGAGGGGATCCTTCTTGATTAGCATCTACTACTATTTTTCCATGATAATGTTTTCCTAAGGCTTCATTAGTAGCATCTTCTTTTATCCATAGTTTTAAAGTAAAAGTCTTAGATTCTCCCGCTTTTAAACTTCCAGATATTATTGTTGAATCTATTGAATCACTTAATAATTTTATATTAGTACCATCTATATTATATTTTATAAAGCCTTTATCTAGTTGTTTATCACTACAATTATCTTGGGTAATCATATCTTTATCATCTTGAAGTGATACAGTATACTCTGCTGTTAGACTTCCCGTATTAGTAATTGTAAAAGTATTACCTGTTTGAGCAAGTCCATCACTATCTGATGTTGGTAAAGCTCCATTTAATCCGATAGTAGATGATGAGTCAGCATCAAAACTGATATTTAAAGTTCCTGATTTAACCACATTATATTCAGCAGACTTTGATGATACTGTAAACATGGCAAATGTGCTACCAATTGATAATAAAGTTACTCCAAAGATAGATAGTAAGGTAAGCATCAATTGTCTTTTTCCCATTTTAGTAAGAGCTATTTCCCGGTAATCATTATTTCTTACTCTAGCTTGCTCTTTAAATTCTTTTCTCTTTTTTCTATATTTGAATTCTGCCAATTTTATCACCTATCTTTTTAATCTAGTTAAAGTATAGCAAATTTTTTTAATTTATACTAGTACTTTTTAAAAGAAAAAAACAGTCATTTATTTAGACTGTTTCATCTCTTTCATTGCTTCTTTTCGTGAGAAACTTTGTTTTCCTCTCTTATCTAGTCCTAAAGCTTTTACTAAAATTGTATCTCCAACACTTACTACATCTTCACACTTATTGACACGTGCTGTATCTAATTGAGAGATATGAACAAATCCTTCACAGCCTGGCCATAATTCAATAACACAACCAAATTCTTCGACCTTTAGTACTTTAACAGAGTAAATCTTTCCTTGTTCAACTTCACGAGCAACATTTACAATCATCTCTTTAGTTTTATCAATAACATCTTTATCAGTATGATAAATAATTACTCTACCATCATCTTCTAAATCTACTTTAACTGCTCCAATACTATTTACATCATTAACATTACTTGCTTCACAAATAATCTTCGTAATCATTTCTCCACCTTTACCGATAACGTCTCTTATCTTATTAGGTGAGATATAAAATACCTCTGTCTTAGGTGCATATTTAGAAACTTCTTTTCTTGGTTCTTTAATAGTATCTGTTATAACACCTAAAATTTGATGTCTTGCTTTTTTAGCTTGAGCTAGGGCTTGTTTTAAAATATCTTTAGTAACACCTTTAATCTTGATATCCATTTGTAAAGCACAAATACCTTCTTCGGTTCCTGCTACTTTAAAGTCCATATCTCCTAAGTGGTCTTCCATACCAGCAATATCTGTTAAAATAATATAATCATCATCATGAGTGATTAATCCCATAGCAATACCTGCAACTGGTGCTTTAATAGGAACACCTGCTGCCATTAAACTCATGCATCCTGCACAAATAGATGCTTGTGAACTACTTCCATTACTTTCTAGTATTTCGGATACTACTCTTATTGTATAAGGAAATTCTTCTTCACTAGGAATAACTTGTAATAAAGCTCGCTCACCTAGTGCTCCATGACCAATCTCACGTCTACCTGGTGCTCCATATCTTCCAGTCTCTCCTACTGAAAACTGTGGAAAGTTATAATGTAACATAAATCTTTTTTCATCTTCTAAAGATAGACCATCTAAGATTTGATGTTCTCCTAAAGCTCCTAGAGTAGTTACTGATAAGCTTTGTGTTTCTCCTCTAGTAAACAATGCAGACCCATGTGTTCTTGGTAATAAATCAATAGATGCACTAAGCGGTCTTATTTCATCAAAACCTCTTCCATCACTTCTTAACTTTTCTTTAACTATTATCTTTCTAAATAAGTTATATTCTGTATCACTAATTATTTTACTTACTTTATATAATAAGATATCAATATCTCCTACCTCTTTATTTTCTTCCTTATATTTAGTTAAAATATTCTCTTTAATTTCATCTAATCTTTGATATCTTTCTTGTTTAGCTTTTATTCTTAAAGCTTCATCTATATCTTTAGAACAAAGACTTTCTACTTCACTTCTTAACTCATCTTCTATTTCTATTTTTTCATATTCCATTTCTTTAATATCATAATTACTTAAAATATCTAATTGGAATTTACAAAGTTTCTTTATCTCTTCATGAGCTAACATTAAAGCATCTAGCATAGTATCTTCATCCAACTCTTTACTACCAGCTTCTACCATTGTAATAGCATCAATTGTACCAGCTACTGTAAGGTCTAATTTGCTATTTGCTAATTCTTCTTGAGTTGGATTAACTACAAACTGATCATTTATATAACCAATCTTCACTCCTGCTACTGGTCCTAAAAAAGGAGCTCCTGTTAACATAGTAGCAAGACTTGATCCAAACATAGCAGCAAGTTCTGGTGAACAATCTTGATCTACTGATAATACTGTATTAATGATTTGTACTTCATGTTTAAAATCTTCCTTAAATAAAGGACGTATTGGTCTATCAATCATTCTAGCAGCAAGAGTTGCCGCATCTGTTGGTCTTCCTTCTCTTTTAATAAAGCCTCCAGGAATTTTTCCTACTGAATAAAGTTTTTCTTGATAGTTAACTGTTAATGGGAAAAAGTCACTTAATAAGTTAGCTGTTTTTCCTACTACTACTGCTGTAAGTATTACTGTATCATTATAACGAACTAAAACAGAACCAGTCGCTTGTTTAGCAAGTTCTCCTTGTTCTACTACAATTTTTCTACCATGGAAATCAAGTTCAAATACTTTTTTCATACATACCTCTTTTCTATCTATAGAAAAAGAAACACTAGTATTTAGTGTTACTTTCTAAGTCCTAATTTTTTAACAACTTCACGATACTTTGCTACATCAGTCTTAGCTAAATACTTAAGTAGACTACGACGTTGTCCAACTTTCATTAAAAGACCACGATTTGAATGATAATCATGTTTATGTTCTTTTAAATGAGCTGTTAACTTTTCTATTTCTTTTGTTAAAATAGCGATTTGTACTTCAGTTGAACCAGTATCTTTTTCATCTCTTGCAAATTCTTTGATGATTTGTTGTTTTTCCATCTTTGTTAAAGCCATTACTAACACTTCCTTTCTTTAATAAATCCACCATATTCTAATAAAAAGTAGTAGGAAGAACTGCTTAATACGAGAACAGGTAACTGTACATACTATACTATAGAAATAGCTTTTTGTCAAAAGAATATTGCCATTTACCTAAAAAAACGGTTACTATTCACAGCTGAATAGTAACAAAAAATATGCACTTTTGGTGTTTTCGGTCGTGGATAAGTTCATAACTTTAAGTTAATTTATAACTTTTTAAAGAAATTTACAAAAAACACTTGTAAAAACTTAGAAAGTCACTACCTTTTCCTCCTACAACTCTATTTCCCCAGTTAGAAAATCTAAGGCTGGTATTTGTCTTATTCCTTCATGATCGACTTTATCATAGTCAAGAGTTATTAAATATTTTGGATAGTTATCTTTAATTTTAGTAAGAACATTAAGTTCTCTTTCTAAAGTTTTTTCATCTCTAACCGATAAAGCTACCTGAATATATTTTAGTCCATCATTATTTTTTAGAACAAAGTCAACTTCTAAGTCATCATATTTACCTATATATATTTGATATCCTTTTCTCTTTAGTTCTAAAAAGATAACATTTTCTAAAATAGAACCTAAATCTTTTATACCACCTAATAGATAATTTCTAAGTCCTAAATCACAAACATAATACTTATCACCTGTTTTTAGGTACTCTTTTCCTCTTATATCATATCTAGATACTTTATATATTAAATAACTATCTAAAAGATAAGATAAGTAACTTTCGATAGTATTAACTGAATTTTTTCTATTATTAGAATTTAGTGTAGCACTTATTTTATTAGTTGATACTATCTGACCTATGTTATCAAAAAGAAATTTAACTATACTTTCTAATATTAATGTATCTTTAACATTATTTCTAGAAACAACATCTTTTAGAAGAATCGTATTATATATTCCATCTAAATAGTTATTTATAAGTTCACTATTATTATCTAAGTTTAACAAATATGGAAAACCACCATTTTCTATGTAAGTATTATATTTTTTTAGTTCATTTTCTCTTCCATAATATTCTAAATATTCACTAAATGATAATGGTAACATATGTATTTGCATATATCTTCCTGTTAGATAAGTGGCAAGTTCTCCCGATAACATATAAGAATTAGAACCAGTTATATATAAATCAATATTCTTATTAAGAAACAATCCATCAACTGCTTTTTCAAAATGTTCTAATATTTGTATCTCATCTAAGAAAACATAATACATCTTTTTAGAATCTACTCTATCGTTTATGTAATTATATAATTCTTTCCAATCAGAAAATTTCATATCACTAGGATTTTCAAAATTTAAACTTATTATTTGTTCATCCCTAACACCTGTTTCATGTAAATAATTCTTATATAATTCAAATAGAGTTGATTTACCACATCTTCTAATTCCTGTAACAACTTTAATTATATTTTTATCTTTTAGTTTAATTAAAAAAACTAGATATTCTTTTCTATTTATTAATTTTTCCATAGTTTGTCTCCTCTAAATAGAGTATACTTTCAAAACTATATTATGTCAAGTTTTTTCAATCGAATGAAAAAACTTTTGCTTTTTATATACTTTTTTCAAATTAAAAAGCACCTAAGTGCTTATTTAACTACCCAGAAAGTAGGCATATCTCTTAATCCATTAGTACCAGCTGCTACTGGATGATTTATAATCTTATTGTTAATAACTAATTCTGATGAACTACCTCCGTCCATATTAGCAGCATTTACAGCTCCATAGTTTTCCATAATTTCAGTTAGGTCCCCCATATCTGCTCCAATACTAGTAGCAAGACGACCATTAATTACTAGGAATAGAACAATTCCATCGCTTCTTTGACCAATAGCAGTACGAGGAGCTATTCCCCAGCCACCATTACCTTTAATGAAACTACTCTTACCATTAACAATTAGAAATGGTCCAAATTCAACTGCATCACGAATTCCCATACTAACAGCTTGTTCCTTAGTGAACTTACCAAGTACTAGTTTATTTTCTTTATTAAAGCCAACGAAACCACCACTCATATTAGCATCATCAAAGTCACTTACTACTACTCCATTAGAAATAACTGTACCATGTGGTTGAGCTCCATTACTATTCCAATCAGGATCATAAAATCCCCCGGCATTCATAGCAATAATAGCATTTTCTCTTTTTGCAACTGTTGTAATAGCTTCTCCTCTTTTACCTAAATACTTAGTTGTTGCAATAGATACTCTAGATGGGTCATAAACTGCTACTAAATATCCTTGATAAGATGCTCCTTTAATATCAATTACTTTATATAAAGCACCATCCTCATGTTCTAGTATTTCTTTTTCATATTCATTTTTATAAATAGTTTGATTCTTATTATAATCACTAATATTAACTAAATCAGGATTAGTAGTATCATTAACTTCTACCATATGGTTTTTAGATAAGACTTTATTAATCACATCATCATTATAAAACCAAGTAGCTAAATACTGATGAGTCATGGTAGTCATCGCTGAAGTTATCCAAAAGTCACGAAAGAAATTAAATGGTCCATAGAAAAGAAATAAACCTAAACTACTACCTATAATTATTAAACTACTAAGAATAGTTTTAATCTTTCCCTTTTTAAGTTTCTTATTCTTCTTATCAAGCTCTTTTCTAAGACTTGGCATTACTACTGTTTTCTCTAAATCTTCCATAACTCACCTTTAATTCTTTCCTAGATATTTTCTATCACCATCAACATCTATATAATCAATAGTTAATTTAACTTCTTCTATCTTAGTATCATTTTCTTCTAAAACATCATTATAATCTTTAATATTTTCATTATATTTCTTAATATCACTAACATAAGAATTTATTGCTTTCTCATAACCAATTACAAAAGCTTCACATTTATTATTAACAGATACATCAGGATATAAAACATCAACACATTTATCTTTCAATTCTTTATAATCATCTTCTAGTGGTTCAATAGTCTTAGTATAATTACTAATTATTTCTTTATACTTAGTATCATTATTCTTTAAATCTTCATAATACATATCTTTCATTACTACTTGATAAAAGTTATCCCGTTCCTTATTAAAAGAATCTATATGTGTTTTAAAATTATTATAGCTTGTTATAACACTATCTATCTTCTTTTTAGATTCTATCTGATCATTTTTATAACCTATTACAAAATAGATAATTACAATAATAACTAGTAGTATAAAAAGTATTCCTAATCCCCATAATACTTTTTTCTTAGAACTTTTCTTCTCCATTATATTTGTCTCCAATTCTTTTCTTTATTTTTTTCTTGTTCTTAACTTTTCTATTACCACTTAATAATCCTAGTAAGATAAGAAGAAGTAATAAAACTAATCCTAGTAGTCCAAGGATAAGATATTTATCATTACTATTACTACTTTTGACCTCTACCTTATTATATCGTTGAATAGTTTTTTCTACCTCATCATAATTATATAAACTTTTTTTACCAGTTTCAACATTTTCTCCATAAATTAAGAAAAATGAAT
>ENA-ORND01002750-ORND01002750.1-human-gut-metagenome-genome-assembly--contig:-NODE-2750-length-10404-cov-3.973814_pt1 | contig 10404 bp, 8 predicted proteins | sample MGYA00242111_ERZ509014 | MGnify/ENA primary metagenome ERZ509014 (study PRJEB26280, sample SAMEA2338694) | human gut metagenome | biome: human gut; feature: human-associated habitat; material: faeces... | reverse complement strand
CCCAGTATGGCTGGGAATAGGGGGATGGATATAGAAATGAAAAAGGGTGGAATCAGAAATGATTCCACCCTTTGGTGAGGGAGTTTAACTTCTTAATAATCTTCCATCATCAAAAATACTTTCAAAAGAATTGAACTTGAGCCCCTGTTTTCTTATCCGTTTGCAGCATATTTGATGATTAAAAGGAATCGTCGGGATTGCCGAATCTCGTTACTCGCTTAATTCGGTGATGTCGGTTTCAGGTTTCGGGTAGCCTTTGCCGGCAATCCATTTTTTCGTTTCCGCCGCCATTTCGGGGGTGACGTTAAAGTCGTATTGGGCATAGTCGCCGATGTGGAATTTTCCGGGCTTGAAGAATCCCCATTTCTCAAAGAAGTCCGTCAGGTCGGTTTTTGTGACATCACAGCATGCCTTGACGAATTCGAACTGGTATTTGACGGTGTCGTTCCCTCCGTAGTTTCCCGCGTTGTTGCGCAGGTACTCCATGACGTCAGGATAGAAGTCGGGGTGTCCGTTTTTGGTAAAGTAAAGATGGAGCTGCCACAGGGGAACCAGCTTGTTGAAGACGTCCTTGGATTGCAGGTAGGCGATTTCCCCTTCGATGATTTCCTTACGGGCCTTGTCGTAGCTGCCCTGGCGCTTCAGGCGGCTTTCATTGCCTGTTTTGGCTGCGGCCTGCAGGGAAAAGATGTTGTTGCTGACTTCCGTCATGCCGCCCCAGGTCATCGGGCGCATTTGCATGACGTGTCCTACTTCGTGGGAGAATCCCCAGCAGGCATCGCCCTTGAGAACGTTTTCAGGGTCGGTGACCATACGCATTGTCCCGTCGTTTCCAAGGTAGGCGACTCCGTCTCCGTCGCGGAACATGTAGTAGTTGAAGTTCACGCGGGCCAGGACGCGGTTTTCCGGGATTTTGCCGTATTTATCCAGGCCCATCAGCTGGTATTGGATGCCGATGAGCTTGTCGTAGGCGTTGATGAGTTCGGTTCCGCGGTCTTTGGTGAATTTTTTCAGGAATTCTACGGGGTAGGCAACCTGGATGTATTTTCCCCGGGCATCCATGATCGGAGAGACGGCCTGGTCAAGCAGGCGAACCCAGTCCTTGTTGGTGTCGCCCCGGGTGGTGTCAAAGTAGCCGTTGGCTTTGCCGGTCACGAAGTGGACGGGGATTTTCGGCGCCTTGCCGGCGTCTTCGGTGAAGTAGCTGATATAGGCGTTGGCGGGCGTTTCCACGTCAATGATGTTGATTCCTTCCTTGAGCGGAATCTGCTTTTTGTGCAATCCCCAGCCATTGGGGTCTTTTGTGGGCTGCACTCCTTCGGCCGGCTTGCGCATCAGGTTCGGCAGCAGGAGGCTGATTTCCTGCCCCTCCGTCTTGCCGACCAGGACAACATGCCGCCCCTTTTCCAGATAGACGCCCGTCATGTTGTCGTATTTGCTGAATCCGTCGCCGATTCTGAGATTTTTCCCCGTCTGGCGCGGTGAGGGGAGGGCCCGGTATTCGGCATACAGGTAGTCCGGCTTGTAATGGCCCGCCAGGATTTTGGCCGCGAGTTCCTTCATCGCGTCAGACTGGAAGGCGGAAGTGTCTTTGACATCCGGCTTCAGGGAGGTGCAGGAGGAGTCTTTGAACAGTTTGAGGTCGTTGCCGATGTGTTCCGGCGTGTTGGCGGCAAATGCCGCTGCGAGCGACAGCAGGGGCAGGGATAGTAATGGAAGGATTCGGTTCATGACAGTACGGGAAGCAGGTGGTTCCGTGATGTTACAAGATACAGGTTCCGTTTTCTTCTTCTTTCACCATTTTTCTCTTGATGAATAAATAGGCAGGCAGTCCGTCAGGAGAAAGGCCGGGCGGTTGATTTGTGGAATGGTTTTGGCGTTGCGGCAGGTTTTTTTCGGCCGGTTTCACGTTTCCGGATATTTCCCGTGTTCCGGCGGGCGCTTTTCCGGGGCGCCGTATCCGGATGGGCGCGTTCCTTGTTCCCCTCTTGAGTTTTGAACCGAAGCCTTCCGGGCTTCCCGGCGGCAGTATTGCGTTCCTGCCGCGTGTTTCTCTTTATGTTCCTTTTTCTCTGGTCTTGACGCACATGCATGACATGGTTGTTGTGCGGAAGGGGAAAATGGAATAAGGTGGAGAGGATGATGAATTCCGTATTCAAGTGTTTGATGAGTGCCGTATGCGCCGTGGCATTGCCGGCATTGGGACAAGAAGAAAAAGCCGACTTTCCCACGGACAACGCCGTGACCGTGTTCAGCGCCGGGGAGGGGAATCCTTATGCGTCCATCCGCATTCCCGCATTGCTCAACATCGGCAAGGGGCAGCTTCTGGCGTTTGCCGAAGGGCGGTATAAGAATACCGACCAGGGGGAGAATGACATTATCATGAGCGTTAGTAAGAATGGCGGAAAAACCTGGTCACGCCCCCGGGCAATCGCCAAGTCGCATGGGGCCACGTTCAATAATCCTTGCCCGGTTTATGATGCCAAGACCAAGACCGTAACCGTCGTGTTCCAGCGTTATCCCGCCGGGGTGAAGGAACGCCAGCCCAATATCCCCCAGGGCTGGGATGACGAGAAGTGCATCCGCAATTTCAGGATTCAGAGCAGGAACGGCGGCGCCACCTGGACAAAACCGGAGGATATCACGAAGACCACCAAGCGTCCTACGGGCGTGGATATCATGGCTTCCGGTCCAAATGCCGGAGCCCAGTTGAGAAGCGGTCCTCACAGGGGGCGCCTGGTGATTCCCATGAATGAAGGGCCGTTCGGCAAGTGGGTGATTTCCTGCATTTACAGTGACGACGGCGGCAAGAATTGGAAGCTGGGCCAGCCGACCGCCAATATGAAGGGGATGGTGAATGAAACGTCCATCGCGGAAACGGATAACGGAGGCGTGGTCATGGTCGCGCGCCACTGGGGCGGCGGGAATTGCCGCCGCATTGTGTGGTCGCAGGACGGGGGAGAGACATGGGGAGAAGTGGAAGATGCTCCGGAGCTGTTTTGCGACAGTACGCAGAATTCCCTGATGACGTATTCCCTGACGGACCAGCCCGCCTTTGGCGGCAAGAGCCGCATCCTGTTTTCCGGACCCAGCGCCGGACGGCGTATCAAGGGGCAGGTAGCGATGAGTTATGACAACGGCAAGACCTGGCCGGTGAAAAAACTGCTGGGAGAAGGGGGCTTTGCCTATTCCAGCCTCGCCATGGTGGAACCCGGCGTGGTGGGCGTGCTTTATGAGGAAAACCAGTCCAACATCAAGAATTTGAAGTTCGTTCCCGTCACGATCGACTGGCTCACGGACGGAAAGGATACGGGGCTACCGGCAGGCAAGAAAGCACCGGTTCTTAAATAAGTTCGCGGGCGGTGCAGGGCGGCAAGGGGCAGGAACTCGCGGAACAGCGATGGAATGAACGGATCCGGCTTGGAATGACCCTGATCAGGATCTGATTTTGCTTGGATCATTCAGAGACGATGGAGAACACCTGTTGTTGCTACATTTGGCAGTGATGAACCTTGAACATGAACTGGATATGTAACCGCGTTGTCTTACACCTAGCCAGCCCTTTCTCCCGCGCAGCTTAAATCGGGGTTCAGCATAAAAAGCAGGGACGGCCAGCAGAAGTTTCTTCTGAAATGGTATCGAGATGCGCGCATGGGGCCAACCCTGCATCTTGTGGACGACCTCGTGGACCGGGTGGCCCAGAAACGGGAAGTGGAAAAACCAAAGAAGGTGCTGGAAACGATCAAAAATATTCTTTGAATCTATCCCTGTAGGCCTTCTTTCATTGGTAATGAGTTGCTGATGAATGTTTTATATTTACATGTCCATCAGGACAAAATGTGTAATTTTTTGCATTAAAAATCCTCGCCATTTTCTTCAACTCCAGCAACTCCAGATGAGAATTTTTATTATGAATATGATGAGATCACTGGGGATTTCAATATGGAAACGCCGATTGGACGTGGAAATGGTAAAGGAGAAATTATTTAAGTAGTCCATTGGATTGGATTGGATTACTCTCGAACCTCCATTGAGTTGACATCAGCCGATAAGCTGGTAATATATAGGTATAGACGCTATACTCTGATGACATTTGCGTGGAGTTAGAGATTAGGGTTGGAATGAGACCTCAGGGAAGCGGCAACTCCCCTGAGGTCTTGCTATGAACGGCAGACTACAGCATAGTCCAGAAAAAGTCAAACATTTTTTTCAATAATCTTTACACGAACTTGACTTTAGAAAGAAATCCTGTAGGCTTTTGTCTGTCGAGCTCTTCAAGAGTTCGTGGATTGAAATGTGTATAGATTTTTGATTATTAAGTATAAATGGCATAAACCTTATAAAGTCTGTGCCATTTATACTTAATAGGGGGCATCATTCTCGCTAGCTTATTAGGCGCCTATCTTGGCTCTTAGTCTTGATTGGATTGTTTTTGTTAGTGCCTCCTCCATTGCATGGCATGACAGGGTGCGGAAGCATTATCTGCTTGACTCCGTGGTGGCCGCAGGTACCTTGCCAGACATCCGTTGCCCTTGGAGCTTTCCCATTCGGGAGGGTCGGCGAACGGAAGATGACTCCCCATTTCAATATATGTCCTGGATTTATCTGGTGTTGGCCGGTCTCTGCGAGATCGGATGGCCTCTGGGTTTCAAACTTTCCCAGGCGCCCGGCACGGGGTCCGGCAGGTTTGCCGCCTGCATCGCGTGCTCCGTGCTCAGCATGGCCCTGAGCGGCTTCCTGCTGTGGCTTGCCCAGCGCAGCATCCCTATCGGCACCGCCTATGCGGTGTGGACGGGCATCGGCGCACTGGGAACGTTTCTGGTGGGTATCCTGTGGTTTGGGGATTCCTCCAATGTCTGGCGCATGCTGGCCGCCACGTTTCTGCTGATAGGCATCATCGGGCTGAAACTGGCTCCTGGCCATTAAGGCGCCCATGCCGTTGAACGGCAAAACCGGGAGAACGGGGCTATTCTGCACCGCGTACCGCCGCGCCGCGCGTGCGTCAGCTATGGGAAACACCGTTTAACCAGACGCTTCCCCATGCGTCGGAGGGCATGCGCCAGTCACCGCGCGGAGAGAGGGAGATGGTGCCCACCTTGGGGCCGTCCGGAATGCAGCTTCTTTTGAATTGCTGCCGGAAGAAGCGGCAGATGAAGATACCCAGGCACCGGCGGATGAAGTCCGGCTGGAATTCATCCCGGAAGGCATGTTCCGCCAGATACAGGATTTTATCCGGCTGCGCGCCGTATTTGATGAAGTGGAAGAGAAAGAAGTCGTGCAGGTCATAGGGCCCGAGCACGTCCTCCGTCCGCTGTTCAATGGTGCCGTCGTCCGACGGGGGCAGCAGTTCCGGACTGACGGGAGTGTTGTTGATGTCCAGGAGGGTAGCCGCCAGTTCCGGGGCGGATTGGGCGGCCATGTGCTCAATGAGGCAGCGGATCAGCGTTTTTGGAATGGAGCAGTTCACCGCGTACATGGACATGTGGTCTCCGTTATAGGTGCTCCATCCCAGCGCGATTTCAGAGAGGTCGCCCGTGCCTACCACCAGTCCGCCCATTTTGTTGGCCAGGTCCATCAGGATCTGCGTGCGTTCGCGGGCCTGCACGTTTTCATAGGTGGTGGTGCGTTCCGCCGGATCGTGACCAATGTCGCGGAAGTGCTGGAGGGAGGCTTCTGAAATGGGTATTTCCCGGAGTTCTACCCCCAGCAGGCGGCACATGTTCACCGCGTTCGCGTGGGTCCGGTCCGTGGTACCGAAGCCCGGCATGGTCACGGCCAGAATGGAGGAAGCGGGCTTGTTCAGCGCCTGGCACACCCGAGCGCAGATGAGAAGGGCCAGCGTGGAGTCCAGCCCCCCGGAGATACCTATCACCAGCCGTTGGGCGTGCGTGTGTTCCATCCTCTTGGCAAGGCCCGCCGTCTGGATGGCGATGATTTCCTCACAGCGTTCCCGGCGATGCGGGGGGGAGGGAAGGAAGGGCCGCGCAGGGTTGCAGGCATGTTCCAGACCGGGGGAGGGGGGAACTTCCTCAGGAAGCGTCAGATGAAGAGTGGCCCCGGAGGGGGAGAATGCCTTGCTGTCGTTGAAGGAGCTTTCCGAGAGGCGTGCCGCGGCCAGCCGTTCAAAGTCCACATCCGCCAGAATGAGGGAACTTTCCCTGCGGAACCGTTCTCCTTCCGCCGCCAGCCTGCCATTGTCCGCAATGAGGGAATGCCCGCCAAACACCACGTCCGTGGTGGATTCATGCACCCCGGCGGAAGACAGGACGTAGGCGCAGAGGCATCTGCCGCTCTGCTGTTTGACCAGTTCGCGGCGGTAGGCGGCCTTCCCGGTGAGCTCCGTTCCGGCGGACGGATTGAAGATGGCCCTGGCGCCTTGAAGAGCCAGCATGGAGCTGGGGGGAATGACGCTCCAAAGGTCTTCACAGATTTCTATGCCAAAGCTGAAGGAGGAGGCCGCATCATGAAAGACGATACCCGTACCGAACGGAACGAGCGCGCCGTTCACTGTAACCTCCCGGACGCCGGCGCCCAGCTCCCTGCCGGAGGTGAATTGCCGTTTTTCATAGAATTCCCGGTAGTTGGGGAGCATGGTTTTGGGGACCAGCGCCAGTACCTTGCCGTCCTGCACCACGGCGGCGGTATTGTACAGGGCGTCTCCGTACAGGAACGGCAGTCCCGCCACGGCAATCGTTTTACTTTCTTTTGTGGCTTCCGCAAAGCGGCGCAACCCGTCCAGGGCCGCCTCCCTCAGGCGCGGCTGGAAGAAGAGATCGCCGCAGGAATAGCCCGTGATGCACAGCTCCGGAAAGACGACTGCCGCCGCCTGCTGCGCCACAGCCTGCCGGAAGCCTGCCATGAGCTGGTCAATGTTGTAGTCCACGTCAGCTACGCGTAGCTGGGGGACGGCGGAGGCAAGTCTGTAATATCCGAACATGGGCGGCGCGGGCTGAAAATCAAGCCCGCAGACGCTTTGTTTTCCCGGAGCAGGGCGCAATCCGGGAGGGGCGGGCCTCATCCGGATACTAAAAGCTCCTGAAAGACTTGTAAAGCCGGGAGTGGGAACTGGCGCGGCCCCTGCCTGGCTTCGTGGCGCAGGCCCGGGAGGCTGGGGGAAAAAGAGAGGCGAAGGATTCATTCTTCTCCTTGTCCGGAAGGGGCCCCTGCGGCGTAGAACGGGATTGGCGCTGGCAAAGCGGGGCCTCCCTGATTTACCTTTGGAACCGGAAAGAAACACTTTCCGACAGACGGATGGATAATACAGGCAAATTCACCGGAAAAGCCGCTTCCTATACCCAGGGACGCCGGGGTTATCCGGAAGCCCTCCTTGACCTGCTGGCGCAGGAAGGAGGGAAGGGCTCTCTCCGCGTAGCGGATGCGGGTTCCGGCACGGGCATTCTGTCCCGCGCCATGCTGGAACGCGGCTGGACCGTGTACGGCGTGGAACCCAACAACGACATGCGGGAAGAAGCGGAAAGGCTTCTGAAAGAATTCCCCCTTTTCCATTCCGTGCCCGGCACCGCGGAACATACCCTGCTTCCGGACGCTTCCGTGAATCTGGTGACAGCGGCTCAGGCGTTCCACTGGTTTGATGTCCAGTCGTTTAAACGGGAATGCCGCCGCATCCTCGTTCCGGGAGGAAAGATTGCCCTGATCTGGAATTCCAGGGTGGAAGACAGCCGCGCCGTTCAGGAGGAGGGGCGTATCCATCGCCTGTATTGTTCCCGGTTTTACGGGTTCAGCGGCGGACTGGCGGATCTTCAGGAGAGGATAGCTGATTTTTTTGACCATCATTTCCAGGTTTTCCGCTTTCCGAATGAATTGTCTTATACACGGGAACAGTACATCCGGCGCATGCTTTCCTCCTCGTACGCCCCCGGAGAACAGGAAGAGGGGCACGCCGCATGGCTGGATGCCCTCAACCATCTGTTTGAGCGGTTCCAGACGGACGGAACGCTGACGATTCCCCATGAAACCGTTGTCTATCTGGGATAGTTTCCGGATGGATGCCTTGCTCGCTGATCCGGCGCTGGAATTGCCCGTTAGCTGGTGAATGGAAAGGCAGCATCCTGATCATGGCGCGTGGCCTGTTTTCCAGAAGGGGCCATTCCTTTTTAAGACGGAGCACGTTTTCTCCCCGGCATCAAGGGAGAAAAGCTCCTGAAGCGGAAATAATCCAGGATGGAACCAGCCTGCCGCCCTCATCTTCCCTCTTTATTCGATAAAGGGGATATGTTAGAATAAATTCCCACATGATGCAGCAGCCTTCTTCCCAAGAACCTTTTCTGGTGTCCGGATTGCATGGGGACCAGATTCTGGGCGCCCGGAGCAATCAGCAGGATTCCTTTTCCATCCTTGCGGCGGATGATGCGCTGGTGATTGTCCTGGCGGACGGCATGGGAGGCTACACCGGCGGGGAGCTGGCCAGCCGGGCTGCCGTGGAGGGATTTTCGCGGACGTTTGAACGGGAGGGGCGGGTTGCTCCCGGAAAGAGGCTGAAGGATGCCGTGCATGAGGCCAATGAACAGGTGCGGATTGCCCGGAAAAAGAGGGGCTCCGATGATGAAATGGGCACTACCCTGGTAGCCGCCTGGATTGGCGCGGAGGGGTTGCGGTGGGTCAGCGTGGGGGATTCCCTGCTTTTGCTGCTCCGGGAGGAGAAAATGTTTTTGCTCAATACCCTGCACCAGTATTCCGCGGAGCTGGAGCAGATGGTGGAGGAAGGGACCATCTCCCGGGAAGAGGCCTTGTGCCATCCGGCGCGCCATTCCCTCACTTCCGCCCTGATGGGGAAGGAGGTGCCTCTCATAGACCTACGGGATGACTGTTTTCCCGTGATTCCGGGAGACCGCCTGCTGGTAGCCAGCGACGGGGTAGGGCCTTACCTGGATTCCCTGGGGCCTGCCGGCATGCGTTATCTGTCCATGCTGTCTGCGGAGGAATTGGTCCGTTCCGTGCTGGACGGCATCAACAGGGACGGCGCACCCAACCAGGACAACGCCACGCTCGTCTGCATGGAAATAACCGGAGCGTAATCCTTACGGGGATTTGGGAGAAAATTGAATCAGTTCAACTAAAATTCAGCACGGTCATTCTTCAGATCTCCGGCCCTGTTACGGATAATGCCGCCGTCCATCACGGCGGCGCAATTTGACGGACCGCCAACGATGCGGAATGAAGTGCGTTTCGTGGAGGTGAGGGAGGAACGCGGTGGAAAACCGCGTCTGGTGCTGACGTGGTCCGTGAACCCCGAGGCCACGCACGTGGCCTTCAGCGTGGAGAGAAGCCCGGATTTGAAGGAATGGCAGAATGAGGGGGAAGTAGTGCCGGAAGGCAGCCTGGGGAATACCGTGGCTCCGTCACCATCAACCGGGACGCGTCGCAATGCAGGCCCCTGCGGCTGAAGGTTGCCAGGCAGTACAAAGCTGCAAGAACCAAAATGCCCCGCATGCACCTTGACGGCATGCGGGGCATTGCTTGTTGAAGAATCAGGTCCTCAGCGCGGTTCAGGAATGGTATTCCTGGAGGGAGCGCGGGCTCACCTTCACATGCTGGGCGGACCGGATGCCTTCCACCGTGGCCTTGGCGGCGGCGATGGTGGTCATGTACGGAATCTTCTTCTGGATGGACTGCATGCGGATGAAGGAGTCGTCAATCATGCTGGTGCGGTCCACCGGGGTATTGATGATCAGGTCAATCTGCTTGTTGGTGATCATGTCGCCCAGGTTGGGGCGGCCTTCATGTAGCTTGTTGACCACTTCCGTTTCCACGCCCTGGCCGCGCAGGTATTCCGCGGTTCCGCCGGTGGAGACGATCTTGAAGCCCAGGGAGATAAGGTCCCGGGCGATGGGTTCAATGAACTTCTTGTCGCGGTCGGAGACGGTGACGAGCACCTTGCCGGAGGTGGGCAGGATGCAGCCGGCGGCTTCCTGTGACTTGTAGTAGGCCATGCCGAAGTTGTCCGCAATGCCCATGACTTCCCCGGTAGCGCGCATTTCCGGCCCCAGGACGGGGTCTACTTCCGGGAACATGTTGAACGGGAAGACGGCTTCCTTCACGCCGATGAAGCGGCAGGGCCGCGGTTTCAGGTTCATGCTCTTCAGCTTCTTGCCCAGCATGATTTCCGTGGCGTGGCGCGCCAGGGAGATGCCCGTTACCTTGGAGACGATCGGCACCGTGCGGGAGGCGCGGGGATTGGCCTCAATGATGTAAACCTCATCGTTGCAGATGGCGAACTGCACGTTCAGAATGCCCTTTACCTGGAAGTCCTGGGCAATTTTGGCGGCATGTTCCTCAATGGTGCGGATGTGCTTGGGAGCGATTGTCACGGGGGGGATGGCGCAGGCGGAGTCGCCGGAATGGATGCCGGCCCTCTCGATATGCTCCATAATGCCGGGAATCAAA
>ENA-ORND01002735-ORND01002735.1-human-gut-metagenome-genome-assembly--contig:-NODE-2735-length-10433-cov-4.070437_pt1 | contig 10433 bp, 12 predicted proteins | sample MGYA00242111_ERZ509014 | MGnify/ENA primary metagenome ERZ509014 (study PRJEB26280, sample SAMEA2338694) | human gut metagenome | biome: human gut; feature: human-associated habitat; material: faeces... | reverse complement strand
GCTGGTGTTTTCGCTGTATCACGTATGGGGCTTTGCGCTCGTCGACCCGATAAACTGGATATACATTATACAGTACATCCCGGTGTCGCTGCTGCTGGCGCGCTGCTATGAGCGCACTAATTCTATCTGGAGCAGCATATTCTTCCACATGACCGTAAACGCCATATCGCTTCAGGCGCTTTCCATGCTTCAGGAGCTGGTATGAACGGATACACACTGAAAACTATCGCCCGGATACGGAGCGATTTTCCGACGAAGTTCGGCATACCCCGGCAGGCCGGGATCGTGAGCGAGCTTGAGAGCCTTATAGTTTTCGAGACAGAATACCGCAATGACGAGGCGCTGCGCGGGATAGAGGACTTCAGCCATCTGTGGCTGATATGGCAGTTTTCCGAGAACGTGCGCGAGGATTGGTCGCCGACGGTGCGGCCGCCGCGGCTCGGCGGGAACACAAGGCTCGGCGTATTCGCGACGCGCTCGCCGTTCCGCCCGAACCGCATCGGTCTGACGGTTGTCCGCTTGATTCGCATGGAGGAGGAGAATGGGCGCATCACGCTCGTCGTCTCCGGCGCGGATTTGATGGACGGCACGCCAATTGTGGACATCAAGCCGTACCTGCCGTATGTGGACAGCGTGCCGGACGCGGTCGGCGGGTTCACCGAGCAGACCGAACGCCATCGCTTGACGGTGGATTTTCCGGAGAAGCTCAAAAAGTATGTTCCCAAGCAGAACCTGCCCGCCGTGATGGGCTTGCTCGCGCAAGACCCGCGCCCGGCGTATCAGCATGACGGAAAGCGCGTGTACGGCGTGCCGTATGGCGAGGTGGATATTCGCTTTGTCGTCGAGGGAGACACGCTGACGGTGGTGGAGGTCGTGCCGTACACGGAAAAGGAACAGAAAAAATGAATACGAATCGCTGGATGCAGGAGGTCAATGCGCGGTTTCCGGTGCGCAAAAGCAAGGTACAAAAGGCGCAGTTCCGCCAGTATGTGCTGCAAAAGGCGCAGGAAATGGGCTATGCGGCGAGGATGGAGGAAAACAAGGCAATCTGCACGAACCGCAATATCGTCGTGGGCGATGTGGACAAGGCGAAAGTGCTTGTTACGGCGCATTACGATACGCCCGCAACCGTCGGGCTGCCGAATCTCATGCTGCCCATGAATCGCCCGATGTTTTACCTCGTTCAGGCGCTGATTGCGCTGGTGATGGTGGTGTTCATTTTCGTACCGACGGGGATTGTGAAAAAGCTCACGGGCAGCATCTTCTGCACGGAAGCGACGCTGATTGGGCTGTACTGCCTGATGATGTATCTGCTGCTTGCGGGCGTGCCGAATCCACACAACGTCAATGACAACACGTCGGGCGTGTGCGGGGTGCTGGCGCTGATGGAATCGTTCGCGGCGGAAAAGCCGGAGGAGATTGCGTTCGTGCTGTTCGACAACGAGGAGAAGGGGCTGCTCGGCGCATCGGGGCTGGCGAAAGCGCATAAGCAGGTGGCAAAAAAGACGCTTGTGCTGAACATGGACTGCATCGGCGTGGGGGAAGCCATGCTGATGCTTGTGCCGAAAGCGGCACGGGAGAAGTATCCGGCACTGGGCGAGGCGGCGCGGAAAAGCAGCGGCATTCCGGTCGTCCTTGGCGACATGGAGAAGTGCAATTTCTCCTCCGACCAGAAGCACTTCAAGCTCGGCGTGGGTATCTGCGCCTGCCGCAAGAAAAAGCATGCAGGCTGGTACTGCAGCAAAATTCATACCAAACATGACACGACGTACGACGAAATCACCCTGCAGGGCGTGGCGGACACGGTGGAAGCCGTCCTCCGGCAGGTCGTCGGGAAGGAGCAAGCATGACCATACGCGAAGAAATCGACGCGCAGTTCCCCATCCGCAAAACGACGGCGCAGAAGCGGGCGTTCGAGAAGTGGGTGATGGCGAAGATGCGCGAAATGGGGTATCGCCCCTATGTGGACGGCATGAACCGAAAGGACAAGCTGCGCCACCGCAATATCGTCGCCGGCGAACCTCAAAATGCCGAACTGCTCATCAGCGCCCACTACGATACGGCGGCGACCATCGGCGTGCCCGATTTGCGCATTCCCCGGAATTTCCCAGTATATATTCTATCACAGGGCGCGGTGCTGCTGGGAATGCTGCTGATTTCCCTGCTGATTGGCACGGCAGTCGGGCTGGCGACGAAGAGCGGCGATTGGCTGATTCTGACGTTCTTTTTCGCCTATCTGGCGCTGATGCTGCTGATGATGTTCGGCGCGGCGAACAAGCATAACGTCAATGACAACACATCCGGCATTGCCGCCCTGCTGGAGACGATGCAGCGCCTGCCCCCTGAAGCGCGCGAAAAGACGGCGTTCATCCTCTTTGATCATCAGGAGACGGGCAGCCGCGGCGCAAAGAGCTACGGCGCACAGCACGTCGAAGTGCAGACGATGAAGCTGCTTGTTGACCTCAACTGCGTCGGGGAGGGCGACACGTTTGTCATCAGCGCCCCGAAAATGGCGAAGGACAAGCCGGAATACGCAGCCGTCCGCGAATCTCTTGAAGCGAACGCGATGGCATCCGGCGTGTCGACACAATTCTTCGGGCGCGCGGGTGTGCAAGGCGCGGGCGATTATCGGCGCTTCGTGTGCGGGGTGGGCGTATCGGCATACCACCACAGCGCGGGGGTGGGACTCATCACCGGGCGCATCCACACTTCCCGCGATACCGTCTGCCGGCAGGAAAATTTGGACTATCTCGCCAAAAGTCTCGCCGACGCGGCTCAAAAAATGAATGATTTGTAACAAATTGCCGAACAAGCGGCATTTTTCAGCGCTTTTGCTTTGCAATTTGTACCGGAATATGCTACAATAGTGAATAGAAAGGCTCCCTGTTGGCGAGACTGGAAGAGGAGGAAGCAGCATGCTGCCGAAAGTTTCCAAGGGATTCCGTGCCATTTTTGTCGCGGTGATGTGTGTGGTGTGCGTGGCGCTGTGTGTGCTGGCGGTTCGGCTGGCGCAGCAGGGCGAGCAGCTTCGGCTGACGCAATTGCAGCTGGATGCAAGTCTGGCGCGGTTGAAGCTCCAGCAGACGCAGCGCGCGCAAATCGACGTTGACCTGCCGGAAACGCTGGCGCAATTGCAGGCGGTGCAGCCCGAAGCGGATGCAGCGTCCGCGCGCGAGCAGGAACTCCGCGCCCAGCGCAAGGCGCTTCGTAGCGAGAATGCGGAATTAGCGGCGCAGGCGGAAACGCTCACGCAGCAGCTCGCTCTCCTTCGGACCCCGGACAGTGAGCTGATCGGAGAGGTGGAGACGCTGCAAAAGACGCTTTCATCCCTTCAGGCGCAGGTGGACGCCGCACGGCAGCTCCTTGGGCAGGCAGAGGAGTGAGCCTATTCCCCAATTCACTTGCGCTATCTGCTTGCGCATTCGCATTTGGGAATAGTATACCAGCCGCATTTATTCACAGCCTGAGATTCGACTGACAAAGCAAGGAGGAAGTTCCCATGTCCGAAAACAAGTCCCAGACGCCGGCACAGAACACGCCGGAAAACAGCGAGAAGAAGAAAGTCTCCCTGTTTGCACTCATCGTCGTGCTGGTCGTGGCGGTCATCGTGATGGTCGCGTTGTTCGTGCGGTCGAATAACCTGTCCAGTCAGCTGGATGAGGTCAACGGTCAGCTGGCCGCCAGCAACACCGAACTCCAGCAGACCATTGCCGACAAGGAGACGGCGCAGGCGGAACTGACCACCGCGCAGAACGACCTCCGCGAAGCGCAGCTGGTGCTGGAAGAATCCACCGCAAAGGTGGCGGAACTGGAAGCCCAGCTGGTTGTGCTGAACGACGAAAACGAAGCGAACAAGGCGCAGGTGGAAACGCTGACTGCTGAACTGGACAACGCAAAGGCGAATCAGGCGGCGGCGCAGGGCTACCTCGACAACGTGTCCGCGCAGCTGGATGAGCTGATGCAGAACCTCGGCTTGGCGCAGAGCGCGCTGAACGGCGAAGCGACGGAAGAACCCACCGCCGAACCCGACGCGACGGAAGAACCCGCCGCTGAAGGAAGAGTTCTTACCACCACCATCACGTCTATGCTGCCGGACGAATACACGCTTGATGTTGAACTGCATCTGGATGCGAACAATGTGGTGACGGAGTTGAAGCTGACGCTGGAAAATGAAATCGAAGGTCTGACGCAGGAAATGCTGGACGCCTTCGCGGAGCAGTTCGTCGGCAAGCAGCTGCCGGTTGTCCTGCACGCGGATGCGGATGAGACGACTGCGGAAGAGCAGATTGTCGAAGGCATGGAGAATCAGCTGGAGAACAGCCGCGGCATCGTTGAGATGCTGAACAAGCTGGCAGAGCAGTAATCCCCTGACACATCGCGCCGCCCCGCTGATTGAATATGGTCAAGCGGAGCGGCGCTTTTTGCACTTGTGTTCCTTTTCAATCAATGGTATAATAGAAGTGGACGTGTATGTCCGAGCAGATATATCAACGATCGACGACCAATGGAGGCTGCACATGAAAAAATGGTTCTGTGCGCTGGGCATGATGCTGGCGCTGCTGATGTCCGTCGCGCTGGCGGACGGCGTGAAAGTCACCTTTGCCGAGAAAAACGGGCAAATCAACGGCGGCTATGATTATACGCTGAAGCTGAACGTGTCGCCCGCAAGCGACAAAGACCTGACGGTTTCCCTGACCTGCGACGGCTTGGATGGCGCGTATTCCGTGGTCATCCCGGCAGGGCAGAAGAGTACCACGCTGACCGTTCCGACGCAGGTGGTGGAGGAACGCGGCAAGGTCGTTTTTGAACTGCAGAGCGGTGACGGCTACACCGGTGCAGGCAAGCATACGCTGACTATCCAGCGCCTGCCGAACGTGCAGTTCTATCTGGGCATCAACTTTGGCACGGTGGGCAAGAAGATGAGCGTCCGCATGACGGTGACGAATTCATCCACCATCGTCAAGGGCAACAACACCTTCCAGCTGCGCGATGACAAAGGTACAGTGCTGGCGGAAGCAAAGTGGTCGAATCCGAGCGGCGACATGAGCTTCTCTATCACCCCAACCGCTGATATGGAGGGCTACACCCGCCTGAGCGTGTGGCTGGGCGACCGCTGTGTGGCGGATGGCGGTTACCTGACCGTCGTTGCGAAGGGACAGCGCGCCGTCAAGAACGTGGAGACGGAGCGGAAACTTGTCGGCATCGGCATGGACTGCGGTTTCGGCGGCAAGAACACCGATCAGGTGCTGGAAGTGCTGGCGAAGCACAACACGAATATCACCTTCTTCATGACGGGCTATTTCGTCCGCACGTTCCCGGAGGAATCCAAGCGCGTGCTGGCGGCGGGCAATGAAATCGGCGACCACACGAACACGCATCCGCAGCTGACGAAGGAACGGCCATACAGCATGATGCGCCAAATCGTTTTTCCGGCGGAGACCATGGCGGAAACGCTGGGCGTCTCGCCGCGCCTGATGCGCCCGCCGTACGGGGACGTGAACAGCAACGTCATCAGCGTTTCGCGCGCGGAAGGCATGGAGTGCGTGCTGTGGAACATGAGCACGAAGGACTCCATCGGCAAATATACGGTGGAGGAGTGCATCAAGAACGGTACGACGCGCGCCAAGCTCGCGCCCGGCAATATTTTGCTCTGCCATCTCGACGCGAATCACAGCTGGGAAATTCTTGATGCTGTCCTGACCTACTACGAGGAGCAGGGCTACACCGTTCTGCCGATTTCCGCGCTGATTTACGCCACGGGCGGCTCGCTGCCCCCGATGCCCTCCACCCGCGAGGCACTGCTCTACACCGACGACTACTGGCCGAACTGGCTGGCAGAACGCGGCATTGAGATTGAGACGAAGGAATAAGCAAGCAGGCTGTCCGAGAAAAACGGGCAGCCTGTTTTGTAAAAGGTGGAATGCCGATGCACATCACTGACTGGAAAGAGAATTTTATCTCGAAGATGATTACGCGCGGGCGCAATTACTGGCGTGCCGGGGCAGTGAAAGATCTGCACTGCACGCAGGAGAAAATCACTGCTGATGTAGAAGGCACGCGGCTGTATCGGGTTGAGATTACGCTGGCAGACGATGCCGTGGCAACTCTGTCCTGCACCTGCCCTTTTGCGAAAGAGGGCGCAAACTGCAAGCATATGGCGGCGGTTCTCTTTGCGGCGACCCATCTGCCGGAAGCGGAATTGCCCGCGCCGGAGTGGGAGAAGAAGCTGAACAGCCTGTCCGCTGAAACGCTTCGGGATTTTCTTCGCCCGCTGCTGAAAAAGGACGAAGCACTCCGAAATCGGCTGATGCTGTGCAAGGGAAATGCACCTGTCCGTGCGGATGAACGCCGCCTCAATTGGCAGCGCACCCTGACGCAGACGCTTCACGCCGCCGAACGCTATTCCGAAAACGAGTATGACGAATACGCGGAATATGACGAAGAAGAGGAATCACCTGTTCAGGAACTGCTGGAGCTGATGGATGCGGAACTGGCTGATTTGCTGACGCCGGAACATGTGATGCTAGCGTTTGAACTCGTTTGCGACACGGCAATGATGTTTGAATCCGCCGATGAAATTCTTGAACAGGAGGATATCGAAGACGCTTGCCGCGATGCATGGATGCGGATTCTTGCCATCGCAGCACCCGCCCAGCAGGCAGCAATGTACGAGTGGTTCGCCGCTGCCTTCCGGACGTGGAAGCCGATGCCGTATTTCACCGCGCCGCTGGCGTTCTTGTTTTCGTATCCGTGGGACGAAGCGATTCATCAGCGGAATCTTGCGCTGCTCGACGAGAAAATTGCCGAATGGAAGCCGAATGCGCAGGAACGCGGTGGAGGCGCGATGGTGAACCTGCTGAATCAGCGTGAAAAAACGATGCAGCAGCTGCACGCTTCGCAGGAGGACATCATCAGCTTCTGGCATTCGCATTGGGATGTGCCGTATGCGCATGACCGGACACTGAAAACGCTGATGGTGGCGGAAAAGTGGACGGACGCCATCGAGCAGGTCAAGGCGGATTTGCAGACGTTCGCCAGGGAATATATGCCATGCAAGCAGCGCCGCGAACAGCTGATTTTGCTCTATCAGCGCGCGAATCAGCCTGACCTTGCGCAGCAGGCGATTCGGCAGTACATTGAGCAGTACAATCAGTACAGCATGGAGCAGATTGATGCGCTTCGAGCGACGCTTCCCGCCGATGCGTGGCGCGACGAGGCGGAACGTTTGCTGAAACTGCCGACGACAAGCATTATCCACCTGCCCCTGCTGGCATCCATTGAGCAGTGGGAGCAGCTGCTCCAGCGGATTCAGCAACACAGCAATTTTGAGGGACTGTGTACCTATTTTGACCCGCTGATGGCATGGGATTCCGCCCGCACGCTGGCACTCTACCGCAACATGGTGAATCGCGCTATGCAAGGTGCTTCGTCGCGCGCCGCCTACTGCGAGGTCATCCGGCAGCTGGAACACATGAAAGGCACCGACGAGGGAAGACAGACAATTGCTGACCTTGCTGAACAGTGGCGCAGGGACTACAAGCGCAAGTGCGCACTGCTGGACGAATTGCAGAAAGCGGGATACTGACAAAAAACAGGCTGTCCGAGCAAAACGCTCGAACAGCCTGTTTTTTCTTACTTACTCCGCCGGGAACAGGAATCCCGCCGTCATTTCCAGATGGTTTTCGCCCGCATAGTCCGGGAAAACCTCATGCATCTTCGCGATGAAATCCGCCGTGAACGCTGCCGGTCGCAAGCGTCACGGTGGTGCAGGTCGGGGTGCTCGTTTCCGCCAGCGCAGCGGACAGCAGCAGCAAAATCATCACCAGCAGGGAAATCAGTTTCCTCATGGGTTCCTCCAAGGTGGGTCGTTCGGGAAAAGGGTTATCTTGTAAAGAATACACCATTTCTGATATGGGCGCAAGTACGCACTTTTTATTAGAGAGGCACTTTGGGTGACTGGGGAAGGATTCGCTGCGAGGGCAAAAGAAAAGCACCGATTCTATCGAATCGATGCTAATCTGGCGGAGAGTTAGGGATTTGAACCCTAGGTGGGGTATAAGCCCACACACGATTTCCAGTCGTGCGCCTTAGACCACTCAGCCAACTCTCCATATGAAGCTCACATTGCGGCGGGTCATCCGCAACATTGATTATTATAGCGCGAATCGGGGCGTTTGTCAAGGGACTTTTCGTGGTTTTTGCAAAAAATCCGCGCGAGTGAGGGAAAACGCAGAAAAAGGACTGTGAGCGGAGAAAAGTCTCCGCGCAGCAGTCCTTTTGCGGTTAAATCAGGAACATCCAGCCAAGCATTGACACCATCGCGGCGATATGCAGCGTGCCGACGATTTGCAGGGGGAACATGACGATGAAAATCGGGAGAATCGTGAACACGAGCGCCCAAATTGGGAAGCCAATCGCGCCGGTGATGATAGCAACCATCAGCGTGATGTAGAACGTAATCATTCCCAAAGAACACAGGCGCAGGGATGCGCCGCTGCCCATCAGGTCAAGCATCATGCCCTTGGCACGCTCGTCCAGCCCGTATTTGAGGAACATGTACTCCGCCAGCCCGCACTTCAAGTGATACGCGGAGCTGACGATGCACGCGAACGTCGTGCCCGCGAACAGAATTGCGTCGTACACCGGGGCTTTCTGGTACGCATACGCCGCCAGCGCCGCGTATCCGCAGAACTCCAGCACGATGGCAAACACGCCCAGCACGCCCGAACGCATCGGCACATTCGGCGAAACGCCCTCCATCAGCTTCGCGGCGTAGGCGCCATCCTTCAGCTTGCTGTAGTTGGCAAGTTTCAGCGTGACGTTGGGGAAGATGCTCAGGATGCGGTCGCAGTACATGTTAATTGCAACTAACCACTTCGGTTTGGAGTATAGCACACGCACCAATATCTGTCAAGGGTGGACAAATGGTTTCGGAAGATTTTCGTTACAGCCAGCCGACCGCGTGCGCCGCCGCGCCGCCGATGCCGCAGAGCAGCATCACCAGAATTGGGTTCCATTTCTTCCAGCGCAGGACGAGGAACGCCGCGACCATCAGCACAATGCCGACGATGGACACGCCGCCGCCCGATTTCACCGCCGCGACCTGCACGATGCTCAGCGCCGCCGACGCAATCAGCGCGACGACCACGGGACGCAGCGCGCCCAGCACGTTCTGCATCGTTTGCCCGGAACGAAATCGCCCATACAAATAGGAAAGAAGCGTGACGAGAATCAGCGACGGCGCGATGCACCCGAACGTCGCGACGAGCGCCCCCGGCAGCCCTGCGCAGCGCATCCCGACGAATGTCGCGGAGTTGACCGCAATCGGGCCGGGGGTCATTTCGGCAATCGTCATTAGGTTCGTAAATTCTGCCATCGTCAGCCAGCCGTGCGATTCCACGACCAGCGACTGAATCAGCGGCATGGCAGCATATCCGCCGCCGACACTGAACAGCCCGATTTGGAAAAAGACGAGGAACAGCACCATCATACGGATACGCCCCCCTTTCGCGCCAGCAGTGCCCGGATAACGCCAATCGCCGCCGCGACGAGGATGACCACGATGACGTTGATGTGAAAGACAGCGGATGCCACGAACGCGCCCGCCATCAGCAGCAGATTCAGCCAATCCTTCGACTGCACGACCTTGCCGCCAAGATTTGCCGTCACGTCGCAGATGACCGCCGCCACGCCCGACTGCATCCCCGTCAGCACCGCGCGTACCCATTCGTTCTCGGCGAACGCGGCGTACATCATAGAGATGACGCTGATGATGACAATCGGCGGCAAAATTGTCGCCAGTACCGCGACAATCAGCCCCGGAATCCCGGCGATGCGCCGCCCAACGAGGATGGCGCCGTTGACGGCAATCGCGCCCGGTGCGGTCTGCGCCAGGGCGGTCATGTCCAGCATTTCCTCTTCGGTCAGGTAATGCAGCTCATCAACGAATTTCTTCTTCATCAGCGATACGATGACGAATCCACCGCCGAAAGTGAAGGTGCTGATGAGAAGCATGGAAGAAAAGAGCGTCCAAAGACGGTGCACTTTGGATTCCTGTTGCATCAGGGTGGTCAGCTCCTTTTCTGAAATTGAGTTTATTCAATAAAATAGAATTTGTCTGCGGCGCGGAGGTTTCGCGTCTGCGGATGCGACAAGGGGGCAATAGAAACAGACGAAGTCTGCGGTCGCCCCCTTGACCCCTTCGCAGCGCACGCCCATGTTACAGGTTTATTGTGTTGGTTGGGAAAACGATAGGGAAACTAACCATAAAACTTCCGATAAAATCCAAGGAACATGGGTGTGCAGCCCGAAGGGGTGGAGGGGGCGAGCGGAAAGCCCCCTCCTCGCCTCCGCAGAGGCGAAACCCTCTGCAACATCAAAGGCACTACCGCACAATTCGTCGGCAGCGCTGGCGATGCCTTTTCTGCCATCTG
>ENA-ORND01002734-ORND01002734.1-human-gut-metagenome-genome-assembly--contig:-NODE-2734-length-10439-cov-72.084457_pt1 | contig 10439 bp, 7 predicted proteins | sample MGYA00242111_ERZ509014 | MGnify/ENA primary metagenome ERZ509014 (study PRJEB26280, sample SAMEA2338694) | human gut metagenome | biome: human gut; feature: human-associated habitat; material: faeces... | reverse complement strand
AAAATAATAACGTCTAAAAATTATTTTCCGTGTCTACTTCTCGCGCGCGGTACAGCTTTCCATCATCAGCACTACGACAAGGGTCAATTACCGTTTCGAGAGCCCTAAATCTGCGATTGTCTATTAGAATAATCTATTGAATAAATCACATAATCTTATGCAAGCTAAAAAGTTGATATGCGCAGCAATATCCTTTTTCCTGCTCATGTGCGGAACCGCATTGGCTCAGGAGAAGATAACGCTGAATCTGAAAAGTGTCACGCTCCGCGAGGCACTTGCGGCGGTGGAAAAGAACAGTAATTACTCGTTCTTCTATGACGCCCAGAACATTGACACGAATGCGAAAGTTACTGTCAATGTGAAGAATGCGGACATAGAGCAGACGGTAAAGACTATCTTGGACGGGACAGGAATCACCTACACGATCAAAGGACGTCAGATCGCTCTCGTCTCACCCGTGAAAGCAAGCCCGAAAGTCGGGAAACATACTGTAACGGGAAAAGTGGTGGATGCGACCGGACTCGGAATCGTCGGCGTGGCAGTGATCAGCGGCAAAGCGAATCAGGGATGCCTCACCGACATTGACGGAAACTTCTCCATGACTGTCGATGGCGATGTCCGAGAACTGACATTTTCCTGTCTCGGGTATGCCGAGAAGAAGATAGCGACGCCTCAGGATGCCACCCCTGTCAGAGTCGTGCTTGAAGAAGACATGCTTGCCATCGAGGAGACCGTCGTGGTCGGTTACGGCAGGCAGGCCAAGAGGCTGGTCAGCTCGTCCATCACATCCGTGAAAATGGACCAGGTGGACCGTGGTGCCGAAATGGACCCGATCAAGGCGCTTCAGGGAAGAGCGCCGGGCGTGAGTATCAACAGTGCGTCAGGAATCCCGGGCTCAAGTCCCAATGTCATAATCCGAGGAGTCAATTCCATTGCCGGAAGCTCAAGCCCGCTTTATGTGGTGGACGGTATTCCTGCAGAGTCCTATCCAAATATCAACGCCTCTGATATCGAAAGTATGGAGGTGCTGAAAGATGCCTCTGCCACAGCCATTTATGGTTCCAGAGCGAATTCTGGCGTAATCGTCATAACTACCAAGAGCGGAAAATCCGGCAAGCCGATAATCAGCGTGAACGGCACATACGGACTTTCCAACATTGCCAAGGACATCGAGATGGCGAACACCGCGGAGTACATCAAGGTCATGCAGGAGGCTTTCGACAACTACAACCTCCAGAAGAAGGAACTGAAGACATTCGCCATTCCTGAAAACCTCGCCGATTTCGACTGGGTAGGTTCCATCTCCAGAAAAATCTCGCAGCGTTACACTGCCTCAGCCAGCGTTCAAGCCGGCAACGACTGGACACAGGCATTCCTCTCATTCGGCGCCGAGGGACAGCAGGGATATCTCAACAAGACGAACTTCGGAAAATACACTCTCCGTTCCAAGGTGAACCAGAAGCTTACTGACTGGCTCAAGGTAAATCTCAACCTGTCAGGAGCATTCTCCCGCTACGACATGATCGAGGAGCAGGACGGCTCGCTCAAGGTCCTGAGAGCAGCCCGCGAGGAACAGCCGTGGTACACACCGTATTGCACGAGAACCACCGATTCCAAAGGATTCCAGACCAGGGTCAATGCCGACAGCGGAGACTACAGGACAATGAGTACCGACGGTCTTGTCCGTCATAACCCTGTGATGGCCATCAATGAAGAAGACTACTGGACCAACAGGTTCCAGCTTCAGGGCACTTTTTCCATGGACCTGACACCGTTCAAGGGCTTCAAGTTCACCCCTTCCATCAGTGCATATTCCATCTATGACCATACCACCAAGAAGCTCACGGAACTCAATACCGAGCGTGGCTACAAAGACGGCTGGCATGCGCTTTCAGAGCAGAAGAACACCAGTCTGAGATATGTGTTTGATGCAGTGGCGTCATACGAGAACAAATGGAAAGGCCTCACCTATAACCTTATGGCCGGCTTCTCATACGAGAATTACAGCGCGTCCAATTTCGGCGCCGCTTCAGACAATTATGCGAACAATGCATTCCCTTCATCAAGTTTCAATCTCATAACGAGCGGAACCCAGATTTACAGCGGAAGCATCGGTTACAATGCCTATGCCCTCGAATCCTGGTTCGCCAGAGCAGCGTTCAACTGGAAGGACAGATATGTTCTCAATGCTTCATTCAGAACTGACGGCTCGTCACGTTTCCCGCAGTAGTCCAGATTCGGATTCTTCCCGGCAGCATCCCTCGCCTGGATCATTTCCAATGAGAAGTTCTTTCCTAAGACAGATGTGCTGGACGAGTTGCGTTTCCGCGTGTCAGCTGGACAGACCGGTTCCATGGACGGTATCAGCAACTGGGCGGCAATGGACCTCGTCAGCGCTGGCTCCTCATATAACGGAGTGTCAGGACTTGCGTTCTCCACACCTGCACAGGGCCTGAAATGGGAGGTTTCCACGAAATACAATCTCGGAGTCAATGCCGAGTTGTTCAAAGGCAGAATGAACATTGACTTTGATTATTTCCACGCTACTACCGACGATCTGCTCTATCAGAAGCCGGTAATCGTAACTTCAGGTTACACGACACTTACGTCCAACATCGGAAGCATATCCAATGACGGATTCGAACTCACCATCGGCGGGACACCGCTGAAAGTCGGAGACTTCCACCTCTATATGGACGCGAACATATCCTACAACAAGAACAAGCTTACGAAACTTCTTGACGGTAAGGATATTATCCCTATAAAGCAGGCAAATCTTTATGGTGGCACCAAGCACGCGCTCATCACCGGTCAGCCTGTATCTTCTTGGTATATGCTCAATTTTGAGGGTATCTACCAGAATGACGAGGATGTTCCTGCAAAACTCTATGCAAAAGGAGTAAGAGCCGGTGACTGCATCTATACTGACGTGAACGGTGACGGCGACATTGACTATAACGATGACAGAATGCGTGTCGGAAAGGCGACTCCTGATTTCTTCGGTGGCGCGAACCTGAACTTCGGCTGGAAAGGCCTCGAACTTTCAGTGTTCTGCCAGTACAGCATCGGAGGCAAGGTGTTCGCCGCATGGAAGGGCTGCGGCCAGGAAGGTACCGAGCATCTCGGACTCAGTTCTGGAACCGTGACGGATGATGCCGGAAAGTCAGTGACCAGCTATTTCAATGTGAGCAAATATGCTGCTAATCATTATTGGCGCGAAGGCTCAGGCATCAATGACATGCCGCGTCCGGTTCTTTCAGGAGTCCACACGGGCTGGGATGTGGACTACAATATCCTCACATCTACCCGTTATCTCGAGGATGCGTCTTATTTCAAGTTCAAGACTATCACACTTTCCTATCATCTTCCGGGTAAGGTACTGAAAGCCATCAGATCGAATTCTGCCAAAGTCTTCTTCTCTGTGGACAATGCATTGACACTCACGAAGTATGACGGATATGATCCTGAAGTTTCCATGTCGAGCGGCCCTGCGTCAGCCGGTTATGGAGTCGATTTCGGCTACCAGCCGTCACTCAGGTCCTACCTCTTCGGTATTCAGATCCAGTTCTAAAAGATGTATCAATCCAAATTACTGACAGATATGAAAAACAAGATATTTATTTCAATGATTTTGTGCGTGTCGGTTCTTGCGGCATCATGCTCTTGGCTGGACAATCCGAGTCCGAAAGGACAGATTCCTGCCAACAAGCTTACCGACAATGACCTCGCGCTGTTGACGAACGGTACTCTCCATCAATATGAAGCGTTCCTGAGCAATTTGTGGTTCGAAGGGGATTATTTGGCCGAAAACTTCAAAGGAGGTCCCGGATTTTCCTATGCTGATGTCCATGGCGAGACGCAGTCGGCTTCTGCACAGATTCCGTTGACCAGATGGCAGTATTGTTATCAGAAACTCAACTATGCCAACCTGCTCATAAAATCAGCTCTCGCTGCGTCCAATCAGGATAATGAAGATGTAAAGACTGCACTCGGAACAGGATACCTCTTCAGGGCAATGATCTACACCGGCCTTGTGCAGCGTTATGGCGGAGTGCCTATCATAAAAGTATCCGGAAGCACTGAAATCGTTCCGCGCTCCAGCGAGGAAGACGTCTGGTCAATGATAGTCGAGGACTTGAAGGCTGCTGAAGGTCTCCTCGGTGAATTCAACAGCTTCGCCTATCCTTCCAAGGAATTCTGCAAGGCTTTCCGTGCGAAAATCATGCTCTGGATGGCACAGGACGCCGAAGCCATTGCCCTTGCCGACGATGTGATCAAGTCCGGCCGTTTCTCATTGAACTCAAACAGTACGGATTTTGCGTCAATGTTCATCAACGGCACTTCAAACAAGGAAATCATATTCGCCCCGATCAACATCCGCTCAACAGATTATATCCGTCTGTATGAGAGAGTCAATGATACTGACGGCTCATACAACTACTCTCCGACAGACGAGTGCTGGGCCAGTCTGTACAGTGACGATGCCACAAGAACAGGAGATATCCGCAAGGCTGCTACATTCTCTGCAGAGGATCCCAAGCCGATCATCAAATTCCCTAACGGACAGGGCGGTCAGTTCGTAAAGAATCCGGATCCTTCACAGTCTCCTCTTATGTGTATGAGATTGGCAGACGTATATCTCATAAAAGCCGAGGCACAGTGGGCGAGCGGTGATTATCCGGGTGCCCGTGAAACCATCCTGACGCTTCTCGAAAAGAGATATGCATCAGTGAACTTGCCTGCCTCTCTCGGTAAAGATGAACTCGAGGCGCTTATCCTCGATGAGAACCGCAGGGAGTTCTATTCAGAGGGACATCGCTGGTTCGATATCAAGAGAATCGGTCTGAGACATCATTCTGCTGATTTCGCGAAATGGATTGACACTCAGTATTCCGAGTGGAACGGACGTGATTTCCTCATGTATTGGCCTATCCCTCAGGATGAAAGAGACAAAGCCGGCGGAGCATATACCCAGAATCCCGGCTATTCAGGAGCAGAATAATAATTGTAAAACCTATATAATTAAAACATTATGAATAAGATTAAAACTCTTTGTCTGGTAGCAGGCGCACTCGTATCAGTTCTTGCCTGCGAGAAACAGAAGGTGGAAGTAAGCAGTCTTACTGCAAGTTTCGAAATTTCTGCAAACCCTTGTTATGCAGGAGATGAAATCCATTTTATCAGCAACAGTACAGGTGGAAAGAAACCATATACTTACGACTGGACTGTAGATGGTGAAATGCTTGAAAAGCATGATGAGGATGTGAAATACACATTCAAGACCAACGGAACATACACCGTGACTCTTTCATTGACAGATGACCTCGGCAACAAGGCAAGCAAGAGGAAACTCGTCGTGGTGGATCCGGCTCCTATTGCAAAGACCGGTGGCCTCGAAGTCCTCTGGGCCGGATATATGGAAGGCTATAACTCCATCACGACTCCTGCTGTCGCTGATGACGGAAGCGTATGGTGTGCAACCAGGGCAAACAAACTCTACAAGTTCGACAAGAACGGCGGCAAAGTGTTTGAGAAGCAGATGTTCAAGGCTGTCAATAAGGGCGAGACCTACGGTACTCCTTCAATCGATACTGACGGCACTGTCTTCATCGGTTGCGGTTCAAAGGACAAGGATGGTCATTTTATCGCCTACAATGCTGACGGTTCTGTAAAATGGTCATTCAGCGAGTGGTTCAGAGCAGATGGAACTACACCGGAACCAGCATATCAGGCAAGTATTGGAGGTATCGGTGAGAAGAACGTTTACTTCGGCTGTGTAGGTCAAAGCGGAATCGCCGTTTCTGCAGACAAAGCTACCGGAAAGCGCAATGGCTTCGCCCAGCCTGCAGGAGGTTGCCGTACCGGACTGCTCCTTACTAAAGACGGATATGTGAGCTGGTATGGTGGCGTTTACGGACTCTGGGGTGTTGCTCAGACAACTCTCGACAATGGCGGAAACAATAAGGTAAATGCTGCTTGGGGACATTGGTCCGACAAGAATGACCCTACCTTTGTCAAATCTGCGCCGATGGGAGGAATTGCTGCTCTCACACTTAACGGAAAACCATGCATTGCAGGTGTCTGCACCGACCAGAAAGGAACGAGAGTCTATGTGGTAGAGGCTGCCAGCGGAACTGTGATTGCAAATCATTATGTGGAGGACAACCATGCTTCCCAGGATCAGGGTGGAGTTGCCGTGACTTCAGAAGGGTATGTTGTGGCTGCTCTTGCTTACACTACAGGCCAGGATGACGGAGGTATAGTCATCATTGACCCTAAAACTGCTGACGCAGAAGGAAAATGCAATGTCGTAGGACGTTTCAAGGTTCAGGAGAAAGTAGCAGGTTCACCTGCTGTGGACGCTGCCGGAAACATTCACTTCGGAACAGAGTCCGGTCAGTATTATGTCGTTGACAAGAACTGCAACCTGTTGCTGAAAGCGGACATTGCAGATGCTGTGATGGCGAAGGATGCCAAGACTTTCGAGGGCCTCCGCGTGGCGAAGATCTGGTCTTCAATAGTTATCGGTGACGACGGTATCGTTTACATATCATTCACTGACAATGACTCAAGAAAATTCGCGGGCGTAGTTGCGTTCCGCCCTTATGACAAGACTGACACCAAGTTCTGCAAAGGACCTGCTGCATCAGAATGGCCGATGTTCGGTCACGACAGACGTCATACGAACCGTCAAATCTAATTTTACTGCGATGAGAAACTTTTTTGCTTCATTTCTTGTAGCAGCGCTCGCACTTGTCTCTTGCAGCAGCACCGAGTACATAGTAAAAGATGAGGATAAAGGACAGATCAATCCCAAGACCACATCTCTGCTTGAACTCTGTGATGCTGTCCAGGAGAAGTGGGAGGAAGACCTCACGGTGAGCCGCATATATGTCGTAGCACATCGCGGCAACACCGTGGAGTCCTTCAAACAGGGAATTCCGGACAATTCCATTCCGAACATTCTTCACGCTATCGAGGCCGGAGCGGATATGGTGGAAATTGATGTCCGCACTACCAAGGACGGCCAGCTTGTCCTTATGCACAATGAGACTGTCAATGAGACGACTACCGGAAGCGGTGCCGTTTCTTCGCTGACGCTGGAGCAGATCAAGTCCTTCGACATGGTCCGTAACGGCAAAGTCTATAAGGACGAGCAGAACAATGTCGCGAAGGTTCCTACCCTGCTGGAGGCGCTCAAGGTCACCAAGGACAAGATTTATGTCAATCTCGACCTTTCCGGAAAGAACAATGTTCCGTCAAAGGTGCTTGAAGCCATTTATGAGGCCGGCGTGGAGGACCAGGTCATGCTGTTCGGTGGAGGAGACATTGCTGAATGTCAGAAGCTTAATCCTCTGGTAGCGGTTCATCCGTACATCAAGAGCGTGGAGGCTACGTCTTCATACTCCGGTATGATCGGCGCGAAACTCTTCCAGTACGGAAACGCCGTATATCTGAACAACACCATCCCCGAGTTCGGCACGAAGATGCATGTGAAAGGCTATCTTTCTTACTCCAATCTCCTTGATCGGTGGGATAATGCTCTGCGCAACGGGGACTACACTCCGCTTGACAAGTTCATTGCCTCAGGCTCTGATTTCGTCCAGACCGATGTTGCCGAACTCGTCATCAACTATCTTGACCGCAAAGGATTGAGATAGTTAACAACAAAACACATAATTATGAAACACTTTGAAAAAATGATGGGGGAGGGTGCTTTTGCAATGTCCAAAGACAATGTGAAGGCAGATGCCTTTCATCAGGGATATTATATTGATGATGAATTCAATTGGTAAAACTAAGAAACCCGATGAAAAGATTTTTTACAATTTTGTCAATAGCAGCCGTAGCATTGGCTGCCTGCAATAAAGAGAACGAGGAACCGGGCCGGAAAATCGACCCGGCTCAGCTCGTAGATATGACATTTGAAGTTTCTGCGAAACCAACTCAGGCCGCAGAAGTCCAGAATGCATCAACAAAAACAGAAATCAAGGAAGACGGCACCGTTCACTGGTCTGTCGGCGACAAGGTCTCTGTATTCTATGAAGTGAATGGTGAGACCGGAAATTCTGAATCTGAGGCTCTTACTGCCGAAAACATCAAGGCAGACGGCTCCGCTTCCATTACCGTGAAGGTCCCTACTGCCTTTACATTGACACAGTTCGAAGGAACACGCAGTCTTTCTGCAGTCTATCCGTTCGACGCGTCAGCCGCTTACGTGGACGGCAAGATCAATGTCTCCGCACCGAAGGTCCAGGACGGAACCTTCGCTCACGCGAGCCTTTCCGTAGCAGAATGGACCGGCAGCAATTCTCTCACATTCGAGAACCAATGCGGCCTGCTCCGTATCGAAGCAGTAGATGCAGCCGTCTCCAAAATAACATTGAAAAGCGCTGATGCTGAAGTTGTTACGCTCAACGTTCCCGGCGCAGGTATATATTACGCAGCCGTTGCGCCATCCACTCTCGAAGGCTTCTCAGTAGTGCTGACAGATGCGGAAGGTGAGGAACTTGCCAAGAAGGTCACTACGAAGTCTCTTGTCGTCGAAAAGGGTCATGTCTTTCCTCTCGGAAAGATTGCCGGCTTCGATGACAGATTCTATGTTTCTGCAGCGGCAAAAGGCCGCAAGGACGGAAGCAACTGGGACAATGCCGCAGGACTCGAGGAACTGAAAGCTCTTCTTTCCAAGGGTGCTGTGATGAACGTCTATATGTCAGCTGGAACGTATTCAGTAACGGATGCGCTGGTCTCTGAGGCAGATGGTGCTGATTTCAGCGTCTATGGCGGCTACCCTGCAGGTGCGAAAGGCGCAAGCCTTAAAGCAAGAGACGCCAAGGCCAATGCAACCATTTTTGACGGTGGCGGAAAATCCCAGATTTGGCTCACCCAAAAGGGAAATGTCCTGTTTGACGGACTGACCTTCCAGAATGGTTTCAGTGGTTCGAGCAATGGTGGAGCGTTGGCCTTCAACGGGACTGGCGTGAACGGAAAAATACTCGGCAGTACCTTCATTGGCAATAAAGTAACTGACGGAACTGATGGCACAAGTAGTTTAAGTGGTGGTGCCATCCATGTTTGTGAGGCTAAATTGACAGTGGAAAACTGCTCATTCTCTAAAAACTACGGAAGAAACGGCGGCTCATTATATTCCAATAATGCCGAAGCCGAACTTACGGTGAAAGGTTGTACTTTTACTGAAGATTACACGTACAACACTGGCGGCTCGATCAATAACAGCAACGGGACTCAGACCATTGAGGATTGCACATTTACACGTTGTTATAATATGATTGGCACTGGTGGCGCAGTTCATGTCAATGGCGCATCAGCAGTTCAGACACTGAAAAATTGTGTGTTCAGCGCTTGTGAAGCTAACCGCAACAATTCTTATACGAAGGTTGATAACAAGGCGTGCGGGGGTGCTATTTGTGTCCAGGATGCGTATCTTGATATTATAGGCTGTACTTTTGACGGCAATATGGGGTCCGCAGGCAGTGCTATGTTGCTCCAGAAAGGTGACGGACTTGTTCGTGTAACTGATTGCGTGTTCAAGAACAATAAGGGTGCATCCCGCGGTCTTATCCAGACTAATGGTAAAGCAGTCCTGTTTATGAATAACTGTCAGATTTTCGACAATACTCTCAGGACAAACCAGTGGGGCACAGTCATTCACGGCGGTAATCCATCTGTAGTCTGTATGAACAACTGCTCGATTTACAACAATGTCAGCCAGCAGACAGGAGGCAACTCCGTTTGTCTGAATAATGATGGTTTCACTGCTGTCGTAAATACAACAGTCGTGGGAGAAAATGCCAAGGCACTATGTCGCTCAAACAATAGTAACGGCTTGTTCAGTTTGTATGACAACTGTGTTCTCGCAAATAAACTTGACAATGGTATCGTGTTCTTTAAGGAAAAGAACTCGTCAGTAAAACTGAATCATGACATAATCGGCCCGAAAGCCACCGATACTGATGGCGCTTGGCTAGAAAAGACCAATGTCGTAGTTGACGGTGAATTGTCATTCTGCAGCGGCGCCTCTTTCGACAATTCGAAAGGTTACTGGCACTGGAATGGCCCGTCCGCATCGTTCGTGAAGGCAAAAGAGGCAGATATCATCACCCGCATGAACGCGATTGACAGCAATAACGGCAATACTCGCCTGAATGGTGCCTTCGCTCCTAAGTTCGTAGCGTGGGTAAAAAGCCTCGACGGTTTCAATAAAGACCAGCTCGGTACCGCCCGCACCATCTCCGGCACCTGGCCAGGCAGCGTGCAACTCAAATAAATCGACTACGTCGATCCCCTAAAAAATCAGAGCCGGCTCATCACCGGCTCTGTTTTTTAGTTCGTCCAGCACGAACATACTCTAAAGGGTGCAAGCCCCTAAACCGCCCTGATAGTGGGAAGGTTACAGCCAAAGGCAAGGGTGTCCGCCG
>ENA-ORND01002731-ORND01002731.1-human-gut-metagenome-genome-assembly--contig:-NODE-2731-length-10444-cov-19.374916_pt1 | contig 10444 bp, 3 predicted proteins | sample MGYA00242111_ERZ509014 | MGnify/ENA primary metagenome ERZ509014 (study PRJEB26280, sample SAMEA2338694) | human gut metagenome | biome: human gut; feature: human-associated habitat; material: faeces... | reverse complement strand
CCTGTACCGCGACGAGGAGACCCTGCAGCCCGTGGAGTACTTCTGCAAGCTGCCCCAGGATATCGACGAGCGCGACGTGCTGGTGCTGGACCCCATGCTGGCCACCGGCGGCAGCGCCATTGACGCCATCACCCAGATCAAGAAGCATGGCGCAAAGCGCATCAAGTTCATCGGCCTGATCGCTGCCCCGGAAGGCATCAAGGCCCTGCACGAGGCACACCCCGATGTGGACATCTACCTCGGCGCACAGGACGACCATCTGAACGAGAACGGCTACATCGTGCCCGGCCTGGGCGATGCAGGCGACCGCATCTACGGCACCAAGTAAACCACTCCCCGCAATAAGGGACCCAAGGGCTGCTGCACGGCAAACGGTGCGGCGGCCCTTTTTTCTGTTTTCACCAAAAAGGAAATGACTTTTTCGACGTGATTTTGCGATTCACGCCGCTTTCGGGGCGTTTCGCGCACTTTCCCCCAAAATCGAGGAAAATTATGCTAAAATTTAGGCAATACCGGGGGCCCTACAGCCCGGTCCTCGCAGTGAACGTAAAGGGGGAATACAAATGAGACAAAAGAAACTGGCCCAGCGCGCAGCATCCGCTGCTTTGGCAGCGTGCATGATGTTCACGCTGTCGGCCCCGGCATTGGCCGAAAGCACCAATGCGCTGATGCAGCTGAGCATCAACAGCCGCAGCAGCATTGCACGGCTGAACGAGCAGAACAGTATCCCGGAAGACGCCAAGACGCTGAATATTGCAGACGGCGATATTGAAGTGTCGGTCAGTGCCGAGGGCGTGCAGACCGCCACGCAGGGAGGCCAGACCTACACGGGCGTATTTGTTGTTACCGGTACGAGTACCACAAACAAGCTGGTCATCAAGGGTGACAGCGGCACGGCTGCGAATGTGTACCTGAAGGACCTGCATATCACTGTTTCGAGTGGTGCGGCTGTCTCTGTGAGCAACAATGTAGACCTGTATATTGAGGGCAGCAGCGTCTTGCAGAGTGGTGAAAACTGCGCTGGTATCCAGAAAGAGGATGACGGACAGCTGACCATTGATGGCTCCGGTTCGCTGGAAGCAACTGGTGGTGAGAGTGGTGCAGGCATTGGCGGTGCATCTGGAAAGCCTGGCAATAATATTACCATCAACGGAGGTACAATCACTGCCAGTGGCAAGGCTGGAAAAGGCTGGGGTGCAGGCATCGGCGGCGGCAAGGGACAGGGCGGTTCTAATATCACTATCCGCGGCGGCAATGTAAAAGCGATTCCCGGTGCAGAAGCGGCTGGCATTGGCGGCGGCTTCAAGGGAAATGGCACAGATATTTCCATTGAAGGCGGTACGGTATATGCAGAATCCGGCGGAGGAAACGGCGGCACCGCAGCAATCGGCGGCGGGCGTGTGAAAGGCAACGGTGAAAATATTCAGATCACCGGCGGCGATATTACCTTGAAAAAAGCAGGCGCCGATGATATTGGAATTGGCGGCAATGGTATTGAGATACCTGTTGCAGACACCTTCGGAGGCAGCCTGACCTATCTGGATGCCGACGGAAATAAGGACACCACCAAGACCAACATTGAAAAGTATGGCCCGGTGGTGAACGGCAAGGCTGTCAACAGCCTGAACAAGGATAAGATCCTCAATGGTGCCCTGCGCTACGACCCGGCCACCAAGATCCTGAGCCTGAATACGGATGCCGAATCCTATATCGGAAATTTGACCATCTACGCTCCGAATACAACCGTTGATTTGAATGGTGGCGAATACTCGGCGCACCAAGGTAAGCTGGTCATTGAAGACGCAGCGGATGTGACCCTTACCAGCACTGAGGCCAGAGCGGTTTTCGGAGATACAAATATCACCTGCACCGGTAAGCTGCGTATTACCTGTGAAAATATTGCAGTAGACGGCAATCTGACTGTGAATAATGCTTCCAGCGTAGAGCTGATCGGCAAGAACAACAATGGCGGTACCGTTACCGGTGCGGCTGTTTTCAACAATACCGGCGCGGTGACCATCCAGAATAAGGATGCAACCAAGGGCGCCGCACACAGCATCAGCTATTCCGGCGATTATGTCTACTACACCGCTGAGGGCGGCGCACTGACCGACCCGCGCATTACGCCCATCGCCGCAGATGCAAGCTACCTCCACATCGTGCCCAGCGAACTGCACAGCATCACTGTGCCGGAAGGCTGCAGCTACAAAGTGAATGGCGCTGAACTCACCGGCGCGCATGAAGGCCAGACCGTTACCGTGACGGCACCGGACAAGGGCGACCACTTTGAGTTTGCAGGCTGGATCATCAGCCCCGATAGCGTGACGCTGACCGATGCAGATAAGCTCACGGCCACCTTCACCATGCCGGATGGCGACGTGGAGCTGGAGAACAGCTACAATCAGCTCTATGATGTATCTGTGATCAAGGGCACCGCAACGCCGTCCTTTGCAAAGGAAGGCACCGAGATCACCATCGAGGCTGCCGAGCGCCCGGGCTATCGGTTCGAACGCTGGGATGTGCCGAGCGCCAACGTGACCTTGGCCGATAAGAACAACAGAACTACCACCTTCAACATGCCTGCAGGCGAAGTTCAGGTGGAAGCAAAGTATAAGGCGCTGCAGTCCATCACCGTGAACAAGGGTACCTATACCGTGAACGGCGCAACGACCACCGAAGCCGTCAAGGGTGACAAGATCGTTGCCACCGCAAACCCCGCACCTGAGGGTGAGAAGTTTGCTGGCTGGAATGTTGTGGGCGTCGAGGGCCTGACCGACGAGCAGAAAGCCACCTCGCCCATTGAGTTCGAGATGCCGAAGAACGGCGTGGAGCTCACGGCACAGTATAAGACCCTGCGCAACATCGTGGTGAACAATGGCACCTACACCGTCAATGGCACCGACGACAAGCAGGCTGTGGAAGGCGACAAGATCAACATCAAGGCAGCCGAGCGCCCGGGCTATCAGTTCGTGCGGTGGGAAGTCGTCACCGATAATGTGACCATCACCGGTGTGAACAACGAGGAAGCCACCTTCACCATGCCGAACGAGAATGTGGAGCTGAAGGCGCGCTACAATAGGCTGTACACCATCACGGTGGATGGCGGCCATGCCGATGTGACCTCTGCCCTCACAGGCAAAGAGATCACCGTGGACGCCGATGTGCCTGATGGTAAGAAGTTCATGAGCTGGAAGGCCGAGGGCATCACCCTGACGCCCGCCCAGCAGCAGAGTGATCACATCACCTTCTTTATGCCGGAAGGCAATGTGACCCTGATGGCCGAATACAAGACCCTGCACACCGTTACCGTGATCGGTGCAGATGGTACAAGTACCGTGCTGCCGGATACCTACATTGAGGGTGACATGGTCACCGTCAACGCCGCAGACTACGGTATCCCGGCGGATGAGTTCGACAGCTGGGAAAGCAATGACATCCGCCTGACCACCGATAAGAGGCAGAGCCCGACCCTCACCTTCAAGATGGTGGACAAGAATGTCACGCTCACCGCAGTGCCCAAGACCCTGTTCACCATCACGGTGACTGGCGGCACGGTCAACGGCGAGAGCACCACTGCCCGCGTGAAGGCTGGCGACTGGGTCACCATCAAGGCCGAAAACAAGGGTGACGACTGGAAGTTCATTGAGTGGAAGCTCACCGGCCCGGAGAACTTCACCCTTGACACCAGCCAGTCCACCGTCCAGTTCCAGATGCCTTCGGGCAATGTGACGCTGGAAGCCGTCCAGATGGAGTACCGCACCGTTACCATCAACAATGGCAACAGCCCCACCACAGTGAACGATAAGGCTCTGCACGGCGACAGCATCACCGTCACCGCCGAGGAGGTGGATGGCAAGCGGTTCGCCTACTGGGAAGTGACCGGCCCCGACGGTACCAAAAAGCTGACGGATAAGACTATCACCGTCACCGTTCCCGAGGGCGATATTACGCTGACGGCAAAGTATAACAAGCTGTACACCGTCACTGTGGACGACGAGATCGTGGGTGCTTTCATTGAGGGCGAATGGGTCCAGATCAAGGCCAATGTCCCTGCGGACCGGAAGTTTGAAGGTTGGACCAGTCCCGATACCCTGCTGAATGAACTGCAAGGCAACGAGAATAACGCGGAATTTAAGCTCCTCATGCCGGGCCACAATGTTACGCTGAATGCTACGACCAGCCAGCGCTATTACGTTACGGTCAATGACGAAGGTAACGAGCTGAAACCCAGCGAGAAGACGGAAGTTGCTGCAGGCGATTCGTTCTATCTTGAGGCTGCAGGCCGCGATGGCTGGGAGTTCATCGGCTGGACTGTGGACAACGAGGACGTTGCAAAGCAGCTCAACCTGACCAAGGCAGAGCGCCAGTCCTTCACGATGCCCAAAGACACTGATGTGACCATTACCGCAAACTACAGAAGGTACCGCACCATTACGGTGAACGGCGGTACCGTGAACGGTGAAACTACGATTACTGACGCCCTGCGTGAACAGGAAGTGGAGATCAAGGCCGTGTACGACCCGGAGGAGCAGGTCTTTGACCACTGGGAGGCCGAGGGCCCCGATGGCTGGGCATTGACCGAGGAGCAGAAGGGCGCTGAGAGCTTCACCCTCAAGGTGCCCAAGGGCAATGTGACTCTGACGGCTATGTACAAGACCCTGCACACGGTCACCGTCATCAACGGCACCGCACAAAACGGCGAGACTACCATCAAGGCCGTTGCAGGCGAGAAGATCACCCTCACCCCGAATCTGCCCGGCGACCAGGAGTTCGACTGCTGGTACAGTGAAGAAATCAACCTGCGTGAAGACCAGCGCAAGACCCCGGAGCTGACCTTCAAGATGCGTGATTTCGACATCACCATTGAGGCAAAGTCCAAGCAGCTCTACTTCGTCGAACTGGCAGATGCCGACACCACGGCAAACGGCGGGTCTGGCAATGTGGAAGTGAAGTCCGGCGAGGACGTGACAATCGTTGCGCCCGAACGCGAAGGCTGGAAGTTCATCCGCTGGGAAGTCAGCGATAATGCACATCTGGACAATGCGACTGCATCCGAAGCCCACTTCACCATGCCCAGCGGCAACGTGAGCGTGAAGGCTGTGTACTATGAGTACCACACCATCACCATGACCGACGACAAGGGCACTGCCTACAACGAAAAGGGCAAGGAAATCACCCGTGCCGTGCAGGGCGATGTGATCACCATCAGGGCAAAGGACCGTGAAGACCACGAGTTCAACCGCTGGGTGATCACCCCGGATAATGGCACTCTGGTCGGCAAGAACGACATCAAGGCCACCTTCATCATGCCGGACGAGGCTGTGGAAGTGGACGCGAAGTACAAGCACCTGCAGGGCATCACCGTGAACGGCGGTGCGGCCTACTATATGGACGGCACCCCCGTCGAGACCGCCAAGGCAGGCGAGACCATCGTCATCGTGGCGGAAGACCGTTCCAAGGACGGCCTGCGGTTCGCTTACTGGGAGGTCAACTCCGACAATGTGACCGTGGAAGGCGGCGAGAAGGCCACCTTTGAGATGGCGAAGGCGCCGGTGGAGCTCACCGCCCACTATGAGGCACAGATCACCTACTCCAACGACCCCGCCATCTTCGACGAAGGTGTTGGCCTGCACGAGGATATTGTGTGGGAGAAAGTGGGCGACACCGCGAGCATCACCGCTGTGCTGGACAACAGCACCGATGAGGACGATATCGGCACCTTCCCCGGCATGACCTTCGACTACTGGGAGATCGTTACGCCGGAAAACCTCAACGTGACCAGCGGCCTCAACAGCGAGACCATCACCTTTGAGGTCCCGGAATGCGAAGTGAAGCTGATCGCTCATTGGAAAGACACGACCACCGTTACCCCCGCGGAGCCTCTCGACCCCGGCTTCCCCGTTGAGCCCGAGGCACCCGCAGACGGATCCGGTGCCGTGATCGGTGTGGCCGCAGCCGGTGCAGCCATCTGGGGCGGCTACGAGATCACCACCCGCGTCATCCTGAACGACCTGCTGCCCGAGGGCGCAGCTATCCCGACCAACCGCGGTGAACTGGCAATGCTCATCTGGACCCAGAAGGGCAAGCCCGAACCCGCTGCAGAGCCCGACTTCACCGATGTGTCCGACACCGAGCTGGCCAAGGCGGCCCAGTGGTGCGTGGAGCAGGGCCTGCTGACCGCCGAGGACGGCAAGTTCGAGCCGGACGGCTGGACCCCGAAGTGGCGCGTCATCCAGGTTTGGAACCAGGCGTTCCCGAAGGAGTGAGCCCCATCCCCCGCGCATGACCCCTGAAGCATAAGCAAGACCCCCGCACCTGCAGCAGCGCAGATGCGGGGGTCATTTTTGTGGTGTTTTCTGTTTTTTACGCAGTTTTCGGGGCGTTTCGTGCTATTTTGCTTCCGCTGTGGGGGCGGGTATGCTATACTTGTACAAAATACCCCCCCCCCCTTTTTTTTCTTTTTTTTTTCTTTTATACAAAATCAGAGGACCCAAAAGGAGGAAACAGAATGAAGCTTTGCAAACCTGCAAAACAGCTGACGGCAGCCCTTGTGGCAGGAGCCATGGCGCTGAGCCTGTGCGCCCCGGCGCTGGCTGAAGCCCCGCTGCCTGGTGCTGCGGCTGCGGTGGCGGCCCCGACAGAAAGCACCCCGGACGGGGCCGTGTTGCAGCAGGAGGAAAATGCCACGAACAGCGTAGAAGGCATTACCATCAATGATAAGGTTTATACAACGGACCCTTCTGCCGCAACGGGTGGTATCATTAGCTATGATATCGGTGAAGGCCAGGCGTTCTACACGCCTTCCAAGCAGCAGTTGAATCTTGTTGGGCCTTTCACAAAAACGCTGACGATCTCTGCACCCGGTGTGGATATCGTGATGACAAGTGACAACGGCCAGGTCGTAACTGCAGAAAACGGTGCCACATTGACTATTCAGGATGCACGCCAGCTGTCTGTAACGGGTAGGTCTGCGGGCCCTTTGATTGCGTGCAGTGCGGTTCGCATCAACTGCGCAGACGATGTATCCATTCAGAACTCCGGTAGCGGCATGGCCGTGAGCACCGGTGGCTTTGAAGTGCAGAACGCAAAGAATGTGTTTGTTAGTGGTGTATCCGAAAATGCGGTGGTGTCCAGCGGGGGCACAAACAGCATTACCTGCAGCGAAAAGCTGATCATCCAAAATGCGAATGGCCCAGCTACGGGCGGTGCCAAATTTACCGCTAGCGCGGCAGCAATTGAAATCACCGGAAACAGTAATTTCTACCTGATTGGCGGCGGCGAAGCTTCTTTGACCTGCAGCGGCGGTGACTTGGTCTTGACCAACACCGGTACGAGTACGATTGTGGGCGGAGGTAGCTTTACAGCAGCCGGAGCAAAAGACGTGACTATTACTGGCGCGGCCAGCTATAGCCTTCTGTCTAGTGGGCAGAGCAGCATTGATTGCACCGGCAATGTGATCTTGAAAAACACGGGTACCGGAGGCATCACGTCAGGTGGGACCTTTCAGCTTGTTCACGCCAATAATGTGACCATCAGCGGTGCATCCACAAATGCTCTCCTTGCCAGTGGTAGTGGAAGCTCCCTTGAATGTTCCGGTAAAATGACGATTACGAACACAAAGGGCGCTATCTCAAATGGCAACAGCTTTACCGCCATTGCCCACGATATGGAAATCACGGGCAATGCAACGGACAGGGGCTCCATGTTCAGCTGCACCACCGTCGATCTGACCGGAAAGGGTGGAGATCTGTCCCTGACTAACAATGGCAGTGCACCTATCGTCGGCGGCACTAGCTTTACAGTGGCAGGAGCTAAAAACGTGGCTCTTGTTGGCAATTACCCGAGCGCAGGCTACCAGGAGATGCTCGCTGTCAGTACGGTGGATATCGACTGTACCGGTACGCTGGAGGTGACCAACCATGACGGCGGCACTATTTTCAGCAGAAACAGCTTCACGATTGAAAATGCTGCGGATGTTAAATTGACCACTGACGGTAAGCAAATTGCAGCAGGTGGGTCCTTTGTAGTGAAAAATGCTGGTAATGTGACGATTATTAACAATTCAAGCATGCTGCCTGCATTGGGCGGCGGTCTTGCTTCCATTGACTGCACAGGAAATCTTTCCATTACCAATACCAACGGTCCGGCGGTGCAGGCGAATTTCACGGTAACGAATGCTGAAAATGTGTCCATCACCGGAAAATGCAACGGTTTCGGAATTGTACTCAACACGTACGACAACGCACACAGTATCAGCTGCAGCGGTGAGGTGAAAATCATCAATGAAGGCTCAGGTATGGCGTTCAGAGGGGACGCCATCGACTTCCTGTACTGCAGCAAAGTGATGCTGACCACGGCGGGCACACAGGCCGCTGCCTCCAGTGGAATGAACTATACACCGCCTGCCGGGATGACCTGGAATGTCCAGCTGGACGATACGGTTCTCAAGGGTACAAATGCCGACGAGGTATGCACGCTGGGCAAAGGTGATGAACTGCAGGCTGTGAAGACGGTGGTTATCACCCCAGTCTATCCGCCGCATGACGCAACGCCAGAATGGAAGTCTGATGAAATCAATCACTGGCAGGAGTGCAGCATTTGCCACGAAAAGCTCACCGACCCCGAGCTGCACGATTTTGAGGACGGCATCTGCAGCGTGTGCGGTGCACCGGACACTGCTTACGTCCCGGATGTGCCTGGCGCAGGCGGCAGCAGCACGGTCGGCACCGTGATGGCAGGCGTAGCCATCGGTGGCGCAGCGGCCTTTGTGGGGTATGAAGTCGTGACCGATATCCTCCTCAGCAAGCTGCTGCCCGAGGGCGCAGCTATCCCGACCAACCGCGGTGAACTGGCAATGCTCATCTGGACCCAGAAGGGCAAGCCCGAACCCGCCGCAGAGCCCGCTTTCACCGATGTGTCCGACACCGAGCTGGCCAAGGCGGCCCAGTGGTGCGTGGAGCAGGGCCTGCTGACCGCCGAGGACGGCAAGTTCGAGCCGGACGGCTGGACCCCGAAGTGGCGCGTCATCCAGGTTTGGAACCAGGCGTTCCCGAAGGAGTGAGCCCCATCCCCCGCGCATGACCCCTGAAGCATAAGCAAGACCCCCGCACCTGCAGCAGCGCAGATGCGGGGGTCGTTTTTTTGCGGGGCGGCTCAGTCGGCGCTGCGCTCCTCTTTGAGGATGGCGGTCACCTTCTGCATGGTGTCCACAGTGCGGCGCAGCTCGTCGTCGCCCAGCTCCGTGCGCAGGCGTTCGTAGCAGCGCTTCATGAAATCGTGCTCCTCGGCCATGAGCTCCACGGCCTTGCTGGAAAGCTCCACATAGGTGCGGCCGGCTTCCTTGTCGGTCTTCCAGGCAACGAAGCCCTTGTCCTGCAGCTTTTCCACAGCCTTGGAAAGCTCGGTCACCTTCAGGCCCATGGCTGCGGCCAGGTCGGCCAGATAAACTTTGCTGCCCGGGTGCTGCGCGGCCTGCTGCCGGATGTAGTACAGCACGAGGTAATCTGCCCGCTGGATGGTGCTGAACACCTTGTCAACGTCAAAATTGTGCAGGAAAAACCATTCTTCCGGTGCGTGGGTCCATTCTGTGCGCATGGTGCTGCCTCCTTTTTACCGCTCGGTGCGGCGGACGTATTCGTGGGTGCCGCCCAGGCTCTTGTAGGCGGGGCGGATGATCTTGTTGGCGCTGAGCAGCTCCTCGATGCGGTGGGCGCTCCAGCCCATCACGCGGGCCACGGCGAACAGCGGGGTGTACAGCTCCATGGGGATGCCCAGCATGTCGTAGACAAAGCCGCTGTAGAAGTCTACGTTGGGGCTGACGCCCTTGAAAATTTTGCGCTCCTCCGCGATCAGCTGCGGGGCCATGCGCTCGATCTTGTTGTAAAGGGCAAGGTCCTTGTCGCGGCCCTTCTCGTGGGCCAGCTGCTCCACATAGCCCTTGAACACCACCTCGCGCGGGTCGCTCAGGGAGTAGACCGCGTGGCCCATGCCGTAGATGAGGCCCTTGCGGTCAAAGGCTTCGCCGTGCAGCAGCTTTTTCAGGTAGGCTTCCAGCTCCTCGTCGTCCTCCTGGTCGTGGAGGTTCTCGCGGATGTTCTGCATCATCTGCATCACCATCAGGTTCGCGCCGCCGTGGCGGGGGCCCTTCAGGGAGCACAGTGCTGCGGCCAGCGCCGAGTAGGTGTCGGTGCCGGAGGAGGTGACCACGCGGGTGGTGAAGGTGGAGTTGTTGCCGCCGCCGTGCTCTGCGTGCAGCAGCAATGCCACGTCCAGCACGCGGGCTTCCAGTGCGGTGTACTTCATGTCCGGGCGCAGCATCCGCAGGAAATTCTCGGCCGTGGAAAGCTCCGGGTCCGGGCGGTGGATGTACATGCTGCCATCCTTTTCGTAGTGGTTGTAGGCGTGGTAGCCGTACACCGCCAGCATGGGGAAGATGCCTGCCAGC
>ENA-ORND01002722-ORND01002722.1-human-gut-metagenome-genome-assembly--contig:-NODE-2722-length-10464-cov-5.177443_pt1 | contig 10464 bp, 11 predicted proteins | sample MGYA00242111_ERZ509014 | MGnify/ENA primary metagenome ERZ509014 (study PRJEB26280, sample SAMEA2338694) | human gut metagenome | biome: human gut; feature: human-associated habitat; material: faeces... | reverse complement strand
AAACTCCTGCATAAAAAGCGTTATGTAAACAATATCTGTGCGCTATGTTGTGAAAGTTCTTCGTTTTTCGCTCCTGTAAGATGCTAGCAAAAAGACGCGTATTTGTCGAAATATGTGGAAATTTCGTGTGTTGACAAATCTGTTGACAGTGTGAATAACTTTTTGCGGATTAAATTATAAAAAAATTATGGTGAACCAATGGGATTATGGCTCCGGCATGGCAGACAGCATCTGTTCCAAAACGGGCAGATGCGAACCGCTCAAGGGCGTCAGCGGCAAACGCGGCAGACCGGCCGGAATGCCCTCCAGCGCCAGCGCCTGCTTCACCGGGATCGGATTGACCTCACAAAAAAGCGCGTCCACAAGTCCCATCAGAGACGTCTGCATATGGCCGGCCTGTGCATATTCCCCCGCTTGACAGGCACGAACCATTTGCAGTGTCAACTTGGGCCGTACATTTGATAAAACGGAGATCACGCCCCGTGCACCGACTGCCATCAGCGGGACAGTCAGATCGTCATTTCCGCTCCAGAGCGGAAGTTCTTCCGCACAAGCATCCAGAATGCGCATGGCTTTCGGTATGCTTCCACTAGCTTCCTTGATTCCACCAATATTCGGATGCTCGCAGAGCGTTCGGCACGTCTCAACCGAGATATCTACACCCGTGCGGCTTGGCACGTTGTAGACGATCACGGGGCAGGGAACGGTGTCAGCTGCTGCCGTATAATGCGCGATCAATCCTGCCTGCGTGCACTTGTTGTAATAGGGCGTTACAAGAAGAACCGCGTCCACGCCCATAGATGCAGCGACACGGCTCAACTGCAATGTATGAGCCGTGTCGTTTGTACCTGTTCCGGCGATGACTCCGCATCGTCCAGCACAATATTTGACTGTATGCGCGATGAGCGCAAGCTTTTCGTTGTCCGTCATGGTGGAGGCCTCGCCGGTCGTGCCGCAGACGACGAGCGCGTCGATCCCCGATTCGATCTGCCAGTCGACCAAGAGCCCGAAGCGATGATAATCGATGGTTCCGTCCGCCGTAAACGGCGTGATCAGCGCGGTTGCCGCGCCCTGAAAAACAGTCTGCTTCATAGTTTCTCCTTTTCCCCGAATCTGTCGGATTCAAGGTCATTTTAATATAGGCGGAAAGGTTTTGTCAATCGTTTCGCCATATTAAATATTTATAGAAAGGTTTACGGCAGATAATACCGGCACTCCGCCGGAACAGCGAAAAAGAGCGGGCACCCCGCTCTTTTTTCTATTACTGCTCCATTTTGAGCCCCATCAGCTCCTGAATGCTGGTGACGCCCTTCAAGACGTACTGCTTGCAGGCATCGAACAGCGGCACCATGCCGTTTTCCTTCGCCATGAGCTGCGCGCTCATGCCGGCGGAACGAACCAGCTGACCGCCGCGGCCGGGCTTGAGCTCCAGGTTGTGGATCAGCGTGCCGACCGGGATGTTCGCCAGCGGCAGCGCGTTGCCGGGCTTGATGTCCGCGTTCTCGGAGGACACCACGGTGTCGCCCACATTCAGTCCCAGAGGAGCCAGGATGTAACGCTTCTCGCCGTCGGCGTAGAACAGCAGGGCGATGAACGCGCTGCGGTTCGGGTCGTACTCAATCGCGGCAACCTTCGCCGGAATTTCCAGCTTGTTGCGCTTGAAATCAATCACGCGGTACTTGATCTTGTTGCCGCCGCCCTGATGACGGACGGTGATCTTGCCCTGCTTGTTGCGGCCGGCGTTCTTCTTGAGGTATTCCACCAAGCTCTTCTCAGGAGACTTCTTGGTGATTTCCTCATAGGTCAGAACCGACATAAAGCGCCGGGCGGGCGAAGTCGGCTTATAAGTGCGGATAGCCATGTTTCTTGTCCTCCCTGCTTTACTCGCCCATGCCTTCGAAGAACTTAATCGGCTTAGAGTCCTTCTTCAGCGTAACATAGGCTTTCTTGACTTCCGGGGTGCGGCCTTCACTGCGGCCCTGACGCTTGATCTTGCCGATCGTGCGCAGGGTATTGACCTTTTCGACCTTCACGCCGTCTTCCGCGAAAACCGCTTCAACAGCCTGCTTGATCTCGGTCTTGGTGGCATTGATGGCCACTTCAAACACGTACTTCTTATCGGCAAAACCGTCGTACGCTTTTTCGGTCAGCACCGGGCGAATAATCACGTCGTGCACGGACTTCATTACGCGTACACCTCCTCAACAGAAGCGACGGCAGCCTTGGTCAGGACGACCTTGCCGGCGTTCAGGATGTCATAAACATTCAGGGTGTTGACGTAGGTGGTCATTGCCTGCGGCAGGTTCGCCGTGGCGCGAACCACGTTCTCGTCCTTTTCCGGCAGCACAACCAGCGCCTTCTTTTCAGCGCCCAGCTTCTTCAGCACGTTCGCCATCAGCTTGGTCTTGCCTTCGGAGAGGGTCAGCTCGTCCACCACGATGATGTCGCCGTCGTTGAGCTTGGAGGTCAGCGCGCTCTTGAAAGCAAGGCGGCGAACCTTCTTCGGCACAGCGATCACATAATCGCGGGGCTTGGGCGCGAACACAACGCCGCCGTGACGGAACTGCGGAGCGCGGTTGCCATGATGACGAGCATTGCCGGTGCCCTTCTGACGGTAGATCTTGCGACCACCGCCGCGGACTTCCGTGCGGGTCTTGGCACTCTGCGTGCCCTGGCGCTGTGCGGCCAGATAGGAACGGACGACCAGATGCATAGCGGCGACATTAACGTCGGACGCGAAGATCGCATCGCTCAGTTCAATCTCGCCAATGGCCGCGCCTTCCATATTGTAAAGAGCAGTCTTAGCCATTGTTCAATCCTCCTCGCGGCATCACTTGACCGTGTCGCGGATGACCAGCAGGCCTTCGTTGGCACCGGGCACAGCGCCCTTGACCAGCAGCAGGTCGCGTTCAGCATCCACAGACACGACTTCCAGGTTCTGAACAGTCACACGATCCACGCCGTAATGGCCGCCCATGTGCTTGTTCTTGAACACGCGGGAAGGATCGGAGTTAGCGGACATGGAGCCGACGCCGCGATGATACTTGGAGCCGTGCGCCATAGGGCCGGTGTGCTGATTCCAGCGGGCCACCGGGCCGGTGAAGCCATGGCCCTTGGAGGTGCCGGTCACGTCGATCTTGTCGCCCGCGACGAACTGGTCAACCTTCAGCACATCATTGACCTTGTAACCAGAGCAGTCATCGAAGCGGAATTCGCGCAGCACGCGCTTGGCTTCGACGCCAGCCTTCTTGTAGTGGCCCTGAACCGGCTTGCTGAGCAGCTTCTCAGCGCGCTTCTCGGTCAGCTCGCCAAAACCAACCTGAACGGCGTTGTAGCCATCAGATTCGACAGTCTTGGTCTGCACAACCGTGCAGGGGCCGGCCTTGATCACAGTGACCGGAACAAGACGGCCATCTTCGGTGAAGATCTGCGTCATGCCGATCTTCTTACCCACGATCGCTTTCTTCATTGTTTCGTCCTCCTGCCTTACAGCTTCATTTCAATTTCGACACCAGCAGGAAGTTCAAGCTTCGACATGGCGTCCACGGTCTTGGCGCTGGCGTTCATGATGTCGATCAGGCGCTTATGGGTACGGCGCTCGAACTGCTCGCGGCTGTCCTTGTACTTGTGGGTAGCGCGCAGGATGGTCACGATTTCCTTCTCCGTGGGGAGCGGAATCGGGCCCGACACGCGGGCGCCGGTGCGCTTGGCAGTCTCGACAATCCGCTCCGCGGACTGATCGATCAGGGTGTGCTCATAGCTCTTGAGCTTGATGCGGATTTTCTGGGTGGCCATTGATTTACCTCCTAATGTCGTCTCGTTGGCGCCGTCCGGCTTCCACTGCAGGTGCGGTCGCCGCTGCGCTTCGAGTCCGTCGCCCGATTGTCGGGCTGGTCCGCGCTAATTACCCGCCATGGCCTGGCGGCAACTTAGCACATCATCCCTGTACAGACAACACTCTGATTATATCAGATACACATGAAAATTGCAAGGGGTTTTGCGCAGTTTTTTCAGGAAAATTTTCGGCTTTTTTCACTTTCTCGACCCGCAAAACCCGCCCTGTGCCCGCATTTGCAATCTTTCAGCATATACACGCTATCCAGTGTGTCCTACTTTGGAGCGTGTTTGCCCCTTTTGCCCTTGTCATCCGCACTTTTTGCATTTTGTGTTCCGCAGCATGTTGATTTTCCTGCTCTTGCGTCAAGTTTTATTCACACTTGTCCGTGTGTATCTACTTTCAATGTCGCTGACTTGCCGTTTTTTTGACGAACGTTCGGACTTCCATATATATCGCTGAATGTTCCTCTCTCCCCTTTTCCGCACAAAAAAAGCACCCGGTTTTCCGCCGGATGCCTGCCTGATTTGGCTGCTGCATTTGTCCATTATGGGATACGCTGATAATGTCCGCCTGCTTCGCACTGGTAGAAGCCCAAGTATCCGTCCTCCGTCAGTGCCGCATGATAGCGCACACACGTCCCGTTGCTGGTGTTGCTGAGGATGAAGTCGTGCGCATACCCATTCGTTCCGCCGACAATCTGCCATTGGAACATTCCGGCGCTTTCCGGATTCATATCCGCGGTGATGCCTTCGGTCAAGTAGCGCATACTTTCCAACGCTTCATCCGAAATCGCGTAGCAGACGCCCTGTCCGTCCGCCATCAGCGTGAACACCCAGCCCATCAGCTCCCCGCCGCCGCAGAAGCCCCACGTTCCGCTGACATTCGCCATCGCTTCCGCATCCACCGTGTCGTTCAGCTGTACGCTCATCAGCGGCACAAAACCCCACAGTATCGTGCCGTCCTGCATTGTCGCGCGCGCATAGGCCCAGAACGGGTCATACTGCGCCAGCAGACGCACGTCTGTCAGCGTGTCCCCTTCCGCCGTGTGATACCAACTTGTAGCGGGGTCGTCCGTCAGGAACGCGCCATCCTTGAGTGTCACGGGAATATCCGTGAGCATCACTGGCGCGCTGCCGAGCTGATTCGTATGCACCCAGCCGATACGCATCCGGCTGCTGTTGACTTCGTACCGCACGAGCGACCAGTCGCCATATTGCATCAGAAGCGTCGCGCCGCCCGCCAGCGAGACGCTTGCCTTGCCGTTTGATGCGCGGTAGGAATTTTCGTCCGGCGCGGCATACACTGGCAGCACTTCCGTACCCGTAACTTTCTCCGACCAGAAGCCGGATGCGTCTTGCAGCGCCGCGTAAATGGCATTGCATTGCAGCAGCTCTTCGCGCGTCCGCGGCATCAGCAGCGGCTGATACGTCGCGAAGGGCAGTGCCCCCTCCGTTTTCCAGATGAGCCCATCTGCCGTGGCGTATGTATTCGTGTCTGCGTCGTAGCGCAAGGTGAGTTCACCGGAACAAATGGCGGTATAGGCCTCCTGTCCATCCACCCAATCGACCAGCACCGTGCCGTCGGTGAGCGGTTCATCAGCGATTGCCGCGCCCAGCGGAAGCATTGCCGCCAGCAGCAGCGCGAAAATGCGTTTCTTCATAGAAAAACCTCCCTTTGCCTATATAACGGGCAGAGGGAGAGAGAAATTCCCGAAAGAATGGAAATAATGCGTCAGTCAACCGCCAGCCTGATTCCGCCCTTTCTTTCCGACGGCTGCACAATCACCGTCACAGGCTGGTTGCCGCCCCACTCGTAGGCATAGGATTCGCCGGATGCCTGCCCGATGAGCGTTTTCCAGTTGATGTCCGTGCGAATCTGCGGGTCACAGTTGTCGCCCTCCTGCCCCATCCAGCAGATAACCGCATCCGGGTCAACGGAAATCGTCGCGCGGGACTTGCGATTGTTCATCACCAGCGGGTTGCCGTCGGAGAGCACCGCCACAAACGCGCTGTCTCCGCGCCCGGTCAATGTAGAGGTCGCGATGCCCTTCTGCGACACCACGCCCATGCCCAGGAAGCGCACGTTGTAGTCGCAGTCGCCCGTGAACGCGAGGATGTTCTCCGCCTCCACAGACAGCACTTCGCCGCGCGCCAGCTGATAGGCTGTCACATGCTGTCCCGCGTTCGCGTAGTACGTCTGCGAATCGCCGCCGAAATTCACCTTCATCAGCGGCAGATTTTCGCCCGCCATGCGCCGGGTCAGCGCACCGAACGCCGCCTGCAGCAGCCCCTGCTGCGGGCCAAACAGAACCTTCTCAAACGTATAGTTCTTCCCGCCAGCGCTCTCTCCCGCGATAAACGCGCCCGCCTTTGTGTACAGCACGCCGCCGCCCTGACACGTCACCTTCAGCGCCAGCTCATTGACTGTCTCAAATCGAATCATCCGCTGTTCCTCCTCACGCGAGCGTCACGCCGTACAGTGCACACTGCCCCGCCAAATCCATATGAACGCCGTTGCCGACGGGGTTGAATTTCCACTGTCCCTGATGCAGGTAGAGTTCGCCCAGCGTCATGCTGGTCACGTTCTCGAACGCGTTTCTCAGCGGATAGCTGAGGATTTCCCGCCCGTCGCGGTCGTCCAGAATGCGCAGATACACGTTTTGCAGCATTCCGAAGTGCAGTTTCTGCGTCAGCGCTTCGTCAATCGTCAGCACAAAAACGATTTTGCGGATTCGCGGGTCGATTCGCGCAGTATCAACAGTAATCGTCTCCCGGTCGTCCGCGCCGCTTGGCTGAAAGCGGACACTGCCGTCGCTTGACGTCTGCTGCCCGTAGAACACAAACCCTTCATCAGACAGCACACGCCCGTTTTCGCTCAGCAGAAACGCCGACGCATCCACATCGCATCGGGAATCGTTCGCATGCCACCCGAAACCGAACCGAATCCGCGCACACCCGCTCTCCTGCAAACGCAGCGCCGTTTTCTGCCCGCGCGCAACGGGCATAAGCATCGGCGGCATCCGGCGTGGAGTCGGCTGTACGGTCGGCTGTATCGGCTGACTGGACACTTGCAGCGTCGGCGCAGGCGTCCGATTCGGCATCGGCGGCTGCACCATGCGCATCGTCGGATGCTCCGGCCGCGGCGGTATCCGCTGCGCCTGATGATGCTGCGGCGCGCTCGTTGCTTCCGGCGCATTCAGCAGCCGATCGGACAGCGCGGGCATCACGCTCTCCCGCATGTCCGGCAGACTGTCCCGCGACAGCGCCGGGCGGATGCGGTTCAACTCCTCCGTCAGCATATTTCGGCTGAGCGGCGGATGGATTCGCTCTGCATAGGCCATGTTGCTCCTCCTGTGCTGCTGCGCCCGAAGAATGATTCACACAAAGGGTGATTCACCCGCCGGAAACGCCTTCTCCATCAAAAAAGGGCAAAGCGGAGACAGACGCGCTGCCCGTTCCACTTTGCCCCTTCCTATGTTGATTTTTCCGTGCGAAGCAGCTGAACTTAGACGTTCACGCCGTACGCCTTGCACAGCGCGTACAGGCCGCCCTGATAGCCCGCGCCGACGGCGTTGAACTTCCACGTTGCGCCGCTGCGGTACAGTTCGCACACCACCAGCGCCGTCTCCACGGAGAAGTCCTCGCCAAGGTCGTAGCGCAGTTCTTCCGTGCCGACACTATCGTTCTCGCTGGAACGGCGCGCCAGACGCACATAGGCGTTCGACACCTGACCGAAGTTCTGTCCGCGCTCCTGCGCCTCGTAGATGGTCACGGTGATGGCGATGCGCTCCACGTCCGCGGGGACTTTCGTGAAGTCGATATACAGCACTTCATCGTCGCCCTCACCTTCGCCGGTGCGGTTGTCGCCCGTGTGGGTGACGCTGCCGTCCGCGCTCTTCAGGTTACCATAGAAGATGAAGTCCTCATCCTTGCGAACCTTGCCGTTCGCGCCCAGCAGGAACGCGGAAGCATCCAGGTCGAACTCCGCGCCGCCGCTGTAGCGGTTCGTGTCCCAGCCCAGGCCAACCAGCGCCAGCGTCATGCCCTTGTCCAGAGAGATTTTCTGACCCTTAGAAAGATTCACAGCCATGCGAGTATTCCTCCTATCGTAATTTTGTGTTGCTTACTGATACAGCCGCACCAATTCCGCCAGTCGGCTTGCTTCGGTCACGCCCTGCCCGATGGCATTGAACTTCCATTCACCGTTGTGACGGTAAATTTCGCCCACAACAAGACCCGTCCGCCCGCTGTAATCATCGGAGAGGTTGAAGCGGCAGATTTCCTTCTGCGTGGACAAATCCACCAGGCGGATGAAGGCATTGCGAATCAGGCCGAAATGCTGATGGCGGACGTTCGCATCGTAGATGTTGACGACGAATACCAGCTTGTCGATGTTCGCGGGAATGTTGGGCAAGTCGACCATAATCTGCTCATCGTCGCCGTCGCCCGCGCCGGTCAGGTTATCGCCCTGATGGACGATTGCGCCGCTGGAATGCACGAGATTGCCGAAATAGACGCAGCAGGTCTTGATGTCATTGCTGATGATGCGCCCATCCGCGCCGCACAGGATGACCGATGCGTCGCAGTCAATGTCCTGCGGCTTGGGCGCGAACCAGCCGCGCTTCTGCTCGACCTCGTCCCAGCCCAGACCGACCATGATTCGCTTGAGCCCCGGTTCACCCGGCTTCACAAGCGATATTTTCTGTCCCTTTTGCAGATTCACAGACATGCTATTCCCTCCCTTAATAATGATGCAGAAGTAAGAATCCACGGCTTTGCCCCAACCCCCAGCAGGGACGCTGCCCCTGCTGGGGAGTTACGCCCTTGAGCGGTGCGCATTTACACAGTTGTCTTATGTGCAGCTTGATTTTTATCGTTCGTAATTTCGTATTATACTATTTCCAGATAAGAATGCGCCAAGATGCGCCGCGAATTTTTCATTCTGGCTAACGTGAATGAAACGCAGCGTAGCAGCGCTACGCTAAGTGGAATGAGCGGACGCCAGAAGGGAAAAGGCGCAAGCAGATGGCGCAGGTGAATCTGGAAATAGTATTACTTCTTCTTAGAAGTAATCGCCTTGCGAATGATATCAATCGGGATAATCAGGAACGCAATCAGCAGGCAGACCAGCCATGCCGTCCAGCTCAGCGGCTCAACGCTCAGCACCGCGCCGCCGAAGGTCACGAACAGGAACTGCAGCACCAGCAGCGCGCCGATAACCAGCAGGAAGTTCTTGTTCCGCTCCAGATGCTCAAACGGGTTCGTGTGCTCCGTGCGGGCATTGAAGCCGTTGAAGCTGATGGCCATCATGAACGTCGCAAACACGGCGGAGTTCAGCAGCGTCGTGTCCAGCACGCCCGTGCTCCACGCACCCAGCAGATGCTGCAGCGCCGGCACAAAGCGGATGCACAGGCACATCGCCGTGATGTACAGACCGCTGACAACGACCTGCGACATCATCTTGCCCGTCACAATCGACGCGTCACGCGCAATCGGCTTTTCCTTCATGTATTCCATCAGCGCGGGTTCGCTGCCGAAGGCGATTGCCGCCAGCGTGTCCATCGCCAGATTGACGACCAGCAGCTGGATAACCGTCAGGATTTCGTTTTCACCGAACAGGGGCGCGAGGAAGCAAGTCAGCACCGCCGCAACGTTGACCGTCAGCTGGAAGATGAGGAACTTGCGGATGGACTTGAACATCGTGCGGCCGTACAGGATTGCCTTTTCGATGGACAGGAAGTTGTCGTCAAGGATGGTGATATCGCCCGCTTCCTTCGCGACTTCCGTGCCCGAACCCATCGCGAAGCCAACGTCCGCCTTCTTCAGCGCGGGCGAGTCGTTCACGCCGTCGCCGGTCATGCCGACAACCAGATTCAGTTCCTGTGCGCAGCGCACCAGACGGCTCTTGTCCGTCGGCAGCGCACGGGACACCACGCGCAGATTCGGCAGCACCCTCTTGAGTTCGTCGTCGCTCAGTTCCGCCAGCTCCGCGCTCGTCAGGGCGACGTCGGTATTATGCTTGAGCAGACCCGCTTCCTTCGCGATGGCGACGGCGGTTTCCTTGCGGTCGCCCGTGACCATCACGACCTGAATGCCCGCCTCCTGCACTTCGCGGATGGCGTCAACCGCTTCCTTGCGCACGTTGTCGCGAATTGCCAGCACGCACACCAGCGTCAGGCTGTCGCCGTCCGCCGTATCGCCGTCGCACTTCGCCACGCCCAGCAGACGCATCGAGCGTCCCGCCTGTTCGTCCATGTACGTCATGAGGAAATTGCGCTCGGTCAGGGGCTTCACCGCGCCGTTTTCATCCAGATACGTCTGGCAGCGGGCAATAATGCGTTCCGGCGCGCCCTTGATGTAGGTAACAACCTTGCCATTATGGTTGATGGTGACGGTCGAATACTTCTTCGCGGAGTCAAAGGCGTTGAAGTTGCGCACATCCTCGCGCGCCACGTTTGCATCCACGCCCGCGTCAACCAGGAAGGACATCAGCGCGCGGTCGGTAGAGTTGCCGCCGATGATGCTGCCGTTGGAGTAGGAGGACGAGTTGTTCAGACCGATGCCGATCGTCACTTCGTCCTTGAGCGGCAGGGGGAGCTCCTTCATCGAGGAGAACTTGCGTACGTT
>ENA-ORND01002715-ORND01002715.1-human-gut-metagenome-genome-assembly--contig:-NODE-2715-length-10483-cov-4.762754_pt1 | contig 10483 bp, 9 predicted proteins | sample MGYA00242111_ERZ509014 | MGnify/ENA primary metagenome ERZ509014 (study PRJEB26280, sample SAMEA2338694) | human gut metagenome | biome: human gut; feature: human-associated habitat; material: faeces... | reverse complement strand
GGCAACATGGCCGCCGCAGGCGACTACATCATGCTGCCCCTCAAGTCGGCGACCAACAAATACTCGCTCAACCTCGTATACAAGGACACCAAATTCCGCGTATCGAAGATGACCGAGAACGCAAACGCATGGGGTGTGGCAATGCTCATCCGCAACAAGATCATCGGCATCTGATGAACCTCGAAGGCCGGACAACACGGCTTCGCGCCCTCGAACCGGGAGATATCGAACTGATGTACGCCTGGGAAAACGACACGGAGATATGGGGCGTCAGCGGTACGCTGGCGCCTTTTTCCCGCCATACGTTGGAACGGTTCATCGAAGAGCAGCAGTTCGACATTTTCCAAACCCGCCAGCAGCGGCTTATCATCGAAACCCCGGAAGGCCTCCCCGTCGGGGCGCTCGACCTGTTCGACCTGGATCCGGTGAATCTCCGTGCGGGCGTCGGCATCCTGATCCACGATACGGCACAACGGGGCAAAGGCTATGCCGCCGATGCGGTGGAGACCGTATGCAGCTATGCCCGCGATATGCTGCACCTGCACCAGTTATGGTGCAGCGTCGAAGCCGGAAATGCGGCGAGCCTCGCACTTTTCCGCCACGCCGGATTCTCCGAAACGGGGATCAGGAAAGAGTGGCTGCGGCTTGCCGACGGATTCCACGACGAGGTTTTCCTGCAAAAAATATTATGACCTGCGCCGGTTAGCACAACGCCACAAAACTAATCCGCCGCCGATAAGCCCAAACAGCTCCGGAAGATGCTCCGAAGCCAGTCCCCGGCTGCCGATGTGCCAAATACGCATTTTCTCAACCGTAGAGACAGGCACTACCCTGCCCGAAGAGGTAGCGTACACCCGGATCGTATCCCCGATGGCATAACGGGAATACGCATCGTATCCGACACGCATATCCGCATTGCGGATTTCAGGATACAACGTCCCGTACAGCCGATAGGTATGCACCTGGGAACGCCAACGCTTCGGTTCGGTATTACGGTGGTAAATTTTAAAATCGGCCGGATCGCAAAGATCCAGCCGATTGTACAAAAAGGTATCGCGCGCGCACAGGAAAACTCCCCGCAGGACATACGCCGCAATAAGAAGTACGAATCCTGTCCACACGGGATGCAGAAACCTGCGAAACTTTTCCATAACGATTATTCCAGACGGCGCGAACCGTCAGAAATCACGACCTCGTACACCTTGGGTTCATGGCCGTACTTCTCGTTGAACCTCTTTTTCGCCGTGGCGATGAAGTTGTCGTAAAGTTCGTCCTTCACCAGGTTGATCGTACAGCCGCCGAAGCCGCCGCCCATGATGCGCGAACCCGTCACACCGCACTCCTCGGCAACCTCGGCCAGGAAATCCAGTTCCTCGCACGACACTTCGTAATCCTTCGACATGCCCCAATGGGTTTCATACATCCGCTTGCCGACCGTCTCGTAGTCGCCCTTTTCGAGCGCATCACAGACATCGAGCACGCGTTTCTCTTCGCCGATCACGTAGCGGGCACGCTTGTAATCCTCCTCCGAAATCTTATCCTTGATGGCATCGAGCTGCTCCATCGTGGCGCCGCGCAGGAACTCCTGCCCGAGCATCTTCGCCACCCGCTCGCACGAAGCCCGGCGGTCGTTGTAGGGCGAACCCACCAGCTCGTGCTTCACGCGCGAATCGAGCAGGACGAGTTTGTAACCCTTGGGGTCGAACGGGAAATAGGCATACTCCAGCGAACGGCAGTCCAGGCGGATCAGGTTGCCCTTCTTGCCGAAAACCGAAGCGAACTGATCCATGATGCCGCAGTTCACGCCGCAATAGTTATGCTCGGTGGACTGGCCGATCTTAGCCAGTTCGAATTTGTCGATGCCCAGCGAATAGAGGTCGTTCAGCGCAAAGGCGTAGGTCGACTCCAGCGCTGCCGACGACGACATGCCGGCACCCAGGGGCACGTCGCCCGCAAATACTGTATCGAAACCGCCGATCTTACCGCCCCGCTTCTGAATCTCGCGGCATACGCCGAAGATATAGCAAGCCCAGCTTTGGGCGGGTTTATCGGCTTCGTTCAGCCCGAACTCCGCGCTTTCACCCAAGTCGAGCGCATAGGCCCGCACCTTGTCCGTGCCGTTGAGTTTGATGGCCGCCACGATTCCTTTGTCAACCGCCCCCGGGAAAACGAAGCCCCCGTTGTAATCGGTATGTTCCCCGATCAGGTTGATACGCCCCGGCGAGGCGAACAGGATAGCCCCGGAGCCGTAAATCTCCTGGAACTTTTTGCTGACTTTTTCTTTCATGGTCTATTCTGGTTTTAAGTTAAGGATTCCATTTCCACATCATACGAAGATAGGAAAAAATCCCGAAACTCCGATATATTTCGCCGGGAAATCGTACATATCGTTCCGCTCCGTGTTTCGTTTCAAAATCACAAACCCTTCCCGTATGATGACATCATCCTGAAAAAACACCTTTTGCACCCCACGGGGCTTGTTATTCCGGAAATGTTTACTAACTTTGTTGAAGTTTCGATTTATAAGCACTCAACCAACATTTCAAACGATATGACAAAAAAGCTCATCTTCGCCGCCGCCCTGCTCTTCGCAGGAACTGCCGCGGCTTTCGCTCAGCCCAAAGTTATCGCGCACCGCGGCTACTGGACGGCGCCCAATTCGGCGCAGAACTCCCTGGCTTCGTTCTCCAAAGCCGATTCGGTCGGGGCCTTCGGCTCGGAAATGGACGTATGGCTGACTGCCGACGACAAGCTGATCGTAAACCACGACCGTATATACAAAGGTACCGAGATCGACATGGAGAAAAGCACGCTGAAGGAGATCACCTCGATCGTGCTTCCCAACGGCGAGAACATCCCGACGCTGGACGCCTATCTGCGCCTGGTGGCCGGCAAACCCGACACCCGGCTGGTGCTGGAAATGAAATCGCTCTCCGACCTTCGGCGCGAAGACCTCGCGGCCGAGAAGATCGTCAAGGCGTTGCGCAAGTACAACCTGCTCGACCGCACCGACATCATCGCCTTCTCGATCAATGCCTGCCTGGCGTTCAAGAAACTGCTGCCCGACGGGCGTATCTTCTACCTGAACGGAGACCTCTCCCCGCGCAGCATCAAGGGGCTCGGCCTCACCGGCATCGACTACTCGATGCGCGTGCTGCGCAAGCACCCCGAATGGGTGGAACAGGCAAAAAAGCTGGGACTGGAGGTGAACGTATGGACGGTCGACGAGGAAGAGGACATGCGCTATTTCATCGACCTGGGCGTGGACTACATCACGACGGATTACCCCGAGCGGTTGCAGGCCTTGCTGAAATAACAGCGGCAATATAAATGGCTTGCCGTTTAATTCAAGCCGTCCGATTATTATAGGCAGTCCGGATTTCCGGGCTGCTTTTCTGTTACAGCCTGTCTATCGGCGGCCATATCCGTCCAAGACACTGAGCGCTTGCTGCTGCGCAATGAAATTCACCTAAATATTACACTGACTTCCGTAAAAACAAGTAACTTTGTAAAAATTCGGGCTACCCGAACATAAATACAGAAATATGAACATAAAAATTCTTTTAATGCTTGTGTTGTTGATTTTCAGCCCCTTCAATGGCATCGAAGCACAAATAAAACAGAAAACCCACGCAGAATCCCCCAAAAAGCGCCTTACCATGGAAGCTATAAAAAACATACCGGAAGAATTCTGGAAATCGGGATTCGTCCTCAACGGCTGCAAAATCACATTTCCATGCAAACTTATAGATTTGATGCAGGCCGGGAACTACAAAAGCCGTGCTGGCGTCGCAATGATCCCTCCCACTGCCAAAGATGAATACTGGGGAACAACGGTAAAAAACGAAAAGGGAGAAATCATCAACGCGGTGATATTTAACCCCACGGCCCAAGCCCTCCCTGAAACCGATTGCATTGTGAACAGCATCAGTATTACGCCGCGATCCGATAACTGGCATAATATTTCCGACTTCGCTGTTTTTGGATTGGCAAGCAAAATAGCCACACGAGAAGAAGTCGTAGAAACGGTTGGAAAATATTGCGGAGCCCCGGCGCAAGTCATTGATTTGCCGATAATAGATTACTATGATTTTTACGACAAGAAACCTTCGGAAACGAATCCGCCCCATTACGGCAATATAAAAATCAGTATAACAATCTCCAAAATGGACAGTATCTATAATGAACGAATGATCGGATTTGAATTTAAACATGCAGGCGATTTTTACCGCAGGCAGAAATAAATATTTGCAAGCATCTTCCGACTGGGTTCTCCTTCAAAACCTCCGGCATTCGCATCTCCGCAAAACACAAGTCCAGCTGCAAACGCAACGTACGGAATTACCTTTCGAACTGGAGGGGGAGGGTATAATAAAGGCGACGGTGAAAATCACCGTCGCCTTTATTTGACCGGCACCTCACAAGAGTCTGATCGCAATCGGGCTGAAAGAGTCCCTATATTTAAGGTATATCATGCATCGACGACGATCACCTCGATGCCGCGCTCGCGCAGCCGGTCGAGGTAAAGGGGCTGGATGCCATTGTCGGTAATGATGCGGTCGACAGCCTCCAGGTCGCAGATCTTGCTGAAGCCGCGGCGTCCGAATTTCGAACTGTCGGCCAGTACGATAACCTTCTGCGCGGCGTTCATCATCACACGGTTCAGCGCCGCTTCGAGCATGTTGGTCGTCGTAAGCCCGAATTCGAGGTCGATGCCGTCGACACCGACGAACAGCTTGCTGCAATTGAAGTTGCCGAGCATTTGTTCGGCAAAGGGCCCCACGACCGACACCGAACTGCTGCGGGTAATGCCCCCTAACTGGATCACGTCGACATTGGTGTCCTGCGAAAGGATCGATGTCACGGGAACGGCCGCCGTGATGACCGTCAGGTGCCCGACGGGCTTGATTTCGCGCGCGAGGAAGGCCATGGTCGTGCCCGACGCGATGATGATCGAATCGTCCTGCGCGACAAGGCTTGCGGCCTTGGCCCCGATGGCCCGTTTCTCCGCCACGTTTTTCTTCTCCTTCTCGTTGACGTGGCGGTCGCTGATATAGGGGCTGATAAGGATCGCACTGCCGTGCGTGCGGTAGAGTTTCTTCTGTTGTTCGAGGAAAGAGAGGTCTTTGCGGATCGTGACCTCCGAAACCTTGAACAACTCGGCCAGCTGCACGACGGATATGGAGCCGTTCTGCTGCAACAGTGCCAGGATCCGGTTATGACGCTCCGGAAGGCTCAAAATAGTCTCTTCGCCGGATTTATTCATAGGTCGATTAAAAATTTGGTTTTATAATGCAAGATACGAAAATAATCCGAAATTAGATCGAAACCTTCCGGAGAAATATTTTTTTCGGCAATATATTGTGCTCCGAAACGAAATATTATGAAATAAAACATATTTTATTTTGAAATACAAAAAATCATATGTAATTTTGTTGCGAAACGAAATTCATGAATTTATGGAAAGACTTGCACAGATCAAAAAACTATCCGAGAAAGACAAGGTTTGGGATATCGTAGTGGTAGGCGGGGGCGCCACGGGCCTCGGCGTGGCGGTCGACGCAGCGACCCGCGGGCTGAGCGTAGCGCTGCTCGAAAAGACCGACTTCGCCAAATGCACATCGAGCCGCAGTACGAAGCTCGTGCACGGCGGCGTACGTTACCTGCAGAAGGGCGACGTCATGCTGGTGCTCGAAGCCCTGCGCGAACGCGGCCGCATGAAAGCCAACGCCCCGCACCTGGTCAAAGACCAGGCATTCGTGATCTCGAATTACAGTTACTGGGATAATTTCCTCTATTTTTGCGGTCTGACCTTCTACGACATGCTTTCGTTCGGTTTCGGTTACGGCCGTTCGAAATTCATCTCGGCAAAAAAAGTAATGAAATACATCCCCACTTCGGTCGAAAAGGGACTCAAGGGCGGCGTCGTATACCACGACGGGCAGTTCGACGACTCGCGCATGGCGATCAACCTCGCACAGACATGCATCGAGAACGGCGGCACGGTCGTGAACCAGGCGAGCGTTACGGGGATCGTACACGACGATGCGGGACGTGCCGCCGGCGTGAAATTCGTGGACAACCTCACGGGCGAAGAACACACAATCAAGGCCCGCAGCGTGGTGAACGCCGCAGGGTGCTTCGTGGACGACATCATGCACATGGACAGCCCTACGCACCGCAAGATGGTCACTCCGAGCCAGGGCGTGCACCTGGTGCTCGACATGAAATTCCTGCAGAGCGACTACGCCATCATGGTACCCAAGACCTCGGACGGCCGCGTGCTGTTCGCCGTGCCCTGGCACGACAAGGTCGTGGTCGGCACCACGGACATCGTACGGCCCAAGGCCGAGGAAGACCCGCGCCCGCTCAAAGAAGAGATCGACTTCATCCTCGGCACGGCAGGACTCTACATGAACCCCGCGCCGACCTACAAGGACATCCTTTCGGTCTTCGCAGGGCAACGTCCGCTGGCGGCGCCCAAGAAGGAGGGCAAAAACACCAAGGAAATTTCGCGCAGCCACAAGATCATCGTTTCGGACAACGGGCTGGTGACGATCACGGGCGGCAAATGGACGTCCTACCGTCTGATGGCCGAAGATACGGTGGACAAGGCGATCGAGGTCGCCAAGTTGCCCGTCCGCAAGTGCGTGACCAAGAAACTGCGCATCCACGGTTACCGCAAGAACCCCAACCTGGCGGATCACATGTACGTCTACGGCAGCGACGAGCCCAAGATCCTCGACCTTATCAAGCAGCAGCCCGAACTGGGCGAGAAACTCTCGCCCAAATACGGCTATACCTATGCCGAGGTGCTGTGGGCCGTACGCGAGGAGATGGCCATGACGGTCGAGGACGTGCTTTCGCGCCGTGTGCGCCTGCTCTTCGTCGATGCCCGCGAAGCCATCGCGGCGGCGCCGAAGGTAGCCGCGATGATGGCCAGGGAGCTGGGACGCGACCAGGCCTGGATCGACACTCAGGTAAAAGATTTCACGGATTTGGCGAAAACGTATATCTTTGAACAAAACTGATCGCTGAACCATGTGGAAAATACTACGACCCCCTAAACACAAACCGCCCGTCGCTGCGGAAAAAATAGACAAAGAGTACAAGCGGCTGCGGTTGCAGGTATTCATCGGCATCTTCATCGGATATGCCGGTTACTACCTCGTGCGCAAGAACTTCACGCTGGCCATGCCCCACCTTGTCGAAATGGGATTCGACAAGGGTGACCTGGGCATCGCGCTCTCGGCGAACGCCATTGCCTACGGGCTTTCGAAGTTCCTGATGGGCGGCGTTTCCGACCGCAGCAACGCCCGTGTCTTCCTGCCGCTGGGACTGGTGTTGTCGGCGCTGGTGACGATGTTCCTCGGGACATCGGCCGGTATCTCGTCGATCATCATGATGTTCATCACGCAGTTCCTCATCGGCTGGTTCCAGGGTATGGGCTGGCCCCCGTGCGGACGCGTCATGACCCACTGGTTCTCGCAGAACGAACGCGGCACGAAGATGTCGATCTGGAACGTGGCCCACAACGTCGGCGGCGGCATGATCGGCCCGATGGCGGCCTACGGACTGTTGTGGTTCGGGTCGTGGCAGATCGGTACGTTCTGGTTCCCCGCCGTGGTGGCCATCGTGGTCGCGATGCTTGCATTCCTGCTGATCCGCGACACGCCCCAGTCGACCGGGCTCCCGCCCATCGAGAAATACCGCAACGACTACCCGAAAAATTACAGCGAGAAGTCGGAGCAGGAGCTTACGACGAAGGAAATCTTCTTCAAATACGTACTCAACAACAAGATACTCTGGTATATCGCCTTCGCCAATGCGTTCGTGTACCTGGTGCGTTACGGCGTACTGGACTGGGCGCCGACCTACCTGAAGGACATCAAGGGTTATGACATCAAGGATGTGGGCTGGGCCTACTCGGCATACGAATGGGCAGCCATCCCCGGCACGATCATCTGCGGATGGTTGTCGGACAAGGTCTTCAAAGGACGCCGGGCCATCACGACCATGATCTACATGGCACTCGTCGCGGTCTTCATCGTGATCTACTGGAAAAACATGGACAACGTACTGCTGGATAACATATCGCTGATCGCCATCGGATTCCTGATCTACGGCCCCGTGATGCTGATCGGCGTACAGGCCCTCGACCTCGCACCCAAGAAGGCCGCCGGGACAGCCGCCGGACTGACCGGATTCTTCGGATACTTCTTCGGCACGGCCATCCTCGCCAACATCGCCATGGGTTCGATCGTACAGCACCTGGGCTGGGACTGGGGATTCATCATGCTGCTCGCGGCGTGCGCACTGGCCTTCCTCTTCATCAGTTTCACCTACCGGGAAGAACAATATCTGGTTAAACAACGGAAATAGCAAGGCTTCACGGCGGCTCGGACGGCCGCTGCGGAGCGAGGGGTTCCTTTTATAGGATTGTTATGTTTGGGTGGGGCGTCAGCCCCGAATCGAAAAAGCCTTTAACTCCCGGTTAAGGGCTTTTTCATTGCCCCCGACCAGCCGGTCGACCAACGCATGGAACTTCGGGGAATGGTCGTGGTGAACGGTATGGCACAACTCGTGGACAATGACGAAATCGCGCAAATGCTCCGGAAGCGTCATCAGGAAAAGGCTCAGCGAAATGTTGTTCGTCCCGGTACAGCTCCCCCACTTCGTACGCGAGGCACGGATCGTCAGCTTGTTGTACTTCAGCCGGAGGATGTTCACCGTCCGCAGCACCTTGCCGTTGTTGTGGACAAAGCTGCCCGCCCGCAGCGCGCGCTTTTCGAGATTACTCACCCTTCTTATCCCCTTTCATTTCCAGCAATATATCCATGATGCGGTCGAGCTTCCGGTCGCAAGCCGTGCCCGGGCCGCCTCGACCCATCCGGCTTTGCACTCGAGAAACTCCATCGCTCGCCGTGCGGAAACCCCGCAAGGAAACGACAGGCGGACACACCCCGTCCCGCGCACGCTGATCGAAATACGGCGTGCGCGGCGCGACTGGGAGAGGACGACCTCACCCAGCCGGGGATGTTCGACGGTCGTAATCATGCCTAACGGGCCATAATGGCCGAGATATCCACATCGTCGAGGCGAAGCGCAGAATCCCGCCGTTCGATGCTCATACTGAAAAAAAGGATCAACAACTCTTCATCCGAATAGGTCAGGAGTTCATTGGCAGCGTTCTCCAGCTCAGAGGGCAGGGGATAATCCCCCTTGCCCGCACGCCGCAGTTGCCGCTGCAACAGGGCGGGTGCGGAAATTACGAATTCGGGGCGATCCGTGCCGAAGTCGATCCGCAGCGTATCATCCTCGAATCGGTAATACGGGATACGGCCCTGGTCATAACGATTGTACGAAAGGTTGGCATACAGCACCCGATACCCTGGGGCAAGGTCGATGCGTCGCACACCGTCCGGGTACACCGACACCCAGTTGTCATCGGTACGGTAATCGTAGCCGTAGACCACATAATCGCGGAACACATCCGGCACTGCCTCGCGGACTTTGCCGAGCTCCACCCCGAACCGGGCGAAGGCCAGCGTATCATGGTCGGCAACGTAGTCGAGCGCCTCGTAAAGGCGGCGGTAATCCCGGCGCAGCAGGGTGTCGGGGACAAAGGCGTCCAGTTGCAGCCGGCCCTCGCCGTCGAGCATGTTAAGCTGTTTTGCCACACGGACGGCACGGCGCACCTGCGAGCCGGTCGCTATGCGTTGCGGTTCGAGCACAGGCAGGTAGGCCAGAGCCGCAAAGCAGACGAACCCCGCCAGGCCGACGTACAGGTAGCGCCCGGTACGGCGCGAGAGGAACAACAGCACGCAGAGCGTCATCAGCCCGCCGCAGACAAGCAGGTATACGCGCGGTTCGGTAAGCCCGTATTCGTTCGTACGACGCAGGACGCCGATCCAGAACAGCAGCTGCGTAGGCAACGACACCAGGCTGAAACGGTCGAAGAACCAGTCGTACATGCGTTTCTGCAACAACGGCTGCAATGCCTTGACCGCAATAGCCAGCAGTGTGAACCCGAATACCAGATAGGCCACCCCGCCCTCGGGCAAAGACCACGTAACGAGGATCTTGACCATGTAAAGGCAGAGTATGGCGGTGTAGATCAGCAGTGCGGGCGTCACGATATAGTTCAGCAATACGTCGAGGATGCGAGTGCCGCGGCATTCGGCACCGGCCCAACGGTCGTACATCATCAGGAAAAGCACCGGGCCGGCGAAGGTCTCGAAAAGGATCAGCGCATAGATCCAGACATGCTCGATCCAACTCCCTTCGAGCCCGAAGATATAGGTCGTGGAGAAGAGGATAGCGGAGAACAACCCCAGCGCTACATTGGCGAAGAGCGCAGCGAGGATGCCCGAACGCAGCCACACCATGATGTCGTCGACGAACCGCTTGTTGCACACGGCACGGCGACAGAGCAGCAGCGCCAAGGGCGCCAGGATGCCGAAGGTGATGAACGACGGCTCGC
>ENA-ORND01002714-ORND01002714.1-human-gut-metagenome-genome-assembly--contig:-NODE-2714-length-10485-cov-3.280537_pt1 | contig 10485 bp, 7 predicted proteins | sample MGYA00242111_ERZ509014 | MGnify/ENA primary metagenome ERZ509014 (study PRJEB26280, sample SAMEA2338694) | human gut metagenome | biome: human gut; feature: human-associated habitat; material: faeces... | reverse complement strand
GTACAGATTATGTGCATGAACAGCAGGCTCGTTATCGCACCGCCATTGCTGATCTGGAACAGCGTATTGCCAATACTTCTACTGGCGAACGTGTGAAGCTGAACAAAAAGCTGACCGCTTTGCAGGCACAGGATGCTGAAATCCGTACTTACGAGGAAAAGATTCACCACCTTGCCGACCAGATGATTTCGATTGATTTGGATGACGGCGTGAAGAAAAATTATGCAATTTTCCAGGATGTTTTGGCTAAAATAAAGTAAAGGAGGGATTGCGTATGATGGCAGATGAGAAGATTAAAAATTCCAATGAACTTGAGTTTGCTGTATTTTGTATTGAAAATGTTGCAGCAAAGCTGGGTGTGGATGCAGAACGTGTCTATCAGGCATTTACTGAACAAAGCGATATTCTGAACGGTTACATTGTGCCGGAATATGAGGTGCTGCATACCCAGAGCCGGGAATATATCGTTGAAGACCTTCTTAATGTGATGAAAGAAAGGGGTGTGGAAGTATGATTCTTTATCATGGTTCTTTCTTAGAGGTTGCAAGGCCGGATTTGGTTCATTCCCGCCCCAATGTAGACTTCGGGCGTGGCTTTTATGTCACGCCGCTGTATGAACAGGCGGCGAAGTGGTGCGGTAAGTTCAAGCACCGTGGGAAAGATGGCATTATCTCTCGGTATGAATACGATGAAAGCCGGGAATCTGAACTGAAAACGCTGAAATTTGATTCTTATTCCGAAGAATGGCTGGATTTCATTCTGAGCTGCCGCCGTGGGAAAGATTCGACGGATTACGACCTTGTTATAGGTGGTGTTGCCAATGATAAGGTGTTCAATACTGTGGAGCTGTTCTTTGACGGATTGATTGATAAAACGGAAGCTATCAAACGCCTGCGTTATGAAAAGCCGAACCTGCAAATATGTTTCCGCACAGAGAAAGCATTGTCTCTGTTGCATTTTGAAGGGAGTGAAATACTATGACAGCGAACCCAATCCTGCTTCAGAAAAAATATAGCCGTGTTATTGAGTGTTTTGCCAACCAACAGGGGCTTTCACTGGATGCGGCATTGGATTTCTTTTATCATTCTCAGGTTTATCAACTGATTCGTGATGGTGTATCCGATATGCATTGCATGAGTGACTTGTATCTGGCAGAGGAATTAAGACAGGAATATGAGGAGAAAGTGCCTGAAAAAGCGGTAGTAAAGGAGAAAATAAAGTGAGACATAATATTTTTGATTCAATACCATCCGATATAGTTTCCGGTAAAGATAATGTATTTGCAAATTTTTTGCAAACGGCTGGACTTTATGAGTCCATGAAAATAGATGAAGATAATATTGAAGAGTTAATTCTTTTACTTGATGGAAAAGTCCGAATAAGTGCTTATTGCAAAGAGTGTAAAGAGAAACGTGTTTTTTCAATGAAGCCTTATATTCACTTTGAAGAGGATGATACGGGATGTTATTCACAGAAACTTTCAGAAGAGGTTTGGAGAATTCAGCAGTTGTATATTCTTAAAAATACATCGACGGTTGGAGGACACGTAGAAGAACAAAATACGGTATGGAAGTGGAAAGAATCACAAATTGAAGAAGTGTCAAGGATTTTGGTATTTCAATTTGTTTGCAGCATGAATGAGGAACATCATCTTGATTATATTGTCCTGACAACAGATAACTATATGATGAAAATTGGGCAGTATCCGTCTGTTGCAGATATGACGTTTCCGGAATTGGAAGCTTATAAACATGTGATTTCTAAGGAAGACCGTAAGGAACTTGGAACTGCAATAGGACTTTTTGCAAGTGGTGTTGGTGCTGGATCATATGTTTATCTGAGACGAATTCTTGAAAGACTTGTTTATCAAGCGAAAGAAACTGCGGCTGATGCGATTGATAATGAGATGTTTGAACGGGCGAGAGTAGCTGAAAAAATTAAGATGTTGGAAGGATATCTTCCAGATATACTGGTCAAAAATGCAACTATTTATGGAATCTTGAGCAAAGGTATTCATGAGTTAAGCGAAGAAGAATGCCGAAAGTATTTTCCAGTTGTGAAAGAATGCATTTATCAGATACTCGGTATGTGGGAAAGTGAGAGAAGAAAAAAGGCTGATGAAGATGCTTTAAGCAAAGCACTGAGCTCAATTTCTTCATCAATCAAGTAAAATATGGTGGTTAGGACTGTTAAAGAGAGCGAGGTGTTATGATGACCATAGAAGAAATTCTTGCAGGAGAATCGAAGAATGTAGAGTTCAAAGAGAACCTGCCGGAGAAAAGCATCAAATATATGAAGTCTGTGGTTGCCTTTGCAAATGGAACCGGAGGAAAAATCATTTTCGGAATTGCCGATAAAACCAGAGAGGTTGTCGGCTTTGACAAGGAAGATGTGTTCAAGAAAATGGATGCCATTGCCAATGCCGTATCGGACAGCTGTGAACCGGCAATCATTCCGGATATTACTTTACAGACGGTTGATGGTAAGACTGTTATTGTGGTAGAGGTTTCTGAGGGCAGACAGCGCCCATATTATATCAAAGCTCTTGGCAGAGATGGCGGTGTATATGTCCGTGTTGCCGGAACTACCCGCCTTGCCGACGAGTATATGATAAAAGAATTGTTGTTTGAGGGCAGTAACCGCTACTACGATCAGGCTTTGTGTACGGGACTGAATATCACAGATAAAGATATTGACGCTCTTTGCAAAGCGATGAAAGAACAAGCAGTCAAGAATGCTCTCAATGAGGAACAGAAAGCAGCGATTAAAGATGTGGGAAGACAGCAGTTGCGCTCCTGGGGCATTTTGATTGAGCGTGATGGAAAAGATTATCCGTCCAATGCCTTTGCTATTTTGACTGGTAACGGTGGGCTTCATGTTGCAACGCAATGTGGCGTGTTCAAAGGTACAACGAAAGCGGTATTTGTTGACCGCAGAGAATATACCGGTCCGCTTTGGGAGCAGATAGATGAAGCATTTCAGTTTGTTCTGAGAAATATTCATCTGGGTGCTACCATTGTGGGAATTTATCGCCAGGATGTTTATGAGATTCCACCGGATGCCATTCGTGAGTTGATTATCAATGCCATGGTACATCGTAGTTATCTGGATCATGGTACGATACAGGTTGCGGTATATGACAACCGATTGGAAATCACTTCTCCAGGAAAGCTGCCAATGGGACAAACGATGGAGCGTATGAAAGAAGGCTATTCCAAAATCAGAAATGAAGCCATCGCCCATGCGTTTGCATATATGAACCTGATTGAGCATTGGGGAAGCGGTATTCCGAGAATTATTGATAAAGTAAAAGCTGCCGGACTGCGGGAGCCGGAGTTTATTGGTGGCGAAGTTGATTTGCGTATCAATATTTATCGAGGCCAGGTTGATACAAATAACGCCATGATTAACGCCAATGACACTAAAGATGGCGTTAAATGTGGCGTCGATGATGCCGGAAATGGAACTAATGGCGTTGAAGTGTCACTTAATAAGGAACAGACGCAGATAGAAAAATTGTTGCAGATTATAGAGAAGAATCCGTCTGCAACACAGGCATATTATGCGGAAAAAATGGGTATATCGAAAAGAACGGTTTCTCGAATGTTCGCTTCTTTACAGGAAAAAGGTATATTGGTACAGAGCGGAACAAAGCGAAAAGCTAATTGGACAGTTATAAGGTAGGAGGAGCAGCATGGATACAGACAAAATAATACAAGACTTGAACCGCAGATTTGCTGCACCTTTGCCGGAGTTTTATCAGCGTCGTATTATCTTCTGGTATGATGAAGATAAGGAATTTGAGGATAAGATGGACGAAGTGGTTCTGGAAAATGCAAAGGTAATTGCTCTGACTGGCAATATTGCGTTTTCTGTGAAGAAACTGCTTTCGGTAGACGACTTGACCACAAACTATCTGGTTTACAGTCCTTTAGCATATAATCGCCCGGATGATAACTGGCTTCTCTGGATGTGGAGCTTTACAGTGAGGAGTTCCGGGCAGATCTGATTTCCATCTGGATGGATGAGATGGGTCTTGCATCGAATCCGGCCATGCGGAAGCAGGTCAAGAATTATCGTGCTTATCTCAATGCGAAAGACCGTCGATTGAAAGTCAGCACGCAGAATAAAGTTCCGTCAACTCCGGCACAGTTGCATATGGCGGTCATGGCGGCAATTTGCGACTTGAAAGAAGCACAGCCTAATATGATTCTTCGCAGTGTGTTTCGTGCCGGACTGGATTTGAAGAACAATACTGTTTATCAAGATTTTGTAAAATATCATGCTGACGGTGCATTTTGGGCGATGGTTCGTCAGGGCTGTGGATTTGTGGAGGAAGAACCAGACCTCGGACGGCTGGCAATTCATTTGCTGTTGACCGCTGCTACTCGTACCATGCGGCAGGAATATCTTGCCGGATTGGATGGCTTCATTTCCATGCCGCACCAGGCATATTGCTATGATTTTATTTCTGAGTGGCTTCACAGCGAGGACATTCAGCAATTATATGATGTTGCACGGTATGTTGAAGATGAAGCCCATCTGCACCAGCGGTTTGAAAAGCTGACGGTAGACGATCTGGCAGGAACTGAGTGCTTCCCGTGCATCAACGAAGTGATTCTGACAAAGCTGATGACGGAAATCAGCGACCATATTATTGATGTGGATACGATTACTTCAACCGTTGAAAAGCGAAGAACCTGTGCATGGTATGAGCCGTTTGAAAATTTCTATGACGGTATCTTGCAAGTGGCAAATATGCAGAGCTTCTTCAAGGAACACTCTGCCGGATTCCATACCGCAGAAGCAAAAGGCATCTGGAAAGAATATACGGAAAGTTATTATCAGATGGACACCTATTATCGCCTGTTCCATTTGAGTTTCCAAAAGAGCTTGGAAACTTCCAATATTCTGCTGGATGATTTGTTTAAGCACGTTGTCGATAAAGTAGAAGGACTTTATACGCATTGGTTCTTAGGTGAACTGGGAAACAATTGGTCGGATGTGTGTGCAGATGAACTTGCAATCTATGGTAAGGTTTTGGAAGTGCCACAGCAGGAAGAATTTTACCGTTCTCGCATTAAGACTTTAGATACCAAGGTATTTGTCATTATTTCGGATGCTATGCGTTATGAAGTGGCAGCGGCTATGGCAGCTCTACTGCCGCATAAAGAATTGACAGTAGAGGTTCGGAACGATATTTTGACTGTTTTGGCAGATGGGCAGTCTACGGCAAGCAATTACCGGGATAAGGTTCTGAAATCAGAAGATCCGGCGAGTGTGGCTTTGAAATACAATGACATTATTGCCATGAAGCGAGCAGAACGAAGTGCGTTGGTAAAGGGCATGGATGTAGTTTATATTTATCACGATACCATTGATGAAGCGAGTCATACTTCTGACACTGCTGTTTTTTCTGCTTGTGATAAAGCAATTTCAGAATTAAAGAATCTTGTGCGTATTATTGTAAATGAATTTGGCGGCACAAATATTCTTATTACGGCTGACCATGGATTCCTTTATACCTACAGTCCTTTAAAGGAAGATGATAAAGTAGGTAAAAGAGGCTTTTTTGATATGGATGTAACAAACTCTGATACCATAAAAAAAGAAAGTATCAGGCGGTGTGTGGAATATGGCAGAAGATATGCAATTATGCAGAAGGGTGTGCAGCCGGATTACCTGTTGCCTGTAAAGTTCCTGGGCGGTAAAACAGAATTTGATGGATTTGCACCGAGAGAAAGTATCCGTATCAAGATGAATGGTGGTGGCATGAACTTTGTGCATGGAGGTATCAGCTTGCAGGAAATGGTTGTTCCGGTGATTGAGTATCATTATCTCCGCAATGATTCTATGGAATATAGGCGAAATAAGCAGAAATATGATACCAAGCCGGTAACAGTCAATTTGCTATCCGCAAACCGTAAAATCAGCAATATGATTTTCTCACTGAACTTCTATCAGAAGGATGCAGTCAGTGCAAACCGTGAAGCGGCTACTTATCAGGTTTACTTTACGGACGAAAATGGCAAGCAGATCAGTGATGTTCAGAAGATTATTGCAGATAAGACCAGCGACAACGGTGCAGAAAGAACTTTCCGCTGTCAGTTTAATCTGAAATCTCTGAAATACAGCAATACCGCTACTTACTATCTGGTAATTGCAGATGAACAGGGATTACAGATGCCGCAACGTGAGCCGTTCCAGATTGACATCGCCTTTGCGGTGGACGAGTTTGATTTTTTTAATTAATGCCGCAGGAGGAGAGAAAGATGGAGCAATTTGCAGAGGGTGAAAGTACCCGCGAAGAAATAAAGAACAAGCTCCGTCAGAACTTTGACGGTAAGATTGTTCGGAAAGACCTGACAAAGAAAATTAAAGAAGGGGCGAATGTCCCAGTGTATGTTCTTGAGTTCTTGTTGGGACAGTATTGCAGTTCAGATGATGAGACTGTTATAGAGAAAGGTGTACAGAACGTGAAGCGTATTCTTGCTGACAACTTTGTACGCCCGGATGAATCACAGAAGATTCTGTCTCAGTTGCGTAAAAAAGGTAGCCACACGATCATTGATATGGTGACTGTTCGACTGGATATGAAAAAGGATTGCTTTTTTGCAGAGTTTTCTAATTTGGGCGTTGGTAATGTACCGATTGCCGATGAATATCCGGAAAAATTTGATCGCCTGCTCTGTGGCGGTATCTGGTGTATTGTTCAGCTGGATTATGAGGTTGAAGGCGACAATAATTTTGGTATTGAGGACATTGATGGAAATCTACTTCGTTCCAAACAGAAAAAGCAGAAAGATATTTCACCAATCAGTATCCGTAAGCTGACACCGATCCAGATGCCGCACATTGATATTGATGAGCTGAAGCAGGGACGAAAAGCATTTACTAAAGATGAATGGCTGGATATTCTTCTCCGTTCTATCGGTATGGAGCCGGATGAATTTACATACCGTGAGAAATGGTTGCTCTTGACCCGTATGCTTCCATTAGTTGAGAATAACTTTAATCTTTGTGAGCTTGGACCGAGAAGCACCGGTAAATCTCATCTTTACAAAGAGATTTCACCAAACAGTATTTTGATTTCCGGTGGACAGACGACGGTTGCAAACCTGTTTTACAATATGGGACGCAAAACGGTCGGACTGGTCGGCTTATGGGACTGTGTAGCCTTTGATGAAGTGGCAGGTATCAAGTTTAAAGATAAAGATGGCATTCAGATTATGAAGGATTACATGGCATCCGGCTCTTTTGCCCGTGGCAAAGAAGAAAAAGCTGCTACTGCGTCCATGGTATTTGTGGGAAATATCAATCAGAGTGTGGACGTGCTGTTGAAAACATCTAGTCTGTTTGCACCTTTCCCGCAGGAAATGGGGACAGATACAGCATTTCTTGATCGTATGCACTGTTATCTTCCAGGATGTGAGATACCGAAGTTCAGACCGGAACATTTTACAGATGATTACGGTTTTATCAGTGACTATTTGGCAGAGTTCATCCGAGAGCTTCGCAAGGAGCAGTATGGAGATGCACTTGATCACTACTTTCGCTTGGGGAGAAATCTGAATCAGCGTGATACAATTGCGGTTCGTCGTATGATAGACGGTTATCTGAAGTTGATGTATCCAAATGGTGAGTTTACCAAAGAAGAACTGGAAGAAATTATTCAGATTGCATTGGAAATGCGTCGCCGTGTCAAGGAGCAATTGAAGAAGCTGGGCGGTATGGAATTTTATGATGTAAATTTTTCTTATATAGATCTAGAAGATATGTCAGAACATTATGTTTCCGTACCAGAACAGGGTGGCGGTAAGCTGATACCGGATGGAATGTGTAATCCGGGACAGGTTTATACCGTATCCAGAGGAAAAAGTGGCATGATTGGTGTATTTCGTTTGGAAAGCCAGATGCTTCCAGGCAATGGCAAAATTGAACGGACTGGCTTAGGTAGCGATTCTAAATGCAAGGAAGCTGTGAACACGGCATTTAATTATCTGAAAGCCAACGGCAATCGGATCAGTGGCTCTATCAGCACATCGACCAAAGACTACATCATCAATTATCAGGATTTGCAGGGTATCGGCATGACAGACAAATTGGCACTTCCAACATTGATTGCACTTTGTTCGATTGCCCTTGGAAAGCCTGTTGTCAGCAACTTGGCAGTGTTGGGAGATATAACAATTAGTGGCACAATGATAAAGGTGGATGAACTTGCAAACACGCTTCAAGTGTGCCTGGATAGCGGTGCAAAGAAGGTGCTGATTCCGAGTACCTCATTTGTTGATTTCGCAAGTGTTCCAGCTGATCTGATGAGTGCATTTCAGCTGATTCCGTATCAGAGTGCGGAAGATGCAGTGTTTAAGGCATTAGGGGTAGAGTAATATAAGGAGGGATAAAATGTTTGAATCAGGACTTGAATTTTTAAGGGCAGATTTTCATCTGCATACACAAAAAGATAAAGAATTTTCATATAGTGGTGAACCAAATGATTTTGTGAAATCATATATTTCGGCATTGAAACAAGCTAATATTTCTGTTGGAGTTATTACCAATCATAATAAATTTGACAAAGATGAATATAAAGCCTTAAAAAGGGCAGCAAGCAAAGAAAAAATATTTATATTACCTGGTGTGGAATTGACTGTTAAAGAGGGAGCTAATGGTATACATACTCTTATAGTTTTTAATCCTGATGAATGGTTAGAAAATGGTAATAATCACATTCAAACATTTTTAACAGCCGCATTTGCAACAATATCTAATCCTGAAAATAGAAATACAAAATGTTGTTACGATTTAAAAAGCACATTGGAAAAACTGGAGGAGTATGGAAAAGATTATTTTGTAATATTTGCCCATGTTGATCAAGGCAGTGGTTTGTTTAACGAATGTGGAGGCGGTCTTTTAGAATCGCTCTCAGGGCTTGCTCCGTTTAGAAAGCGAGTTTTAGGAATACAAAAATCGAGGACAAGGGATAATATAAATAAATTTAATCGTTGTTTTGGATATATTCCAGCTCTTATAGAGGGATCGGATCCTAAATCATTGAAAGATATTGGAAAAGGCGATAAACAAACATATTTAAAAATCGGAGAATATTCATATGCGGCGATTAAATTTGCATTACAGGACTATAAAAGTAGAGTTGCTGAATCATTACCGGAAAGAAGACATGGGTATATTGAATCTATAAGTTTTCAAGGCGGAAAATTTGATGGACAGACTATTAGATTTTCATCAGAGCTTAATTCGTTAATTGGAATTCGCGGAAGTGGAAAGTCGTCTGTGCTTGAAGCAATTCGTTATATATTTGATTTACCGTTGCAAACAGATAAAGAATATAAAGAATCACTGATAAAAAATATTTTTGGCTCAGGAGGAAAAGCAACATTATCTGTTGTTGATAAACATGGCAAACATTATATTGTTAGTCGTATATACGGAGAACAGAGTAATGTTATAGATGAAAATGGACTTGACTTAAATATACAACCGTCAAGCTTGTTTGATGGAATTCAATATTTTGGGCAAAAAGATCTATCAAATAGTGCTGATCATGAAAATGGTCTTCTTGAGAAATTGGTTGGTGGAAAAATAGGGAAAAGTGCAGAAATAACATCTTGTGTGAAGGAGTTGACAACATCGGTTTCTCAATTATTAGATGCGAATAAAATTCCAGAGCAGATTGAGGAATGCAAAATTAAAAAATCTGAAGTCGAGCATAAAATGTCTATTTACAAGGAAAAAGGCGTTGCAGAAAAATTAAAAAAACAAACTGGATACACAACAGATAAAGCAAAGTTAGATTCTGTAAAAGGACGAATTGATTCGGCAGTACGAGAATTAAAAAAGTGTTATGATAATAATAAAGATGTGACTTTAAGCCTGCAGGGCGTGGAAAGTATTTATAATTCTGATATTATAAAGAAGGCAAGTGATATTTTAAGTGCAATTGGAAATGAAATTTTAAAAATTGGAGAGGCCGTCACGCAGATAGAAAGTACATCGTTAGAATTTGCAGATGTAGTGGAAATGTTATCGAAAAAAATAGATGGATTATCTGATGAATTTGCTGAAATAAAAAGAGAAATCAAAGATGATACGTTAGATATTGATGGATTTGTCAAAATGACAGAAGAACTGGAAAAATGTAAAGAGAATTTAAAGCAACTAGATGAACGGGCTAAATCCAAAAAACAAATAGAAAGTGCATTCAAGAAAGCAATGCGTGAAAGAAATGATATATTGTTAGAACAATTCAATGCATATAAACTTGAAATTCAGAAAATTAATGAATCACAAAATGAATTAAAAATCACTATTGATTTTAAAGGTGACAGAGATAATTTTAAATCACAGATGAAGACTGATTTTAGGGGCTCAGGTATTTCTGAAATAAAATATCAATCCTTATGTGACACGTTTAGAGATTATGTGGAGCTTATAGAAGACTGGATATTATGTGATGGTATGAAA
>ENA-ORND01002711-ORND01002711.1-human-gut-metagenome-genome-assembly--contig:-NODE-2711-length-10500-cov-10.678794_pt1 | contig 10500 bp, 10 predicted proteins | sample MGYA00242111_ERZ509014 | MGnify/ENA primary metagenome ERZ509014 (study PRJEB26280, sample SAMEA2338694) | human gut metagenome | biome: human gut; feature: human-associated habitat; material: faeces... | reverse complement strand
CCCAGTCGGCGGCGGGGCGCACCATCATGACCACCGAGCCGAAGTTCATCCCGGAAACAGCCGTGCCACTGCAGCTGGAAGGCGGCGGCGAGTGCCGGGTGCGGCTCATCGACTGCGTGGGCTACATGGTGGAAGGGGCCATGGGCCACGAGGAGGACGCAAAGCCCCGCATGGTAAAAAGTCCGTGGTTCGACCACGAGGTGCCCTTCGACCTTGCCGCCGAGACCGGCACCCGCAAGGTCATCTGCGAGCACTCCACCATCGGCATCGTGGTCACCACCGACGGCACAGTCAGCGACATTCCGCGTGCAGGCTATGCAGCCACAGAAAAACGCATCATCGAAGAATTGGACGCGCTGGGCAAACCCTACATCATTCTGCTCAACAGCACCCACCCGGATGCCCCGGAGACCAGACAGCTGGCCGAGGGCATGGCACGGGATTATGACCACACTGTTCTGCCGGTGAGCTGCGTCGATTTGGATGCCGCGGCGCTGGGGAATATCCTGCGGCAGGTGCTGTACGAGTTCCCGGTGCAGGAGCTGGATTTTGCCTTGCCGCGCTGGGTGACTATGCTGGAAAACGGCCACTGGCTGCAGACGCAGGTGTATGACGCGGCCATGCAGCTGGCCGGGAAGGTCGCCCGCATGAAGGATGTGCCTGCTGGAAACGACGCACCTGCGCTGGAATGCGACGCGGTGCAGCGGTCAGCCATCAGCGGCATCGATCTTGCAAACGGCATCGTGCGCATCACGGTGGAGCTGAAACCGGAAATTTTCTATCAGGTGCTCAGCGAACAGACCGGCCTTGCCATTGGCGACGAAGCGGGCCTGATGCCCTGCATCATGGAGCTGGCAAAGGCCAAGCGCGAGTATGAGAAGGTGCGCAGCGCCCTTGAGCAGGTAGAGGCCACCGGCTACGGCATCGTGATGCCCTCGGTGAGCGAGCTGCGGCTGGAGCAGCCCGAGATCGTGAAGCAGGGCTCCAGCTACGGCGTCCGGCTGGAAGCCAGCGCACCATCTATCCAGATGATGAAAGCCACCATCCACACCGAGCTCAGCCCCATCGTGGGCACCGAGAAACAGAGCGAGGATCTTGCACACAGCCTGCTGCAGGGCTTTGCGGACGACCCGGAAAAGCTCTGGGAATCGAACATTTTCGGCAAAAGCCTGCACGAGCTGGTAAATGAAGGATTGCAGAACAAGCTGCTGCACATGCCGCAGGAGGCCCGCACCCGCCTGCAGGAAACGCTGGAACGGGTCATCAACGAGGGCTGCACCGGGCTCATCTGCATTCTGATTTAAAATGGCCGCCGCGTGCGCTTTGGCCATATTCAGCGGAAATCTATTTTATTATATTTGCGGTTTGGGCGCGTCTGCGGACGCTTCCAAACCGCTTTTTTCACGTAAAAAGCCCCAATTGCGAAGTTTATCATCTTTAAAAATGTTGTTGTCCCTGCGGCCTCTTGATGGTGAAAGCAAAAACAGGAAAAGCCCGCAGGCTTTTCCTGTTTTTAAAAATAAAAATAATTCCGCTGTTTATGGCCAGAGCGAAGCGGCAGCCATTCCAAATCGTTACTTTTCTTCTTCGGTCAATTTATTGATGAGCAGCTGATAAATTTCGTTGCCCTTGAGAATGAACTGCTTTTTCACCAGTTCGGCGGTCAGCCGGTCCGGCGTGCCCAGGTCCAGGCAGAACAGGTCTTCGTCCAGCCCTTTGACGGTGCAGCGGATGGAACAGTGCCCATCCGCTTTTTCGGTGATGCTGGCGCTGTACTTGGCTTCCTTCCGGGCCCAGGTCTGGTAGCGCAGCACGGCGGCCACAGCCCGCTCCCGCACACTGCGGGGCAGGTCATAGGCCAGCTCCTGCGCCACCTTGCGGCCTTTTTCGGTGATGGCATAGCTGCCGTTCGTCAGGGTGACGAGCTGCTGTTTTGTGATATCGTCCAGGCACGAGCCGATCTCAAAGTAATTGACCAGTGCCTCCTCCATCAGGGCGTTCTCGATCTCCTGCCGGGTAATGGGGCCGGCATTCTTTACCAGATAGCACAGCAGCAGCCGGATCTCGGTGCTGCTGGTCAACCCGCCGGGACGTACACCGGCAGTAAAAGCATCATTGGCGGTCATCGTTCCATACATCCCCTTTGCATTTTCTGTTCCTTCTTAGTATAAAGGCTTTCACACCGGATTGCAAGCCGAAGCGGCAAAATCCGTCTCGATCCGTTTCGGGCTTTCCGGCGTGGAATACACCCAGCGGTCGAGATGCCCTTCGGTGATGAAATATTTCAGTTCGAACCGGTGCCGCTGGCTCAGGGCGTGGTTCACGATCACCAGCTTGATCTTCATTTTCTCCGGCAGGATGTTTTTGATGTAGACGCTCACGGCCTGTCCCGGAGTAAGACCGGTGCAGCTCTCGGCAAGGCCCGCCAGGTTGGGCGCGATCTCAATGAAGGTACCATAATCTTCCACGCTGCGCACGATGCCCACCACGGTTTCGCCCACGGTGAACCCGGCCGCGTTCTCCTCCCAGGTGCCCAGCAGCTCCCGGATGGTCAACACAAAGCGGCCCTGCACGTCCCGGTTCTTGATGGCGCACAAAATTTGCTGCCCCACGCTGACCCGGTCGGCGGGGGAGGAGATGCGGCTCACCGACATGCAGTCGATGGGCAGCAGGGCACTGATGCCGCAGCCCACATCGCAGAAGGCACCGAAGGGTTCAATGTGAGTCACAGTGCAGGGCAGGATATCGCCGGGCTGCAGCGTATCCAGATAGTCGGCCTTGCACATCCGCTGCGCCTCTGCGCGGGAAAGACGATACACGGGCTGGCCGTTCTCGTCTGTATCCAATGCATCAATGACGAAGCAGGTGGGCCGCCCCACCCGGGTCAGTACAGCGATATCCCGCACGGTGCCGCTTTCGGCCCCATCGGCACACTGTGCGAATGGCATCATGGCCTTCACACCGCCCAACTCGAAACGCAGCTGGCGCTGGGTGTCAAAGGCCAGGGCGGTGGCCTGCAGAATTTCGCGGTTCGCCATGGCGGCGCGCAGCTCGGCGGCGGTCAGGCGGGCAGCGCAGCGGTAGTTGCCTTCGGTACGATATGCTTGCATCATCTTTCATTCCTCTTTCTCTGTTGTTTTTGGTTACTATTAAAACCTATGCATCCGCCCCGGCGGATATTTGCATTTTGTGTGGCTTTGCATTATACTATATCTGTATGTGCGGCGCTGCCGGAACGTTCCGGCCGTGCGGCACACAGCGCCCGCCTGTGTTTTGAAAAAGGTGGGCAGAAGGGAGAACCAGAGCTATGGATATCGCTGTGGGAGATACCATCCTCACCCGCAAGAAGCACCCCTGCGGTGCGCAGAGCTTTGAAGTGCTGCGCGTCGGCATGGATTTCAAGATCCGCTGCACCGGCTGCGGCCGCGAAGTGATGCTGCCCCGTGCCAAGATCGAAAAGAACATCAAAAAGGTGATAAAGCCCGGGCAGGGCTAGACCTGCCGGTGCACGCATGATTTGAGAATGTAAGGAGAACTGCAGGAACAATGAACCTGTTTGCCCAAATGGATGCGGTCTGTCACCGGTTTGAAGAACTTTCCGTCCGTCTGAACCAGCCCGAAACGGCTGCCGACCCGGCGCTGTTCCGAAAGCTGATGCAGGAGTATCACGACGCTGAGCCAGCCGTGCAGGCCTACCGGGAATGGAAGACTGCACAGGACCATCTTGCTCAGGCGAAAGCCCTGCTGGAGGAGCCGGGGGCTCTTGAGCCGGACTTCAAGCAGATGATACAGCAGGAAATCAGCGAAAAAAGTCAAGATGTGGCAAAGCTGGAAAATAATCTCAAAATTTTGCTGTTGCCAAAGGATGCCAACGACGGCAAAAACGTCATTGTGGAGATTCGCGGCGGTGCGGGCGGCGAAGAAGCTGCGCTGTTCGCTCACAGCCTGCTGCGCATGTACAGCATGTACGCGCAGAGCAGGGGATGGAAGCTGGAAATGCTCAACCTCAACGAGACGGAACTGGGCGGCGTGAAGGAAGCCATCTTCTCGGTGGACGGCGACGGGGCCTACAGCCGCCTGAAATACGAGAGCGGCGTGCACCGGGTGCAGCGTGTGCCTGAGACCGAGACCCAGGGCCGCATCCACACCTCCACCGCCACGGTGGCCGTGATGCCTCAGGCAGAGGAAGTGGACTTTGCGCTGGACATGAAGGACCTGCGCATCGACACCTTCCGCTCCTCCGGCGCAGGCGGCCAGCACATCAACAAGACCTCCAGCGCCATCCGTGTGACACATCTTCCCACCGGCACGGTGGTAGAATGCCAGAACGAGCGCAGCCAGTTTCAGAACAAGGACAAGGCACTGGAAATTCTCCGCAGCCGCTTGCTGGCCCAAAAACAAAAGGAACAGCAGGACGCCATCAACTCGGAACGGCAGGGACAGGTGGGTACTGGTGACCGCAGCGAGAAGATCCGCACCTACAACTTCCCGCAGGATCGCTGCACGGACCACCGCATCGGCTTGACCGTGCACAACCTTTCCAAGATCATGGATGGCAATCTGGACGATGTGATCGACGCCCTTGCCACCCGGGAACAGGCTGAAAAGCTGCAGAAGTTTAATAGGTGAACGCTTTAAAAACGATTTTTTAAAATAATACGTTATACCGTCTATATCTGCTGAAAAGCAGAAATACTTTACAGATAGAAAGAACGATGATTCGTATGGAAATGAAAACTGAAATTTTGCCCGCCGACCGGGCTGAAAGCATTGCCAAAGCCGCGCAGCTGCTGCGCAGCGGTGAGCTGGTAGCCCTGCCCACCGAGACGGTCTACGGCATTGCCGCCGACGCCCGCAACGGTGAGGCGGTCAAGAAAATTTTCGTGGCGAAGGGCCGCCCGCAGGACAATCCTCTGATCGTCCATGTGACCGGGCCGGAGATGCTGCCGGGTCTTGTCAGCGAGGTGCCCGAGCGTGCCCAGCTGCTCATGGCGGCGTTCTGCCCCGGCCCGCTCACCATCATCATGCCCCGCGGCCCGGAGGTGGCGGCGGAGTGCTGCGCCGGTCTGGACACCGTGGGCATCCGCATGCCCAGCCATCCGGTGGCCCGCGCGGTCATCGAGCAGAGCGGCTGCGCCTTTGCGGCCCCCAGTGCGAACCTTTCCGGTAAGCCCAGCCCCACCAATGCGCAGGATGTGTTCACCGATATGGACGGCCGCCTGCCGCTGATCCTGGATGGCGGCGAGTGTGACGTGGGTGTGGAGAGCACAGTCGTGTCTGTAGTGGGTGACAAGCCCACGCTGTTCCGCCCGGGCCACATCACGCTGGAAGACCTCGAGCGCGCCCTCGGTGAGGAAGTGGAGGTCTCCAAGGCTATCCTCGAAAAGCTGCCGGAGGGTGCTGTGGTGCGCAGCCCCGGCATGAAGTATAAGCACTATGCTCCCAAGGCCGATGTGACCCTGCTGAACGGCACCTTTGAGCAGTTCAAGGCCTATGTGGATGCACACGCCGACCAGAATCCCAGCTGCCTGTGCTTCACCGGCGAAGCCGAAAAGCTGGGTGTACCCTGCGTGGAATATGGCCGCGAGGGCGACGGTGCTGATCAGGCGAAACACATCTTCCGCTCCCTGCGCGCGCTGGATGAGCAGGGCGACGGTGTGGTCTATGCCCGCTGCCCGCAGAAGGATGGTCTGTCCATGGCGGTGTACAACCGCCTCATCCGTGCGGCGGCTTTCCGGGTGATCGATCTATGATCACGCTGGGTATCACAGGCCGCAGCGGCTGCGGCAAATCCACCGTTACGGCGGTGTTTTCGGCTCACAGTGTGCCGCTGGCCGACGCCGACCAGATCAGCCGCGAGATTCTCCTGCCCGGTTCGCCGCTGCTGCCCGCACTGGCCCAGCGGTTCGGGGCGGATATCCTTTTGCCGGACGGCACGCTGGACCGCCGTCTGCTGGCAGACCGCGCTTTTGCCACGCCTGAGGGCAAGCGGGCGCTGGACAGCCTGACCCATCCGGAGATCGTGCGGCGCATCCGTGCGGCAAAGCAGTCTGCGCAGGAAGCCGGTGCGGCACTGTTCGTGCTGGATGGCGCGGTCATCGTGGGCACGGCGGCACAGCCCGAGTGTGACCGCCTGTGCGTGGTCACGGCCCCGTTTGAGACGAGTGTTTCCCGCATCGTGGCCCGGGACGGCATCTCGGCCGAGATGGCTGCCCGCCGCCTGAATGCGCAGACGCCGGAGGAAGCCCTGACCGCGCAGGCGGATTATGTCCTGCACAACGATGCCGACCTTGCCCATCTGCAGGCCGAGGCAGAAAAGCTGTGCGAGAAGCTCCTGGCGGAAGGAGGTGCGGGAGAGCGGCTTTGAACGAACAATACAAGAAACGAGAGGACACTGCCCCGCAGTATGACCCGGAAGCGGCCCGTGTGCGCCGCGCAGTCCGTGCCGAAAAGGCCCGCCGCCGCAAGAAAAAGCGCATCCGTCGTCTGATCCTGCTGGTTCTGGCGGTGCTTCTTGCGCTGGTGGTGCTGCCCCGTACCTGGGACGGCGTCGAACGGCTGCTCTATCCGCGCAAATACGAAGCCCTTGTGGACCAGTGGGCCGAGACCTACGATCTCGATCCGCTGCTGGTGGATGCCTTCATCCGCACCGAGAGCGGCTTTGATCCGCAGGCCACTTCCACCGTGGACGCTCGGGGTCTGATGCAGATGACCGAGGAGACCTTCATCTGGCTGCGCAGCAAGATCGCCCCGGACGAAGGGCTGACCTTTGCCGATCTGTATGACCCGGAGGTGAGCATCCGGTTCGGGTGCTACTACCTGCACCTGTGCCTGACCCGCTACAACGGCGATGTAGCCACGGCTGCGGCGGCCTACCACAGCGGCTGGGGCACGGTGGACAATCTGCTGCAGATGGAGGAACACTCCGCCGACGGCGTCACCCTGCAGGGTTTTCCCTATAATCAGATGAACCATTACGTCAAAAAAATCACTTCCTGCTATGCTGCGTATCAGCGCATTTACGCGGGAAACTGAGAGGAGATAAACGAACATGAGCGAAACGCTTACCGCAAAGCAGGCAGCCGAACAGCTGCTTTATCAGTCGGAGTATGCCGCCGACAAGAACGCGGATGTCAAGGCAAAGGCCGCTGCCTTTGCCGAGGGCTACAAGACCTTCCTGAACGCCGCCAAGACCGAGCGCGAGGCCGCTGCAGCCAGCGAGAAACTGCTGGTGGAAGCAGGCTACGAAAAGTTCGAGCCGAAAAAGGTTTACGCCCCCGGCCAGAAGATCTACTTTATCCAGGAGCACAAGGCGGTCGTGGCCGCCACCATCGGCCAGAAGCCCTTTGAGGAAGGCTTCCGTCTGGTCATCGCCCACATCGACAGCCCGCGTCTGGACCTGCGCCCGAACCCGCTGTACGAGTCCAACCACTTCAGCTACTTCAAGACCCACTACTATGGCGGTATCCGCAAGTATCAGTGGGGCACCATTCCGCTGGCCATCCACGGCGTGTTCACCCGTGCCGACGGCTCCAGCGTGTCCTTTGCGGTGGGCGAGGACGAGAACGACCCGGTGTTCTGCATCACCGACCTGCTGCCGCATCTGGGGGCCGAGCAGAACGACCGCAAGCTCAGCGAGGGCATCAAGGCCGAAGAACTGAACGTGCTCATTGGGTCCGACGCCGTGGAGGATGCCGACATCAAGGAAGCTGTTAAGCTGAACACCCTGATGCTGCTGCACGAGAAGTACGGCGTCACCGAGCGCGACTTCACCCGCGCCGAGATCGAAGTGGTGCCCGCCCACAAGGCCCGGGATATCGGCTTTGACCGCTCCATGGTGGGCGGCTACGGTCACGATGACCGGGTGGATGCCTATCCTGCACTGATGGCAGAGATCGAGACGAAGGACCCCCTGCACACCACCGTCTGCGTGCTGACCGATAAAGAGGAGATCGGCTCCGACGGTGTCACCGGTATGCAGAGCATGTATGTGTTCCACTTCCTGCAGCTGCTGTGCCGTGCCGCCGGGCAGGACGATATTATTGCTTTCCAGAACAGCGTGTGTCTGTCTGCCGACGTGACCGCCGCCTACGACCCGTCCTGGGCAGGCGCTTTTGAACCCCAGAACGGCACCTATGCAGGCCGCGGCGTGGCCTTCTTCAAGTACACCGGCAGCCGCGGCAAGAGCTCTGCCAGCGACGCTTCCGCTGAACTGGTAGGGGACATCACCCGCCTGCTGGATGCCAACGGCGTGGCATGGCAGATCGGTGAGCTGGGCCGCCTGGATCTGGGCGGCGGCGGCACCATCGCCAAGTACGTGGCCAACCGCGGCATCCCGGTACTGGACATCGGCGTGCCGGTGCTGTCCATGCACTCTCCCTTTGAGGTCATCCACAAGACCGACCTGTACATGGCCTACCGCACCTTCTCGCTGTTCTGCCAGAACGCTGAATAAAGATTTAGCCCCGGATCGCCCGCAGCAGCAGGTTTTCCGGGGCTTTTTTTTTTTTTTTTGAAAAAACTTGACCTTCAAGCGTCTTTAAGGTGTAATGTGAGTGCGGAGGTGAAGCAAATGAACATCAAACAGGCTTCGAAACAAAGCGGGGTGTCCGCCCCCAATATCCGATTCTATGAAAAAGAGGGACTTCTGAACCCTGCCCGACTGCCCGGCAACGATTACCGCGACTACACAGAACAGGATGTCCGCACCCTCCGGTTCATCCGGATGCTGCGAATGCTGGATGTGCCGCTTCCGGTCATCCGGTCCGTGCTGGCGGGCGATGCACCGCTGGGGAATGTTTTGCGGGAGCAGCAGACCGCACTGGAGCAGCGCGCAAAGCAGCTGGAAGGGGCGGCGCGTTTTTGCGCAGAACTGGCCCGGCAGGACCCGTCTGCGGCGTCGCTGGATGTGGACGCCTGCCTGTCTCGGATGGAAGATTCCGCGCAACCGCAGACGTTTTTCTCCGGCTGGGTGCAGGATTACCGCACGCTGGCGCAGGTGCAGCATCAGAAGCACTTTTTCTTTATCCCGCAGGGTAGCATCAACACGCCGCAGGAGTTTACGGCAGCCCTGCAGGCGTATGCAGAGGAGCGCGGGATGCAGCTCGGCCTGACCAAAGAGGGAATGTACCCGGAATTTTCGCTGGACGGGATCCCGTACAAGGCCTACCGCAACCCGGGCAAGTACCGTGATGAAATCTGCTGCGACGCCGTCCATCCGGAACAGCTGAACACCGGGCTGCCGTCCCGCCGGGAGCGGCAGCTGCGGGGCCTGCGGGTCCTTCTGCCTGCGGCATGCACCTTTGCCGCCATCCTGACAGCAGGCTGGATGGCGACCGGAGGGACAGACTGGCTCTGGCTGGCGGCACTGGCAGCAGCGGGTGTCCTGCTGGGCCGCTGCTTTGAAAACCGGCTGTGACCGGGTCGGTCTGCTCAGCTCAACGGCAGAGCCTCGGCAACGGTCAAAAAAGTATAGCCGTTGTCTGCATACCACTGGATGATGTCGGGCAGAGCCTCGGCGGTGGTGCGGGTGGAGGCGGAATCGTGCATCAGAACGATGCAGTTCGTCTGCTGCCCGGTCTCCCGCACCACGTTGCGGTAGATGGTGTCTGCGCTGGGGTGTCCGCCCACAGCGTCCTCGGCGCAGACGTTCCAGTCTACCCACTGCAGACCTTTCTGTTCCACCTCGGCTTTCAGTTGTTTCATCAGCCCTTTGCCGCCGTAGCGACGGCTCACGGTGTTGGTGCTGCCGCCGGGGAAGCGCAGATACCGGATGCTTTCCACGTCCACATAGGGCGCGATGCGCTCTTTCAGCAAGGCAATGTCCTCCCAGTAGGCGTCGGAACTCTGGTAAATGTCACTGTATTCGTGGGAGGCAGAATGCAGCGCGATCTGATGCCCGGCAGCGGCAGCCTGTGTGAGCAGGGGCAGATACTTCTCGTTGTAGCCGGTAGCCACCACAAAAAAGGTGCCATGGACCCCGGCGGCATCCAGTGCTGCCAGCACCGCCGGAGTCGTCCGGCTGGGCCCGTCATCAAAGGTCAGGCAGACCCATTTTTCGGGCTGCGCACTGCCGGCGTTGTCCGCAAAGGCGGCAGCAGCGGGACAGAGTGCAGAAGTGTCCGGCACGGGGGTCAGGTCCTGCTGGGTGCAGCCGGTAAACCCGGGGGCTGCCCCGGCAGCAAACCCGGCAACAAAGGCAAACAGGGTGAATGCGGCCACCCGCATCCTCTTGCGCAGAGAACGGTATTCTGAGAGCGTCATCCGGAAAACCTCCCTTGTACGTTGTTTTGCGTTTCAGACGTTTTTATATAGATATGAAGGTCGGAAAAATCTATGAAAAACGGGAAAAAAGCTTGACTGTCCGGGAGGAATGTGGTAATATATTCAAGCAGTCCGCGAGACGGCCTCAAGCCTCAGAGACCGGATGGACGGCAGAAAACAGGATATGCGAGGGTGGCGGAACTGGCAGACGCGCACGTTTGAGGTGCGTGTGGTTTA
>ENA-ORND01002697-ORND01002697.1-human-gut-metagenome-genome-assembly--contig:-NODE-2697-length-10532-cov-2.438580_pt1 | contig 10532 bp, 8 predicted proteins | sample MGYA00242111_ERZ509014 | MGnify/ENA primary metagenome ERZ509014 (study PRJEB26280, sample SAMEA2338694) | human gut metagenome | biome: human gut; feature: human-associated habitat; material: faeces... | reverse complement strand
CCAGATGCAAATACGCGACAGAGCAGTGCGCAAAAGAGATGCCGCCGCTTTCCGACAGGGGCAGCGGACACTTCGTTGCATGCTGGAATAAGTAAGGTTTCAACGTTACCGAAAAGGTACGTGGAACATAGATCATTTTATAGGAGGAAAATCCTCTGCTCCTGTTGTGACAGTCGCATTTTCCTTCGGAAAACAAGGAGGATTCATTATGAAGAAATTAGTAGCATCATTACTGGTTGCTTCTATGGCACTTGGTCTTACGGCTTGTGGCGGATCATCTGATTCCACAGCAAGTACAGGCGAGTCCACAGGAACCGCTGCTGGCACAGAGGCTGCAGCAACTGCAGAAGCAACAACCACAAACGCTGAGACAAATGTGCTCAACATCAACCTGGCAAGTGAGCCGGATTACCTTGATCCTGCATTAAACAGCTCCGTAGACGGTGGCTGCCTTGCAGTAAACTCTTTCGCAGGTCTTTATACCTATGATAAGGATGGTAATCTTATCCCGGCACTCGCATCCGATATGCCGGAAGTATCTGAGGATGGAACAGAGTACACCGTTCACATGATTGAGTCCAAGTGGAGCAACGGAGATGACTTAAAGGCATCTGACTTCGTATACAGCTGGAATCGTGTCATCGATGAGAAGACAGCAGCAGACTATGCTTATCTGTTCGATGTAATCGCCCGCAACGATGACGGTACACTGGCAGTTGAGACACCGGATGATTACACACTCGTGATCAAGCTTGTCAGCCCGTGCCCTTATTTTAACGATCTGATGGCATTCCCGACATTCTATCCGGTACATCAGGCATCCGTAGAGGCTGCTGATCCGGACGGCACTGTTCCTGGCAAGTGGGCACAGGAAGCAGGTTTCGTATGCAACGGTGCTTACACACTGGAGTCCTGGAACCACAACGAGAGCATGGTTTATGTAAAGAACCCGAACTTCTATGATGCGGCAAACGTAACCATGGACGAGCTTCACTTCATGTTAAGCGCTGATGATACAGCAACCTATGCTGCATACAACAGCGGTGACCTTGACTACATTGATTCCGTACCGAACGATGAGATTCCTTCCTTAAACGGTGTCAATCCGGAGTTTGGTATTCTTGACAACCTGGGAACCTATTACATCGGCTTCAATGTAAACGACCCGATCTTCGATGGCAAGACAGAGGAAGAGGCTGCTAAGATGCGTGAGGCAATCAGCTTACTGGTTGACCGTCAGTTCATCGTTGAGAACGTAGGTCAGACAGGTCAGATCCCGGCTGATTCTTTCGTACCGGAAGGTATGGCAGACGGTAACGGCGGCGTGTTCAAGACAGCAGATACTTCTTACTATGATGCAACAGCTACCGGTGCTGGCGAGCTTGAGACAGCAAAGGGCTTACTGGAAGAGGCTGGATACACATTTACAGACAACGGTGACGGTACATACGCAGTAGATCCGGCAATCTCCATGACATACTTAACAAACGACGGTACAGCACACATTGCAGTTGCTGAGTCCGTACAGCAGGATGTGGCATTACTTGGTATCAACCTTGAGATCAAGTCTGAGGACTGGAATGTATTCCTTGAGGATCGTAAGAGCGGTAACTTCACCATCGCGCGTGAGGGATGGCTTGCAGATTACAACGACCCGGTTAACATGTTAGAGATCTTTACCTCTGATTCCGGTAACAACGATATGCAGTTAGGAAAGGGTACTCCGGTATCTTCTTCTCCGGACTGGACAGCATATGATGAGCTGATCAATCAGATCCGCACCACAACAGATTTTGCAGCACGTGTTGACTTAATGCATCAGGCAGAGGATATGCTGATGGATACATGGGCAGTAGTTCCGATCTACTACTACAATGATATTTACATGCAGAAGTCTAACGTAACCGGTATCTACGCAACGGTATTCGGTATGAAGTACTTCATGTACGCAACAAAGACAGCATAACATCATAAGAACTGGCTGGTATGTATGACCGCAGGTGATGCATACTTATACAGGGAAGAGAAATCCCGGAACGGAGAGTAAAATCCGTTCCGGGATTTTTTCCGTGGAAAAAGAAAACTGCATATTTAGTCATGAAAAAATTGGGATCAGAAAATGAAAAATGACAGAAAAACAGCACAGAATAGAAGAAAAAGTAGAAAAAATAAATAAAACATAGTGCAAAAATATGCATAGAACTAAATGAGATTGTAAAAACATGCGAAACGAGGCAGAATGTGCCAGCGGGAAAAGTATTGACAAAACCAGTTTCACATGTATAATAAAAAAAGTGTTGTGCGTGTGCAACATACAAGTGCATTTTGTGAAGTGTTCAGTGGACAAAGCGGTTCATTGTCACTTTTTTTTGTTACACAAAAATATTTTAGCACAATAACGCGGTAATTTTGCACTATGCTGCATGACAGACAGAGAGCAATGAGGCGGAAGCGGCGATGATCAAGAACCCTTACCAAAAGGATTATCAAAATGAATTAAAGCAGAACCGGCATGGTCTTCTGGTGACAAGAACGTCCTATCAGGGAGATTTTTATGTGCTTCCGTTTGATGAGCAGCAGAAGCGGCGGACAGGCATTTTAAATGTCATCTGGACGATCGCGCTGTGGGTGATTGAGCTTGGAATGGGACTTTTAAATCCGGATTCGTCCCGCACAGCGTGGATTGTATTCCCGTATCTGTTTGTGATTCTTCCGCTTGGATACATGCTTTATGGTGCGGTCAGCTATATCGGAGCACCGCTCCGGATGCACCGGGCACATTATGAGACGGGGCTGCTTCGCATGAAGCGTTCCTGCATCGGGGCAATGGTGCTGACGGGAATCGGAGCGGTTCTGGATCTTGTATACATGGTGCTGCACCGTGGCGAGATACGGATGGGAATGGAATGTATCTATCTGATATGTCATTTCCTGTTTCTGGCGGTTGCATTTTTCTTCGGAAAGTATTATGACCGCAATTACAGCGGCATTCTGATTGAGAATGCTACAATGGAGTAGGTTTTTTCCTTGTTATAAGGTTAAAACATAGATAATATTTTTATAAGGAGGAAATATTATGAAAAAAATGAGACAGACTCTTGCTTTGTTACTGGCAGGAGCACTGACTGTCGGTTCATTTGCAGGCTGCGGCGGAAGCAAGGCTGGCGGCGAGACAGCTGGAACCGAGACAGCAGGCACAGAGGCAGCAGGCACGGCTGCATCCGGCAGCGACACACCGCTCGTTATCGCAAATGACGGTATGAGCGAGAAGTTCAGCCCATTCTTCGCTGAGAGTGTGCCGGATCAGAACATCGTTGATGTGACACAGATTTCTCTGGTTTACAACGATCGTTCCGGTGAGTTTATCTACAATGGTATCGAGGGTGAGACCACTTCGTACAACGGTACCGATTATACTTACTACGGACCGACCGATCTGACCATCACAGAGAACGAAGACGGAACCGTATACTATGATTTCAAGCTTCGTGATGATCTGACCTTCTCCGATGGAGAGCCGGTAACCGCAGATGATATCATCTTCTCTTTCTATGTATTCTGTGATCCGACTTATGACGGAGGCGCATCTGTATACTCTCTCCCGATCGAGGGTATGGAAGAGTACAGAAGCGGTATGTCCACACTGGCATCTTTACTTGCGGCAGCGGGCGAGGATAACACAGACTTCACATACTGGACAGAAGATCAGCAGAACGCATTCTGGGATGCTGTAAACGATGGTGGTGCAGCATTTGCACAGGAAATCGTTGATTACTGCGTAGAGAACGGCGTCAGCGAAGAGGGCGACGTAGCAGGCGCAGCAGCACAGTGGGGCTTCGACGGTCTTGCGGCAGATGCGACCGCTAAGGATTTCTTTATGGCAATCGGTGACAAGTACGGATGGAGCTTCACCGCTATGGAGGCTGAGTCTGCAGGAAGCGCTCTCTCCGATCTGATTCCGGAAGACGTATATGCATACGCTACCGAAGGTGTTGAGACCGGTGATGCAGCAGCAAATATTTCCGGTATCCAGAAGCTGGATGACAAGACCGTACGTGTTGTTCTGACAGAGGTCAGCGCACCGGCACTTCAGACCATGGATATCCAGATCACACCGCTTCATTATTATGGTGATGAGAGCCAGTACGATTACGATAACAACCAGTTCGGTTTCACAAAGGGTGATCTTTCCGCAATCCGCGAGAAGACGACCGCTCCGCTTGGCGCTGGTCCGTATGTCTTCAAGAGCTACGAGAACAAGACAGTATATCTCGAGGCGAATGAGTCATACTACAAGGGAGCACCGGCTACCAAGGAACTCCAGTTCAAGGAGACCGCTGAGGCAGATAAGCTTCCGGGTGTTGTTCAGGGTACGGTAGATATTTCTGATCCGTCCATCTCCAAAGAGGTTATGGCACAGATCTGCTCTGAGAACAGCAACGGTGAGGTGTCCGGTGATGTATTAACCACCGCTCTGTATGACAACAATGGTTATGGTTACATCGGAATCAACTCTCAGAATGTCAAGGTTGGCGATGATCCTTCTTCTGAGCAGTCCAAAGATTTAAGAAAAGCAATCGCAACAGTAATTTCTGTATATCGTGATATGGTTATCGACTCCTATTATGGAGAGGCAGCAGCAGTAATTAACTACCCGATCTCCAATACTTCCTGGGCAGCACCGCAGAAGTCTGACGCAGACTACGAGGTTGCATTCTCCAAGGACGTAGACGGCAACCCGATCTACACAGACGGTATGTCGGATGACGAGAAGTATGCTGCAGCACTTGACGCAGCACTTGGATTCTTCGAGGCAGCAGGTTACACAGTAACAGACGGCAAGCTGACAGCAGCTCCGGCTGGTGCGAAGTTAAGCTATGAGGTAATGATCGGCGGAGGCGGAAAGGGAGATCATCCTTCCTTCGGTATTCTGACCGCAGCATCCGAGGCACTTAAGACCATCGGCTTTGATCTGACAATCAACGATCTGGCTGACGGAACCATCATGTGGGATGCGTTAAACAGTGAGACTGCAGAGATGTGGTGTGCAGCATGGCAGGCAACCTTAGATCCGGATATGTTCCAGATCTATCACAGCGAAGGCGGTAGCGCAAACTACTATGCAATCTACTCTGACGAGCTGGATGAACTGGTAATGGAGGGAAGAACCAATACCGACCAGGCATTCCGTAAGGCAGTTTATAAGGAAGCACTTGACTTTATCGTAGATTACGCTGTAGAGATTCCGGTATATCAGAGACAGAACGCTTCTGTATTCAGTACACAGCGTGTCAATGTGGATTCCATTCCGCAGGATCTGACAACCTTCTATAGCTATCTCAACGAGATTGAGAAGATCCAGATGAACTAAGGATCAGAGTAACTGGCTGATGGTGGAAGAAGAGGGGAGCAGGCTCCCCTCTTCTACAACCTGTGCCATGGTGCATAGGGATTTAAAGGTATTTTGCAAGAGGATGCGTGACGCCTTTTTGCAAAATACCTTTAGCATCAGAAGCAGCGAGGAAAGGAAAAAGAATCATGAAGAAATTTGTTGTTAAGAGAGTATTGCTCTCGATTGTCATACTGTTCTTCGTCTCCATGATCATCTACGCGATCATGCGTTGCATGCCGTCGTCATTCGTGGAGCAGCAGGCACTGACATTGTCACAGAGACCGGGAGCAAAGAGTTATGACGAATGGGTGGCACAGTTAAATGCATCGTACGGTCTGGACACCGGTGTGATCCAGGGATATTTCCGCTGGGCAGCAAAAGCAATCCGCGGACAGTTCGGTGATTCCTGGTATTTTAACCAGCCGGTACTGACCAAATTCGCAAGCGTTATCTGGTATTCGTTTGCACTGTCACTGGCATCTTTTGTTCTGGAGATCATCATCGCAATTCCGGCAGGTATTGCCGCTGCGAGAAAGCAGTATTCTGCAACCGATTATACAATCACCGTTATTGCACTGGTCGGTATTTCTCTTCCGAGCTTTTTCGTTGCAACACTTTTAAAATGGGTCTTTTCCGTAAAGCTTGGCTGGTTCGACCTCTACGGTATTGTCGGACGTAACTTCCAGAGCCTTTCCTCCGGACGGCAGATTCTGGATATGGCATGGCATCTGGTACTTCCGGTAATTACACTGACGATCGTGAGCATCGGTTCCCTGATGCGTTACACCAGAACCAATATGCTTGAAGTGCTGAATGCGGATTACATCCGTACGGCGCGCGCGAAGGGACTGCCGGAGAAGCGTGTCATTCATTACCACGCATTCCGCAATATCTTAATCCCGATTATCACGCTGCTCGGCGGTACACTGCCGGGACTCTTCAGTGGTGCCATGGTAACAGAGACGCTGTTCCAGATCCCGGGTATCGGATATACTTCTTACCAGGCGGTATTACAGGGTGACATTCCGTTTGTTATGTTCTACATGCTGTTTTCCGCGGTACTGATCTTACTTGGCAACCTGATTGCCGATATTTTATACGCAGTTGTGGACCCGCGTGTCCGCGTGAACTAGAAAGGAGGAGAGAACATGGAGAACGAGAAGAATAATATGAAGCTTGATGACGCGCAGCGTGTCCGCGTACTTTCCCCCGGAATGATGGTTGCAAAGCGGTTTTTCCGCAACAGACTGGCAATTGTAGGACTGGTTATCATTATCTGTATGTTCCTGTTTGCCTTTGTCGGAGGTGCAGTCAATCCTTATTCCCAGAGTGAGGTCTTTTACCGCACGGAAGAGATGAAGAAGGATTATGCCGGCGCGGCAAAAATTGATGAGTTTCAGGTGTTTGCAGCGGACGGTGTGGAGCTTCCGAGCGATGTGTATTCCAAGATGATCCTGGCCGTGACGAAAAATGCCCTGGTGTTCGAGACCAGAGATGGACAGACACTGGCACTTGGCAAAATTGATGACGACACATATCACATCTACGCGGCAGAGCAGCAGATGAATCCGCTGGCATTAAAGTCTGAGGAGCATGACGCTGCGGAGGCAGCCGGACAGAACCAGTTTACTTACAACGGCGTGGAGTATGGGTTTTATGCATCCGGTGTGAAAGAGACACTGTACACGACGACAGAGCTTGGTATCGCCTGTCGGAAGTCTGTGACAGCTTTTGACGAAGGCACAACATTTTCTTATGATTTTTACAGCAAGGTACTCACAGCGATCGCAAACGGCGATAAGACAGTTGAGGCGGACGGCGTGAACTACACGGTTGAAAACGAGGGAAGCGCTGCCATGATTCATACGGCAGACGGTGCGGATTATGCTTATGTATCTGATATGAGCATGAATCCGGTAGCCAGCGGTATCGTGCTGACACCGGCGTTCAAGGAGGCAGCTGAGGCGGCAATGACTGCCGGGGAGAATTCCTTTGAGTATACGGACGAGCAGGGTGAGACCGACACCTATCTGATCAAGGATAAAAACGGTCAGTATACGATTCAGCGCTATCAGGAGACGCGTGTCATCGACAGTTATGCGGCACCGTCTGTAAAGCACTTGTGTGGAACGGACGGCAACGGAATGGATCTTCTGGCGCGTCTGATGTACGGCGGACGTATTTCCCTTATGATCGGATTTGTCGTAGTTATCATTGAGCTTATCATTGGTATCATTGTAGGTGGTATCGCAGGATTTTTCGGCGGATGGGTGGACACACTCCTGATGCGTGTGGTTGATGTTGTTTACTGTATCCCGGCGATTCCGCTGTATCTGATCCTTGGTTCGATCATGGATTACTACAAGGCTTCGGCAAAGACACGTATCTATATGCTGTGTATTGTCATGAGTATCATCGGCTGGGTCAGCATTGCCCGTATTATCCGCGGACAGATCTTATCCCTGCGTGAGCAGGAGTTCATGACAGCGGCAGAGGCAACCGGTATCCGCGTAAGCCGTAGGATTTTCAGACATCTGATCCCGAATGTTATCCCGCAGCTTGTCGTATTCGCAAGTATGGGAATCGGTGATGTCATTCTTGCCGAGTCCACATTGAGTTTCCTGGGTCTTGGTATCAAGTATCCGGCAGCTTCCTGGGGAAGTATCATCAATGCGGTCAACGACTCTTACGTTATGACGAACTATTTATTCGTGTGGGTTCCGGCAGGTGTCCTGATTCTGCTCACGGTACTTGCATATAACTTTATCGGTGATGGTCTGCGTGATGCATTCGATCCGAAGATGAAACGGTAGGTGACAGGAATGGCATTTAATAATAAGAAGAAAAACGCAAATTATATCTCCGCAAAAGAATCCCGCGCGATTGCGCGGGAGAACCGCAAGATTACGCAGGAGATCGAGAAAAAAAGAAACAGAAAGCATATTCCGGAGGAGGAATATGTGACAAAGATGAAGAATCCGGAGAACTGCGTTGAGTTCGACAACGTTCAGACTTATTTCTTCACGGACATCGGAACGGTCAAGTCTGTCGACGGTGTATCGTTTGATGTGCCGCAGGGCAAGACGGTCGGTATCGTAGGTGAGTCCGGTTGTGGAAAATCCGTGACAAGCCTTTCCCTGATGCAGCTGGTACAGCGCCCATCCGGTCAGACCGTGGGAGGAGAGATCCGCTTTAATACCGGCGATCATGTATACAATGTGGTCAACACCCCGACTTCTGTGATGCAGAAGCTGCGCGGCAACTACATGTCAATGATTTTCCAGGAGCCGATGACCTCCCTGAATCCGGTACTTCGTATCGGCGAGCAGGTGGATGAGGTCATTGCACTTCACAATCCGGACATGACAAAGGATGACGTCAAGACACGTACGATCCAGATGCTTGAGATGGTCGGCATTGCCAACAAGGAAGGCGTATACCGGATGTATCCGCACGAGCTTTCCGGCGGTATGCGCCAGCGAATCATGATCGCCATGGCGCTCGCATGTAATCCGCGTCTGATTATCGCCGATGAGCCTACAACAGCGCTCGATGTGACGATCCAGGCACAGATCCTCGATCTGCTCCGTGGACTGAAGGATAAGATCAACAGCTCCATCATGCTGATTACACACGATCTGGGTGTGGTTGCAGAGATGGCAGATTATGTGGTCGTTATGTATGCGGGACGTGTCGTGGAAAAAGGAACGGCACGCGAGATTTTCAAAGATCCGAGACACCCGTACACCATCGGACTGATGAAGTCAAAGCCGGTGGTCGGTAAATATACGGAGAAGCTTTACAGCATTCCGGGAAGCGTTCCGAACCCAATTGATATGCCGAACTACTGCTACTTTAAGGATCGCTGCGAGATGTGCGTAGACGGCTGTGAGGGAGCATATCCGGGAATGTACCAGATCTCCCCGACTCATTTTGTAAGCTGCTACCGCTGTGCGGCGGAGGCAGTCGGCAAGGAAGGAGACACGAAGAATGAGCAATAACGAAGCGACAAAGACAACCAATCAGAGCGGCAATATTCTTGAAGTGTCTCATCTGAAAAAGTATTTCCCGATTAAGGGAGGGTTCTTCGGCGGTGCGACAGGCAGTGTGAAGGCAGTCGACGATGTGTCTTTCAACATTAAGCGCGGCACTACCATGGGACTTGTAGGAGAGTCCGGATGTGGAAAGTCCACGACCGGAAGAACGATCTTGCGTCTGATCGAGAAGACAGACGGCGAGATTCTCTTCAATGGCGAGGACATCAGCAAGTACGATAAGAAGCAGCTCCGCGATCTGCGCACAAAGATGCAGATCATTTTCCAGGATCCGTATTCATCCCTGTCTCCGCGTCTCCCGATCGGTGAGATCATCGGTGAGGCAGTGCGTGAGCATGGACTCGTGCCGAAGGAGCAGTTTGATGATTATATCACCAAGGTTATGAAGGACTGTGGATTACAAGAGTATCACAAGGATCGTTATCCGCACGAGTTTTCCGGCGGTCAGAGACAGAGAATCTGTATCGCGCGTGCGCTTGCACTGAATCCGGAATTCATCGTGTGCGATGAGCCGGTATCTGCACTGGACGTGTCGATTCAGGCACAGATCATTAACCTGCTTCGCGATCTGCAGAAGGAGAGAGGACTGACCTATCTGTTTATCTCTCACGATCTGTCTGTCGTAGAGCATATTTCTGATACCGTGGGCGTTATGTACCTTGGCGGCATGGTAGAGTCCGGCGAGACTGCCGATATTTTCGGAAACCCGCTGCATCCGTACACGAAAGCGCTGTTTTCCGCGATTCCGATGCCGGATCCGGATGTCAGAAAGGAACGTATCCTTTTGAAGGGCGATATTCCTTCCCCGGCCAATCCGCCTGCAGGATGTAAGTTCCACACCCGCTGCAGTGAGTGCATGGAGATCTGTAAGCACGAGGAGCCGCAGGTCAAGGATGTTGGCAACGGACATAAGGTAAAATGTCATCTCTATGATGAAAAATAGACGGGAGGCTGCCGCTTCAGGCGGACAGCTGGCGTCGAAAGAGATGTACTAGGATAAAAGATCACATCTTTCGATTTCGATGGAAGTGTAGATGGAACATTCGTTGAAAAAAATGCGTGCATTTCTTCCGGCTGAATGTTTG
>ENA-ORND01002693-ORND01002693.1-human-gut-metagenome-genome-assembly--contig:-NODE-2693-length-10542-cov-3.706589_pt1 | contig 10542 bp, 10 predicted proteins | sample MGYA00242111_ERZ509014 | MGnify/ENA primary metagenome ERZ509014 (study PRJEB26280, sample SAMEA2338694) | human gut metagenome | biome: human gut; feature: human-associated habitat; material: faeces... | reverse complement strand
CCGCCAGTATGACGGATTGCTCCGGACCTTTGCCCCCGTGGCGGACCGGATGCTGTTTATTGCCGAGAATGGCGCTTATGCGGCGGCGGGTAGAAAAGAATGGCTGCTTCTGGACATGGATCATGAAACGGTAGCCGGTTTGATTGCCGGGATCAGGTGCATTGAAGGAACCTGCATCGTCCTCGCAGGGCGGGATTCCGCATATATTGAGGACAAACAGCCGGAATTCGTCCGGGAGGCCCGCAAATATTACACACGCTGTCAAGAAGTGGGGGACCTGCTGGACGTGCGGGGAGACAAACTTTTGAAAATAGCAGTATATGACTTCCTGGGAGCCGGGGAAAACAGTTATCCCCGGCTGAAGCATTTGGAACATGGCTTCCAGGTGGCTGTCTCCGGAGAGAAATGGATGGATATCAGCCGGAAAGGGGCCAATAAGGGGGCCGCTCTGGAATTGATTCAGAGGAAACTGGGAATTTCTTCGGAGGAAACGATGGTTTTCGGGGATCAGATGAATGACGCTTCAATGATACGGCAGGCGCGTTTCAGTTATGCCATGGCGAATGCCGTGCCGGAAATCCGTTCCATGGCCGCATTTGAGGCGCCGTCCAATGAGGAAAACGGAGTGATGCAGGTGCTTGGAAATATGTTGGACGCCCATTCTCCGCAGGGAAGGGCCGGGAATTGCAGGAAACCCCGTCTCTAATTGCCGGGTAATGGAATAAAATCAGGGTTATGTTGATGTTATTGTCAGATTTTTTTAATATGCTGGCGATGGCCGTGTTCGCTTGCATTGGCGGTGTTTTTCTGGGAATGGGCTTTCTGCTGCTTAAATTGGCGGGAATTTTTTTCGGAATATTGGCGGGGTGTATTATTCTGATGGAAGCGGCCGGAAGGTGGATTTCCCATTTGATGGGGGCGTGAGTCCGTTATTCCCGGCAATGAAGGGGATTCCTGTACGCTTTCCGTGAGGGGAGAGCTTTCTGATGGCTGGGCCATTGCCGGCTGCTGTTGTTGCCGGTTCATTGCCGAATGCTGAAGTGGAAGGCTGCATCCTGCCTGGATTCTGCGTGTTAAAACCGGATAGCGGAGTTTTGTGATAAACAGACGTTTGCCGTAAGATGCCCTGGAAGACAGAGCCCCGCAGAAAGGAAGTCCCAGGGATATGAAATGCCGGGCGTCCCCATGGAAGGGACTGTTGCCTTTGTACTGTTTGACAGGACGGGAGACGGATTTTTACCGTCCCTCCCGTCAGCATGAAAGCTGTTGTCCTTTTTAGTTTTGCTTTTCCGCAATGTCTGTGGTACACCCGTGCCAGACGTCATGAATCAGGAATTTTTTTCAGTGCTCGTGCAGGTGGCGGCCGCCTTGGGGCTGGCCGGCATGATCTTGTTGCTCAGTATCTTGATGGGCAAGCGTTCTTCCGTGCGTAAACCGGCGGACATTCCCTACGAATGCGGGATGATTCCCATGGGGGAAGGCGCCCCCATGTTCTCTGTAAAATTCTATATGGTGGCCATGCTCTTTGTCATTTTTGACTTGGAAGTGGTATTCCTCTACCCCTGGGCCGTCAATTTCCGGGACTATATTATGATGAATCCGGAATCGTTCACGGCCATGTGCATTTTCATTGGCATTTTGCTGGTGGCCTACCTGTATGCGCTGGGCAAGGGTGCCCTGAACTGGCACCACGATCCCCGTTGACCGTTTTTGTTCCCTTTTACCAACGCCGTGTTCCATGAGGAATACGGCGTTTTTTATGTGAAAGAAAAATTGCCTTGGAAAATGGCGGGGGAGAAATATCCGTAAATCCTGTCCTTTTTCCGGGTGCCTGTTTGCGTGTAAAATCATATTGTACAAAAGATGATTTCTCTTGCCAGAAGAGTGGAATAGAGATAGCGTTTGCGCGATCAGGAAATTCATCATGAATATGCCTCTTCCTAAAACGACGCAAGGTGTTTACCGTCTGTCGGTCAGTACCTTTTATTTTCTTCAGGGTTTGGTGTTCGCCAGTTGGGCATCCCGCATCCCGGACATCAAAAGTGCATTGGGGTTGAACGATGCCGACTTGGGGTCCGTTCTCTTTGCCGTCCCGGTGGGGCAGATGTCCGCCATGGCGCTATCCGGTTACCTGGTTGGCCGTTGCGGCAGCCGGAAAATACTGATGGCGGCATCCGTCTTTTATCCTGCCGTGCTTGTATGCCTGGGTATGGCGGGGTCTTTCTGGGAACTGGCGGCCGGGTTATTTTTCTTTGGGGTAGCCGCAAATCTGACGAATATATCCGTCAATACGCAGGGAGTGGGAGTGGAACGGCTGTACCAGTGCAGCATCATGGCCCGGTTCCACGGTTTATGGAGCCTGGCGGGTTTTTTCGGAGCTTTGCTGGGAGCTGCCATGGTGGACTGGCATATTTCTGCGGAAACGCATTTCATCGCCATTTTCCTGATATGCATGATTATTCTGGCCGTTTTTTCCCCCTCTCTTCTGCCGAGGGATGCCCGGCGTTCCTCCTCCCAGGGAGGCGGCATGTTCCGGAGCATGGATGCTTATGTACTGGTCATCGGGCTGATCGCCTTTGGAAGCATGGTGAGCGAAGGAACCATGTTTGACTGGAGCGGCGTGTACTTTGAAAGCGTGGTAAAACCCGGCCCGGGGCTGGTGCAGATGGGATACGTGGCATTCATGAGCACCATGGCCCTGGGGCGTTTTACGGCAGACCGCCTGGTGATGCGCTTCGGGCCTGTGCGGGTTCTGCGCGCCAGCGGCATCCTTATTGCCTCCGGATTGCTCGTCTCCGTCCTGTTCCCGATGCTGTGGTCCGCCACGCTGGGCTTTCTGCTGGTGGGTTTTGGCACCTCTTCCATTGTCCCGCTCTGCTACAGCATGGCCGGGAAATCCCGGAAAATGATTCCCAGCATGGCGCTGGCTTCCGTTTCTACCATCGGCTTTCTGGGGTTCCTGATGGGGCCGCCGGTCATTGGTCATATTGCCCATGCTTCCTCCCTCCGGTGGTCTTTCTCCCTGATTGCCCTGGTTGGACTGGGGACGGCATTCATTGCCCCTTTCCTCAAGAAATATAGGTAATCACTGTTAATGATATGCCTATATTGTGAAATGGTGCGCCTGGCAGGACTCGAACCTGTACGCCTTTCGGCACCAGATCCTAAGTCTGGCGCGTCTACCAATTTCGCCACAGGCGCAACGAACGGGCGGACGCACTCTGCCATACCAGGCTCTGGCGTTCAAGATTAAACAGGAGTTTTTACCTTTGACGCGCTTGTGGGAAGCACCTGTGGTGAGAAACCCATAGGAAAGTTAACTGACCTGTTGGGTGTCTGCTTTCTGGCGGTATTTTCCATTCATGGGCGGATGTCTGGTTCCCCAAAGGCACATTTACTCCGGATTAGAAGGGGGGGCATTGAATACGTCCTGGTTTGTCTGCCGGTAAAGGATGGAAAATCCTTGGTAGCTGATTCTGTGAAGGAGGTTCTGGAGAAAGGAAAGTTTTATCCCAAGCCGGTGTTGGCCGCCGGTGATGGTTCCGGGGCGCAGTGTTTCGCGTATGAGGAGTGCGATACTGATGCCAACAACGAGGCGTGGAATTAAGAAGATTCTCGAGCCAGTTAAAGCAGTCCTGAACCGGAGGATGGAATATCCCAGATATTTTCCCGGGCAGGCTTATCCCATGATTTGTGCCGGAAAAGGAAATAGTTTCACGAACAGAAAGTCCAGCATCCCCAGGCACAGGGCGATGCAGACGGCTTTTTTAGGGGACAGGAGAGGCGTTGTTTTCAGCCAGGCGACGATGCCGGCATGAACCGCCAGAGAGATGCCCACAGACCACCAGAAGAACGGAATGCCCGTTATGGCGAAGAGAGCCGCCAGCGGGTAGGTGAATGCCAGAAAGAGTTTCATGACAGCTTCCCATTCATGCCCGCGCACCATCATCAGCTGCTTGGACAGAAGAGAGACATACAGGCAGGAAGGGACTACAACGCACAGGATGAGGGAAACAACCCCTTTTTTTGCATACCGTTCTTCCTGTGTGGGAATGTACATGCCGCATATACTGGGTCAGGAGGGGAAAATTGTCAAACATTGTCCTAGCCCGGCGGGGCGGGAGCAATATACTGACGGCATTGCGTATGTCGTCTTTTGAGTTGAATTCCTCCTTCAAGCCTTCCGGAGACCAGGAGCAGGCCATCGGCAAGCTGCTCAAGTCTCTGGAGGTGGGTAACAAGCACCAGGGGCTCCTGGGAGTGACCGGGAGCGGCAAGACATTCACCATGGCGAATTTGATTGCCCGGATGAACAGGCCCACGCTGGTGATTTCCCACAACAAGACGCTTGCCGCACAGCTTCATTCGGAGCTGAAGAGTTTTTTCCCGAATAACGCGGTGGATTACTACGTTTCCTATTTCGATTATTACCAGCCGGAGGCGTATATCGCCAGTTCCGACACCTACATTGAAAAGGATTCCGCCATTAATGACGAGTTGGACCGCCTGAGCCTGAATGCCATGAATTCCCTGATGACACGGAGGGATGTGATTGTGGTGGCATCCGTTTCCTGCATTTACGGCCTGTCCACTCCGGAGGATTACAGGAACCTGACGCTGCGCATGCGCGAGGGGGATGTCATGGACCGGGACGTGTTTTTGAAGCAGCTGGTGGAACGCCTGTTCGAGCGGCAGGATTTTGATTTTACCCGCGGCACGTTCCGCGTGCGCGGTGAGGTGGTGGAGGTGTTTCCCGCTTATTCGGAAGGTGAAGCAATCCGCGTAGAGTTTTTCGGCGACGAGGTGGAACGGGTTTCTTTGATTGACTCCGCCACCGGGCGCGTGAGGGAACGACTTGGGAGCTACACTTTTTTCCCGGCCAAGCAGTATGTGGCCGCTCCGGAGAAACGGGCGGCGGCGTTGAAAGCTATCCGGGAAGAGCTGGAGGACCGCGTAGGCTGGTTTGAGAAGCATGGGCGCCTGCTGGAAGCGCAGCGGCTTAAATTGCGCACGGATTATGATTTGGAACTGATTGAAGAGCTGGGGTTCTGCAAGGGGATTGAGAATTATTCCCGCCATTTGTCCGGCCGCCTGCCCGGAAGCGCTCCATCCACCCTGCTGGATTTCTTTCCCAAGGATTCATTGACCCTGATTGATGAAAGTCATGTGGCGGTGCCGCAGCTGGGAGGCATGTACGAGGGGGACCGAAGCCGCAAAAATATTCTGGTGGAGCATGGGTTCCGCCTGCCCAGCGCTCTGGATAACAGGCCTTTGAAATTCCATGAGTTTATGGAAAGGCAGAACCAGATTGTGTATGCTTCCGCTACTCCGGGGCCATTTGAACTGGTAAATTGCCGTGCGGATAATAAGACGTATATTCCCGTGCGCCGTGCCGCCAGATCCGGAGAAAAGGCTCCGGAAGGGTTCAAAGGAATTTTGTTTACCTCTCCCAAGGACATTCGCGTTGCTCCCAGCCCATCCACGGAACCGGTAGAAAAATTTGACCCAACCAGGCGTTCTACACCCCTGATTGTAGAGCAGATTATCCGGCCTACCGGGCTGCTGGAGCCGAAGATTACCATCCGTCCGTTGAAAGGGCAGATTGACGAGACGATCGCCATGTGCAATGAACGCGTTGCCAAAAATGAACGCGTGCTGGTCACGACGCTGACCAAGAAGACGGCGGAAGATTTGACGGAGTACCTGAAAGGGGTAGGATTGAAGGTGTCCTATATTCACGCGGATGTGGATGCGATTGAGCGCGTGGAGATTTTACGTGCTTTGAGAGCCAGGAAGATAGACGTTCTGGTAGGCATTAACCTGCTTAGGGAAGGGCTGGATTTGCCGGAGGTTTCCCTGGTGTGCATTCTGGATGCGGACAAGGAGGGGTTTTTGCGCAATGAGACATCCCTGGTGCAGACGGCGGGCCGCGCCGCGCGGCATTTGAATGGAGAGTGCGTCTTGTTTGCGGATGTGATGACGGATTCCATCAAACGGCTGGTTGAGCTGACGGATTACCGCCGGGGTATTCAGGAAAAATACAACCGGGAACACGGTATTGTCCCCCAAACGGTGAGCCGTTCCGAACAGGGGCAGTTGAAGTTGTACGCAGAGGATGATGAAGAGTCCTTCCGCGTAGCGGAGGATGAAGCCGGGTATGGTTTGGAAGAGCGCATTGCCAGGCTGGAGGCGGAAATGAAGGAGGCTGCTTCCCATTTGGAATTTGAACGCGCCGCCTTGATTAGGGATGAAATCAGGCAGATGCGCGGAGAATATGGAAAAGGCAGGGGATAATATCCGGCGTGATGAATTGGGGATGACCTTTCTGGTAGGATGGCATGCTGTTTTTCCGTGATATTTGCCCATCTTATTCTTGGTCTCATTTGACGGTGATTTGGATATTGGGTTTAACAGTTAATTGCTTAAAGAATTCTGCTGATGTGACGTCAGTGTTCCGGACCGGAGTCCGCTGTCAACGTGAAATATTCTAAGAAGGCCTTACGCCGATGGGGAAGTATATGAAGGGCTCTTTGTTCCAGTCTTTTCTTATATATAAAAATTTCTCATGATAAGCACTTGCCGAAGTGGCAAAGGGTATGGCGGATGACAGAGGATTCCCAGGCTGGCAGCAGTAGCTGTCTGATCATCCTTTGCCGGTTATGTTCCCCATTTTATTTCTTGATGCAGCCGGCTGCGTCAAAGGCGCCGGGCAATGTATGGTCAGGAAGGGCCCATTTGCCATCGTCTGAAGAAAAGATTTGCATAAAAAATACTTGCGTATTTGGAAAAAGCCTGTAATCTCTTTCCACCATGACCCGCAAAGGTGGTATCAATAAAACCCGCAAGGCAGTCGCCAAGCGTTTCAAGGTAACCGGCACGGGCAAGGTACTGCGCCGTAAACAGGGCAAGCGCCACATCCTCCAGAAGAAGTCCAGCAAGCGCAAGCGCCAGCTTGGCAAGGTGGCTCTGGTGGACGAGACGCAAGTCTGGGCAGTCAAGCAGAACCTGCCTTTCGCCTAAACCGCGGAAACGCTCGACTAATGCCGAGCTTTCCCCCCGCTGAACGGGGGGCCTTCATGCAGCCTTCTTCCGATGAGAAGATAAGAACAGGCGAGACTGCAGGGAGGTGAGGAAGAACAGTCTGTTCAAGATAGAAATAGAAATAAGCTATGCCACGTGCCACTAATGGACCGGCCTCTCGCAAGCGTCGTAAGCGCATTCTCTTGCGTGCCAAGGGTTTCCGCGGTTTCCGCAGCAAACTCTTCCGCTACGCCAAGGATGCTGTTTACAAGGCTTGGCAGTATGAATACCGCGACCGCAAGCGTCGGAAGGGACAATTCCGCCGTCTTTGGATCGCCCGTATTTCCGCTGCCGTCCGCGACCGCGGTCTGACCTATTCCCGCTTTATGGAAGGCTTGAAAGCCGCCAATATCGATTTGGACCGCAAGGTTCTTGCCGATTTGGCCGTCTCTGACGAAAAGGCTTTTGACGCTATCTTCGCTCAAGCGAAGAAGGCCATTGAAGCCAAGGATGGCGCCGCTCTCCGCGCCTGAATGTGCGGGAGTTTCCATCTGTTCAGTAAACGTTAACCGACAGCCTCCGGAAATAATTTTCCGGAGGCTGTTTTCATGTCCGGATATGGCAGTTCCGGCCGTTGGTATTTTCCTGTAAATGCCTTATGGAGCAGGTGTTCGCACGTTCATCATTTAGTGCGCCAGCCAGTTTCTCTTATTGCAGCGTCGGTTTTCCCATGCCGGCTGGGAAAAATCCTGTTTCCGCCAGTGCGCATTTTTGTTAAGAACACAATGGCTCTTTAATCATTGCTTCCAATTCCGGAGGCATTTATTGCAAAGGCTGTTCAGGGGATTCGGACAGAAAAGCGGGCTGCGGCGTTTGATGCCCCGCCGGTTTTTCTCCTGGTAAAAAAGGCGCTTTTATTCGTCCAGGTTCCGGGCCGGGATGATGCCTCCTCTCCCAGAGGCACCGCTCGAAAAAAGGGGACGCGGTCTTTTACTTGCGGCTTCAAAATTCCCGGAAGGTAAAGGCTGTTTTTTGGGCTATCAGGCACCTTTTGAAAGGGTATTATATACTTTAGTTCGGAAAGAAAATCATCTCTCCAAATGGTATTTTTCTTAGAAAGAATTTCGTGAGCGCAAGCCCATGATTAGCCAGATGTTTTTGTAGTTGCCAATTTCATAAAAATTCCCCATTAATAGGTAGTAAAAAATACAATTATGAAAACTACTAATCAACTCATAGATATTATTCGTGCTGGTGGAGGGATAAGGATTGATGCATCTACAAAAACAACTGACCAACTTGTTGATATTGCTAGGGCTGCATCTAACAAAATGGTTCATTTGACTCTTGCAAATGCGAATGCAAAAACAACTGACCAATTGATTCAGATTGCCCGTGCAGGAAAAGGTTGTGTCGTTTTTGATTTTGTCAAATAATAAGAAATTGGTATTATTTCGAAAAGAAAAGCACTACCTCACTTTTTCATGAGGTAGTGCTTTTTAGTTTATGTATTAGAAGAAATATCAATTATAATAAATTACATGCACTTGAATAGGATTTTGAGTAAATAATTTTGATGTTTCATTTAGAAATGATTGACCAACATCAAAATCTTCTTCTAATTTCTTTACTTTTATTTTCTTTATTTTATCAAGAACACTATTTGATAACTCAGGTTTGCAAAAATCCTTTAATGCTCTCTGATAACAGATTTTTTTCAGATTTGTATCTTGTCCGCCTAGATAAACAAGATACTCTATCTTCAAAAAAATTAGGCATAAGAAAATAGAAGGGAAAAACAAAAGTAAGGAAAAATAATGGACAAAACAATTTTGACAGTCCATGCCAATCACAAAAATAGCTATAAATGTAAAAATAGAGGAAGTATAAATCAAAAATTTAAAAAGACTTTCTATTTCTTTTCTCATTGTTTTTCTATAATGCTTCCAAAAAACTCTTTTTGACTTTTCAATCCCCTCTGGAGTTTTAATAAAATCTCGGATATTATTCATTATTTGCGGATTAATAAAAATAATATCTTTGATTAATATATTTTCCAATCTCTCCTTAGTTTGTTTTCTAACCGTAGTATAGATTGATGTTAATGTGCATAGTGTAATAACTGTCTGCAAAGTTGCTAAATGAAAACCGTTGCCTTGAAGATGTTCTTGCGCAAAAAATATTGAAAGAACAAAGAAAACGCAAATCAGTAAAAACGAATATACGCCCACACCTACATAAAAAGACCATCTCAACATAGGATAATAAATTAAGAAGCGTGTCGAATATTCTCTAAAGCCAAATTAAGTTTATTTACTGTATCTTTATCATCCCAAGAAGCTTTAGCTTTGCGTTTATCAGGAGCATACTCATATCGAAACATTCTGTCATCGACAGTACAAACATTAGCGGATAAACCTACTCCCTTTTTTGTTTGATAATCAACCGAGTCCTTAAACTTACAAAATAAATTAATGAGCTTAGAACTTAATGCATCTGCTTGTTCAGCCTGAATCATTACTGTAAAACGGACGCCTTTTTTGAGAGCGCGTTTAATAGCTAAAAATACACCCTTATCAGCATAAATTTCATGGTTCAAGCTTCGAGCAAAAATACGAACAGAAAATGTGGCCGCATTGATGAATTGAGCTAAAACAATTTTTGCATCGTCTGTAGAATCATTATAAAAATACGCATTCTTTGGTGCGTCCTTCATAACTTCAACATAAGTTCTATACGCATTATTAGACATGATAGATTACATGGAGTTAGAACCTGACGCGCAGGCTATCTTTTTTTCTAAAATTATCAAGCTTTTCTCGCAATACGATGCACAATTTAGAATTATTTATCTATAAGAATTACACTTAGTATCGGGATTTATTCCCTTTCTGTCAAGAAAGGTAAAACTCTATAGATTTGACTCATAATAAACCATATCTGTTCATTAAATGTCGCGAAATTACTCGTACGTTTCATGTGACTTTCTAACAAATAATAAAAATCATTTAGTACATCTTATTGTAGGAATTTACCTTCTCTTCTACCGCCCTCAAAATCCCTTCCTCCACAGACAACCCTTCCTTGACGGCCCTCTTGACTACCTCATTCAAAATAGAGTTTTTCATTCGAACGGCAATTTGAGATTCCAGTTCCGAAGGATAATCGGCACTCATTAAATGACGCAAGGTGTTCTACACGTTGAAAGCCCTAGATATCTAGACAGCTACTCATTTCCCAGCCTTTCTTTCTAATTACACTTATTCCCCTCCACAATTCTCTTCGCCGCCCCTTCTGTGGCCCACACCACAAATTCCTCAACGCTCATGTCTTTCTGAACCGCCGCACGAACGGCCAAATTGAGAATTTTGTTAGGGATAGGAACGCTCAGCTGAGAAACAAAATCGTTGTTAGATGCTGGCTCCCGCCCCTGCATGTACCGAGAAATCAGAATCTGGACGTGCTTTGGAATACTACCTTTGGAAAAATAGTTGTCAATGGTGCTTCTGGCTAGACCTAGGG
>ENA-ORND01002690-ORND01002690.1-human-gut-metagenome-genome-assembly--contig:-NODE-2690-length-10552-cov-2.650091_pt1 | contig 10552 bp, 9 predicted proteins | sample MGYA00242111_ERZ509014 | MGnify/ENA primary metagenome ERZ509014 (study PRJEB26280, sample SAMEA2338694) | human gut metagenome | biome: human gut; feature: human-associated habitat; material: faeces... | reverse complement strand
GTTGGTTTTCCACCTTCCATAACTGCTACACAGCTGTTTGTTGTTCCTAAGTCAATACCAATAATTTTGCCCATTGTTGTTTCCTCCTCAATGAATTATGCTAAAAAATGGTTTAATTTCTATTTATTTATCTTCAAGGCTTAGTTAGCCACCTTGACCATACTGTGACGGACTACGGAACCTTTGTACATGTAGCCCTTCATGAACTCTTCTACGACGATGTTCTCGCCGGCTTCCTCATCCTCCACATGCATCACTGCGTTGTGCAGATTCGGATCGAATTCCTTTCCAACGGCCTCGATCACGGTTACACCGAGTTCATCGAGTGCTGTGGTAAACTGTTTGTATACTTTATTCATGCCGTCTGCGAACGGATCTTCCTCCGGGTTTTCCACCGTTGCAAGTCCGCGCTCGAAGCTGTCAACAACCGGAAGAATCTTCTCGATGATGTCTTTTGCTCCAATGGCATACATATTTGCTTTTTCTTTTTCGGTGCGTTTGCGGAAGTTATCGAACTCTGCCATCTGACGGGTCAGGCGGTCAGTCAGCTCTTCGATTTTCTCATCTTTTTTATCTTTTTTCTTTTTGAAGAACTTTCGTTCTTTGCCATCCTCAGCAGTTTCTTCTGCAGCTTCCGCTTCTTTTGCCTCTGCTGCTTTCTTTGCTTCTTCCTGCTCCGCAGCCGGTTCGGTTTCCGGCAGATCGGTCTCTGCTCCGGTTTCTTTTTCCATCTCGCGTGTAGGTTCTTCCATGGTTTCCTCTTTCTTTCTATTTTCTTCGCTCACTGATCATTCCACCTTTCTACTCACCTGTGTCCGGCTTTTTGAAGACGGCGTCCAGTTGAACTTTTAATGTTTTCAGGTTATCTACCACATTTTCGTAATCCATCCGCTTTGGTCCCACGATACCGATTGTTCCGCGCATACCGTTTCCCATATCGTATGTGGTGGTGACCACGCTGCAGTCCCGTAAGGGTTCCATCGAAGATTCATTTCCGATGTATACCTGAATACCGGTATTTTCCTCTCCGTCCTGCTCCTCGGCAGCTCCTTTGATCATATCGACCAGTTTCTGCCGTTCCTCGAATGTGGAGATCAGCTGGCTGGCTTTGCTGCTGTCGGAAAGCTCAGGGTACTTGAAAATGTTGGTTGCGCCGCTGGTGTACACCGGCACATCTTCTTCGCTGACTGCGATGGCTTCCGCTACGGTATCGACCACTTTGCTGATGATGCCGGAGTGGATGCCTGCCTGCTCTTTCATCTTCTTGATCATGCCAAGATTGATTTCTTCAATGGTCAGGCCATTGAGCTGTGTGTTCAGAAGCAGGTTCAGCTTTAATATCTGTTCATCGTTGATGGTCTCGTCGAGGTCGATCATCTGGTTTTTCACCAGGTTGCCTTCTACGACGATGACGGCCAGGAGCTGCTCTTCATTGACTTTTGAGAGCTGGATGAATTTCACTTTATTTCTGTGATATTCCGGTCCTGTAATCAACGTTGCATAGTTGGTAGATGAAGCGAGGACTTTGACAACCTGCTGCAGAACTTTTTCCATTCGGTCTGTTTTTTCAATGACCATGTTTTTGATGTCTGCAACTTCCTGTTCTTTTTCCCGCATCAGCTCATCTACATAGAGGCGGTAGCCTTTATCGGAAGGAATGCGTCCTGCGGAAGTGTGGGGCTGTAAGATGTAACCCATCTCTTCCAGATCGGACATTTCATTCCGGATTGTGGCGGAGCTTAAATTCAAATCCGTGTATTTGGAAATCGTTCTTGAGCCGACCGGCTCGCCCGTTTCCAGATACGTCTGGATGATCGCTTTTAATATTTTTCTTTTTCTTTCATCCAATTCTGTATCCACTAAGATAAGCTCCTTCCTGTTGTATAGTCCTGTTAGCACTCGTTTCAGTGGAGTGCTAACATCTATGCTCTTAAGATAGCACTCTGCCTTTTGTTTGTCAACACCTTTTCCCGGTTTTTCTATGAAGAAATTGTGAAAAAAGTATAAACCGTTTTCTTTCTGAAAAGGAATCTGACTTTTCTTTTTTATTGCATTCTACTGTTTCAAAGGCGCTATAGCCGTATGGTAGGATTCTGCCATTTCGATACGACCATTTAGTAGCATTTTCTCAGAGGTGATGAATCATGAAATATCAGAGACTGGAGGATCTGCGCACGGACCACGATCTGACGATCCGCCAGGTTGCCGACTATCTCGGCTGCAACCGCGATGTGTATACCCGATATGAAAAAGGCGTCCGGCAGCTGCCGATCTCCATTGCCATCCGTCTGGCGGAGCTGTATCAGGTCAGTCTGGATTATCTGGTCGGCATCAGCGATGAGAAGCGGCCGTATGGATCCTGACTTTCCGGTGTCTCCGCCGCAGCAAAAGCAGGAGGACAGTTTTTCTTTTCCCTGTCCTCCCTGTTTTGCTTTTTCGTTTACAGATTCTGCAGATATTCCATCATCCGCGTTTCGCTGAGTTTCCATCCGTCCGGCTCCCCGCAGAGATACAGCGTAAAATGCCCGCACGGGACTCCGTTTTCCAGGTGGATGCCGGTATACAGTTCTACAATGAGGAGTTCTTCTGCTTTTTCTTCATATATATTAGTGATCTGATAGATGCGCTCTCCCTTTTCGTCCACCGGCCATTCTTTCTTCAGCACATCCCTCAGACGGCTCTCCTGCCCCTGCGCTCCGCATTCTTCCTCCCGGCTGATCATTTTTTCAAACGCTTCCGGCGTCTCCATCCGTTCCACTATATTCTGGACAAAATCTTCTATTTCTATTCTTTCTGCTTTTCCCATTCGTTCCCCCATTTCTGCCGTACATATTTTTCTGTTTTCTGCACAGGCTGTCTTCACCCGCCGTTTCTCTCTCCCGCCCCATTCTCCAATTTGCGACCATATGATCTGATTTAACTTTGTCCATCCAACCGTTTGGTAGTATGGGTTTGAATCTGAAAGGATGGTACAACGTATGAAATACCAGAGAATTGAAGATATGCGGATCGATCAGGATCTCACCATCAAAGAGATTTCTGCCCTGCTCGAATGCAACCGCGACGTCTATTCCCGCTACGAAAAAGGAATCCGCGACATCCCGATCGACTATGTGATCCAGCTTGCACGGTTCTATGACTGCTCGGTCGACTATCTGCTGGGTGTCTCCAGTAAAAAGAGAAAATTCGGCGATTGATTTTTTTATTGTTGTCTTTTTTATTTTTGTGTTTGCGTTTTGATACGACTGTTTGGTCGTATTTTATATTATAATGGTATTCTTATTTTGCGTCAATTCTGAACAAGAAGGAATCAAAATCGGACGCAAAAAAGCGTGCCGGAAAGTTTTCTGTCGCTTTTCCGGCACGCTTTTTTCATGCTCTTTTCTTCTTTTTTATTTCTGATTTTTTATTCTTCCATGTCATCCAGGCTCTTCTTCAGTGTGATCATTTTGTCACGCAGCTCGGCGGCCATTTCGAAGTTGAGTTCGGCGGCAGCGGCTTTCATCTGTTTCTGTACCTGGCCGATCAGTTTTTCCAGTTCTTCGCGGCTCATGGACTCCGGGTCTTTTTCCATCTTTTCTTCTGTCTTTGCCACTTCTTTCGAAATGCTGATGAGATCGCGGACGGCTTTTTTGATGGTGGTCGGAGTGATGCCGTGTTCTTTGTTGTAGGCTTCCTGCAGGGCACGGCGGCGCTTCGTCTCGTCGATCGCGAGGCGCATGGAATCGGTCATCACATCGGCGTACATGATAACATGGCCCTCGCTGTTTCGCGCGGCACGGCCGATGGTCTGGATCAGGGAGGTTTCGGAACGCAGGAAACCTTCTTTATCGGCATCCCGGATCGCCACGAGTGGGATTTCCGGGATGTCGAGACCCTCACGCAGAAGGTTGATGCCGACGAGCACATCGAAGACATCGAGACGCATATCACGGATGATCTCGGTCCGTTCCAGGGTGTCGATATCAGAGTGCAGGTAGCGCACGCGGATGCCGGCCTCTTTCATATAGTCGGTCAGATCCTCTGCCATACGCTTCGTCAGCGTCGTCACGAGAACTTTGTTGTGTTTTTCAGTTTCTTTCTTTACTTCCGAAATCAGATCGTCGATCTGTCCCTCCACCGGGCGCACCTCGACATCCGGGTCGAGAAGGCCGGTCGGGCGGATGATCTGTTCGGCGCGCAGCAGCTCGTGGTCTGCCTCGTAGTCGCCCGGCGTGGCAGATACGAAGAGGATCTGATCGATCCGGTCCTCGAACTCGCCGAAGTTCAACGGGCGGTTGTCTTTTGCGGACGGCAGACGGAATCCATAGTCCACCAGCGTCGATTTCCGCGACTGGTCGCCGGCATACATGCTGCGGATCTGCGGAACAGTCTTATGCGACTCATCCACGATGATGAGGAAATCATCTCCGAAATAGTCCATCAGTGTGTAGGGCGGCTCGCCTGGCTTTAATCCGGAGAGGTAACGCGAATAGTTTTCGATGCCGGGGCAGTAGCCCAACTCCTTGATCATTTCCAGATCGTACTCGACGCGCTGCTTCAGCCGCCGCGCCTCGGTCGGCTTGCCGAGCGACTCGAAATACTCGATCTGGGTGCCCAGATCGAGCTGAATCTGCCGGATCGCCTGCTCCGTGCGCTCGCGCGTCGTGACGAACAGGTTGGCCGGATAGACGATCACGCGATCGAGCTCCTCGAGGCGCTGGCCCGTATGCGGGTCGATCGAGCAGATCATTTCGATTTCGTTGTCGAAGAAAATCACCCGGTAGCACTTGTCCCCGTAGGCGACGTAGATGTCTACCGTATCGCCGTTCACGCGGAACGTACCGGGCTTGAAATCGGCCTCGCTGCGCGTGTAGAGCGCGTCCACGAGGCCGTACAACAGCTTGTTGCGGCTGATCACGTCTCCCAGCCGGAGTTCGACGGACGTGGCGTGGAAATCCTCGGGGTTCCCGATACCGTAGATGCATGATACGCTCGACACGACGATGATATCGTTGCGCCCGCTGAGCAGAGCCGAGCTCGTGCTGAGACGCATTTTTTCGATTTCGTCGTTGATCGACAGGTCTTTCTCGATAAACGTGTCGGTCGACGGAATATAGGCCTCGGGCTGGTAATAGTCGTAGTAGGAGACGAAATACTCGACGGCGTTCTCGGGGAAGAAATTCTTGAATTCGCCGTACAGTTGGGCCGCCAGCGTCTTGTTGTGGCTCATGATCAGCGTCGGTTTGTTCAGCGCCGCGATCACGTTGGCCATCGTGAACGTCTTGCCCGAACCGGTGACCCCGAGCAGCGTGTTGTGCTTGCAGCCGCTGCGCAGCGCGTCGACGAGCTGCGCGATCGCCTCGGGCTGGTCGCCGGTCGGCTTGTACTCCGAAACCAGTTTGAAATCCATGTCGCAAAGTTAGAAATTTACGTTATTAATAGGAAGGGACGCCGAAAACGAATAATTCCTCGTATTTTTGTGCAAATTTTTTGCCCCGATGAACCTGCTCGCCATACTGCTGCTCGGAATAGCCCTGAGCCTCGATACGTTCGCCGTTTCGCTGACGCTGGGGCTGCTGGCCGACCGCACGACGCACAGACAGAAGGTGCGCTTTCTGGTCGTGATCGGCCTTTTTCACTTCCTGATGATCGTGATCGGCTGGTTCATGGGCGAAACGGTCAGCCGGCTGATCGCCGACTACGACCACTGGATCGCGTTCGGGTTGCTGCTGTTCATCGGGGACAAGATGATTCAGGAAGGGTTGTCGGCACGAGGCGACTCCGTGTCGGGCAGCGACCTGCTCTCGCTGCGCAATACGCTGCTGCTGGGCATCGCGCTGAGTATCGACGCGCTGATCACGGGCTTCACGATCGGGCTGGTTCAGGTCCGGCTGTTCGCCGGCTGCCAGCTCGGAAACGTACTGGCCGCGGCGCTGATCATCGGCCTGTCGGCACTCGTTATCTCGGCGGCGGGAATCGGCATCGGACGCAAGGCTTCGTCCCGGCTCGGCGCAAAGGCCGAGGTGTTCGGCGGCCTGATTCTGATCGCGATAGGAACCCGCATCCTGCTCGAGCATCTCGGCGTGATCGGGTAGCCGCCGCTTTCACAGCCGCCTCCGCAACCTCGGTAATAAGCCCCCCGGCGAAAATTCCGCCGAATGCCGGCCGGTCCGGAAAACCGCCGTTTTTTTCACACTGGTCCTGAACAGGATAAAGGGAAGCCCGGCATCCGGCCGACGGGCGGCGCAGACCGGACGCATCAAGCGGCCGAAAAAAATCGTATCTTTGATACCGCTTATTCCCTGAACAGAAATGATCGACAAAGCGACCGTAGACCGCATCTATTCGGCAGCCGACATCGTCGAGGTGATCGGCGACTTCGTCACGCTGAAGAAAAAGGGGGTCAACTATCAGGCCTGCTGCCCGTTCCACAACGAGAAAACCCCCTCGTTCGTCGTGTCGCCGTCGAAAGGACTGTTCAAGTGCTTCGGCTGCGGCAAGGGCGGCAACGCCGTCACGTTCGTGATGGAGCACGAGAACATGACCTACCCCGAGGCGCTGAAGTACGTCGCGAAGAAATACGGCATCGAGGTGGCCGAGCGCGAACAAACGCCCGAAGAGCAGCGCCGGAACGACGACCGCGAGAGCATGATGGTCGTTTCGAGCTACGCGGCCGACTACTTCGTCCGCTCGCTGCACGACACGCCGGAGGGCCGCAGCGTCGGAATCGCCTATTTCCGCGAGCGCGGATTCTCGGACGCGACGATCCGCAAGTTCGGACTCGGCTACTGCCCGGCGGCGGGCGACGCATTCACTCGGCAGGCGCTCGCCGACGGCTACAAAGAGCAGTTCCTCGTCGGCACCGGCCTGACGATCAAGCGCGAGACGGGCGGCTATTACGACCGCTTCTGCGGCCGCGTGATGTTCCCGATCCACAGCATCGGCGGCCCGCCTTCGGCGGCCGGACGATGCGCACCGACAAGAAAGTCGCCAAATACCTCAACTCGCCCGAGTCGGAGATCTACCACAAGAGCGACGTCCTCTACGGACTTTATCACGCCAAACGGGCCATCGTGCAGCAGGACTGCTGCATTCTGGTCGAGGGATATACCGACGTGATCCAGATGCACCAGTCGGGCGTCGAGAACGTCGTCGCGTCCTCGGGCACGTCGCTGACCGAAGGGCAGATCCGGCTGATCGGCCGCTTCACGCGGAACGTGACGGTGATCTACGACGGCGACAGCGCCGGCATCAAGGCGTCGCTGCGCGGGATCGACATGCTGCTGCGCGAGGGACTGAACGTCCGCGTCGTGCTGCTGCCCGACGGGGACGACCCCGATTCGTTCGCGCGCAAGCGCAATGCGACGGAGCTGCAGGAATTCATTCTGAAGCACGAAGAGGACTTCATCTCGTTCAAAACGAGACTGCTGATGTCCGATGCGGGCAACGACCCGCTGCGCAAGGCAGCGCTCGTGACCGACATCGTGCAGAGCATTTCGGTGATTCCCGACGCGATCACGCGCTCGGTCTACACGCGCGAGTGCTCGCGCCAGATGGAGATCGACGAGCAGGTGCTGCTGCGCGAGATCGCGCTTCGCAGGCTCGAGCGTTCGGCCGCAAAGGAGTTCGTCCGCCGTCAGGAGCTGATCCGTCGCCGCAGCGAAGGGCCCGATTCCCTGCCGACTACGGTCGAGGCCGGCAGCGGCATCGACGAACTGGAGCGCGAGCTGGTAAAATACCTGGTCAAGTACGGCGAACAGAACTTCGAGTATGTCGAAGGCAAGCAGGTCGTCGAACTGAACGTGGCCGAAGTCATCATCGCCGACCTGGACAAGAACGGCATCCGGATGAAAAACCCGGCCTACCGCAAGATATACGACGAGTACAAACGGATGCGCGCGACGGGCGAGCCGGTCGAAACGCACGCCCTGATCAACCATACCGATCCCGACGTATGCTCCGCAGTGGTCGACTTGCTGACAGGCGACGACAACTATGCGGTCAGCCGGTTGTGGCAAAAATTCGACATCGTCGTCGAGAGCGAGCAGCAGCGACTGCCGGTGGCCGTTCCGCGCGCCGTCATTCTGTACAAGTCGAAGGTGATCGACGAAATCATCGCGGAGCTTCGCGCGAAGCTGGCCGATCCGTCGCTGCCCGAAGACGAACTGGCCGCGCTGACGCATCAGATCGCCGTACTGAATCAGGAACGCACGCTGATCGCCAAACGGCTTTCGAGGCTGATCGTCTGAAATGATCGTCCGAAAGAAGCCTCCGCATGCCCCGGCGCACGGACCTTGTCACGGATGCGTTTCTCCGGCGCACGGCAAAGACTTTATGGTCTCGAAACCGGACGAACGCGATCCGGACGGCCGGACCGATCGCCTCTCTGCCCTTCCGTCCGTAGCGGACAGATACCGGGACCATGCCTCTTTCCCTGTCGCCTCCGGTCGGGACGCCCGCCCGGGAGAGCGCAATTCCGATTTCAAAACCCGAACGACAGAGAAAGAAAGGGCAATCTCACAAGCCCGTTTCCTACGATTCCCCTTCGTCGAAGCAATCTCCGGCAGGGGGGTAAAAATCGTCGGACAGCCTCTCCGACTCTTGTGTGACTGTCGGCGACGGTCGCCCGAAAGGCTTCGCTTCCGCAGCAAACGGGACTACTGCTTGGACGCTTTCGGAACGATCAACGGCACGAAAGCCTCGGCGAGGATTTCGCCCTGCGGTGCCAGATCGGGCTCGTCGCAGCGGGATACGGTGACTTTTATCCGGTATTTTCCCGGCTTCACGCCGTCGAGCGGCACGCGGACGGTCGCCGTTTCCCGAGGGGGAATGTCGGCCGAACAGATTCCCTCGGCGACGACACGCTTCGCTCCGGCCACGATCTGGTAGCCGACCCGGAAATTTTTCAGGTTGGCGACCCGGAATCCGTTATGGATCGTCACATCCCCCGGCGCCGAACCCGGCGCGATCGACGTGGCGTTTTCCGGCGCCGTGCGGCCCTCGTGGCTCCCGGGACTCGCGAACGTCAGCGAAAAGCGTCGGTCCGACGCATTGCGCCCGTCGGGCCTTCCGACCACGAAGTCGGTGTTCCACTCGGCCCCGGCGCCCTCGTAGATCACCGGACGGTCCTTCTCGGCCGCCTTGAGCTTCAGGTAGGCCTCGTAAGCCGCATAGCCCTGTCCTCCCTGTTTCCCGAGCGAGAACATGACGACCGAAGGGTGATTCTGCGACGTGCGGTACATATTCATCACCCGGTCCGTATAAGCCCTCTCCCACGCAGGATCGTTGGCGGGCGAACCGCCTTTCTCGAGAGAAAAGCCGCTCAGGTGCGAATCGATATTGGCACGGTCGCAGACGTAGATCCCGTAACTGTCGGCCAATTCGTAAAAACGGTCGCTTTGCGGATAGAGCGCGACACGCACGCAGTTGATCCCCTGTTGCCGGAAGCGAACGAAATCGCGCCTGATCGCCTGTTCGTCGGACGGACACTCGTAGTCGACCGCGCGCAATTCGACCGGACGGCCGTTGATCCGAAGGCCGGTGCTGTCGAAAGACACGTCCCGGAATCCGACCCGCACTTTCGTATATTCGGTAAACCTCCCCTCGTGCTGCAACTTCAGCGCGACGGTATACAGCTTCGGACTTTCGTGGCTCCACGATTGGATGCCGGGCAGATTCGCGAAAAAGCGGACCGTGTCCTCGGCCCTCAGCTCGAACCGCGCGTCGCGCTTTCCGTGCGAGACGACCGTGCTGTCGGGAGCGATCAGCTCGTAATAGACGGTGACCCGCTTCGGATTCAGCAGATGCGATTTGACGACCGCCCCGAAGCTGAACAGACCGTTTCCGTCCGGCGCCCAGCGGGTATCGACGACCCAGTCGCGGATGCGAACTTTGGGCTGAGCCATCACAGTGACGCTGCCTGCGATCCGGGTACCCTGCTCGGAATTCTGGTTCTCGAGCGCCGTCGAAACGGGATTCGCATATGCCACGACGCAGAGCGTATTGCGTCCGTCGACGCAATACCGCGTCACGTCGAAATAGGCGGGCGTTTTCGAATCGGCGAAATAGCCGGCCGGCCGGCCGTTCACATAAACGTAGTAGGCGCGGCTCACGGCGTCGAGCCGAACGAACACCTCCCGGTCGATCCATTTGAACGGCAGCTTGAAGTCGGTGCGGTAGACCGCCGCCCAGGCCCCGTTGCTCCGTTGCTCGGGCACGCGTGTGACAGCCCATTGCGACACGTCGACCGAGGGCATCGCAACGGTCGAATCCAGCTCGACGGGCGACGCGTAAGTCTTGACTTTCCACTCCCCGTCGAGCTGCTGTATGTAAAGCGAGTGCGCATCGTCCTCGCGCAAGGCCAGCTCGCGGCTGTCGTAGCTGCGCAGCCGGCTGCCCGGCATTTCCCGTTGCCGGGCGGTTTGCGATGGATCTTGCAGTTCCGACTGCGCGGGCGCGGTCGTCGGCCTCAGACAGGCAATCCCTATCAGGGCGATCAAAACGTATCTTTTCATAAAGCCGTCGTTTTGGATTCCGGCCGGCGGCTGCGTGCGCCGGTCGACGCAAAGAT
>ENA-ORND01002686-ORND01002686.1-human-gut-metagenome-genome-assembly--contig:-NODE-2686-length-10554-cov-3.063530_pt1 | contig 10554 bp, 9 predicted proteins | sample MGYA00242111_ERZ509014 | MGnify/ENA primary metagenome ERZ509014 (study PRJEB26280, sample SAMEA2338694) | human gut metagenome | biome: human gut; feature: human-associated habitat; material: faeces... | reverse complement strand
TGCAAATTACATCTATCTGACTTTTACTCCAGCTCCACATAAGTTGTAAAATATTTACTTCTTTAAATATTTTTCTTTAATGTTCCGAGATATTCTCCATTACAATAAACAAAGGGACCTGCTTCACCCTCTTCTCCAAAATATTCCGGTCTTAGCGACATAATATCGAGCAATTCATCCATATTATTCACCCTTGTTGCCTGATATGGCTGTTCAAATGCAATCTTTTCTACAAATAAGTAATCGTCCCTGTCCTTTATCAGGATACCTGTATGACCCACGAAAGTAACATCCGAATACGGGTCATATATCACGATACTAAGGAGCGATATCCTGTCACTGTCTATTTGAAATCCATAATGTTTCCAGCTATCGGAAAATGTATTTTCCGGGTGACTGCCATCTGTTACACTTTTTTCTCCATAGAGTGTGGTGAACATATTTTTATTCTCTTTTATGCTTTCATACCTGTCCACATTATCTATTGCTTCTGTATCAAACATTAAGTAGGTACCCTCATAGCTGTCTTCTGTCGATTCTGCACGGAGCACACCATCCAGCAGAAGAAACGCTGTCATTCTGCAATCAGCATCCGAATAATCATGGTTCTGTTCCCAGCCATCCATACATTTTCCAATATCTGCTTTCATTTTTCCGGGATCTGACCAGTTATCCTCCAGTCCGGCATTTTTTCCGGCAGTATCCGCGAAATCAGTCGTCCATTCCCGAAATGTATCTACATGGGAAGCTCCTGCTGATTCCAGTTCTTCACAAATCCCGGCAATGGTGTTTTTTCCTCCCATATATGTTGCAGCCGGCAGCTCCTGATTCCGTGATGCTTCTGTACAGGCACACAGCAGCATGGACAGGAATACCATTGCTGCTGACAATCTCATTGTTGTTTTGATTTTATTTTGCCTTTTCAACAGATAATACCTCTCCCTCAAACGGATCTACCTCAGAAATTGTTCCTGTATATTTTACCGTTACAGTATCTCCATTGCTGACATTTTCCAATCCCTCCGGTTTTTCTTCAAAAGTAAAACTATACGGAGTATCATTCTCATCTGTCACAACAAACATAAAATCCTTTATCTCATCAATGGTTCCTGTTAATTCTTTTTCTTCTGCTGTTCCTTCTTCTTTTCCCTCTTCGCTGCTATTTGTGATTGCATTATCCTGCTTCACCTCTGTCTGGCCACATCCTCCAAATAATCCAGCCCAAAATACCATTCCCATTACGATAGTGATTAATTTTTTCTTCATCATCCTATACCTCTTTCTTTTTTATCATATTTTACAGTCTTTAAAATACATCCCTGTAATGCCGCTTTGTAGAATTCCAGTCCACCATCAGTACATAGAACACTCTGCCGTATCGTCCATTTTCCACAATTCTGCCATGGTCAAGTACCCTCAGTGAGGTTCCATCTGCTTTCCGCAGATGGAAGTGTACATAATCATTGGAATGTCCTCCCCCTATCTGCTGCCAGATACTTTCTTCAACCTGCTCTCTTTCTCCTTCTTCAATCAGGTTACGGAAGCTTCCTTTTGTATACTCCTGCAGTTCTGCCATGTTCCTGCATCCGGTGAGACGGATCATCTCACGGTTTGCAAAAAGAATTTCATCATTTTCTTTATCTGCTTTATAAATAATAAATGCTCCCGGAAGATTTTCCGAAACATCCTTCAATGCAAATCCAAGCTGCTTTCTGATTTCAAGTCCAATTCCTTCCCGGTACTGAAGACAGCCATTTTTCCCGTCAAGCTTTACTTCATAAAGTGCTGCATCTGCACAGCGCATCAACCGTGAATAGTTTTGTCCCTGCAACGGATACTCTGCATATCCCAGGGAAATAGTATATGTCACTTTTTCACCTTCATACCAGAAAGAACGCTTCTTTTTTGTAAACTGCTCCAGCTTTTCCCTTACTTCTTCGCCGGTGCAATTATCTAAGAAAATGCAGAATTCATCTCCACCTTTCCGTCCAAGCACTGCATGTTCCGGGAACGATTTCCGCATGCTTTCTGCTAATATCTGTAATGCCTTGTCTCCGGATTCATGTCCATACATGTCATTAATAAATTTGAAATCATCAATGTCAAACTGCGCTGCCACGCAAGAAGCTTCCGGATACTTTTTCAAATACTGTCTTACCTGCTCCTCAAATCCATGCCTGTTATTGATTCTGGTCAATACATCGGTTACAGCCAGCTTTTTAAATCTATTTTTATGCTCATCCAAAGCCAAAATCATAGAGACAAGTCCCGTCAGCAGCAGAACAATCAACAGTCCGCCAGCCAGCATTCCATAAAAGTGCTCATAATTCGACCAGCCTGCCTTTGGCATGATTTCCAGTTTCCACCGACTTCCAACTGCTTCAAATTCATAAGCAACCGGATCCGTCAGAATTGCTCCTGAGCTACATACTTCTTCATATGTTGTATCCCATGGGGAAACGGTCTTTGATAACGTATAATCATAGTCAAAATCCGAAAGTGCTTTTAATGAATCAAAAAAAACATCCGGTACACGGATAATTACAATGGTAAATCCCCAGAATTCTTCTTCTCCGTTTTCATTTTTCAGGTATATCGGATTTCGTACTGCCATTCCGTATCCACCCTGCTCTAACTGAAACGGTCCCTGCATAATTTCAATATGGTTATCTCTGGCATAACGGGAAATTTCTCCCCTACCTGCATCATTGAACAAGTCGATTTTTCCGGCTTCATTGCCCTCTTCCGGATATACCTCTGTTACTACACCATCCGGTGCAAGCTGGATACTCTGGACGGAATCCATCATCATATCCTCTGCCACCTCTGAAAATTTATTAATCCTGCCATTTTCACTGACCAGAAGCTGCTTTAAAGCTTTTGTAACTCCAACTTCCTGCATAATATCAGACTTTACCCGCTCAGAATATACCATTGCATTCAGATTCGCCATTTTTCTGCTATTGTTTTGCTGTATATTTCCTACTCCATATAATACAGCTCCCAAAGCAGTCATCCCAAGCAGTAATACCATGACTGGCAATATTATTTTTCTCTTTTGTATCCGCATTTTCTGTCCTCACAATCACCCGAAAATCTTATTTCTCTTTTGCCATTTTCCCCTCAATCCATGTACTCTCCACTGATACCTTTTTCAGCTTTACTGAAATGCCACCACTTCGTAGCCTGCCGCCTGCGCCGCATCAATAAATCTTCCAAGAATGGCTGTATTGGTGGTAGACTCCGCATGTAAAAGATAAATTGCTCCCGGATGCATCCGGTCTTTTAATTTTTGTAACGCTTCTGACTCGCCTGGCTGGTTATTGACATCATAGTCCTTGTATGCAAAGCTCCAGAACACGCTCTTGTAGTTGCAGTTATTGACCACTGCTAAGGACTGGTCACTGAATTTACCCGCCGGGAACCGGAACAGGTGCATATCATAGCCAAAATTATCCTTAATATACTGATGGTTCTCCATGACTTCATTTTTCTGCTGCTCCAGGCTCTGGGATGGAAGGCCCTCGGACGGATGGGTCACGCTGTGATTACCAATCTCATGTCCCTCGTCAATCATCCTCTGTACCAGCTCCGGCTGTGCCTTGGCATATGGCTCTGTCACAAAAAAGGTTGCCTTTACGCCCTTTTCCTTTAAAGTATCTAAGATTTGCGGCGTACAGCCATATTCGTAGCCTTCGTCAAAGGTCAGATAAATCTTCTTTTCATCTGCTCCGATAAAATTCGCCTGATAGTCTCCGTATTTTTCCTGATAAGAAACAGCTCCAATCGGCCGGTTCTCTTCATCAAAATTCACGCCCTGCCCCCAGTTCTGACAGGTTCCATCCAAAGCTTCCACATTGGCAATCTGCTGGTTGGTAATAACTTCTCCAACGTTTTTCGTATCTTCTGTGGCGGTACTGTCTTCTGTGCTGCCGGAGGTTCCATCTGTGTCTGTATCACCTGTTGTAGTATCTCCGATGGACGTATCTGCTTCTGTATTTCCACCTGTTCCGTCACCATGGTAAGTCTTATAAGTAGCAATAATGGCATCTCCAATAGCCGCCGCATATGCTTCCTTATTATCATCAAAAAGCTGATTGTCTTTTGCATTATTCATAAATCCCATTTCAATGATGCAGGATGGCATATGGGAATGGCTGTTTACATAATAATCCTTTGAACTGCTCTTCTGGGTTCCCTTTTTCACATCACGGTCGCGCTGTACACCAACTCCGGCTAATCCCTGCTGGATATTTCCGGCAAGTCCCATGGTCTCTTCGTTGGCTCCACTGTATACCCATGTCTCTACTCCATATCCCTCTCCGGTATTCCGGTGCAGGGATACATAATAATCTGCTTCCGCTTCATTTGCTATATCACATCTCTCTGACAGTTTTAAGAAGGTATCATCACTTCGTGTCATGATGACATTCACATCTTTTTCCTGCAAATAACTCTGTACGGCAAGTGCCAGGGCAAGAGTATCATCTTTCTCATAGCGGTTCTTATAGTCAGAACCATTGTCCTTTCCGCCGTGTCCCGCATCAATGCACACCGTCAGTCCCTTCTTATCCGGTTCCTTCTCCTCTTTATCTCCGGACAGCTTTTCCAGTATACTGATGGTATAGTCTCCATTCCCATCTATAATAGGAAGATGTTTTTCCAAAACACCGGTCAGAAGGTTTACGATTCCCAGCACCAACAGCAATACCAGTACACAAAAAGCTGCTGAAATTGCATTTCTTATTCTCTTTAATTTCTTTCTTCGTTCTCTTTCTCTTCTTGTAGACAATGTTTTTCTCCGTTGTTTCTTATGTTCTCCGTAATTGCTTACAATCTATTTTCATTGTAAAGCAGCCCCCGCGGTGGGTCAATTTAAGATTTCTTAAATTTTTCTCATAAACTGGTTTAATCCTGTTTTAATCTGTGTTAAATTATGATTTAATCGTATTTAATATGATAATGTGTTAGTTTGTTATAATTTCTACTTAAAGTGTATTTGCCACTGCATATTTCAGTTGAGCGGCTATTTTGTCTATTTTATAGCATTTTCATTTTTCCGATTGATTTAAGGGGGTATTCGAATGATTATCCGAAACGGTCTTGTATGGGGTGATGACTTCACTTTCCATGAAAAAGACTTATATATCGATGATGCTACACATACAATCGTAGACAAACCCGTTTCCGAATATGAGGAAATTCTGGATGCAAAAGGCAATTATGTGATTCCGGGACTGGTTGATGTGCATATCCATGGTGCAAAGGGTCATGATTTCTGTGACGCAAATACAAACGGACCTTCCGATATTGCGGCTTACCTGTATTCCTGCGGTGTTACATCCTTCTGTGCAACATCCATGACTTTACCGGAAAACCAGCTTATGGAAATCTTTGAAACTGTTTCCGGTGTACCGGATGACGGAAACCACGCCTATGTAGCCGGTATTCATATGGAAGGTCCTTTCCTTTCCCCAACAAAGAAGGGTGCCCAGAAAGAAAGTTACCTCTGCAACCCTAGTATTGGCGCATTTTGCCGCTTGTCAGAAGTTTCCAGTGGCAAAATAAAGTTAATTACCATCGCTCCGGAACTTCCGGGAGCAGACAAATTTATCGAAAAATTCCATGATGAAGTTGCTATTTCTCTTGGACACTCTACTGCTTCTTATGAAATTGCCTCAAAGGCCTTCGCAGCGTTTTCCGCATGTTTGGAGATAACCGCGTCATCTTAATCAGCGATGCCATGCGTGCAACCGGAATGGCAGATGGTACTTATGAACTTGGCGGACAAACTGTATACAAAAAAGGTCGTTTTGCAACCCTTGCTAAGAGCATTGGAATGGAGAAAACCATCGGCAGCCTGACCCCGGGTGCAAGGGCTGATGTACTGCTGTTGAATAAGAAATACGAATCAGAACGCATATTATAATTATTTAATCATCTTTTAATTATTTAGTCTCCTCTTTCTTTTTACTGGACTTTGTGTCTTTTTCAAGGTCCAAGAGAGCCCTTTGGTTCTCGCAATAAATCAACTACGAGAAACACGCTTTGCGAGTTTCTCGAGTTATCGCGGTGCTCGTCAAATCTGAGTAGAAAAGAAGTTCGCTCAAGCAAGCTTGGCTCCTTCTTTTCTCCCAGATTTTTCTCGCTACTCGCGTAAGAAAAGCCTCCGTCCCAGGACGGAGGCTTTTCACTTACTTACGAAAGAATCTCGCAAAGCATGTTTCTCGATTCATCTGATTCTTAGTCTAATATCATCTGCACGCAGCCGTACATTCCGGCATCATTTCCAAGGGATGCCAATGCAAACTTGGTGTCCTTGCAGGATGCAAATGCATGCTCTTTGAAATGTTTTGCTACGGTATCAATTAAAATATCTCCTGCCTTGGATACGCCGCCACCGATTACGAATACCTGTGGGTTAACGACACAGGCAATATTAGATAACGCCATACCAAGTGTCTCGCCTAAGATTTCTACCGCCTCTAATGCCAGAGCATCTCCTTTTTTTGCCTCATCAAAGATATCCTTTGCTGTCAGCGGTTCAAATCCGCGTAAGGAAGACTCAGCATCTTTCTCAGCCAAAAGTTTCTTCGCCATGCGGACGATTCCGGTAGCTGATGCGTACTGCTCTAAGCAGCCATGTCTGCCACATCCGCAGGTATCTTTTTCCTCTGTATTGACGGTAATATGTCCAATTTCGCCGCCCGCTCCGTTTGCGCCCGGAATAATTTTGCCATTATGAATGATTCCGCCGCCAACACCGGTTCCAAGCGTAACCATAACGACTCCGGTGTAACCTTTTCCACCGCCCTGCCACATCTCGCCAAGGGCTGCTACATTCGCATCATTTCCTACTTTAACCGGAAGACCTGTCTTACTGCTTAATTCATCGGCAACCTGAACCTGTCCCCATCCGAGGTTTACACACTTGAGAACCGTTCCATCCTCCTTGACAGGTCCCGGAACTCCGATTCCAACGCCCTCAACATCTTCCTTTGCAAGCTTCTTGCTTTCAATAACTTCCTTTATAGAATCAGCAATGTCCGGAAGAACATTCTTTCCACCGTCCTCTGTGCGGGTCTTGATCTCCCACTTGTCGAGCAGTTCGCCCTCAACGGTAAAAAGTCCCATCTTTACTGTAGTTCCTCCAACATCAACTCCAAATACATACTTAGCCATGTTTTTTCTCCTTCCACATTCTCCGCTTTTTATTGTAATATCACGGCCGGCAGTCATTTACTGCTTGTCACCACCGCCGTTGCCCTTCATAATATTCTGTGTAACTCTGTTATAAAGCTCCTGAGCTGCATTGTATCCCATCTTCTTCTGTCTGTGGTTTACAGCCGCCGACTCAACTATGATCGCGATATTTCTTCCCGGTCTGATAGGTATATTGTGACTTACCACCTTATTTCCCAAGAACTCCATATAATTGTCCTCAAGTCCGAGTCTGTCGTATTCTGTATCTTTGCTCCACTCCTCCAGGTTGATGACAAGATCGATATTCTGATCTATCTTAACGCACTCAACACCAAACAGTGATTTCACATCTATTATTCCAATTCCTCTGAGCTCAATAAAATGCCTTGTTATGTCAGGAGCTCTTCCTACAAGAGTTGCATCGCTGACCTTCTTGATCTCAACCACGTCGTCCGCAACAAGTCTGTGTCCTCTCTTCAGAAGCTCCAGCGCCGCCTCCGACTTACCGATTCCACTCTCACCCATGATCAGTACGCCCTCGCCGTATACATCGACAAGAACCGCATGCACCGATATTCTTGGAGCCAGCTCCACATGCAGCCATCTGTCCACCTCATGTACAAATGCAGATGTGACCGCATCGGACGTGAGTACTGGAACCCCATGCTTCTTTGCCATCTCTATGATAAATGGATATGGCTCAAGGCCTCGGCAGAATATAAGGCATGGCGGCTTGTATGAGAAGAACTCATCCATGATGCGCTTGTTCTCCTCCTCAGTATGCATAGCTGCCACATAGGCATGCTCAACATTACCACAAATCTGTATTCTTCCTGCATCAAAGTGCTCGAAGAATCCACCAAACTGTACTGCCGGTCTGTTCATACCCGGATCCTGGATAAGTATCTTATCCGTATCGATCTCCGGAGTATGGTTCTTGAGATCCATCTTCTCTATAAGCTGTGTAACCGTAACACTGTAAACCATATAAACCCTCTGCAACACCGAAACCGATGTTTTTCCTTTCCTAATATAGTCAATATGACTTATTTTATCGCAATTAATTATACTTATGTACGCTCTCTGTTGTCAAGCAGACATGCACAATTACACAGCCAAATATGCAACTCATTTGTGGTCTATTTATTCAGGAATCTCGCCTCATCCTGAACCATGCTGACCTCGCTTCCATCCCTCGCATCTATCAGTACAAGCTGTATCGGGTAAGTGTCGGAATGATCCGAATCCAACTGTGCAAATGAGTACACAGGTATAGCCTCATACTCGCCGTCCCCTGTCTTTATCCTGAAATATGTGAGTCTCACATCGTTGAACTCCACTGAATTATATCCGGTATAATCCGCAAAGTGGCTCTCCATGACTCCCTTGAGGCTTGTCACCGCAGAATCCCAGGTGATCAGTGTCCCTGCATCCTGAATATCCCCCGCGGACTTCATCGGCCAAGTACATGTAAATCCCGTAAGTTTCTCTCCTGTAAATGCGATACTGTATGTGGACTGCTCCGTATAGTAGTATTTCTCTGCAGAAAACGAACCACTGTCCTCCGCATTCTTCTGGTTTGAGATGGTGTCTATGCCAAATGCATCCGGCTGATAGAGCGGCTGTCCATTCACGGACGCCTGAAATGTCACAGAGTATCCATCCTTCTCATATCCTACAACCTCTCCATACTCATCACTATATTGGCGGTAAAGCTCCGACTGTGATGTAGGGACCACATCATTAAAGCCCCATTTGTCCATGTAGTCCAGCGCTTTTACCATTCCGGCATCCTCATCCATGCCACTCATATTGGATTCATCAGTCTGAACGTCCGACGGATTCCCTTCATTTGCCGTTATCAGTTCCGCGGGATCCCATGAGGTATACTCCGTGAATGTCGCACCCTTGTCCGCCATATCTTCAGGAACAGGGTCCGTCACCGCAAGCTGGATAGAAAATCCCTCATCTGATATCCACGACAGATCATAAAAATACAGTATGTATTCAACTCCATCTATCTTCCCAATAAAATAATCCTTGCTGTAATCCACATCGGCACCCCTATGAGCGAACAGTTCATCTCTCTGCTCCTGTGTCACACTGTCCTTCATATCATATGGATACTCGAAAACTCCATCCTCCTCGTCAAATATGCTTTTGAGTATCGTCTCCCTGTCTTCAGCTCCTATGCTGCCCATGGTGAACTTCTTCGTATACATCTTATCGGCATCCGGAGTCTTGATCTCCGACGCTTTGATGCTTGCAGACTCCAAAGTTCCGCAATTTTCAACAGGTATATCAACACTTACGCTGGTCGGAATGCTGAGTGTTCTGGCAAGTCCACCCACACTGTCATCATAATCTGCATCCTTCTCGGTGTCCCCGGACGTGTCCGTTCCGCTGCTGTATTCCTTGATATCATCGCCCTCTATGACCGCCGTGTTTGCTTCCTTTTTCTTATCCGCGCAGCCACCGCACGCCATCGCAAGGCAAACCAAAGCTGCACATATCATCCATCTTCTTTTCCTCATATTTACTCTCCTTCACCAAGATATATTGTCATATACTCATAATAACCTGCCATTGAACTGCTCGGACTTACCTGCATGTAACAATCCTCAAGCTCACTCTCGTCAACAAGGAAATACACCGTCAGCAAATGTTCTTCGCCATCCCTCTTCAGGCAGCAGTAGCCATCCACGCTCTTTTCAGTAATCTCTGTGCCGTCATCTACTACATACGCAGGTACTCCATATGTCATCCGTCTTTCATAACTCGCACGAGGCTCACCATCTCCGCAATAATAATTCGTGTCAACCGGTGGCGCCAGCTTGTCCCCCGAGAGTTTTTCTCCCCTCTCAAGATCTATAACTATATCGTCATACGGATATGCTCTGTAGTCCGCTTTATATGTGATATCCACCGCAACCATCCGCAAGCTGCTGTTATTATAATCTCCCCAGCTTGTAAAGCTGTTATCTGTCGCTTCGTTCATCCTCCGACATCTGACATCCACAAAGTTTCCGTCCGTATCCACCAGACCTTTCTCCTTGAGATCTCCCACAACATAGAGCATATCCGCAGGATCTATTCCCCGGGTGTCATCGTATACGTTCACACTGTTTACCGTCATCTCTACGCCATCCACAACAAACGACTCGTCCAATCCTATAAATGTGTACTTGTCATCCACCTGGATCGTATCAACATTATCCGGATTGTCATCATAAAATGTTGAGTCAACTCCGACCCAGTTAGATGGATCATCGCCCTCAGCATCCTTGACATTTATTCCGGTCACGATCTTGTCCAGTTCCTCATCCGTTATATCGCAGCCGATATACACAG
>ENA-ORND01002685-ORND01002685.1-human-gut-metagenome-genome-assembly--contig:-NODE-2685-length-10555-cov-3.052667_pt1 | contig 10555 bp, 9 predicted proteins | sample MGYA00242111_ERZ509014 | MGnify/ENA primary metagenome ERZ509014 (study PRJEB26280, sample SAMEA2338694) | human gut metagenome | biome: human gut; feature: human-associated habitat; material: faeces... | reverse complement strand
GGGACAAATGTAGACTTCATCTTGAAGGGCATCAACGAGTATTTGATGGCTTTGGCTAAGGAGCAGATCAAGCTGGCCTTTGAGCAGTCCGAAAAAGAAGTTGCCGATCTGCACCAGCGTACCCGTGAGGGCCTTTTGACCGCCCGGCTGAACGGCAAGCAGGTTGGCCGTAAGAAAGGCATTGGCTTTGAAACCAAAAAGTCCAAAGCAGCCAAGGAGAAAATCCGTATCCATTGTAAGGCGTTTGGCGGCACATTGGATGACATGGAGTGCATGAAATTGACCGGTCTTGCCCGGAATACCTATTATAAATATAAGCGTCAGATTCGGGAGGACGCTGAAATGAAGGATTGACTTCTATGTAGAAGAAGTGCTGCAAAAACGGATAGAAGGAACACGGTACATTCAAAATGAGAACGCCGTGTTCCTTTTTTGTGGCTTGTGTAGGATGGACAACCATACCGTCCAGCCAAATCCGTATAATGAGGGCAGAAAAGTGACGGAATCATAAGACAGAAGGAGAAGAGCGTATGAAAAAATTTTTGATGGTACTGTTGAGCATTGCATTTGTGCTGAATCTTGCGATTGTGATTGGGCTGATTGTCGGATATGGTTCGCCACGCCGGGCGCTTTACACCATCACAGATGAACTGATGAACAGTGCCTATCGCTTCAAAAGAGGTTGGCAATTTAAGAATAGTCTACCTTGACTTTTTAGGAGATGGACAGACAAGCTGTCCATCTTTTTTTTGTATACTAGGGTTGTGCAAAAGAGACAAAAATTTTCTTGTAATTCCGTGAAACGACAAAACTTTACACAAAGAATTGCAGTGATAGTTGTGTTGTGTTACAATGAAACGGAAAGAAATCGAAGAGTTATTGACTATGCAGTGGATTTATTACTCTATACCGTGCATAGTAAAGATTGAGACTCTCAGTAAGAAGCAGAGAATGAATAAGAGGAGTATCTACATGGAAAAGAAAACGATTCGGCAGACAGGGCTTGAGGTTATTCGAAGGCTGGAAAATCAGGAGGAACTACAGACGTTTTCAGAGTTTCAGCAGAAACTTAGATATTTTAAGAAGCGCTTCGAAGATGAAGAGTTTCGCATTGCGGTCGTGGGCGAGTTCAGTTCAGGAAAATCGACATTTATCAATGCGCTCATCGGGCAGGATGTGCTGCAGCATGCCAAAAAGGAGACGACTGCAACTATTACCAGATTAGTGAATGTTTCGCCGCAGGACACTCGCTGCGGAAAGGGAAATGTCAAGCTCCACAGTGGTGAAATTGTGACGCTGAACGATTTTACAAGCTTGAAAGAATATACGACGACTGCAAGTGATAAGCTCGATGTGGCAGCGGAAGTAGAACAGGCGGAGCTGTTTGTGCCGCTGCTGAAAACGGTGGGCATTGGTTGTAGATACACCGGGCCTGAATGGTATAGAGGGTGGACATCGGGAACAGACAATGGCACTGGTCCAGCAGGCACATGCCTGTATTTATCTCATTTCTCGCCGAGGAATTTCTGAGAGCGATACGCTGCTACTGCGGCAGCTGGCCGCAATTCAGAAAAACTTTATCTTTATCCAGAACTTTATCGACGACCTGAACGCCGCCGAGGGAGAGACGCTGCGCCAAAAACTGGATGAACAGAAACGTATCCTACAGGAAAAGGTGCTGTATGATGCGCCGGACGTGAAATTTTCACTGTGCGGCGTCTCTGCGCTTCTGGCGCTGGCAGCACAAGATCAGAGCATCGACAGGCTGTATGCCGGTGTCAATGAACCGAAACTGACCGAAGAAATGCGGAGGCAGATGTATCAGCGGTCGAATTTTCAACAATTACTCGATCTTTTGGCAGAAACATTTCAGGAAAAAAATCTGGCAGAGATCCAGTATGGCGACAGCGCCCGGGCACTGTTGGACTGGATGAAGCAGATGGCGAGCCAAGTTAGTCTGCATAGCGAACAGGTCAGCGAGGCGTACGAACTCAGCCGGGACCGAATGGCAATCAAAAAGCTGGATGAACAGGCTGAACGGACGCTGAAAGCGCAAAAGGATAACGAGAAAAAGCTGACGAATTTTGTCCTGTCACAGGGTTTGGAACTCCGGAAAAGATAAAGACAGAGATCAAAGAGGTGCTGTCTGCAACAGAGCAGTACATAGATGAAGATATTGCCGGATATAGAGGAGGACGGCTGCCGCAAGATGCAATCCACAGCTTGGAAGGGTATCAGAAAACTATGCTTGTACCGTTGATGGAAGACGAGCTGAACCGACGCTTCAGAGTGGTTCAGAAAAACTGTGTGGGCGAGATCGACGGCATCAGAAGTTGGCTTCTGGAAAAGATCGAGAGATCACAGGATGTCAAAGCAAAACTGGAACTGAAGATGGATCAATTCGACAAGAGTGAAAATGTCGACGTAAAACTGAAAGTTATGGAAGATAAAGAAGCGCAACTGAAAAAAGAAATCATCGAGTTGAAAAAGAACCATACGGATGAATGTGAAAAATCGACGCAAGAGCTTGAAAGTCTGCAAGAAGAAAAAATCAAAACCCAGGAAGACCTGAAAGAAAAGGCACTAGAGTACCGGATCGCGCATAATGATACAGAAATCAAAAAAAGACAGCTGGGAGAACGACCGAAGATCGAGCAGAAACCGGTGGAGGTCGAAGTAGGGCGCAGGGGCCTCTTTGGAATAGTTGCGAATATCGTCTGCGGCCCAAAGATGGAGACCCAATATGAAAATGACGATACCAAACTGAGAGAGTGGGAAGAAAAACTGGGAGAAATCAACGACCTGACATCAAAGGAAGCGGAAGCAAAGGAGAAACTGGAAGCGGCGAGGAGACAGGTGGACAAGCTGAAAAACGAGAGTGGCTGGGCTGAAGAGAAACTGGAGAGGCTGCAGGAAAATTATGATCGGATGAGCAAAGAGCTGGAAGCGAGACTGGAGCATATCCAACTGGAAAAAACCAAAGCGGCCAGTGAGTATCTGGATCTGTGCAAGAAAAACCTCATGAGACAGGTCGCAAACTGCCTTGACGAGAATGGCGAGACTGCCCAGAGGATGAACGAGATCATGGAAGATCTCATATCGAGCATGGAAAAGGAGTGTATTGAAAAGGCTGTCGAAGGTCTTCGGGATGCCATGGCGGAAAAGCTTCGGCTTATCAATATGGCAAAGGCAGAACATCGAACCGAGCTGGAAAACGAAGTGGAGCAGCTGGAACAGTGCAAGAGTCAGCTGTGCGAAATGAAACGATGGATGGAGGAACAACTGGCATGACGAACGAATATAAGATAGAATACATTCAGCGGAAAAACGATGTGATGGATTTTCTGAACCAGAGCATTCAAGTAATGGAAGCGCTGGAGAAAAAGGATGAGGCGGACAATCTGCGTGTTTTCTATAACAATGTGGAGAAAAATGTGTTCAGCATCGTAGTCGTGGGTGAGTTCAGTGCAGGTAAATCTACTTTTCTGAATGCAATGATGCACAAAAAGGCGTTGCCGACCTTTTCGACCGAAACGACTGCGACGGTCAACTTCCTGCGGCATGTCACCTGTGCGCCTAATGGGGAAGCAGGTATCGTGTATTATCGTGAGCCGAAGGGCAGCACAGAAGTCTTGAAAAGCCTTGATCCGGCTACGATTGAACGTGTTGTCAGCACCCGCGGTGATAAAGAAAATGATTGTGTCGCGACCCGTGTCGACCATGTAGACCTCTTCTTCGATTCCGATTTCCTGACCGACGGCGTGACGCTAGTGGACAGTCCGGGTCTGAATGGAACGGCAGATCATCACCGCGAAATCACTGAGGAGCAGATCTGCCGTTCCAGTGCGTGCATTTTCCTGTTCAATGCTGAACAGCCCGGTTCGAAAAGCAATTTTGATTTCCTGCGTGAGCTGAAGAGCCGAAATTCCAATATTTTCTTTGTGCTGAATAAGATCAACACCATCAAAACTGCTGAAGGGGAAACGGTGGAAGGAATTGTAAATCACATCGCCCGAATCTACCACGAACAGTTCCCGGAAGAAACGCAGATCCCACACATCTGGCCCATTTCGGCAAACGAGGCGCTGACAGCGCGTGATCTAAATATCAAGAGCATTCTGGACATCTGGGGCAATGAACGCTCTATCGACACGCCGGAGGAGCGAGAACGGCTAGAAAAGAAATCCCGCATGAAAAATTTTGAGGATCATCTGTGGAATTACCTGACAAATGGTGCGCGTGCAAGAGATCAGCTGCTCAGTCCGCTGGGCAGCACCCTGAAAGCGCTTAGTGCCCAGAAGGAGGGTCTGAAAACACAGATCGAGATGTTGGAGCAGGAGTCTGGAAGTGAAGAGCTGGAACAGCAGAAAGAGATCCTGGAAGGAAAAATCGCCGAGCTGCAAACACGCCGGATGGAAGCATCCAGACAGCTGAAAGGCCAAATGCGTGAGACGCTCAACGACCTGCAAAATCAGGCAAAGACAGAGTGCGGCCAGCTGCAGGAGAAGATCAAGGGCGAGCTGAAACGCAAGGGTTCTCCGGAGGATCTGCAGCAGTACAGTACCAAGCTGGGCGACAAATTACAGCGTGAATATGGCCGCATTGCCGCAGAGTTGGACGAACAGCTGCGGAGAGAACTGCTGGATATGGTATACACCGAATTTATGGATCATGCCGAAGAGCTTGCAGAAAAACTGGATGGCGCCGGTTCACCGGTCAAGCTGGGTATTGATCCGAAGAACTTTCAAATCGAAAGCATCTCCAGCGGCTTGGATTTAGGCGAGTTTGATAAAAAGTGCGAAGCACTGGAAAAGAGAGTCGAGGAACTGCAAGAAAAGAGCGAGCAGCTGAAGGACGACTTCATTGCAGCCCGCGCAAATGAGCGTGACCTTCAGGAAGCTCAGAAGTGGCTGAAGCAGCTGAAGGAAAACCGAGAAGAGTTCAAGGCGGCGTTCAAGATCCCGGAAGTAAATAAAACCAAGAAAACCGAAATGGTGGATCGCGGCCGAAATGGTATTTTTGGTAAGATTGCGAATGTTTTTGTGGGAGGTCGACGGGAGCAAGTAGAGACAGAAGAGACGGATAGCGCGGCCCATGATGCAGCAATCAAAGACCGGAATGAGATTCTGAATGACAAGGACAAGGTGATTCGTGAAGCGGAGGCAGCGGTCAACGAAGCAAAAGCACGGGTGCATGAAACGAGAAGTGAGGTTCTGGATGGCAGACAGCAGCGTGAGGCCATCCGGTTGGAAGAGGCACTTCGGAAGCTGGAAGAGACGCGCGAGAATCAGGCCAAAGAAATCAAAGAGGCCAGCAGCCGGACACTGGATCGACTGCAGGACGAACTGCTGGGAAAGGTAGAGGATTGCTCGTACAATGTTGTCAGCATGGTGAAGAGCTATCTATGGGAACGCCAGAAGAGCTACATTCAGATGGTGCAGGATCTCGTCAATATCAGTCTGAACGAGGAACTGAGCAAGAAAAAGTCGGAGTTGGAAAAGCTCATCCAGACCATTCAAAGCAAGGGTGAAGAGCGAGAAAAGGCTCTGAACGATGCGAAAATAAATTTGGAAAAGACGAAAAAACTGATGGATCAGGGCGCGTTGCTGCAGGTCCAGCTGGAAAGCGGCGAAAGCGCAAAAATTGATATGGAAAAGGTGTGAGGTGCGCTATGAACGAGGAATTCAGATTGCTTCAACAGGCAGCGGAACAACTGAACTGGGCAGAAGAAAAACGTCAGCTGGAAGAGCTGGAACAACAGGAGCAGGAAAGAAATTTCTTTGTTGCTTTTGTGGGGCGGTACTCTGCAGGTAAGTCCTGCCTGATCAATAATCTACTTGGGCGAGAGCTGCTGCCGCACGGCACCACCGAAACAACGACGGCATTGACCTATCTCCGCTTTGGTGAAGAAGAAAAGGCACTGATCCACACAGTGGATGGTGGTGTCCAGCAGGTTACATTGGAACAGGTGCGAGATGTTGACCAGCGCAAGGAACTTTGGGAACCTGACACGCTGGAATATCTGGAAGTGTTCGTGAACAGCGACCTTCTACGCGGCGGTATGATCCTGCTGGATACGCCGGGCATCAACACAGTCATTCAGCGGCACGAGCAGCTGCTGGCTCGGTCGCTGGCATTAGCTGCACGTGTGGTCTATGTAATGGGCGGTTCACCGACACAGGTGGACGCTGACCTGCTGCGTCAGATGAAAAAGCGCGGCCTGCAGACAGTCTGTGTGCGTACACATTTCGATCAGGTCAACCCGACGGAAGAAGACCCTGAGCAGACCTGTGCTTCAGATCGTGCCACACTGGAAAAGTGCGGTGTGGATGCAGAAAATTGCTATTTCGTGTCCAATCTGGAAACCTCGAAATATTATGCCCGAAAGGAACCTCTGCGTTCGATGCTGATGGAGTGCGGTTCCCATGCGCAGGAGGAATTGGAGCAGGCAATCCACGCGCAGACCGTTCTGCTGGCAGAGCGTTGCTGTAAAGGACTGGCAGAGCGTCAGGAGGTACTGAACTCCCTCAACAGCGCAGACAGGGAAGCAGTGCAGAAAAAACTGGATGCTCTGAGTCGACAGATCGAATCGTTGGAACAGAGCGCAGAAAAGCGGGAAGAGCAGATGAACGAACGCCTGCAAGAGGCAGAGCGGAAGCTCAGCGGCCCTGTGACGCGCGAAATGGAAGAAAATCTGGATGATTCGATCGAGCGTGTCTGCAGCAGTGATGTCGCACCGGAGGAAATGGCGGCACTCCTGAAAAAGGAAGCCCGGAATCAGATGGCGCAGCTGACCGAACAAATCAGCAGCGTGAGTGACTGTACCTTGCAGCAGACCAACAGCGCATGGAATGGAACGCTGGAAAATATAGAGATGGAGCAGCTGCCAGAGCTGGAGGTGGACCGTTTTGCGACCTTGCAGATGGAACAGGACAGCGAACGGGAAGCACTGCTGCGTCAGATGCAGGCACTGAAGGAGAACAAGGAGCAAATCGAAGAGTGGCTTACCGGGATCAAGGATACACCGGAATATCAGGAGGTGGAAGAGGCTGTCCGTGAAGCAAACGAGGACCTACGGACGTCTGAAAACGCCTACGAGAACATGGGAGAATATGTTCCGCAGATGCGGCAGGTGGAGCAAAAAGGCATGAAGCCCTCGGACGTTGCAGAGGGTGTTGGCAGGATTGCAGAGATGGCATTTCTGCTGATTCCTGGTTCGGCCTGGGGGAGGGCCGCAGGAAGTGCAGCCAAGGCATTGAAAAATTCGGGCAGAGTCGGAACGACGCTTTATAAAGGCCTGACCGTGGTAGCAAACAACAGCAAGGTTTTGAATGCGGTCGACGCGGTGAATGACACCGTCACAAAGACCAATTGGATGAGCAAGTTGTTTACCAGCAAGGCCAAACGGCAGGAAATGCAGGATCTTAAAAAGATCGAGGCGCTGGCTGCCGGAGCAGCGACGAAGGGCGTCGTAGCGCTGGACGAATTCAAACGGTCACAGGGTTATGATCCGGACAGTGATGACAATCCTACCTTCCTTGATATGCTGAGTGTCCCGTACTGGACAAAAAAGGTTGGCAAGAAATTTGATGCACCACCGAAATATGTGGACGTGGGGGATCAGGAAGGCTTCAAAGAGGAAAAGAAACGCCTGCAGGAGGAGATCCGGCAAAAGAAGTTGAAAGCGTTTGAAATGAAGCAAAAACTGAAATTCTATGATTCGCAGGCAGAAGAAATGGAAGCAAAGCGTCAAGCGGCAGTCGTAGACGAGGAAGAGCTGGAATGGGAACTGAAAAAGCACGAGCAGGAAATCGCAGCAAAGGCAAGAAAGGACGCATTTGAAAAGTGGCGTGAAAACTGCGGACAATGGTATCGTGACCAGTTGCAGCCCGAACTGAAAAAGATGATCGCGGACGCAAGAGTCCAGCTTCCGGAGCGGTTGACCTATTATCAGGAAAAGCGTCTGCGTTCAGTGCGCCAGCGTCTGGAAGAGAAAAAAGCGGAATACAACAAGCTGATGGATGCCCCGGCAGGAGAACACGCCGAAGACCTGGAACGGACCACGACCCTCTTGAACCGTATCCGGGAGGTCTATGCAAATGGCTGATGAAAAACCATTGGTGTTACCGGATCGCGTCCTGATCGGAGAACCCTGTTATGATTTCTTGGGTTGGATGGCAGACCTTGCCATCCAACCGGAATGGAAGCAGAAAAATATCTGGCTACGCTATGGGGACAAAAATGCAGTCACGCCAGATGGCGAAGATTGGCAGGTATCCTCCTACCGGATGCTTCCCGGAATGACGGCGCTGATTCCGCCAAAGGGTGTTGTCCAGAAAGCGGCTGCGATGAGGCCAGAGACTCAGTTTGTGATTTTTGAGGGGTTTCCGTTCGGAAAGGGCCCCACAAGAGATTGGTGGAAGGAGCTGAGCATGGCATATGCGGTGAAGGTCGTTCTGGTCGACATGCCGATCCGAAGTGGAAGTACCGATCTGGACGCAGATAAGGTGGACAATGATGCCCAGAGTCAGTGTGAACGGTATCGCCAGGAGGGAATGGATGCTGTCTGCATCCAGCCGCCGGAGAAGGATGGCACAGTATCGGCCGCAGTTGTCTTGGGAGGAAGCGATTCGCTCCGTCTGCAATGGAAACGGAATCTTCGGGGTAAGCTGGAGACGGTGTCGCTCATGACCGACCTTATGAAATGTGACTGGGATTTTTCCCTCGACGACAGTGTGATGACAAAAAAAGTCCTGTCCTTTGAAGCATTTCAGCAGAGCGGACAGATGTCTTTCTGGCGGGCCTACGCTTTGCAAACTGAGAAACTGTTATTCCAGACGGAAAGCGAGTTTCTTTCAAAGGTGAAGGAAAAATATGAGGATTCCCAATTGAATGCCATTTTGAAGCCGCCGGTCTGGGATGCAGAGCGCGACTGGGAAACTTTAAGGAAGAAACTGCTGGAAGCGTATCGGGAGGCGATGGAGACTCCCAAACGGGAAACGGAAATCCTGCGAAAGTTAACAGAGGCAGAGTATTGGAACCGCGCTGTTGACACTATAGGTGCATTTAGTGGAACGCTGGACGATTACTTGAAAAATATTGTGCCGGAACAAATACAGAAATACGCGAAAACGCGATACAAGCAGATCAAAGGAGCGATGAAAGATGGACACGATTTCTGAACTGGCAGCGGCAGGCTTCTTTTTTGCCGCAGGGCTGCTGGCAGCGGTTACAGCACCGGATTGGATCATTGGAGCAGCCGTTGGCGTCTGTCTGTTGCTGGTGGGTACGGTTTTGTTTCAGAAGGGAATGAAACAGCTCATGCAGGAGATGCAGACCCGCCGCACGGAAGAAAGAGAGCAGACGGCAAAGCAGCTTGAAAAGCTGCAAACGGCACTGGATGAGCTACAAGTCTCGGAGGAAAAGCGGCTAGAAGCAGTATGCAATGAAGTTGCCGACCTGCACACTACCGCGAAAGATGCCAGTGAGAAAGCACAGGAAGCGGCAGAAGATATCATACGGGCGTTGGATAATCAGAAAGACGACCAGCGCAGAAATATTGAAAAACTTTGCGGGAAGCTGGATAACACAGAAAAGGATATCTGCGCTAAGCTGAACAGTCAACAGACAGAACTGCAGGTCTGCCGCACGAAAGAAAGAGAACAGACGGCAAAGCAGCTTGAAAAACTGCAAACGGCACTGGATGAGCTGCGTACCTCGGAGGAAAAGCATCTTGGAGCCATGTACAATGAAATCGCCGATCTGAACGACGCCGCGAAGGATGTCTGCGAGAAAGCACTGGAAGCTGTAGAAGATACCATGCAGGTGTTGGACAATAAGGAAGAAGACCAGTGCAAGGATATCAAAGACGTATGTAAAAAGCTGGATGACGCAACAAAAGATATTTGCGAGAAGCTGAGCAGTCAGCAAACAGAACTGCAGACCTTCCTGAAAGCGGAAAACGAAGCGAACCGCAAGTCGATGGAACAGATCATGAAAAACTATTCGGATGTGACGGAACAGGATGTGAAGGTACTTACCGCACTTGGCGAGGAGGTTCGTCATGGATGAAGGCCATTTTATGACAAAACAGCAGACGGAGCAGAAAAGCCAGCTGGAAGAACTTGCGCGGAATTGTCAAAAACACTGGAATACCGAAGAAAATCTGTTTCTGATTGAGCTGGCAGGTACGCCCGAACAGTACCGGAAACTGGAACGGGCAGACGCACTGTATCGCAGCGTGGAGATGTCACTCCGCTTCAATCAGTATCGGCGGGCGGTGTGGTATCTGACGGCATATCAGCGGCTGTGTCAGAATCTCTTTTCGTCGTCTGTGCTGGAAAATGCCCGCAAAATGATTGCAGGTTGGATCGAATGCTGAACCGCTGCCTGCTGCTATATGGCAAGAAAAACAAAGAGGAGAACGGACTGTGCACAATAGTAGGTTAGACCGTATACTCTATATCCAGCAGGTGCTTGTACAGGGCGGTGTGCTGAACAAACAGCAGACGGCTGACCACTTTGGTGTCAGCGAGAAGACCATTCAGCGCGATCT
>ENA-ORND01002682-ORND01002682.1-human-gut-metagenome-genome-assembly--contig:-NODE-2682-length-10560-cov-3.775821_pt1 | contig 10560 bp, 8 predicted proteins | sample MGYA00242111_ERZ509014 | MGnify/ENA primary metagenome ERZ509014 (study PRJEB26280, sample SAMEA2338694) | human gut metagenome | biome: human gut; feature: human-associated habitat; material: faeces... | reverse complement strand
TGAAAAAAGTCCTACAAAAAAATCACTATCTAATGTAAAATGTAATTGAGCCATGAGTTTCATCCTTTCAATTATGTTTTTGTGTGGTAACTTAATTATAACTGAAAGATGAGCTCTCGGCTCTTTTTTATATAAATTTGTAATTTACACCATTATATGGACTTTATCAGAAATGTCCTATAAGTTGACATAAAATGCGACTATCTATAGGTATCACGAGAAAAATATTCATGATATTTAATCCCAGACAATAAAATTATGCCTATAAACATTGAAATAAAAACAATCTTATAGGAAATGTATGTAAATATTATATCAGATTCGTGCAGTTTATGCCATATAGCAAACTCGTCATCAATGCACACCGCCGCCCACCGCACCCCTGCAATATAACATTGACACACCTCCCCAGCCGGGATTAAAATTATTCTTTAGATAAAGCCTGCTAAAGAGGCGTTCATAATGTAGTGTTATACAGGGAGGAATTGATGACAATAAAGAATGAAACAGCATTCACAAAGGAATGTATGGAAGGTGCCATGCGTGCCAGTAATTTTGATAACAGCAGATATAAGACCTTTAAGCTGATTTACAATATGTTTGGACTTATATTCGGAATGATGATGATAAGAGAGCTTGTTCTTAAGATGACAGGAAATGAGCAGGCTGATACATTTATGATAGTGCTGTTTGGTTTAGTGGCGGTAGTATTTCTGTATATAGGAATGATTGGAATGGATAAGAGCAATAAGAAGAAATTCCATAATATATATGGAAAGATGGTAGGAATTAAATTCACATATGAGATAGATGCAGAGAATATTATTATTACAGATGAAGAAAACGACAGTGACACATTCAGTTGGAATGAAGTTGTAAAATGGAATCAGGATCCTGATAATATATATCTGTTTGTTGGGGATGATAACTGCCTGGTTGTAAGCAAGAAAGGGTTTACCCAGGGAAGTGCAGATGATCTGAGGCAGCTTGCTGATGCTGTAATTGGTATGAGAAATGTGACAGGAAACAGCCAGCAGTAAATTGACAAACACTATTAGTAGCAGATATAATATCTTCATCTGCGTTTAGCTATGCGGGAAATAATCAGGAGGAGGAAAGCCATGAACAATCAGGAAATGATGGAACTTTCAACAGTAGATAAGAGCGATTTTGAGGAACTTGTAAAAGAGTGTACAGCCTCAGGTATAATCGATCAGAATCTGTATACAGAGTATGATGTAAAGAGAGGTCTTCGTGATAGCAATGGTAACGGTGTACTTACAGGTCTCACAGAGATATCAGATGTATTAGGTAACCAGAGTGTTCACGGAAGAAAGATACCTGTAGACGGAGAATTATATTTTCAGGGATATAATGTTGAGGAGCTTATCAAGAGAAGCAGCCTTGACAGATTCAGATTTGAGGAAGCAACATATCTTCTGTTATTCGGAGTACTTCCAGACAAGGATCAGTTAGACAGATTCATAAGAATTTTAACAGATCTTCAGGAACTTTCAGGAGCATTCATCAGAGATGTTATTATGAAAGCTACAAGTACTAATCTTATGAATTCGCTTATGAAGAGTATCTTAAGTCTTTATTCATATGATGAGAAGCCGGATGATATTTCAATTCCTAATGTATTAAGACAGAGTCTTCAGCTTATAGCTAAGATGCCTCTTCTTTCAGTATATGCTTATCAGTCATACAGACATTTTAAGCTTGATGGAACACTTATGATAAAGAATCCTAAGAAAGGTTATTCAACAGCCGAGAATATCCTCTATATGTTAAGAGATGACGGAGACTTTACAGAACTTGAAGCAAAGGTACTTGATATTTGTCTTGTTCTTCATGCAGAGCATGGTGGTGGTAATAACTCAACATTTACAACTCATGTTGTTACTTCATCAGGAACAGATACATATTCAGCAATAGCTTCATCAATCGCTTCCCTTAAAGGACCTAAGCATGGTGGTGCTAACTTAAAGGTTCAGGAAATGTTTACAGATATTAAGGCACATTGCAGCGATTGGGACAATAAAGATGAGATATGTACATATCTTAACAAGATCCTTGACAAAGAAGCATTTGACCATGCAGGACTTATCTATGGTATGGGTCATGCGGTATATACTAACTCAGATCCTAGAGCAGTTATTCTTAAGAAATTTGCAAAACAGCTTTCAGAAGAGAAGGGGATGCAGAAAGAATTTGCATTATATGAGCTTGTTGAGAGCGAGGCAGGACAGCTTATCATGAACAAGAGAAAGATGTTTAAACCGGTCTGTGCCAACGTTGATTTCTATAGTGGATTTGTATACACAATGCTTGGTATTCCAGAAGAAATGTTTACACCAATGTTTGCAACTTCGAGAATTTCAGGCTGGTGCGCACACAGACTTGAGGAACTTGTTAATGCAGGTAAGATTATCCGTCCTGCATACAAATATGTTGGACATCACAGACCATATGTTGATATGGACGAGAGATAATTACGTTTAATGGAGTAGTAAAATTATGTCACAGTACAAGGTTAAGAAGCTGGACCACCCGATTCACTGTACAGTTGAAGTGCCTGGTTCAAAGAGTATTACTAACAGAGCGCTGCTTATGGCAGCTTTATCACAGGGTGAATGTACCCTTAAAGGAGTTTTGTTCAGTGACGATTCGAGACATTTTCTTTTAAGTCTTATCGCACTTGGATATATTATCGAAGTAAACGAAGTTGAACGATATGTTATCATTCATGGACATGGAAGAGACATTCCTAAGAAGAGGGCAACAATAAATGTAGGAAGTGCCGGAACAGCGGCAAGATTCCTTACAGCCATGCTTGCATTATCAGATGGTGAGTACACTATTGAAGCTTCAGAACAGATGAAGAAAAGACCAATGCTTCCTCTTTTTGAAGCATTACAGAGCATGGGAGCAGAGTTTGAGTTTCTTGAGAAAGACGGACATCTTCCGGTAAATGTAAAGGGCGCAGCATATGGTGGAAAGAAACCACAGAATCATGTTTCAATAAGTATAAGTGAAAGCACACAGTTCTTAAGCGCGCTTATGATGACATCTCCGATGCTTGAAGAAGGAATACACGTTCATATTACAAGTAATAAAACGGAAGGTTCATATGTGCGTATAACAGCTAAGATGATGGAACAGTTTGGCTGTGTGGTAGACCATAAAGGCGCAGAATATATAGTTCCTGCAGGTTCAGGTTACTATCCACAGACATATTATATTGAACCGGATGTTTCAGCAGCCTGCTACTTCTATGCAGCAGCAGCACTTACAGGCGGAACAGCTATCGTTAAGGGAGTACATTCTAACTCAATGCAGGGTGACCTTAAGTTCATAGACGTGCTTAAGCAGATGGGCTGTGCTGTGACAGAGGAGCGCGAGGGCATATGTGTCAGCGGTCCTAAAGATGGAGAATATTGTGGAGTAGATGTTGATATGAATGATTTTTCAGACCAGTCAATGACACTTGCGGCTATTGCTCCATTTGCAAAAACAACTACAATTATCAAGAATATTGAGCATATCAGATTGCAGGAATCAGACAGGATCGAGGCTATGGTCAACGAGCTTAACAACCTTGGCGTTGATGTCAAGGAAGGAAGAGACCGTATAGAGATATCTCCAGCCAATGTTAAGCCAGGTGTTGTTGACACATATAATGACCACAGAATGGCGATGTCATTTGCATTAATCGGACTGCGTGTTGATGGCATAATAATAGATAATTACGAGTGCTGTTGTAAGACATTTGAGAACTATTTTGAAGTACTTGAAAAGGCATGTGCACAATGAAAATACTTTTATACAGATGGAAGGTGTTCAATCAGGATGATGTAAAGTCTGCGATTGAATATTTCGGACATGAAGTACATGATTACACAGAAACAGTAATAGACAAGGATGATGAGACCGGCTTTAAGCTCCGTGACTATGCGGAGCTTAGGCAGGTCTTTTCTGCATACGACTGTGTTTTTTCACTTAATTATTTTCCACATGTATCGGATTTATGTGAAGAGCTTGGGAAAAAATATATTGCATGGACGGTAGATAGTCCGCTTATATCACTGTATCATCAATCTTTATTTAATAAATGTAACTATATATTTATATTTGACAGATTTTATTGTGAGGAACTAAAAAATCTTGGGGCAGAACATGTGTGGTATCTTCCGCTTGCTGTAAACTGTTCCCGTGTTGGTAAGATAACAGGTTCGCTTACTGCTGATGAACGGAACAAATGGCACAGTGAAGTATCATTTGTTGGAGGAATGTATCACAGGAATTCTTATGATGAAATAAAGGATAGGCTGCCGGAATATTTAAGAGGGTATTTTGATGCGGCAATGGCAGCACAGATGGAAATCTATGGTGACAGCATATTTGATAAAGTGCTTACAGTTGATATACTTGAAAAGTTATGTGAGCTTATAGATTTTAAGCAGGATGAAAGAGCATTTTCAGATATTGCACTTGTGTTTTCATCAACATTTTTAGGTTTCAAACTTGCTAATATAGAGAGGGTGCAGATACTTAACAAGCTTGCAGGGCATTTTCCAACAGACCTCTATACGGATGATCCTGATAAGGAGCTTATAGGAGTTAATCTTAAGGGAGCAGTTAATTACATGACAGATATGCCGAAGGTCTTTAATTGCAGCAGGATTAATATTAATCCTGTAATGCGCAATATCCGTACGGGAATTCCGCTTCGGGCGTGGGATATTGTCGGTGCAGGCGGATTTCTTATGACCAGTTTTCAGCTTGAATATATGGATTTTTTCGAGAATGGAAAAGATTATGTGTATTACGAAAGCCATGATGACCTGTTAAGAAAGACAGAATATTATCTTAATCATGAGGATGAGCGTGCGCAGATTGCAAGAAACGGACATGAAAAAGCAGTGAAGTTTCATTCATATGAAAAGAGAATGGAGTTCATACTTGATAAATGTGGTATGTTAAAACATTAAAGTTCAATTTATAGCAGTTTACTATATTGAAATGTGCATATATGACCATTGTTGAAAATAAATATATATGGTATTATAAAAAAAGGTTGAGACAACAACCATACAATATTATAACTTTTACTTTCAGGAGGGAAAAGAAATGAGTTTTTGTAAGTATTGCGGAAAACAGTTACAGGACGGAGAAGTCTGTACATGTCAGCAGGCACAGCAGTCAGCCGGAGCAGCACAGCCACAGCAGGAATTTAACCAGCAGGCAGCGCAGCAGACATTCCAGCAGGGAGCAGGTCAGCAGACATATCAGCAGGCACAGCAGGGATTTAATCAGCAGCAGGCTTCACAGCAGATGGACGCTGTGAAGAAGGCAGGAGCTAATGCAGCCCTTGATTATGTTAATGTATTGAAGGGATTGTTTACATCACCGGTAGAAACGGTATCAGCATTTGTTGCTAAAGCTAATGTTATTATGATTGCAATACTTATTGGCGGTCAGGCAATTATTAACATGCTTACAAGATTGTTTGATATGTTAATTGCTAACAGTAAGGCAAAGGTTACAACAGGAAGTAAAGAGCTTGACAGCTTACTTTCATCATACTACAGTTCATATACTAATACCAAGCCATATCCAGCAGGCTCAATATTCAAGAACATGCTTCTTGAGATTCTTCTGGTAGCAGTAGCGGCAGCTGTAATTGCACTTGTAGTTATGCTTCTTGCAAAGGCATTTAACAAGGCTAATGTTACATATATGCAGGGTCTTGCAGTATATGCCATTACAGCAGTACTTGGTATACCAGCAGAGTTACTCAGCTGGGTAACAGGTCTTACATCAGTAGGATTCATTGACAGAATATCTTCATGCGTAACAGTATTTTCTAATGTAGCAGGATATGCATTTGTATACATAGCAATCCGTGCATTATGCAAGGATGAGAAGAAGATACCTCTTATAATGGCAATCTCATATGTTGCAGTTAATTTCCTTACATGGGTATTAAGACTTATGTTCTAATTAACAATTTGATAATTGATTATAATTAATGATTCCCGGCAGACCGGAAGTGTGAATACACAATGGTCTGCCGGGAATTTTTAGTTTTTAAGCTTTCCACTGAACACACCATCGTATTCAGTAAAATAACTCTCTTCAATCTTTCTCATCATAACAGTAACATAATCATCAATATAGCTTAATGATATATATATATTGCCGACAGAACTGTCAATAATCTGCACCTTGATAAGAAGATTATTGTCTGTCCTGAAAGCTGCACTTGCACCACATTTGAAATTATAATCAGGGAAGTTCTGGAAAACATTCTTTCCGAGTCCGAAATGCAGCTCGTGATTTCCTGTTGCATTAGTATAGAAAAATGTTCCTTCATCTCCGTTAAATGTAAGCTTTATGTCTGTTACACCACATGGATTATCGTCAAATTCATAGCTCTGTCCGTTGATTTTGCTTACAAGGTTTGAACTATATTCGCCCGGCTGCACAAGAAGCTGGCGTGAGTTCTCGAACTTCTGGAATTCTTCATAATCACTATTATCACCATTATAAGTACATGCATCAATATGGCTGTATACTTCCTCGTAAAATGCATCATATATCAGCTGTACTCCACCCTGACGACCTTGTACATCAGCAGTGGTGACAAGAATAATATCTTTGTCAGGGTAATATATGGCAAGCTGCCCTCCCATGCCAAAAAATGCATAACCATTGTGAGTTGTCATCCAGAACTGGTAGCCATAGCCTTGCATCTCTTCCCATGTGCCTGATTTTCCATAAGGGTCACTTTGCTTAACAGTTGCTTCCTTAAGATATCCGGAAGGGAGTAACTGCTTCCCGCCAAGTTTACCATTCTGGGATACAATATACATAACCTTAAGGATATCCTGCGGTGTTGCACACATTCCTGAACCGCCCATGCTTACTTTGCCATCAGGAGATTTTAATATAAATGCTTCTTTAGAAAATCCTAATTCGTCTAAGAACTTTGTTCTCAGATAATCAAGAAGTTCCATACCAGTGAGCTTTTCAACAAGTGCACCTAATGTATGCGTTGAAGCTGTATCATAAGAGAAATTAGTCCCTGGAACGTGGTCGGGTGTAACAGTAAAGAAAGAACCTACCCAGTCAGGAGAGTCTCCGATTTTGTATGCATTTTTATCGTGACACGTTCTCATTGTGAGCATCTGCCTTATTGTGAGCATCTGCATATATGGGTGCACGCCTGTTTCTGGCTGCTTTTCAGGAAAATAATCTGCAATATGGTCATCAAGTGAGATTCTCCCTTCATCTGCAAGCAGTCCGATGGCAAGTGAAACGAAAGATTTGGTGACAGAAAACATTCTGTGGAGAGTGTCTCTTGTGTATGGTGCATAGTAGCTTTCCATACATATCTTACCGTGTCGCATGACAATTATGCTGTGCATAGGAATGTTGTTATATTCAAGCTTTCTGGCAAAGCTGATAAGTCCTGTGGAAGATATTCCTACATCTTCTGGTATTACCTTTTCAAAGTCTAACATTGTTGTCCTCCAAGATAGTTGTAGTGATTAAACACAATAATTGTTTCCATTATAGTCCTTTTGTGTATATACTGTAAATCAAAAAATAAGAATCTTTAAATTAAATCCAATATAGTATATACTTAATGTAAATATGCCAGAGGGCATGAAGGAGAAGGAAATGATAGATTTATTACTTAAGAGGTTCATAAAAGATTATGATAAGACGAAGAACCCTGAAGTCCGTACAAGATATGGTGTGTTTGCCGGGATTGTGGGGATAATCTGTAATCTTATACTGTTTTTAGCAAAGATAATTGCAGGAGTGCTTACGGCATCAGTTTCAATTATGGCGGATGCAGTCAATAACCTATCGGATGCAGGATCTTCAATTGTTACACTTATAGGTTTTAAGCTTGCAGGAAAGCCGGCTGATTATGAACATCCGTATGGTCATGGAAGAATCGAATATATATCAGGCTTCATAGTATCAGGAGCAATTATAATTATGGGCTTTGAGCTGCTGACAACATCATTCAGGAAAATACTTCATCCTACGCCGCTTGAGGTATCTGTGTCATCTCTTATAATACTTGTATTATCGATTCTTATGAAAATGTGGATGGCTAAATTCAACAAATATCTTGGCAATAAGGTGGATTCTGCTGCAATGAAGGCTACAGCAACAGACAGCTTATCAGACTGCGTTGCAACATCAGTAGTCCTTATAGGAGTGCTTCTTACACTGTTTTCTGATATTAATATAGATGGAATAGCAGGAGTTGTTGTTGCAGTATTTGTAATATTAGCTGGTTTGGGTGCGGCGAAAGATACATTCCAGCCACTTCTTGGTCAGCCACCAACTAAAGAATTTGTACAGGAACTTGAGAATATTGTTCTTCAGGATAAGCACATAATTGGGGTTCACGACCTGATTGTGCATAATTACGGTCCAGGCAGAGTATATGCATCGCTTCATGCAGAGGTTCCGGCTAATATGGACATGATGGAAGCACATGATTATATAGACATGGCTGAAAGAAGAGTTGAAAAGCGCATGAAATGCTTTATAAGCATACATATGGATCCGGTAGTTACAGATGATGAGGTGATAAATCATTTGCGAAATATGACTACTGAGGTTGTAAAGTCAGTAGGTGAGGAACTGGATATACATGATTTCAGGACTGTTAAAGGCCCATATATAACGAATCTTATATTCGATGTGCTTGTTCCTTATAATTATCATCTTTCAGACGATGAGATAAAGAAACAGATTCAGAAAAAAATCACGGAGAAGCAGAGGGAATGCCGCGCCGTGATTAAGATTGATAAAAGTTATACAGGCTGATTAAATCCAGCCGCCATCAAGAGTTATTATCTGACCGGTAAGATAACTGTTCATTCCGGAAAGAGATTTAACAAGTTTAGCGACTTCCTGCGGGCTTCCAAAACGGCCTGCAGGAATTTCTTCGGCAAGGGAAGCCTTGTCATCATCTGAGAGATGACCGTTCATCTCTGTGTCAATAGCTCCGCAGGCAACAGCGTTGACCTGAATACCACTTGGAGCAAGTTCCTTTGCAAGTGCTTTTGTAAATGAGTTGACTGCCCCCTTTGTTGCTGAATATGCAACCTCACAGCTTGCACCATACAGTCCCCACACAGAAGATATATTAATAATTTTGCCACAGTGTCGCTTCATCATGTCTTTAACAGCAAAATGGCAACAGTTAAACACAGAATCTATGTTAGTGTTACATATCCTGTGCCACTCATTTTCGCCCATATCCTGGAAAAGTCCGACAACAGATATTCCGGCATTGTTGATAAGCACATCAACCTGACCGAAACGCTGAAGGCACATGTCAAACATTTTCTGTACATCACTGTAATTTCCCATATCGCCTATAAATGTTTCACAGACACTGCCTTTTTCCTCAATAATGGATTTGACTTCATTTAGTTTATCCACATTATTCACACAGTTGATAACAATATTAGTGTCTTTTCCGGCAAGTTCTATTGCAATTGCTTTTCCGATTCCACGGGAAGCACCAGTTATAACTATAGTTTTTTTCATGATAATATGCCTCGCTTAATTTCAATAATATCGTTATTATAATACAGGAAAATACTGGATATTTCTATAAAAAAATTAAAAACAAATATTGACAAAAACTTCCTTGTGCATACTAACCAAAAAGAAATTCAGATTGTATTTATTTCAATAATTGCTTGACAAGATTTTAAAATGCTTTGAAAAGTTTTCCACATTTTTAAAGACCGATTTTATCTAAAATGAGACTTATCAACCAAGTTATCCACATTATCCACAATTATCCACAATATTTTGTTATTAATTTAGTATACCTGGAACAGAATAAATGTTTTGTGAATATTTGCAAAAAATCAGAAAACTTGCTTATGACACTTGACATATTTGCATAAAATAATTAAAGGACATACTTGTTAATTTACAAATATATGATATAATACTTACATAAAATAAGTATACAGAAATGTATCTTAGGTCGTGTTAGCTGCATGTGTATATATTCTTTCGACACATGTGGTGATTTAAGAAGGAAGAATGTCTGATAGATTTTATAAAGAGAAGGTTGGAAAGGAATTACGATCAGATTCTTACCTCTGCCCACGATTATAAAACACGTAAAGGAGTTGGACATCATGAGATTTATAATTACAGGAAGAAATATTGATATAACAGAGGGATTAAAGTCAGCAGTAGAGGAGAAGCTTGGAAAGCTTGACAGATTCTTTGCACCAGAGACAGAAGTTAATGTAACCTTGAGTGTAGAAAAAGAAAGACAGAAGATTGAGGTAACTATTCCGGTTAAGGGTAACATCATAAGAAGCGAGCAGGTAAGCAGCGATATGTATGTTTCAATTGACCTTGTCGAAGAAGTTATCGAGCGTCAGTTAAAGAAGTATAAGAATAAGATTGTTGACAAGCAGCAGAACGCAGCAGCATTTGCACAGGAATTTGTAGAGAAAGATTATGATGACGATGAGGTTAAGATTATCAGAACCA
>ENA-ORND01002672-ORND01002672.1-human-gut-metagenome-genome-assembly--contig:-NODE-2672-length-10580-cov-3.309834_pt1 | contig 10580 bp, 10 predicted proteins | sample MGYA00242111_ERZ509014 | MGnify/ENA primary metagenome ERZ509014 (study PRJEB26280, sample SAMEA2338694) | human gut metagenome | biome: human gut; feature: human-associated habitat; material: faeces... | reverse complement strand
GGCAAGATCTGCCGCGCTCGGCTTTGAGGTCGCGCACATCGGCGTCAACTGCGAAGATGCCGCAGCGGCGTCCGCGGTCTGCGAGAAGCTGAACGAAGCGTTTGACCTGCCGGTCAAAGACGGCAGCTCTTCGATGTTTGCCTCGAGCGGCATCGAGGTCATGAAGTCGATGTTCAAGGGCAAAAACGGTCATATTGCGATCCGCACCAACTCTGTGGAGCTGGCGGTGGCAGAGCTTGCAAAGAAGGGCTTTGCATATGACGAAAGCTCGGCAAAGTACAAAAACGGACGTATGACAGTTGCATACCTCAAAGACGAGTTCGGCGGATTTGCGGTACATCTGCTGCAGAAGTAAGGAGGGGCAATGATGAAAGTTCTGACATTCGGCGAGATCATGCTCCGCCTGAAAGCACCGGGAATGACGCGGCTGCTGACCGATCACTATCTGGAAGCTACCTTCGGCGGCGGCGAGGCCAACGTGGCCGTGTCGCTCGCGAACTACGGCATGGACGTCGGCTTTCTGACGGTCCTGCCCGATAACCCCATCACAGACGCCTGCGTGCGCGAGCTGCGCGGCTTTGGCGTTGACACCTCCCGCATCGTCACCGGCAACGGCCGCTTCGGCGGAGTGCGGCAGAGCGCCAGCAGCATGCAGACGCTCAAGCTGGAGGACTACCGGACGATCGAGCGCGAGGCATCGTACATCAGCGCCTGCTCGCCCACGGTCAGCAGCAGCGGTCAGGCGATCTACGGCGCCAACAACGCGCCGACCACGCTGTACGGCGTGAACGGCGACTACATGACGATCCGCAAGTACTCGGTCGGCGAAGGCGAGATGTTTACCGATCACGACGTGAAAACGGCCGCCAAGGTCTGCGTCGTAGGCAAGACGGTCGTCGACAATCTGTTCGTTTCGGGCGAGGACCCGCTCGGCAAGACGATCCGTTTCGACAAAATCCCGCTGAAAATCGTCGGAGTGCTGTCGTCCAAAGGCTACAATTCGATGGGGCAGGACCAGGACGACCTGATCATCGCGCCCTACACGACCGTACAGAAACGGGTGCTGGCGATCACCTACCTGCACGGCATCTTCCTCTCGGCCCTGACCGAGGAGGCGTCGGACAAGGCGATCGACGAAATCGCCGAAATTCTGAGGCAGAACCACAAGATCAAGCCCGGCGACGAGGACGATTTCGAGATTCGCTCGCAGGAAGAGCTCAGTTCGATGCTCAGCTCGACCACCGACCTGATGACGGTGCTGCTGGCCTGCATAGCGGGCATCTCCCTGCTGGTGGGCGGTATCGGCATCATGAACATCATGTACGTCTCGGTAACCGAGCGCACGCGCGAAATCGGCCTGAGAATGTCGATCGGCGCGAAAGGGCGGCACATCCTGTGGCAATTCCTGATCGAGGCGGTCATCATCAGCGTGACCGGAGGAGTGATCGGCGTCGTGCTCGGAATCACGGCTTCGGCCGTCATCAAGTACTGGATCGGATGGCCCGTCTACGTCCAGCTGTATTCGGTCGTGCTATCATTCGCCGTATGTACCGTGACCGGCATATTTTTCGGCTGGTACCCGGCCCGCAAGGCTTCCAATCTGGACCCGATCGAAGCGATCCGCTACGAGTAGAGCGCCTGCAAGCCGTGCAGACCGCCTTCGCCCCGAAACAATCGAGCGCACCCTGCGAGCGTTTTTAGGTACGCGCCAAGCCTCGTCCCCCGCTTTTCGCGCCGGACGGCAACTCGCAACCTCGGACCTCGCCCGCTTCGGCGCATAAATCCCGATTCGGGACGCACGGCAAAGCCGGCATACAGTCCACAAAAAAACATATAATCGCGTTTTTCATTATCTTTACATGGAACAATCATGGAAGTAGCCGGTCTGACCAAAGAGAAAATATTCGAGATCGTCATTCACACGATCGCATGGGGGTTGCTGTTCTGCTCCCCGTTCCTGTTCGCGTACGGCGACAACGCGTCCGTATCGCTCGAACGGTACGTCGGCTTCGTCATCATGCCGCTGACTTTCATGACGGTCTTCTACGTCAACTACGGCATACTGACCCCGCGACTGCTGTTCCGCAAACGACTGGGGCGCTTCATTCTGGCCAATCTGCTGCTGATCGCGGCGGTCCTGCTCATACAGCATATCTGGCACGAGATGTGCCGCCTCTATATCGAGACCGAACCGCCGCGCGAGAACCGGGGCGATCCGCCGCCCGTCTACTTTTTCATCGCATGGAACGCCATGCTGATGGCCCTGACGGTCGGGCTGGCCGTCGCTATCAGGATGACGGGCAACTGGTATCGCATCGAAGCCGAGAAGCAGCAAATCGAGAAGGAGAGAACGCAGGCCGAGCTGAAGAACCTGAAGAGCCAGCTGAATCCCCATTTCCTGTTCAACACGCTGAACAATATCTATGCGCTGATTCCCATCGACCGGACGAAAGCCCAGTTCGCCGTGCATAGCCTCAGCCACATGCTGCGCTATGTGCTTTACGAGAACAACCAGAACTACATTCCGCTCGAAAAGGAAATTCAGTTCGTCCGCAACTACGTCGAATTGATGGAGCTGCGCCTGCCCGATCGCGTGGAAACGACCGTCGATCTGCCCGAACAGGCGGACGGGTACACGATCGCACCGCTGCTGTTCATTACGCTGGTCGAGAATGCGTTCAAACACGGTGTCAGCCCGTCGCAGCCGTCGTTCGTGCACATTTCGATCCGCATGGTCAAGGAAGGGACATTGGTCTGCACGATCGAAAACAGCGACTTCCCGAAAACCGACGCAGACCGAAGCGGTTCGGGCATCGGCCTGCAGAACTTGCGCAAGCGGCTGAATCTGCTCTATCCGAACCGCCATATCCTGCGGACCGAAAACCTGAACGGGAGTTTCGTGGCACAACTCATTATCGACCTATGAACCGAATCAGCACGATGGTAGTCGACGACGAGCCTCTGGCAGCGCAACTGCTGGGCGATTACGTGCGGCAGACGCCGTTTCTCTCGCTCGAAGGCATCTGTTCGAGCGCCGTCGAAGCGTTTTCCATGTGGCAGGAGCACCCGGCAGACCTGCTTTTCCTCGACATCCAAATGCCGCAGATGAACGGCCTTGAACTGTCCCGCACGCTCGGCGAGCGGTCGCGCGTAATTTTCACGACCGCCTTCGAACAGTACGCGCTCGAAGGGTTCCGCGCCGATGCGCTGGACTACCTGCTCAAGCCGATCAGCTACGCCGAGTTCCTCCGGGCGGCCGGCAAGGCCCGCCGCTGGTTCGAGGCCGGAACGACCGGTACCGCTCCGGCCTCGCCCGAGGCGATTCCGGCCGCCCGTAACCTGTTCGTGCGGACCGACTACAAAATGCAGCAAATCCGGCTCGACGACATTTTGTATATCGAGGGTATGAAAGACTACGTCCGCATCCATACGGCCGAGGGAGGCAGCCTCGTGACGCAGACGAGCATGAAAGCGATCGAGCAGTCGCTGCCTCCGGACCGTTTCGTGCGGGTACACCGCTCGTATATCGTTCAGATCGACCGGGTGAAAACGATCGAGCGCAACCGCATCGTCTTCGGCAAGACATATATCCCGGTCTCGGAATCGTACAAGGAACGCTTCATGGAGGCCCTTTCCCGACGGTCGCTTCTGCTATAACAAACCGTACAAAAATAAACCTTTCCTCTATCGCTACGCGCTCACTGCTTAGCGGCTCTTTCCCAATTTCCCCCACATGCAATTCATTGAACGGTCTGGCATAGAAACGACCGTTCGATTCCATGGAAAAACCACCGGCAATCGATTTATATTTCAAATTTCGATATAATCCGACATGCAGTTCGCCAACCCGTCCAGATCTTTATGATAGTCGATAAGCACGTTTATCACATCGCCCATATCATAGATATTCAAGGCTTTGATCGAATCGTATTCACTAACTGCACCTCTTTTCACAGCGTCTAACATACTTTCACCCGAACGACACGGAATCGTCAGAAAATGTACGTGTTTCCTATTTGACAACTCCCTGTATCGAATCATTCTACGGTGTTTCAGGGTATTTGCCCAAAACGATACGGTCGGTTTATAATTACGGGAAAATTCAAGCAACCGGTTATGCAATTGCTCACCTATAACGGACTTGTCAATATTTTCTAATTTACATTTCGCCAATATCGAGTCGAAATTTTCCGAATTCAGGGTGAGCGGCCGTTTCAAATTTTCATATAGTTTAAAATATATCCAAATTGACTGCAACAATATGTCAAAAGCGGCATCATACCATAAGATAGCTGTATTGACAAATTGAGACTGTATCCATAAATGCCCGCCCCCGTTATCCTCGGATGATATATATTCGGGATATTTGGATTGACAAGCGGTAATCAGAGCAAAGCGAGCAGCGCATATTTCATCGTACAGATCTTGCAACCGACGACACGTTTCTATCAATATCGGTTTCTCCTTATCGGACTTCATAAGACGTAACCGTCGACATTCTAACCCATTCAAATATTCAGGAAGTTCCAAAATACCGAATGCTTTTTCGAATGTCGGTATTTGTTTGCCCATCGTTCTGTTACGATATGTCTTTAAAATTCGCCTGCTAAAACGCAGGAAATACAAAAGCGAATTCCGACTGCAACCGAAACTCGCTTTCACACCGATCAAATTTTTCCAAAATCCCGGCCCGTAAGAAAGAGAAGGCATCGGAAACGCTCCCGCAGACCACCGCTATTCGGAAGTGCTGCTCTGCATGATCTTGGAAGCGACTTTCTGTCCGATCTCGGCGGCCCATTGCTGGGCTACGGACATGCTTTCGAGCGTAATCTGAGGCTGAACGGTCGACAGCTTCTTACCCAGCGGCGTATCGTAGAAAGCGATCAGATCGTCCATATCCTGTTGCGTATAATACTTGGCGTAGATCGGAACCATCCGGTCCATCAGCGACAAAAGCGCTTCCTCGCTGAACATCGCCTGTATCTCGACCTTGACCGATTCGGGCAGTGCGGGTGCCTGCTGCTCGATCATCGAGAGTATTTGCTCGGGAATCATTTTAAGCGTGGCGTCGCTGCCCGAAACCGCCATCAGTTTGCGGACCGAAGCCTTGAATTCGGCACTCTGTGCCTGCGCGCCGAATGTCAACAGAACAAACGCCGCCAGAAATAGCAATCCTTTTTTCATCGATTATAATTTTTCATGCGTCGGCCGAGCGCGTCCGGCCCGGCCCATTTCTCGCTAAAGGTAAACGTTTGCGGCCGAATATCCAAACGATATCTGTTTCAGGAGACCCGACCCAAGGCCGAGCCCCGCCGTTCGGTCCCCCAAGAAAAAACACCGGATTTCCGCTCCGGAGTTCAGGCGCAATTTTTGAAAGGGCAGCAGACGGATCATGAACGTTCAACGCTTAAAACCGACCGACAATGAACTACGGAATCAGCGTGTTATTCAGGGCCATTCCGCTGGCTATGGCGCTATTTTGCTTCTTTTACGGAGGCTTCATCTATTTCTGGGGCGACGATTCCTCGCGCATGATCGCAGGTCCGGTCGTCTTTTTTCTCGGCTCGATCTGTCTGGCCCTGTACGCGACCGCAGTGACGATCATCCGGCAGATCATCGGAACCTACTCGACTTTCGCCAAATACTTCCTGCCGATCATGGCCTACGCGGTCGCAATCTTCACGTTCGTCTTCGGTACGGCGATCTTTTCGGACACGGCGCACGCCGAGTACTTCGTGGCGGGACATGTCGTCTCGGGACTCGGGCTGATAACCGGCTGCGTCGCGACCGCAGCCACCGTATCGACCCGTTTCAAGCTGATTACCGGGAACAGCGCCGATCCGACGCACGACGTCAATCCCGAAGGCTTCTCCCTGCAACAGGAGTTAATTTTCGAGACCGTGGCCGCGTTCTTTGCGGTCGTAGCATGGGCATGGACTTTCATCCTGCTGGGAGGCGGGACGACGGCTCATTTCGTTGCCGGCAGCGTCATGGGCGGCATAGCCTGCATCTGCACTTCGCTGATCGCTCTGGTCGCGAGCATCGTGCGCCAAGAGCGCAACGTGTACTCCGATCGGGAAAAAAGCCTGTGGCCCAAACTGGTGCTCGGCATGGGCTCGATCGCTCTGATCTGGGGCCTGATCGTCGTTTTCGTCTATTTCGGACAGCCCCGGGATTTCGTCGGGTTCGTGCTGATCGGTCTGGGCATGGTTTGCTACAGCATATCCAGCAAGGTCATCCTGCTGGTCAAAGTATGGAAAAGCGATTTCCCGCTCGCTTCGCGCATTCCGTTGATTCCCGTGCTGACAGCGCTAATCTGCCTGTTCCTTGCTGTCTTTCTGTTCGAGGAAGCCGCGTACAAGGAGAAATTTTTCGTCCCGGCGCGCGTAATCGCCGGACTCGGCGCCATTTGCTTCACGCTCTTCTCGATCGTCAGCATACTGGAAAGCGGCACGAAAAAGCCGAAACAATCGGGAATGTCCGTATCCGGATCGGGGAACGACAAGCCCTAACACGGGATACGTCGTTCGGGCGGGGGACCGCCCGCCTTTTTCCTTCCGGCCGTGAATCACCGAGACCGGCCGAGGCTCCGATTCTGTTGCCGTCGACGCGCCGCACCGAGAGTTATCGTTTATTTTCCGGTACCCGATTATATACTTTGATACGCCAGCCGTTTTAGGAGGTGTTTTCGGCTCATACTTCCCGATGGATGGACACCCTCTGACGTGGAACCGACTGGAAAATGTTTGCACTTGACACATTCGGTATATCAACGTATATAATCGGTTTTTTGAAAATCAAGCTCGCTATTTTCAAGAAGCATGTTGCAAACCGACTCGGAAATTGCGTCGTTCATTCATGGAAAAAAGAAATACTCGCTGATTGATGCCTGATCCGAATCGTCCCCAGTATCATGCCGGAAACGATTTATAATACGGTCGGTTCCGCCCGGCACGATTGTCCGGACGCTACCCGGCAACCGATCATTTTCCGCTCTCCTCGATAAAATCCTTCAGGATCAGCGCGTGATTCTCCGCAGCATTCTTCGATGCGTACAACAGCGTAACGACGCGATGCTTACCGATCTCCTCGAGAAACGGCCCAGCCGAATCGCTGCCTTCGAGCTCCAGCCGGTACCTTCTCGAAAATTCGCCCCATCTTTCCGCCTCGTTCCGATGGAACCAACTCCGCAATCCGGGCGACGGAGCGATCTCCTTGGCCCATAAATCGTAGGACAGGTCCTCTTTGCGGATTCCCCTCGGCCAAAGACGGTCGACCAAAACGCGGAAACCATCGTCCGGTCCGGGTTTCTCATAAACCCGCTTGATGCGAACTTGCGTAACTCCCATTCCGTTCATCGTTACGAATAGACTGCCTGGACCGGAAAAACGGACTCGCATGCAATGCACGCAAGCCGTTACCCGAACCCGAATCGCACGCACGGTATCCGCAAGAACCGTGCAAAAGGAATTCCGCTTTCTGTAAACGCACGGCACGCAAAAATCCACGTCCGTAATTCCTAACGGCTTATTCCATAAACGGCCGGGGATACCTCACCGTTCCGCTTACGCCTTCCAGTCCGCCCGGCAGCAACTCGACCGCCATACAGCACTCCTGCGGAAGCCCGAAAGGAAACGCGATGCCGAAATCGGCCGCCTTCCTATATCCGAACCTCGGATAATAATCCTTATGCCCCAATACGACGGCGGACCGGTATCCAGAATCCGCAGCGCGCCGGTGCGCTTCCCGAATCAGGGCGGAACCGATTCCCTGCCGCTGAAACTCCGGAAGCACCGCCACCGGCGCCAGCGCCAAAGAAATTTCGTAGTTCCCGTCCGATTCGATCCGCACTTCGCTCATCAAAGCGTAACCGACGACGATTCCGTCGCATTCGGCGACCAGAGAGAGCCGGGGAACGAATGCCTCCGAACCGCGCAAACGCTCCACGAGCAGATGCTCCCGATGATCGCTCCGCTCTTCGGCACGAAAAGCGCGCTCGACCACCCGACCGATCGTCCGGCGATCCTCCGGATTTTCCTCTCTGATCGATATCCCCTTTTCCCTCAACATCATCGCGTATTCGATTCGTTTTCGCACTTCACCGGACCGGAACCCAGACTGCTCGTCGCCTCTCCGCCCGGCCTCCGCCGAGAGATTCCGCCGACGGCCTCGGACATCCGCCCGCGCCACGCATGCACGGCTCCGGCAAACGCTGCCGGTTTTCCGTCCTAAATATACTCCGATTATCCGAAACGACACAAACGTCCCGTCGTTTCCCCCGAAATTCCGCCTCCTCCCTTATCGATCCTGCGACGGGACGGGACGTTCCGAACGGCCCTGCGGAGCATCGCTCCGTCCCCTTTCTCCGCCTGCCGGCGGGGGGGCGGAAACTCCGGGTATGGACACCGGTTCCGAACGGTCTCCGCCGGACGTTTTTCCCGCGCCGGGAGCGGGAAATCTGAATTTCACGTAAGTAATGATAACGAGAACGATGCCGACGAAAATCAGAATCGCCGCGACCAGGTTGTCATATCCGAGCTCGATCTGATGCCGGTACAGACCGAGCGCCGTAGCCGCTATCGGCTGAAGATAAGCATACAGTCCCGTATGGACGGACGTGAGCTTTTCCGTCCCGTAATAAAGCAGGTAATTGGGCAGCGTAGTCCCGAGAACCAGCACGTAAACGATCTCCGCAACGGCAAGCGGCGGCAGCGAGCTGTAGTCGAACTCGAAAACGTCGCGCCCGAAGAAAGGCCCGGCGATCAGCACGCCGATCACGTAGTACCAGCCCGTGACGGTCATCGTGCCGAGCCGCACGAGTTCGGGCTTGATGAATACCGTGTTCGTAGCGGCGGCGACGACGCTGACCAGCATGAACAGGTTGCCCAGCTCCTCGCTCTGCATTTTCGGCCATCCGTTGCCCAGAATCAGTACGGCCGAGCCTGCTATACCCATCCCGATACCGACGATCTTGGCCCAGTGGAGCCGTTCCCGGAAAACCAGCGACGACACGACGAGCGTAACGATCGGCGCCATCGTAGCCAGCGTCGAGGCATCGAGCGGATTGGTGTATTTCGCGCCCCACAGCATCATGAATTCATGCCCGTAAATGACCAGCACCGTCGGAATCAGAATCCCGATGAAATCCCTTCGCGTAATCCGGAAGCGCTTATAGAGAAACGTCAGCGGGATGAAACAAACCGCCGAAAAAAGGACTCTTGCGAAAAAAAGGGTCTCGAACGCCATGTAGTGCCGGATGATCGATACGAAAAACGAAAAGTTCATCCCGAACAGCACGTTCGCGACGACCAGCGCCAGATGAGCCGAAAATGAGTGCGGATGAGTCGGACGATTCATTTCTCAGGGTCAAAACGATCCGGACGGGGGAGAGGAAAGACCCCATAAAAAGCGGCTCCGGAAAGAATGCGCTCCGAAAAACGCCTTCCGTCCGGAACCGCCGAATACTTGCCGATAGATAAGAGGCATCAGCCGAACAGGTTCAATCCGAGCTTGTTCGTGATATACTTGATCGCATGCTGAGCCCGCACGGAGTTGCCCGAGCCGTCGAGCTTGGGAGAAAACGCCGCGATGCCCATCACGCCGGGCAGCACGCCGACGATCCCGCCGCCCACGCCGGTCTTGGCCGGAATGCCGGACGAGAAAATCCAGTCTCCCGTATGCTCGTAGAAGCCCACCGTAGCGATCATCGAGACGATCTTCGGCGTAATCGCCGCATCGAACACCCGCGCGTGCGTTACCGGATTGACCCCGCGGTTGGCGATCGTGCCGCCGCAGATCGACAGTTGGCGGGCCGTCACGCCCATGGAGCACTGACGGGTATAAATGTCGAGCGACATGTCCGGGTCGTCGTAGATGCGATCGTAATTCTTCAGCAGCCATGCGATCGAGCGGTTGTTGAAGTTCGTTTCCGACTCCGACTTGTAAAGCTCGTCCTGCAACACGAGCGGACTGCCGCACAGCTTTTCAAGAAAGTCCGTGATCGCTTTCCATTTGCCGCTCGCGTCGCCCACCGGCTTCACCATGCTGCACGCCGCGATGGCGCCCGCATTGACGAGCGGAGTCGAAGGGTGGTCGTTCTCGAGCAGGATAGCCATGATCGAGTTGAAGGGCAGTCCGGTCGCATCGGCGCCGATCTGGTCGAGCACCGTGTCGGGCCCGTACTGCTGCATGGCCAGAACGGCCGTCGGAACTTTCGACACCGACTCGATGCCGAATACGTAATCCGTATCGCCGGCCTCGACGATCTCTCCGTCGGGCAGGCAGACCGAAATGCCGAAAAGCTGCGACGAGACATTGGCCAGAAAAGGTATGTAATCGGCGTTCTTGCCACCGTCGTCCCCTCTGAATTTCTCGTAAGCCTCGTTGACGGCCTCGTTCATTTGCTGAGTGTTGAATTTCTGCATAATCAGGATTTTTTATCGTTTTCGCTTTGGTTGGTCGCCGTCGAGCCGGTTGCCGTGGGCGATGGCGTCTTTCATGTTATGGGTGATCATGAGTGTCGTCAGGCCGTGCTCCTGCACGATCCGGTCAGACAGCTCCAGGACCTTTGCCGCCGTCGC
>ENA-ORND01002671-ORND01002671.1-human-gut-metagenome-genome-assembly--contig:-NODE-2671-length-10586-cov-4.568512_pt1 | contig 10586 bp, 10 predicted proteins | sample MGYA00242111_ERZ509014 | MGnify/ENA primary metagenome ERZ509014 (study PRJEB26280, sample SAMEA2338694) | human gut metagenome | biome: human gut; feature: human-associated habitat; material: faeces... | reverse complement strand
CTGCCGCTGCTCTTCCCCTTCTGACGGGTCTGCCGCGGCGGGCCATCAGGAGGAGCCGAACGCTTTCCCGGCTGTCTGTGGAACCGGGCCGCACGGAGTTCCGTTCTGTCTTTGTCTTCAGTGGCGGAGGAGAACCGTCGCCGGGAAGGTGCGGGCGAAAACCCCCTGCCGTCCGCAAACGGTGCCCGGAAAATTCGTAAATTTGCAATCCGTAATCCTTACGCACGAGATGATAGACAGGGAAACAGTGGACCGCATCTATGCCGCCGCAGACATCGTGGAGGTGGTGAGCGACTTCGTCACCCTCAAGAAGAAGGGGGCGAACTACCAGGCATGCTGTCCTTTCCACAGCGAACGTACCCCTTCTTTCATCGTCTCTCCGGCCAAGGGGCTCTTCAAGTGTTTCGGCTGCGGCAAGGGCGGGAATGCCGTGACCTTCGTCATGGAGCACGAGAAGATGACCTATGCCGAGGCACTCAAGTATGTGGCGAAGAAATACGGCATCGAGGTGCGGGAGAAGGAGCTGACTCCGGAGGAGGCCAGGCGGAACGACGACCGCGAAAGCATGATGGTCGTCAACAGTTGGGCCGCCGACTATTTCCAGCATGTGCTGCACGATACGGATGAAGGGCTGAGCGTGGGAATGGGGTACTTCCGTGAGCGCGGTTTCACGGATGCCACGGTGCGCAAGTTCGCGTTGGGGTACTGTCCGGCCAAGGGCGACGCGATGACCATGGCGGCGCTCGGTGCCGGCTACAAGGAGCAGTTCCTCACCGAAACGGGACTCACCATCAAGCGCGAGACGGGCGGTTATTACGACCGTTTCACGGGCCGGGTGATATTTCCCGTCTACTCCATCAGCGGCCGCGTCATCGCTTTCGGCGGGCGGGTGCTGAAGACGAGCGACCGGACGGCCAAGTACCTCAATTCTCCCGAAAGCCTCATATACAGCAAGAGCCACAGCCTTTACGGCATCTACCATGCGAAGAACGCCATCGTGCGCGAAAACTTCTGCATTCTCGTGGAGGGCTATACGGACGTGATGCGGATGCATCAGACGGGCATCGAGAATGTCGTGGCTTCGTCGGGTACCTCCCTGACGGCAGACCAGATAAAGCTCATCAGCCGTTTCACGAAGAACATTACCGTCATTTACGACGGCGATTCGGCAGGTATCAAGGCGTCGCTCCGCGGTATCGACATGATACTGCGCGAGGGGTTGAACGTGCGGGTGGTGCTGCTGCCCGACGGCGAAGACCCCGATTCGTTCGGCCGTTCGCATTCGGCAGAGGAGGTCAGGGCCTACATCGAGGGGCACGAAGAGGATTTCATTCGTTTCAAGACACGCCTGCTGATGGCCGACGCAGGGGACGACCCGCTGAAGCGGGCGGCACTGGTCACCGATATCGTGCAGTCCATCTCCGAGATACCCGACCCGATTGTCCGTTCGGTTTTCATCAAGGACTGTGCGAAGAGCATGGATGTGGACGAGCAGGTACTCGTGGCCGAGGTGGCCCGCAAACGCCATTCGGTGCAGTACGACCGCCAGACCGGCGATTTTCTGCGCAGCATGCAGGCTCAGCGCCGCCGCGAAGAGCAGGCCGCCGCGTTGCCGGCCTCGCTCAAGGGTGTGACCGCAGGCAGCAGCATGGACGAGCTGGAGAAGGAGATAGTGGGATACCTGATGAAGTACGGTCATCTCTATTTCGAACACAAGGAGGGACGCAACCTCGTGAAATTCAACGTGGCGGAGACTATTTTCAGCGACCTGCGCGACGACGTCTCCATCCGGAATCCCCAATACAGGGCGTTGTACGAGTGCTACGAGCAGCACTATGCCGAACTCGGCGAAGGTGTCAAGGTACCGGAGCACTACTTTACGAACCATGCCGATCCGCTGGTGTGCAATGCGGCGGTGGATATTCTCACCTCGGATACCAACTATGTGATGAGCGAGCTGTGGAAACGTCACGAGATTTTTCTCGACAGTGAGGAGGAGCGCCTTTCGGAACTCATACCCCGTGTCGTCACCCTCTATAAGTCGAAGACCATCGAGGCCATTATCGGAAAACTGAAGGAGAGTCTGGCCGACGAGGCACTCTCCGAGGAGGAGCAGATGTCCATCATGGAGAACATCGCCGCGCTCAACGAAGTGCGTACCCGGATTGCGAAAAAGATATCGAGACTGATACTGTGACGGGCCTCCCCGGCCGCCGGTACGTGCCGGGTCCGGTTTTTGTTTATCGCTGCGGAATATGTACCTTTGCAGGGTTAAGCTATGGCGGATTACAACAAGAAGATAAACATAAAGAACAAGCGTGCCGCGTTCGATTACGAGATACTCGAAGAGTATGTCGCAGGCATCGTCCTGACCGGTACCGAGATAAAGTCGCTCCGGCTCGGCAAGGCCTCCATGGTGGATTGCTACTGCTATTTCGACCGCCACGAACTCTACATCCGGGGGCTGAATATCTCCGAGTATCATTGGGGTACCTACAACAACCACCAGCCCAAACGCGACCGCAAGCTGCTGCTCAACAGGCGCGAACTCGACAAGCTGGAGCGGGCCTCGCAGGACAAGTCGGTGACTGTCGTGGGGCTGCGGCTCTTCCTGAACGAGCGGGGACTCGCCAAGGTGGTGATAGGGCTTGCCCGCGGGCGCAAACGTTACGACAAACGCGAATACATCAAGGAGAAGGATGCCCGGCGGGAGATGGACCGCGCCATGAAGCGATGACCTTTTCTGTCGTACCCTGCCGGGTGTGCGGGGGATGGCAGCCCGTCGTGCGGAACTCGCTTCCTTCCTAAACGGATAAAAAATGTCCCTCATACTCTGCATAGAAACCGGAACGGATGTCTGTTCCGTCGCGCTCGCCCGCGGGGGGCGGCTCGTCTCCCTCCGGGAGGAGGCGGGACGCGACCATGCCCGCAAGGTGGCCCTGTTCGCCGACGAACTTTTTCGGGAGGCGGGAATATCTCCCCGCGGCCTGGATGCGGTGGCGGTCGGCCGGGGGCCGGGGTCGTACACTGGGCTGAGGATAGGTACGTCGTTCGCAAAGGGGCTCTGCTATGCGTTGGATGTTCCTCTGCTGGCGGTGGACTCGCTCGCCGCGATGGCGGTTATCGCATGCGATGACCGCGAGGCGGGACTGTTCCGCTCCGCGCAATGGGAATCCGCCCTGCTGTGTCCCATGATAGACGCCCGCCGGATGGAGGTCTATGCCGAGGTGTTCGACACCTCGCTGGAGAGTCGTTCGGAGGTGGCGGCCGAGGTGGTGACGTCCGGGAGTTTCGGCAGGTTCATCCGTCCCGAAGGGGAGTTTTTCGTTTTCGGGAGCGGTGCGGCCAAGACGGTCGGGGTGCTTCCGGCCGAGGGCGTCCGGTTCATCGATGTTCGCCCGTCCGCCCGGGGGCTTTGCAGGCTTGCTCAGGCCCGGCTCGACGCGGGACTGGTGGAGGATACCGCCTACTTCGAACCGGCTTACCTGAAAGATTTCGTGGTGACGGCAGGCCGGAAAAAATTGTTCTGAGGAAGTAAGATTTGTCGTAATGGGATATCACGAGGAGAAACAGAGGCAGTTGGACATGCGCTATATCCGCATGGCGAAGATATGGGCGGAGAACTCCTATTGCATCCGCCGGCAGGTGGGAGCCTTGATTGTCAAGGACAAGATGATAATATCCGACGGTTACAACGGTACCCCCTCCGGGTTCGAGAACATCTGCGAAGACGAGGTGACGGGCAAGACCAAACCTTATGTGCTCCACGCCGAGGCCAACGCCATTACCAAACTGGCCAAAAGTGCCAACAACGGCGACGGAGCCACGCTCTACATCACCGCCGCACCCTGTATCGAATGTGCGAAACTCATCATCCAGGCGGGTATCAAGCGGGTGGTCTATTGCGACGACTACCACAGCGACGACGGCATTCTGCTCCTCAAGCGCATCGGTATCGAGGTGACGCAGGTCGAACTGGCATAACCTTTTCCGTTCGTCTCTCTTCCTTGTTCGGTCAAATCTGCAGTGGGATATCTTTTGCGTCCGGGTTTTCCGGGGGAGAGCCTGCCCGGCATCAACTGCGGTAACTCAGAATGGCCCAGACGTTCAGTATCAGTGCCATCGCCGCGAGAGCCGTAGCCTCGCGCCAAAGGTCGGAGAGGTCGCTCCCCTTCAGATAGATTCCCCGCATGGCGTCCACCATGTATTTCGTCGGATTGACGGCCGCGATGGCCTGCGCCCAGTCGGGCATACTCCCTACCGGTGTCAGGAGCCCGCACATCATGACGAATATCATCACGAAGAAGAGCATCACGAACGTGGCCTGCTGCATGGTGGAGGAGCTGTTGGAGATGATGAGCCCCATGCCCGTCATGGTGAGGATGAAGAGCCCGGTGAAGAGGAGGATGTTCCAGAGGCTTCCCACGGGCCACAGGCCGTAGATGAGCCATGCGAGCAGTATGCTGACCACCAGCGCGAAGATGCCGATTATCCAGAAGGGTATCAGTTTGGCGAGGATGAACGAGAGTTTCGATACGGGCGTTACGTTTATCTGCTCGATGGTGCCGAGCTCCTTTTCCTGTACGATATTGACTGCGGGCATGAAGCCGCACAGAAGCATGACGACCACAACCATCAGGCCGGGAACCATCGTGTGCTTGTAGTCCAGCAGAGGGTTGTACATGTTTTTGACGAACATTTCGAGCCGGGGAACGAGCGCCGGAGCGGCTTTTGCAGGGGAGGGTTCGCCCGCCGAGAACTCCGTCGTGAGCATCTGGATGTAGGCGCGGCCCAATACCCCTTTGGTGGTGTTCACCGTATTGATGGAGACGAGCAGGTCGGCCGAACCGTCCCGGATGTAGTCTTCCTCGAATCCCGACGGAATCTCCACGATGAGGTCGGCATCGCCGAACTCCATGGCATCCACCGCCTGTTCGTAGCTCTCCGTGACATCCCGCAGCCGGAAGTACGACGAGGCATTGACCGCCTTGACCAGGTCGCTCGACATCGTGCTGGCGTCGTGGTCCACCACGATGGTGTTGATGTCCTTGATATCGAGGGTCGTGGCCCACGGCATGAGCACCATTATCATCAGGGGGAATAACACGACGAGTTTCGGCATGAACTTATGCCGGAAAAACTGTTTGAACTCTTTTTCGAGCAGATACTTGAGTGTCATTATTCGAGTCGGTTATTCAGTTTCTTGAGGCTTGCGCCTATCAGTACGACGGCCATGGATGCGAGGATGACAATCTCTTTCCATGCGTAAATCATGGGGAGGCCCTGTATCATCAGTTTGCGGACGGCCGTGATGTACCACCGGGCCGGCAGGATGCATGAGATACCGCGAAGCGGCCAGGGCATACTCTCTATCGGAAAGACCATTCCCGACAACAGCATGGTCGGCATCATAAGCAACAATCCGGAGAACATCAGCGCGATGACCTGCTGCTGGGCCATGGTCGAAATGAGCAGACCGAGCGAGAGGTTGGCGATGATGTAGATGAGAGACACGAGCCACAGCGCCGCAAGGCTGCCCGCCACAGGTACCCCCAGCACGAAGACCGAGAGCAGCAGGATGGTCGCCAGGTTGATGCACGAGAGCACGAAGTAGGGTACCATCTTCGAAACCACGATGTAGATGGGCCGCACGGGGGATACGAGCAGCACCTCCATGGTTCCCGTTTCCTTTTCGCGGACGATGGAGATGGAGGTCATCATGGCGCAAATCAGCATCATGATGAGCCCCATGATGCCGGGCACGAAGTTGTAGGCCGATTTCATCTGCGGGTTGTAGAGGAACTGCACCTGCGTGAGGATGCCGCTCTCCGTTCCGCCGGAGGCCATTTCGTTTCCGAAGGCCGCTATGATGCCGCTCGCATAGGATGTGTAGCTTTGGGCCATGTTGGCGTCGCTGGCATCCACTATCAGTTGCATCTGGGAACCGTCCGGCGAGAGCATCCCGCCCGAAAAGTTCTGCCCGAAGGCCACCACGAGCTGCACCTCTCCCGATTTCATCACCTCGTCTATCTCTTCCGGCCTGTCGAGCCACTGCGTTACGGTGAAATACTCGCTGGCGTCGAGTCGTTCGGCTATCTGCCGCACCGTCGGGTCGGACGACGGCGAGAGGATGGCGATATTGACGTTGCGCACCTCGGTCGAGAGCGCGAAGCCGAACAGGATGATGAGTACGACAGGCATGACGAGCACGATGAACATCGTCCGCTTGTCGCGCAGGATGTGGTAGAACTCTTTCTTGACGAATGCCCCGAACTCTCTCATATCGCTCTCCTATTCCGTCCTTTCGGCTTTTCGTGCGAGGGCCTGAAATACCTCCTCCATGGAGCGTGCCCCGAAACGCTCCTTGAGATTGTGCGGCGTATCGAGCGCGTCGATGCGTCCGTCCACCATGATGGATACGCGGTCGCAGTACTCTGCCTCGTCCATGTAGTGGGTGGTGACGAAGACCGTGATACCCCGGTCGGCCGCTTCGTATATCATCTCCCAGAACTGCCGCCGGGTGTAGGGGTCCACGCCGCCCGTGGGCTCGTCGAGGAAGACGATGGCCGGGTCGTGGAAGATGGAGACCGAGAAGGCGAGCTTCTGTTTCCAGCCCAGCGGAAGGGCCTTCACCATCGTGTTGCGTTCGCGCGTGAAGTCGAGCCGTTCGAGCAGCTCGTCGGTCTTGCGGGCTATTTCGGCATCCTTCATGCCGTAAATGCCGGCGTAGAGCCGGATGTTCTCCCACACCTTTAGGTCTTCGTACAGGGAGAATTTCTGGCTCATGTAGCCGATGTTCCGTTTTATCTTTTCGTGCTGCCGCGTGATGTCGAATCCCGCCACCGTGCCCGTTCCCGAAGTGGGACGGCTCAGGCCGCAGAGCATGCGCATTGCGGTGGTCTTGCCCGCGCCGTTGGCACCGAGGAATCCGAAGACTTCCCCGCGGGCCACATCAAATGATATGTGGTCCACTGCTGTGAAGTTGCCGAACTGTTTGGTCAGACCGTCGGCATGTATGACCGTCTCCTTTTCCATCCCTCTTATTGTTTTGCGAGCAGCATGTAGCAGTCTTCGATGGTAGCTTTGGCCGGCTGCAGGCAGACGGCGGTGTGTCCCAATCCCTCCAGGTAGCTGCGCAGCCCGTCCGCGTCGAACCCCTCGCATGCGGTGAAGTGGTGCGTCTCTCCGAAGGCATAGCAGTTGTCCACTCCGGGGAAAGCCCGTACATCGTCGAGCAGCCGGTGCATCTTCTCCGAGCGTACCGCCCAAAGGGGAGCGGAGAAACCCTGCCGGATGTTCTGCGGCGTATCTATCTGGAGGAAACGTCCCCCTTTGATGAGGGCGATGCGGTCGCACAGGTTGGCCTCGTCCATGTAGGGGGTGGAGACCACGATGGTGATACCCTCCTGCTGGAGTTTCCCCAGCATCTCCCAGAACTCCTTGCGCGATACGGGGTCCACGCCCGTGGTCGGTTCGTCGAGGTAGAGGATGTCGGGCTTGTGGATGAGGGCGCAGCAGAGCGCGAGTTTCTGTTTCATGCCTCCGGAGAGTTTTCCCGCCCGTCGCTTGCGGAACGGTTCGAGAAGTTTGTAGATGCCCTCCACGAGGTGGTAATTCTCCCGGATGGTCGTCCCGAATACCGCGGCGAAGAACGAGAGATTCTCCTCGACGGTGAGGTCCTGATAGAGCGAGAAGCGTCCGGGCATATAGCCGATGCGTTTGCGAAGCTCCTTGTAGTCCCGCACCACGTCGAACCCGTCTACCGATGCGGTGCCGCTGTCGGCCAGTATCAGGGTGGCGATGATGCGGAAGAGGGTGGTTTTCCCGGCGCCGTCGGGTCCGATGATACCGAACAGCTCTCCCTTCTCCACCTCGAAGCTCACCCCGTCCAGGGCGACGGTCTTCCCGTACCGCTTGGTGATATTTTCGACGCTTACCGCAGTCATGGTCTTACAGTTTGATTCCTCCGTACATTCCGATTTTCAGGTAACCGTCGTTCGGAACGGCTATCTTTATCGCATACACCATGTTGGCGCGGTCGTCCGAGGTGACGATGTTCTTTGGCGTGAATTCGCTCCGGTCGGATATCCACGTCACCGTTCCTTCGTATTCGCGCTTTTCGTCTCCTCCGAAGTCGGCATAAACCTTCACTTTCTGTCCGAGTTTCACCTGCGGAAGCTGCGAGGAGACGAGATAGGCTTTCAGGTGGATGTTGTTCACGTCGGCTACTTTCATCAGCGGTTTCCCGGCGACGGCAAGTTCGCCCGCCTGTGCGTATTTGGCCAGTACGGTCCCCTCTATCGGCGAGCAGATACGGCATTTGGCGAGCTGTTCTTCGAGTTGTCCTGCCTGCGCGCGTGCGGCCGCTATCTGTGCGTCGATACTTTTGAGCGAGTTGCCGAGCGCGCTGCGCTGTGCGTCGAGCTGCTTCTCGAGCACCGTTATCGCCGAAGTGATGTCGTCAAGCTGCTTCTCGGTCGTCACGTCGGCTTTCATCAGGTTCTCCACGCGCTGCCTTTCGCGTTGTTGCTTGGCGAGCTGTTCCTCCAGAGGGGCGAGCTGCTCCCCGATATCGGGTCGGCTGCTCTCCAACGCCAGGATGTTGCTCTCGACCTGCAGCCGTTGCAGATGCAGTTGGGTGGAATCGATGAGTCCCACCTGTTCCCCGCTGTGCACGGGGCTCCCCTCGCTGATGGGAAATTCCAGGATGCGGCCGTTCACTTCGCTCGATACGACGACTTCCGTCGCTTCGAAATTGCCCGTGGCGTCGTATTGGTTACGGTCGCCCGCACAGCCGCCTGCCGCAAGGAGCGTCACGGCTGCCAAGAGGGCCGCGCTTGTCGTTTTTATGCTCATGGTTTATTGATTTATCGTGTATTTAAGGTCGTATATGTTCTTGAGCCACTCCACCTCGTGGGCCGTTCTGTTCCGGCGTGCCCGGTCTTCGGCGTTGATGTCGCGCAGCAGGTCGTTCACACTCCCCTCGCCGTTGGTTACCTGTGCTTCGGTACGCTTGCGTATCGTACTGCGCAGCCGGATGATTTCGTCGTCGTAACGCATTACCTCCTCCATCTGTTCGATTGCGGCCCGTTCCTGGGTACTTTGCAGCCTGATGTTGTAGAGCAGGGTTTCGCGCTGCGTCTCCAGTCGTTTCCGGTTGAGTTCAATTTGGGACATCCGGTTCTTCTTGGTGTAGAAGCCGTCGATGTTCCATTTGAGGCTGATGCCGGCGAAGAGGTAAGGCGACCATTTGCCGTCGCCCATCATGCTGTTGAAGATGTTGGGACTGGGGTTGGAGTAGGCGCCGAGGACGAAGGCGCCTATCTGCGGCATGACGCTCGCCCGTACCGCCCTGCGCTGCGCATCGAGCAGGCCGGCCTGTGCGTCGAGCAGCGCGAATTCGGGCCTTCGGCTCCCGTCGCCTGCCGGTATGCCGTCGGGCGCAGGTTTTTCGAGTTCTGTGGCGGCAGTCAGTTCGAGTCCCGTCATGATGCTCAGCATGGCGATGTAGGCCGTGCGCGTGGAGGCGAGCTGTGCACGCTGCTGCTGGGCGCCGAGTATCTCCACCTTCAGCATGTCGAGGTCGTTCTTTTCGGCCGTGCCGAATGCCGCCATGGATTCGAGCATCTTGTAGTTGCGCTGCAGGTCTTCTATCATCAGGTCGGCGGTGGCGATATTCTCCTGAAGCAGCAGCGAACCGAAATAGAGCTGATTGACCCGTTCGGTGAGGGCGTACATTTCCGACTCCCAGCTGCGACGGGAGACTTCGCTTTCGGCTTTGGCAGCCTCGGTCTGCGCTTTTATCAGTCCGCCGTCCCATATCGCCTGCTGTATCTGTACCGTAGTGCCGTAAAGCGTATTGGGCATTGCCGCGAGGTTCACTCCGAGCTGGGAGAAGAGGTCGTTGAGCGTCGAAGGGAATTCGGGGACTTCGGAGAGATAGGCCGCCATGGCCGAGAGCGAGATTTTGGGCAGCCAGTTGCGGCGGGCATTCGAGATGTTGAACTCTTCGAGCTGGTCAATCAATTCCTGTTGTGCTATCACGGGATAGTTGTCCCGTGCCAGGAGCTGGCACTCTTCGAGCGTCACGCGATGCTGGCCGTAGCAGACTGCAGCCCCTATGACGAACAGTATCAGGCATGCGATGCGTTTCATGTGTTTTCGTATGTTTTTACCGGCCGCCGACGGGTGTCGGGATGACCGTTTCGGTTCCGTGCTGCCGGGTGTGATACAACAGCACGCTAAGTTACGGAAAATTCGTGATTGCGTGCAGCGTTCGGCGGTAAAACGGCGAGTGTCGCCATTCGGATGCCTTGGGCTTTCGTTCGGTCGTCCCGCAATTTCCTTGCAAAATCCGTTACAGGCAAGCGTCGAATTTTACAAAATAATTATCCGTCCGGCCCTGTTTTTCCCCGGTTTGCTGTCGGAATCCGTTCTCCGGCGGCAAAATCCGGCGGGCGGCTCTGCCGACCGCAAAGATAGCAGGATAGCGCCGGATTCGGAACGCACCTTCCTGTTTTCCTGGCGGTATTTTCCCGCCTATTTCGGGAGCATCGGCCGGGCGATGTGCGGGGGGCGTGCGGAGA
>ENA-ORND01002666-ORND01002666.1-human-gut-metagenome-genome-assembly--contig:-NODE-2666-length-10602-cov-3.041054_pt1 | contig 10602 bp, 7 predicted proteins | sample MGYA00242111_ERZ509014 | MGnify/ENA primary metagenome ERZ509014 (study PRJEB26280, sample SAMEA2338694) | human gut metagenome | biome: human gut; feature: human-associated habitat; material: faeces... | reverse complement strand
GGTACTAAGATTTCGTGCCGAAATCAAGTACCGGCGTCGTCAAACAGCCGCGGAAGATTGCTGTCCGATGTGGAAGAGTACGCGCGGAGGCAGTCCTTAATGTGCGAAGGGTGTCACCGCGCGTGAATTATATAAAAGTAAGCCCGGTGTAATTAAAATACTGTTTGATACAAAGCATTGAAAATTCAGAATATTTCATACGAAATATCAGATTATAATTCGGCGTATGCCGTAGAAATTAAGTTTAAATGCTTTAATAGAAGTATAAGCGTATTGAACGCAAATGTCCAATGTTTTTTTAATTTGGTGAATTATATGTTACAGCCGGAACCGTCCCAAAAGGTGATTTATCACTTTTTTGACGGTTCCGGTCAAGATGGTGAGAATGGATTATCATATAATACCCTGTCAAAGTAGTAAATTACCACCTCAACTCGTAAATTCTATTATTTGGGGATAATAATTTACGCCTTTTCATAATGAATCAATAATGCATATGTAATATACAATACTTAAGCTATCACTATCTTCCCCAGATTTTAGAAAAAAGTGATAAAATGCTCCTGACAAGTGTTTGTACAGGAATGTGAAGTCACACCAATCTGTCCGAAAACCCCAATAAAGTGATAAAAATATAATATTTCAAAACTGAATTCAGCGGTATAAGAGATACATTTGTCCCAACCATGGAGTAAATGTGAAATTTGTGGAAAAATATGGAATTATTTCGCCATTTATTGAATTTTGTGGTAAAATTATTTATAATAATTTTATTAATAGGTTTTTGCCCTGATTATAGGAGTACATAGATAGATGTTGAAGTTGTTTAGAAAAAGAAGGATAAATATAGCGACAGTAATAGTCGCTGTTATTTCTATGCTTGCTGTCGGAGCATATGGAATTAAGCAGACGATAGATGTTGTAGCAGCTGTGAATTTTGAAAAGTCACTGGAAGCATTTCCGGAATCATACAGGGACAGTCTGCGTGCATTGCATAAGGAACATCCGAACTGGACATTTGAGGCAGTGAATACGGGACTTAACTGGAATACGGTCATTAAGAATGAACTGGTCTTAAGCCGTAATCTGGTTCCTAAGAATATAATGACACTCAAAGGGGTTGATAATGGATGGTATAAGACTCCGACAGTGTGGAAGGGTGTTGGCATAAGAGGATCATTCGACTGGGATAATAATGATTGGGTTCCATTTAGCGGTGGAGACTGGGTACAAGCATCTACTATTGCGGTAGAATACATTATGGATCCGAGAAACTGGATTACAGAGAACAATATATTTATGTTTGAACAGTTAAGCTATAATGAGGATTGCCACACAATAGAACTCCTGGAACTTATGATGGATAATACATGGATGGACTGTGATTATGCCAAAGTCGGAGGCACAAATAGTACATATGCAGAAGTATTGATTGAGCTGGGTAAGAAATATAATGTCAGTCCAATAATGCTTTGCGCCAGACTTATTCAGGAAAAGGGCCGTGGTTCATACGACCAGATTAAGAAACAATATATCCTGAAAGACAGTCTGGCAACAGGCCTTGCGACAAGTGATGGAGGAAAGACATTTCATGCTGCAGGAAAGAAAGAAACAGCATATTACAATATGTTTAATATTCAGGCAGCCGGAGACAGTGCTGCTGATGTTATAAATAATGGTGGTCGGGAGGCTATGAAGAACGGATGGACAAGCCAGTACAAAGCATTGGAAGGCGGAGCGTCCAAGATTGCAAACAGCAAGAATAATGTAGGACAGGACACTTTATACTTTCAGAAATTCAGTGTGGTAAATGAATTATATCTGTACTGGAATCAGTATATGCAGAATTTACTTGCACCTGTTAACGAAGGATATTCGGTAAGAGCGACATATATTGAAAATGATGTTTTGGACTCTCCATTTACATTCAGGATACCTGTATATAATAATATGCCCAAAACAGCATGTGCCAGACCGGCATCGAGAAGCACAGCTAATCCTAACTACAAACTGAATGCTCTCACTGTAAAGAGCGGTAACACTAATCTTCAGTTAACACCGACATTTTACAGGGATGAATATGCATACAGCCTTACGGTTCCGTATGAAACAGAGAATGTTACATTATCTGCATCGGCTATCGCTTCAACGTCAAGTGTAACCGGAACGGGACAGAAGACGTTGAAGGTCGGAAATAATGAGTTCAAGATATTATGTAGATCTGAGCTCGGAGCCAGCCAGTATTATACAGTTAATATTAAGAGACTTGAGAATACGGTAAAAAGCACAGCACTCACCGCTTTGAAACCTGATTCGGGAACATTTACATCAGCATATAATAAGACGGTGAAGAGCTACAGCATGTCAGTATCCAACAGTGTAAGCAAGATGGGATTTACATTCACAACCGAGGATAAGGATGTTGTTGTAAAACTCAGGTATGGGAATAAGAACATAGAGTGTTCCAACGGAAAAATAGAAGCACAATCACTTTCAGTTGGTAAGAACACATTTTACATTGATGTTTATGAGAAAGATAATACATCCAATAAGACCACTTATAAGGTGGATGTTACAAGAAAAGCCGCGACTGCGTTTGACCATAAGAAACTTCAGATCAACGGAAATTATATTAATGGATTCTCGATTGGTGAGAAAGTTTCAAGCGTACTGAAGTCGATGTCAGTAACAAACGGAACATTAAAGGTACTCAATTCATCTAAAAAAGAGAAAAAATCAACAGATATAATTGCAACAGGTGATTACATAACTGTTTATGATGCTGACGGAAAAGTGTTCAAACAGTATCAGGTAGTGTTGTATGGTGATGTGGATGGAGACGGTGAAGTTAATATATTTGACCACACCGAAGTTAAAATTCATTGCTGGTATGCACCATCTCTAACGGGAGCATATCTGGAAGCTGCCAACGTTGATACGTCTTCTGAAGGTGTTGATATATTTGATATGGTAGAGATAAAAATATACATGTGGTACAACGGAACAATTAAACAAACGAGGTAAATATATGAATAAAGTCAAAAAAATATCAGTAATTATAATGGCGGCGATAATGGCGGTAACCTTTCTTATACCGTCACATAAGGCATATGCCGCATCAGGAAGTATGTCAATAACGACCCCGGGTGAGGCTACTATAGGGCAGAATATAACAGTCACTATAGCAATGTCGTCCGCTGTGCCGATATTGGCAATGCAGTTTAATTTTAACTATAATGCAGAATTGTTTGATTATGTAAGTGCTGAGGGGGCGGATGTAGGAACCACCAGCCCGTCAGGTACAATTCCGTTCAGGGACGAAAGCAGTGGAAAAAATAAATACGAAATAAAGGTTGTTCTTAAGCCTAAGGCAATAGGAACTGCTAATTTCTCGGCAACGGATATGGTTGCACTCGGTGTTGAAAATAATAAAAAAACAAGGATTGATTTACAATCCAATTCGCCGACAACACAGGTTATGGCTGAGCCGGAGACAGAAGATCCGACTTTTTCGGATGCAACGCTCAGCAGTCTTAGCATAGCAGAGACATCATTAAATGAGCCTTTTGCCAAGTGGACAATAAATTATTCATGCAGTGTTCCTTATGATGTCACGGTCCTTCACATATCAGCTAAATCATCACAGGGTGGTAAGACAGAAGTTGGAGGACCTTACACCAATCTTGCAGTAGGAAATAATGTTATTACTGTCAAGTCGTATGCAAAGAGCGGTAAAGTCATGACATACACTATTAATGTAAACAGAGCTTCCGCTCCGGCTCCAGCTCCTGAAACCGAGCCTGCCACCGAGCCGGAAACCGAGACCGAAACTGAACCGGTTAAGGATACCACAGTTACGATAGACGGCAAGGAATACGTTATAAGCAAGACTTTCCCGGAGGATGAAATTCCTGACGGATATACAGCCGGAACACATGATATCAGCGGTGATACAATAGAAACAGTTACAAACGACGTTACGGGACTGAATCTTGTATACCTTACAGATGCCGATGAGAATGGTGCAATATATATTTATGATAAGGAAACCAAGACCTTTGAGAAGTATATTGCATTCAAGAGCGGAAAGAATGTTTATGTATATCTGGATGCATCACACGCATCAGAGAAACCGGAAGGAATGGCAGAAACCAAATGTGAGATACAGGGCACTGAAGTCAAAGTTTACACACCGGATAAAGACAGCGAATTTGTATATTTCTATGCGGTCAATTCCAAAGGCGAGCGCATATGGTATGTATATGACACTGTAGAAAAAACAATACAGCGAAGTAATAATACATCATCGCAGCCGGCAATATCCGATGATGATATGCAGAAAGAACTGGATTCACTTAAACAGGACAATGATAAGCTTACAGAGTCCAAGGCATCACTCATAAAAGGCCGTAATATTACATTTATAGCCGGAGGAGTTGTGCTTGCAGCATTGATAGTGCTTGTGGTAGTTCTGGCTGCACACAAATCAGAAGAGAAACATTCGGTGGTAATACCTGATGAAGATGATTATGACTATGATAATGAAGATGACGATTCACAGTCTGACAATGCCCAGGATGAGCCGGATGCATTGTTAGCTGCCGCAGAAGAGAATACAGAATCCGGATCAGCAGAAGAAGAACAGGCCGCAACGGAAGAACAGGCCGCAACGGAAGAACAGGCCGCAACGGAAGAACCGGTTCAGGATACCGAGGAGGAAACCGAAGCACCTGAGACGCCATCTGAGCCGGAGGTAAAAGAAGACGATTTTGATGATGTCAAAGATAAGGTAACCCAGGCGGATATGGATGCTTTTGTTACCGAGGCACAGCAGGTTGATGATGAACCCGCACAGAAACCGTCTGAGATTAAGTCATTGAAGAATGATGAAGACGGGCTTGAAATCGAGACCGAAATCATTGACCTCGGAGATGATATATTTGATGACGACGAGGAACCTGCGGCTAAGGAGCCGGAAAAAGAGCCGGAAAAAACCGGGGAAGAGCCGGAAACAATAGAACTTGAGCCGTCTGACGGAGATGACGAGGAATTTTTCCTCTAAGATAAATAATTATTAAAAAAGTATTAAATCAGCGCAGAATCAGCAAAAGATATTGCTTTTTCTGCGCTTGTTTGTTATAGTATATGTATAACACAGACATATGGTTATGTCATAGGGAGATGATGATATATGATTTTTACAATTGACTTTAACAGTGATGAGGCATTGTATGTTCAATTATGTAACCAGATTATAATGTGTATAGCGAATGAGAAGATACATGAAGGTGATTCGCTCCCATCGGTAAGACAGTTAGCCGATAATATAGGAATTAATATGCATACGGTTAATAAGGCGTATTCGGTTCTCAGGCAGGAAGGCTATATTAAGTTGGACAGACGGCATGGGGCAGTGATTGCGCTGGATATAGATAGGATTAAGGCTATGAATGAGCTTACGGACGAACTCAGGGTTGTGGTGGCCAAGGCAATGTGCCGTAATATCTCGGCGGATAAGATTCATGCACTTGTTGATGATGTCATAGCTGAATTTACAGGAGAACAGGAGGTATAATCATGTTATGTGAAAAATGTCAGAAAAATGTTGCAACATTTCATTATACAGAAGTGGTTAACGGAGTTAAGAACGAACATCATCTGTGCAGCAGCTGTGCGGCCAATACGGATGTAAGTTATTATTCAAGTATTTTTGAGAATGATATGCATTTTACCAAGCTCTTGTCGGGACTTCTCGGCGCACAGGGTTTCTTGTCAGATAATGGGAACGATGATCCGGCAGTGAATGTTGTATGCCCGAAATGCGGCATGACATATGGTGAATTCATTGCAAGTTCACGATTCGGATGCTCTGAATGTTATGATGTTTTCGGACCGCTTATTGCGGGTACAATTAAGAAGATACAGGGTAGCGACCGTCATACCGGTAAGAAGCCGATGCTATATAAGATGCAGGAGCAGGAACAGATACAGCCGGAAGGAACCGCTGGAGTAGATGAACATGATATTGCTAAAGAAATAGATTTTATGACAAAGAAGCTTAAGGAAGCCGTAGCTGTGGAAGATTACGCCGAAGCAGCCAGATTACGTGATGCGATAGCCGAACTTAAGGGAAAGGAGCAGGCATGAATAAATGGTACGAAAGTAACGGCGCCAACAGTGATGTGGTTCTTTCAAGCAGGATAAGGCTCGCGAGGAATTTCTCAAATTATCCGTTTGCATCCAAGATAAGCGATGAAGACGGAACCGAGCTGGTTAATTCCGTTGTCGGAACATTTCAGAAGGATTTTCCGGACGAATACAGATATTATTTTATGAACAGCTGCACCGAGGCTAAGAAGAATGCGCTCAAGGAACGCCGTTCTATAAGCTCGTATCTGGTAAAGTCAAAGAACGGTGCCGTGATTTTGTCGGGGGACGAGGGAACATCGGTGCTGGTTAACGGTGAAGATCATATAAGAATCCAGGTTATTGCCAATGGAATGAATATTCCGGCCTGCTTTAAGAAAGCCAACGAAATAGATGATTATATAGATTCACGATTTGATTATGCCTATGATGAACAATACGGATATAAGACCACATACCCGACTAATGTCGGTACGGGACTCCGCGCCGGATATACATTACATCTGCCGGCATTGTCGCAGACAAGAAAAATCACCCAGATAGGTACGGAACTTGGACGCTTCGGAATAAGAATGCGTCAGGTTTACGGTGATGAGGAAGACAGTTTCGGTAATTTGTACCAGGTGTCAACACAGAAGACGCTTGGACAGGATGAAAGGACGATCATCAAGGATTTTGATGATATTGTCCTGCAGATAATCAGTCAGGAACGTGAACAAAGAAGTGCTATATATGACAAGGATAAATGCCGCGCCGAGGATGTGGCATACAAATCATACGGCGTACTCAAATACGCGAGAAAGCTCACATTACGTGATGCGATGACACTTTTATCTGAACTTATGACAGGTCTTGCAATCGGAATTTTGTCAACGAAGGACGGTCATAATATTGATGTTAACCGGCTGATTATGGACATACAGCCTGCTGTGCTTAATAACTCGGCCGGCAAGGCATTATCGGTGGCTGAAACAGATATGTTAAGGGCACAATATTTAAGAAGTAACCTGCCCGAAATTGATTAATTAATAAATATATGAAGGAAGTGATTATATATGCAAAGTGGATTTACCAAGAAAGCAGAGGAAGCATTAAAGAATTCCGCGACAACAGCATATGCGTACGGACATTCAAGTATAGGTTCGGAACATATTCTTATAGGACTTATGCAGACAGACGAGAGCGTTGCACAGACAGTGCTTCTTAAGAATGAAGTCGATCTGGAACGTTTTGAGGAAATGGTGAGCCAGCTTATGCATCCTGATAATATGGCTGAATATTCGGAACCGGAGAGTTACACTCCGAGAGCCGCGGGTATTCTCAATATGGCAGCCAGGGAAGCCAGAAGGTTTAAAGCGCAGTTAGTGGGTACGGAGCATATTCTTATTGCCATGCTCAAAGATTCCGAATGTGTGGCTACCAAGCTGCTTGCAACCATGGGGTGCAATATACAGAAAATATATGTCGATGTGATGATGGCAGTCGGAGATGCGAATAATTACGGTGCCTATAAGGATGAAATAAGTGCCAGGAATAAGAAAAAATCTCCCACAGCCACACTTGATCAGTACAGCAGGGATCTGACTAAGCTTGCAACGGAAGGTAAGCTCGACCCGGTAATAGGAAGGGAACATGAAATCCAGCGTGTTATACAGATAAGCAGCAGGCGTACCAAGAATAATCCTTGCCTTGTCGGAGAACCGGGTGTAGGTAAAACGGCAATAGTTGAAGGCCTGGCATTGCAGATTGCTGAAGGAAATGTTCCTGACACCATTAAGAACAAAAGAGTTGTGACACTTGATTTGTCCGGAATGGTTGCAGGATCCAAATACCGTGGCGAATTTGAAGAAAGAATCAAGAAGATAATCAACGAAGTCCGTAATGCCGGAAATGTTATTCTTTTTATAGATGAGCTTCATACAATTATCGGTGCCGGCGGTGCCGAGGGTGCGATAGATGCGTCCAATATATTAAAACCGTCGCTGGCTCGTGGTGAAGTTCAGATAATAGGTGCCACAACCATTAATGAATATCGTAAGTATATCGAGAAAGATGCTGCTCTTGAGAGACGATTCCAGCCTGTTAATGTTGAAGAACCGTCGGAAGACGAAGCTATTGAGATATTAAAGGGGCTTCGTAAAGCATATGAGACTCATCATAATGTAACAATTACTGATGAGGCACTTACCGCGGCCGTTAAACTATCGGAAAGATATATCAATGACAGATTCCTTCCTGACAAGGCTATCGATCTTATTGATGAGGCGGCATCGAAGACAAGGCTCGGGGTATATGTAAAGCCTGAGAAAATAAGCGAAATCGAGCACATTATAGAAGAACTTGACAAGGATAAAGAACAGGCTGTTGTCAATGAGGAATTTGAACGTGCGGGAGAACTTAAGGCACGCCGCGTGGAACTTGCCGGTGAACTTGACAGCCTTAATACACAGTGGCAGAAGGAGAAAGACAGCCGTAACCTTGTTGTAGGAGAGGAAGAAATAGCGGATGTCGTATCTGACTGGACCAAAATCCCGGTTCATAAAATAGCTGCGGGAGAGTCAGAGCAGCTCATGAATCTTGAGAAGACACTCCACGAAAGAGTTGTCGGACAGGAAGAAGCTGTAAATGCAGTCGCCAAGGCGATAAGAAGAGGCAGAGTCGGTCTTAAAGACCCTAAGAGACCTACGGGTTCATTTCTTTTCCTCGGACCTACAGGCGTGGGTAAGACAGAATTGTCCAAAGCACTGGCTGATGCAATGTTTGGCAGCGAGGCTAATCTTATCAGGGTTGACATGACCGAATATATGGAGAAACATAGTGTATCTAAGATGATAGGCTCGCCTCCGGGATATGTGGGATACGAAGAAGGTGGACAGTTAAGCGAGAAAGTGCGCCGCAATCCATATTCGGTAATACTTTTTGATGAAATTGAAAAGGCTCATCCGGATGTATTTAATATTTTATTGCAGGTACTGGATGATGGTATAATAACTGATTCTACCGGACGTAAGATTGATTTCAAAAACACCGTAATCATCATGACAAGTAATGCAGGTGCTGAGAACATAGTCGCGCCAAAAAATCTCGGATTTAACACATCGACCGATCCTGACCGGGATTACAAAACAATGAAGAGCAAAGTTATGGAAGAGGTAAAACGTCTGTTTAAACCTGAATTCCTTAACAGAATTGACGAGACAATTGTATTCCATATGCTTACACGTAGTGATATAGCGCAGATTGTTGACATAATGGTAAATTCTATCAACAAGAGAATCGGCGAACAGATGAATCTTCATATCGAACTTGATGATTCGGCCAAGGCGCTTATTGTTGACAAAGGATATGATGAGAAATACGGCGCGCGTCCGTTAAAAAGAGCACTTCAGACGCTTGTGGAAGACGAACTTGCCGAACAGATTCTCGAAGGCAGAATTAAGAATGGCGATAATGTTCACATAACATGCGCAGACGACGGTGATAAAAAACTGATTTTTTCTACAAATTAATGTAGCAATTAGACAGGAGATATATTATAATAAGATTACATTCTTTTTACAAACACAATCAGGAGGAACGGCAATGGCTGTAGTAAACGATTTGATCCACATAGAGGGCGATGGAACGATCAGTTTTGGTGATTACACACTTGATACCAAGACCAAGCTCGATAATGTTGAGTACAACGGAGATATCTATAAGGTTAAGACATTCAAGGAGATTACCAAGCTTGAGAGGAACGGAATGTTTGTTTATGAGTCTGTTCCGGGAACAGCTGTTAATAATTTTTCTATGAATGACGGTGCTGTCAGCATGAGAGTGGAAGGCAGTGAAGACCCGCAGATTACACTTGAACTTGAACCATCTACAGAGTACAAGGTATACGTTGACGGCGTAAGCATTGGCAGCATGACTACCAACATCAGTGGTAAGCTTGTCCTTTCAGTTACACTCGGAGGCGGTAATTCCGCAGAGGTTAAGGCTGTAAGAGCATAGAATGAATTTAATTTATGTTATTAAGGACTGTGTTTAACACAGTCCTTTGCACACCGGAAAGGCGGATATGGCAAAGGCTAAGAATATAACTTTTTTCTGTAAAGAATGCGGGTATGAATCATCCAAATGGATGGGGCAGTGCCCGTCATGCCAGGAATGGAATACAATGGTTGAGGCACCCGTGAAGGGTTCGGCACAGACCGGAAGTCATAATGTCGGTATAACAGGTATATCGGGGAATGCACCTATCAGGTTTTCACAGATAGATTCTAATTCTGAGGACAGATATACCACGGGATTCGGCGAGCTTGACAGAGTTTTGGGCGGCGGAATTGTCGCAGGCTCCATGGTGCTTGTGGGAGGTGATCCCGGAATCGGTAAGTCTACGATTCTGCTGCAGGTGTGTGCCAATATAGCAGCATCGCGCAAGGTTCTATACATATCAGGTGAGGAATCGCC
>ENA-ORND01002661-ORND01002661.1-human-gut-metagenome-genome-assembly--contig:-NODE-2661-length-10610-cov-10.507627_pt1 | contig 10610 bp, 7 predicted proteins | sample MGYA00242111_ERZ509014 | MGnify/ENA primary metagenome ERZ509014 (study PRJEB26280, sample SAMEA2338694) | human gut metagenome | biome: human gut; feature: human-associated habitat; material: faeces... | reverse complement strand
GACGCTCTTACTTCCGGTACGCGCATAGCTGGCTGTCAGTTTAAGGCTCTGGCCAGAGTAGACGGTAGCAGCGTAATTATCGCCACTGGCCGTAACGCCAGTGCCAGAGATGCTAAGGGTCTGACCAGTGACTTTGCTCGGCGTAGTCGTGAGAGTAACGCTGCATACATTATCAACAGATTTAAGCGTAAAAGTATTGGCTGCAGTTTTGGTGATAGTGGTATCAGTGCCGCCGACCTTTGCAGTTAAATTGTCAATAGCCTCATCGTCAAAAGTGTCGATCGTAACCGACGGAGTTGCCCCAGTGGGTACAGTATAAGTTCTGCCCTGATAAGTAACGGTCTTAGCAGCCGCCTCAAAGGCTGCCTGAGCAGAAAGGACGGGGATTGAGTCAGTAGTTTGGGAAACGCTGTCGACAGTTACGGCGTCATCTCCGCTACCTACAGATAAGTTTGCCGTGCAAGTGACCGTGAAAGCTGTACTACCAACGGTGACAACGTAATCGTTACCACTCGGTGTGCCAGTGCTGCCCGTTCCACTAACAGACCAATTTACAGCAGACATAGTAGCGGCAGTTGCCGAACCATCTTTGGGCGTAACCGTTGCCGTTGCAGAAAAAGTAACGGTATCGCCTTGCTTAATGGTTCCAGAGGCCGGTGAGCGAGTAATTGTAATCGCACCTGTCGCCCCATCGGTCGTTGCAGCGTTCGCCGGAACGATGACCAGACTTAAAATCATAGTCAACGCCAGCAGCGATGAGAGAAATTTCTTCATAATTTTCTTCATCCTTTCTTGTTGTTTCGATCTTGGCTCTGCGCGCACAGAGCCTTTCTCATACATCGGCATTTTACCATGCCGCGGGGAATAAGGGAACAGAAAAATGCAAAATTCATAAATTCTTCATCTTCCCGTTCGCCCGTCTTCCCTTGTCTCACTGATTAGACGCAAAAAGCGTCGATTTTGTTTCACAAAATCTCAAATTTTTCAAAATTTTTTACGCCGCGAAAAACCGCACGTACACATATACTCCCGCCGCAATCTGACAGAGTAAGATCGCCGGAATGCCGAACCGGAAGTACCAATGCCGCGTCTTATGGTGAAAGACCCTCATTGCGAAAAGAGCACCCACGCTGCCGAGCAGCAGCGCGAGTGCAAATAAGGTCTTTTCGGGAACGCGCCGCGCGCCCTGAATTTTGGCGCGGCGCTTGTCTGCGCCGTAGACGCAGAACGTAATTAGATTGATCGCGGCGAGATAGATGACAAAATATCTCACTTTTCGAGCTTGCTGAGCTCCACGGCCGCCGCCGCGCCGAGGCGCGCGTTGTTGAACACGAGCTGGATGTTGGAATCCAGGCTGTCGCCGCCGGTCAGGTCCTTGATCTTGGCGAGCAGGTACGGCGTCGTGGCCTTGCCGTGAATGCCGTCCTTCTTCGCGTCCTCGACGGCCTCGGCAATGGCCTTGTCGATGACTTCCTTGTCCATGGAGTACTCTTCGGGGATGGGGTTCGTGACGAGTAAGCCGCCGCGCAGACCCAGCTCGCGCTTGACGTGGAACGCCTTGGCCAGCTGCTCGGGCGTGTCGAGCTCGTAGTCGACGCCAAAGCCCGACTTGCGCGTGTAGAACGCGGGCAGCTCGCTCGTGCCGTAGCCGATGACGGTCACGCCGTGGGTCTCGAGATATTCGAGCGTCAGACCGAGGTCGAGGATGGACTTCGCGCCCGCGCACACGACCATGACGGAGGTGTTGGCCAGCTCTTCGAGGTCAGCGGAGATGTCGAACGTCTCCTGCGCGCCGCGGTGCACGCCGCCGATGCCGCCGGTGGCGAACACGCGGATGCCCGCCATGTCGGCGATCATCATCGTGGTGGTGACGGTGCACGCGCCGTCCTTGCCCTGCGCGACGAGCACAGGCAGGTCGCGGCGGGAAGCCTTCGGGATGCCCGCGCCGGTGCGGCCGAGGTAGTCGATCTCTTCCTTGGAAAGACCGGCCTTCAGGCGGCCGCCGATGATGGCGATGGTCGCGGGGACCGCGCCCGCCTCACGGATGATCTGCTCGACCTTGAGCGCGGTTTCGACGTTCTGCGGGTAGGGCATGCCGTGGGAAATGATGGTGGATTCGAGCGCCACGACGGGCTTACCGGCGGCAAGGGCCTCGGCAACCTCGGGGGCGATATCCAGATACTTGTTCATAGTTAAAATCCTCCTGTAAAGTAATAGGTGAAAGTTTCACGTTTACCTTTTGAGGTAAGATTGCATCATAACATACAACTTGTCAAAAGTCAATACAAAGCGGGGCTTGAATTTGCACGGGAAGTGGCATATAATACCTCTATTATCCCGTGAAAACCCACAAAAGGAAGGAAAATTATTATGGAACGAGTGAGAATTGCCGCGCTCTTCGCCGACAAAGAGCAATACGGCGGCGCAAGCGCCACCGTATGCGGCTGGGCGAAGACCATCCGCGATATGAAGACCTTCGGATTCATCGAGCTGAACGACGGCTCGTGCTTCCGCAATTTGCAGGTCGTGATGGATGCGAATTCTCTTTCTAATTATAAGGAGATCGCCGCGCAGAACGTGGGCGCCGCGCTCATCGTGCACGGCACCGTCGTGCTGACGCCCGAGGCCAAGCAGCCGCTCGAGGTCAAGGCGACGGCGATCGAGGTCGAGGGCGTGTCCTCCCCCGACTATCCCTTACAGAAAAAGCGCCACAGCGTCGAATATCTGCGCACCATCCAGCATCTTCGTCCGCGCACGAACCTCTTCTCCGCGGCGTTCCGCGTGAGAAGCGCGGCAGCCTACGCCGTGCACGAGTTCTTCCAGAGCCGCGGCTTCGTCTATGTCAATACCCCCATCATCACCGGCTCCGACTGCGAGGGCGCGGGCGAGATGTTTCAGGTCACGACGCTGGATCTGGAGAACCCGCCGAGAACGCCCGACGGCAAGGTCGATTACAGCAAGGACTTTTTCGGCAAGAAGACGAGCCTGACCGTCTCCGGCCAGCTCAACGCCGAGAACTTCGCTATGGCGTTCGGTGACGTTTACACGTTCGGCCCCACGTTCCGCGCCGAGAATTCCAACACCGCGCGCCACGCCGCCGAGTTCTGGATGATCGAGCCGGAGATGGCGTTCTGCGACCTCGACGGCGACATGGAAGTGGCGGAAGCGATGATCAAGCACATCATTCGCCGCGTGATGGAGCGCTGCCCGGACGATCTCGCGTTTTTCAACAGCTTTGTCGACAAGGGCCTTCTTGAGCGTCTCCAGCACGTTGCCGAGTCTGACTTTGGCCGCGTGACCTATACCGAGGCGGTGAAGCTCTTAAAGGAGAGCGGCCAGAAGTTCGACTATCCCGTCGAGTGGGGCATCGACCTGCAGACCGAGCATGAGCGCTATCTGACCGAGCAGATCTTTAAGCGCCCCGTGTTCGTCACGGACTATCCGCAGGAGATCAAGGCGTTCTATATGCGCCTCAACGACGACGGCAAGACCGTCGCCGCGGCGGACTGCCTCGTTCCGGGCATCGGCGAGATCATCGGCGGCAGCCAGCGCGAGGAGCGCATCGAGCTGCTCGAAAAGCGCATCCGCGAGCTCGGCATGAATCCCGAGGACTACTGGTGGTACTGCGACCTGCGCCGCTACGGCTCCTGCCGTCACGCGGGCTTCGGCCTCGGCTTCGAGCGCATGGTGATGTATTTAACGGGTATCGGCAACATTCGCGACGTGGAGCTGCATCCCCGCACCGTGGGCAACGCAGACTTCTAATTCTTCAAAAAACAAGGGGCACGGAAACCGTGTCCCTTGTTTTTTGAGAATTACACTCCGCTTCGTGCCTTGCCGCCCAAAGGGCGGCTTCGACACGCGCGGAGCGAGAAGAGTTTTTTGGCACGCGCATGTCGCGCCAAAAAACGATTCGAAATCATTTCGCGTCTGCGGACGCGAAATGCTGTGACGCTTTAATTATTTGTGGTAAATAGTTACAAATGGGAACAAAAGCTCGAAAAGCGTAGTCAAAAGAAATAGAGTCTGCTATAATAGCCCCGCAGTTTTGAGAGAGGAGATTTTGATATGAAACACTTTTTTGCACTGCTGCTCAGCGTGCTGATGGTGCTGTCGCTGCTGACCGCCTGCGGCGATAAGACGACGCCGTCCGACGGCGACGATCAGACCGTCACGGACGAGAATGGCGGCGACACCGACAACAATACTGACGATACAACTGACCCCTACGACGCCATGCGCAACTACTGGTCGGAGGACCAGCTCACGCAGGCCTGGGGACCGGATCAGGTGGTGGAGCACCTCTTTTTCCACCCGATCATCGCCTACCCGCAGTGGGCCTTCCACGACTGCAATGCCAGTCAGGACCAGCGCTACGGCCTCGACGACTGGATGGTCACGGCGGACGAGTACAAGAAGATCTTGCAGTCCGTGTACGACAAGGGCTACATCTTAGTCGCGATGGAGGACGTGTGGAGCGAGGTGACGGACGAGTCCGGCACGCACATGGTGCGAAACACCCTGATGCTGCCAGAGGGCAAAAAGCCGCTCGTCATCAGCTTTGACGACGTGAACTACTACCCCTATATGCTCGACGAGGGCTTCACGAGCAAGCTCGTCGTCGGCGAGGACGGCGAGATCTGGGCGCAGTGTACCGATCCGTACACAAATGAGACCTTTTTGACCAAGGAACTCGACGCGACGCCCATTCTCGACCAGTTTGTCTACGAGCACCCCGACTTTTCGCTCAACGGCGCGAAAGCCATCTTCTCGCTGACGGGCTATCAGGGTATTTTAGGCTACCGCACACAGGATGATCGCGACATCGCGGCAGATTCGCCCGACCGCCCCGCGTTCGACGCCTACCGCGCGAGCGAGATCGAAGCGGTCAAGCCCGTCATAGCGCGCTTGAAGGAGACCGGCTGGACGTTCGGCAGCCACACCTGGGGCCACATCCGCCTCGACACCAAACCGCTCCAGACCGTCATCAACGACACCGAGCGCTGGGCGGACGAGGTCGGCTCGCTCGTCGGTCCGACGCAAATTCTGTTCTACCCCCACGGCGGCCGTCCCGACGGTGACGACTGGCACCAGACCGGCGAGCGCTTCAAGTACCTGCAAAGCCAGGGCTTCCGCATTTTCGCGAGCGTCGGTACGAGCTCGTTCAGCTACGTGAAGGAGGACATTTCCGCCGTTATCTGCGACCGTCTGCATCCGGACGGCACCACGCTGCGCCACTCGCGCAGCCGCTATCTGCAATTCTATAACGCCGAGGACATCATGGATACGCAAGTCCGTCCTGATCTCGGCGTAGACTGGTGAGGAGGCGTTTTTATGGCGACGTTAGAAGAACTCAAGGCGAAGGCCGTCGCCATGCTGGACATGGCGTATGTGCCGTACTCCCACTTTCCCGTGGGCGCAGCGCTCGAATGTGAGGACGGCGCGGTCTTCACCGGCTGCAACATCGAAAATTCGAGCTACGGCCTGACGAACTGCGCCGAGCGCACCGCGGCGTTCAAGGCCGTGAGCGAGGGGCACCGGCGCTTCAAGCGCATCGTCATCGCGGGGCGCAGCGACGACTACTGCTACCCCTGCGGCGCGTGCCGTCAGGTGCTCTACGAGTTCGGCCCCGACATGGAGGTCGTGTGCCTGAACAAGGACAACGAAGAAAAGCGCCTGCACATCAAGGAATTGCTTCCCTACGGCTTCGACCGGACGTGGCTTGCAATCGATGAGAAATAACGAAAAAAGAGAGCGGCGTTGCCGCTCTCTTTTTTGTTCGCTTCAGTTGCTTCCAGAGGAAGAGGCTCCAATCGTCACCTCGCCACTCATCGTTTCGATCGTAAGCTCGCTCACCGCGCCGCCGTCGAGCGCGGGCACAGAGTAGTGCGTCGCGTGGTCGCCGCAGGCGATGAGCGTGCCCTCGCGCTCGGTGAGCGCGGAGTCGAAGGAGCCCTTTTCGGTTTCGTAGTCGAGGGTGAAGCCGTCCTGCGCCGGGAGCGTCAGATAGATGCTGCCGCTCTCCGTTTCGGCATCAAGGCGTAGCGCACGCTCGGTAGCCAAAATCAGGTCACCGCTGACGCTTTCGAAGTCCAGCGCGCCGAGCGCGCCGGCGATATCCACCTTGCCGCTCGCGGTTTCGATCTCGGCATTTTCCGCTTCGCCCGCAAGCTCGATCGCGCCGGAGACGGTCGAGATATCGACCTTCGCCCATGTGCCGTCCACCACACCGGCATTGCCGCTCGTGGTTTCGATCTCCACCTCCGGGCAGTTCGCGCACATCACGCGCGCGTCGCCGCCGACGGTCGAAAGCTTGATCTTCTGCGCATCGGCGCTCACGTAGGCGTAGGCGCTGGTGGTCTCGATGTCGATCTCCTCAAAATGCGCGTTCTTGACCAGCTCCCACGGCAGACTGACCGTCAAGAACTTTTCGCCCTCGAAGCTGTCCCTGCGCGCATCGCTCATGAACCGGATGCGCAGCGTGTCGCCATCGACTGCGCAAACCAGCTTTTCCTCCTCCGTCAGCGCCGTTGTGGCCTCCTCCTGCACAGTGATCTGCGAGGTCTGCCCCACAGCCTGAACGCTCACGCCGCCGCTCAGCCACGAGATGTCGATCTTGCGGATGTCTTCGCTCTCGCCGATGCTGAGCACCGCGCCCGGGTGGAGCTCTTCGCTCCCCTCCGCCTGCGTGCAGAAGGTGTAGGTCGCGCTGCTGCCGTCCCAGAGGGCGTCGACGGCGAAAATGCCGTCGCTTTGCGGCAGTTCTGCGCAGAATGTGCCGTTATCCTGCCGCTGGGCGGTCACGGTCTCGGACGGCATGCCGGTGCTGCCCCAGGCGTCGGACGGCCAGCAGCGGAGACTGACGGAATCGGGTGAATTATCGCCAAAATCGAGCGTCACGGTGTAGAAATAGGCGGCTGATACTGTAAAGGGCATTTCCAGTACAGACGTGATGTCACGGGAGGTTTCGTCCAGCGGGTGCGCGCCGCAGGCAATGACGGTCATGCTCTGTAGGCCCTGGGGGTAGGTCCAGTCGTAGCTGCTGCTTTTGATGGTGACGCTGCAAGCGTTTGCACTTGTCACCGTCAGGGTTGGCGGGGTTTGGCGCGCGGCCTCGTCCGCGCTTTTTTCGCCGCAGGCGGTCAGCGAAAGGGCCAGCGCGAGCGGGAGCAGGAGAGAAAGGAGCTTTTTCATCGTTCGTTCCTCATTTCTTTCGGATACTTCTATAGACGCATGATAGCCGAAAAAGTTCCCGCGCACAACGGCGATCGTTGCACAAAACGCGGCAATTTGTTGTATCGTGAATTCTAATATTGGGGGCGGTACAACTTTTTGCCGCGTTGTGTGCAACGCTGCTTCATGATACGGCGTATCATGAAAAGGCAAATCATGCAGCAGTGTCCCCCCATTTTCAGGGGGGTGTGAGGTGCCTTTTCCAACATTATCAAAATTTGGGGGAAAGAGCATGGAGACGACAACAAATTACAAACTTCCGCAATGGGTCAAGGCGGATCAGATCAAGATGGATGACTTCAACGATGCGTTCGGCAAGATCGACGCGCAGATGAAGAAAAACGCCGACAAGGCCAACGCGGCGGCGAGCGCGGAGAGCGTAGGCACGCAGGTCACGGCGGTGCAGGAGCAGATCGTGGCGGTGGAGCAGGAGATCAAGCTCGTGGCGCTCGGAGAACCGCGCACGACCACGGCGGCGAACGGCAGCATCGTCTACGACCTGTCGGCGCTGAACATGGCGGACTACCGCGCGTTTCTGGTGTTTGCGACGGTGGACGCGGCGGGCACGGGCGTGAGCGACAAGGGCAGGGTGGAACTGCTGTGCGACAGCAAGAGCATCGGACTGCTGGCCGACGCAATGGGCGGCCACGCGGCGACCGTCGCGTGGATTTTTCCCGCGATGTACGGTGTGGCGGCGGGCTACCACACGCCGACGCAGAACCGAAACGACAGCTTTGATGGACTCAGCGGCTCGATTTTGAACGGCAGCGCAAACTGGAACACCATGCAGAGCATGACATTCAAGTTTACCGGGCTGAAAGGCTCTGGTTGTGTGCTGTATGGGTTGAAAAAGTAAAAAAGAGCAAAAAAAGAAGACCCCCGAGGGGGTCTTCTTTTTTGACTAATCAGAGATTAGACAGTAGTGTCGTCAACAGTGATCAGATACTTGGCAGTGGTCTTGCCATCCCAAGCGGTGACGATGACGTACATATCGCTGGCAACCTCGCCGGAAGCGGTCTCAACATTGTTGGTGTTGTAGACCTCAATGGTCTGGTTGTCGTTCGCCTTGGCCTGCTTCAGCAGTTCCTTGAGGTTAGCGACGGTGACAGTCTGAGCGTTGGTCTTGACGGTGATGGAGTCGGCAGCAACGGTAGCAGACTGGTTAGCAGCCTCGAAGTTGTAGGAGCCGGTCTTTAAGGAAGCGTTGGCATAGGCAGCCTGATTTGCAGTGATATAAGTGATATCACCGGTAACAACGCCAGAATAGCTAATCTCGGCATAAGCGACCTTGGTGCCCTTGGTGGCGTCCATGGTAACTTCCTTGCCGTCCTTGTCGAAGTACTTAACACCAGACATCAGGTCAGTGGAACCAACAGTACCATCGGAGTTGTACTTCTCCATGGCAGCCGCGGAAATTTCTTCGTACTCCTTAAGGTCGACCTTAATGGTAGCAAACTGATGACCATAGTACTCGCCGAGTTCTTCGTCGTTCACGAGAGCCTTGATGAGAAGATCGTAAACAACAAGTGCATCGTGCGTGTCACCGACCTTGCTGTCGTCGTACTGGACGAAGATAAGGCTCTTTTCAGCCAGATCCGTGGCAGTCCACTCTTCATCAATCTTGCCCTTGGTAATGGTGCCTTCGTACTTGGCAACCAGAGCGTCGTCAAGATCGAACCAAGTGTTGTTCACCTTAACGCGCTTGCCATCCGTGGTAAGCTGGTCGATGGTATAAGCGTTGTACTTGGCAATCGCGGTCCAGACGTAGTCGGAATCCATGGTGACCTTATACAGGCCAATCTTATCAACACCGTGGCTGGCAGTGCCCTGACCCTCTGCATAGTAGAGGTCGATGGTGGTGTCGGTCAGCTTGCCATCCACCAGCTCATAGGCCTTGAAGGTGGCATAGGGCTTGCCGTCATTCCAGTGGGAGGTGTAGTCCGTGGTGTCATAGATGAACACGGTACGGGTGGTGACTTCGTATGCGTAGACATAGATCATGTCAACGTAGCCATTGACGGTCGTATACTGAACGTCATAGCCCTTGAAGCTGGGCAGCTTTTCGTAGCCGGTGTAGGCGGTGAAGGTGCCCTTCGGGGATTCCTTGGTCTGAAGCAGAATCTTGGTATCCTTGCTGAGCTGGAGACGGGTAGCTGCACTGCCGCTGGTGGCATTAACAGTCAGGTACTTGTCGCCGCTATTGTAGGAGGCAAAATAAGCATCGCTGAACTCGGAATCATCGAGCGTGTAAGCGCCGTCCTTGTCAATGCTGTAGGCATAGACGGTGTAGTAATACTCTTTGTTCTTGGAAGCAGAGACTTCGAAATCAGCGACATCATCACCCTCAACTTTGTTGATGGTAGCATCAGTCTTGCTGTCGGCATCGAAGAAGTACAGATCACCGTAAGCGGTGTCAACACCCTTGCTGTGCTCCATATACAGGGTATCGAGGACAGCATAGTTGCTGGCGAGCTCATCAGCACCGATGACATTGCCATAGGTGTCGAAGTAGAAGTTGTAGGTCTTGCCCAGAGTCATGGTCGCAGGAGCGAACGTGGCAGTGCAGTTAACCTTAGCGTCAGCCTTGTCGAGACCTTCAACCTTCTGGATGTCGGAGATGTTCTTGCTGTTGCCGGAAACGTCGGTCAGAACAGCGTTCTTGGACTCAGCCTTGACCATGGACTGGATCTCGCCGTTGGCGATGGTGACCAGAACCATATCGTCAGCCTTGAACTCGTCCTCAGTCTCGAACTTGGTGTCGAGCTTGCCTTTGTAACCGTGGACATTCTTGTCAACGATAGCGTAAGCGGAAGTGGTGTGACCCTTGGAGTCGGTCTTCTCAGCGACGAACTTGGTGACCTCAGCGAGGTAGGTGTCGATGTTGACGAGGCGCTTGTCATAGACGAGGGTCAGACGGCCCTGATCGGCCTGCTTGGAATCGTCCTTGTTGTCAGCAACAGTGTAGGTGCCATCGCTGGTCTTGCTGTTGGTGTAGACATCGAGCTTGGTGTCCTTCTTGAGACCGGAGTCGGCATAGATGTCGCAGTTCTTGGCGGCCTCGGTGTAGGTGGCGAGAGGCTCAACATCAACAACAGTCTTCTTGTCGCCGACGTCATAGGTCCACTCGGTGGTGAGACGACCAAACTCGTCATCGCTGGCTTCGGACTTGAGCTTGAAGCTCTTGTAGCCGAGGGTGTCGTTCTCGGAGAAGGTCTTGTTGCTGTTCTTGTCACCGTTGAAGCTCACGGTCTGATAGCCGAACGCGGCGGTGTAGGTGACCATGGGAGCCTTGGCGATGGCGCGGAACAGCAGCTCGGCAACCAGCTCACGGGTGGCAGGAGCGTTGAGGTCAACGCCCTTGACGTTGTCGAGAACGT
>ENA-ORND01002656-ORND01002656.1-human-gut-metagenome-genome-assembly--contig:-NODE-2656-length-10621-cov-2.577040_pt1 | contig 10621 bp, 8 predicted proteins | sample MGYA00242111_ERZ509014 | MGnify/ENA primary metagenome ERZ509014 (study PRJEB26280, sample SAMEA2338694) | human gut metagenome | biome: human gut; feature: human-associated habitat; material: faeces... | reverse complement strand
CGAGCCATGGAACGGGCTTGCCTCGGTAAGGCTCTCGGGGAGCCAGCCGAAATAGTCCAGCATGCGGACGATTGCCAGCGCGAAGCGGAGCAGGAAGCGCGGTGCGCGGCAGAAGGTCTCGGCAACTGCCTCGGTGTTGTTGTTTTCGTCGGAAGCCTTGATCTCATCGATCTTCTTACGGGCTGTTGAGCCTGTGGCAATTCCCACCGCCTTCGGTATCTTTAACACGAAGAACAGTACCACCGCCACAATAGCGAATACGATCGCAAGTGCCAGGCCGCCATATAACATTACATTATAAACTGTTGCCATAACCTTTCACTCCTCCCTTACTCGCTCGTTGACCTTGAACTGCCATTTACTATGCTCTTAACTGTCAGGTCATTGGATAACGACTGCCATCCCTGCTTAAGACCATTTGCAAGTGCCGGAACTTTGTTACCGTTCTCGTACACTTTCCTCACAGCCCTTGTGGCACTGGCATTCCATGCTGCCGAATCGCTTCCAAATTTATTCGAATATCTATCGACCAGATAACTCAGATGGCTTACGTACACGACCGCTGCGTTGTCATCGGTTCCAAGTGTAGTCTCAGCGTTGCCATATATTCTCTCTGCCTCATCATAGTAGCTGTCATCGCCGCTGTTCTCTGCCATCTTGATATAAGTCTCAGCCTCGTTCACCGAGTATTCTGAATATGCTTTCTTGGATGTCTCTGTCGCATTCTCGCCCTCTATATCCAGACTGTTCAGATAAAGCGCTGCACTGTTCGCCGCAGAGTTGTAATAATGTAACTGCTGGCCCGCATCATCCGCATTCTCGGCAAGTTCTGTATATACTGAGTACATAACTCCTGAATACTGGCCATTGTAGTATTTTACGCCTCTGTCCGCCGGGAACTGGCTGTTCAGCACCTCTGCGTTGTCGTCCAGGTTCTTCATCGCCTCATCCATCAGCACCTCTATTCTGTTCGCAAGCTCCGGATCATTGGATATCTCGCCAAGATATATGTAAGCTATGTTGAGGTAATTGGTGTATTTGTCAGGATTGGTGTCATCTATGTTGTCACTGTTGTAATCCTGGAATGCAAATATATTTTCCTTGTTCGTATCAAAGCTTGCAGACTTGTTTATCTTGCTGTCACATATCGCAGCGTAATACTTTGCCTGCTTTGCCTGATCCGGGAAGTCCTTGCTCTCATCAACCATATTGAAATATTTCTTGGCCGCACTGTAGTCCTTGACCTCGTCGTAATACAACATGGCTATCTTGAACTTTACGTCGTCCTTTATCTCGTCCTTGTTCTTAAGTGCAAGTCTTATTCCCTTTTCTGCCGCCGTCTCGGTGTTGGCCGAAGTGTTTCCATCGTCCTCTGTATAATAGTAAGCATATGTCTCCATATAGCCTATATAGGCATCCGATGCGGTTGGGTCTATGTCGACAGCCGCCTTATAGCACTCAAATGCCTTGTTATAATCGCCCTCGTCGACTGCATCCCTCGCCTCGTTGACCTTGTTGTTGTAATCAAGATCCTTGAGCTGGCCTTTCTTTACTCCGCCTATCACAGCACAGCACGCTGAGAGTATCGATAATCCCGCAACCACTGAGAACGCTGCTATCTTATGCTTTGCCTTTGCCTTGTATGCATCGTCGAGCTCGTTGTAGTGATCCAGCGCATACAGCAGTTCTGAACAAGACTGATATCTGTCCTCAGGACTCGGCTGACAGCACGTCTGTATAATTCTCTCAAATCCTGATGAGAGCATCGGATTCCACTGTCTGATAGGCTTTATCTCGTAAGGAGGCTCACATGGATTCTTGCCGGTAACAAGGTGATAGAGCGTTGCTCCCAGATTGTAAATATCTGTTCTTGCATCCGTGTTGTAGATTCCATGTCCCTGCGCATCACCGAACTGCTCCGGTGCCGCATAGCCTCTTGTTCCAAGAGCCGTGGTATCCGCATTGTTCTCCACTATGTATTCCTTAGCCGTTCCAAAGTCGATAAGCTTTACCGAGCCATCCGGCTTCAGCATGACATTTGAAGGCTTCATATCTCTGTATATGATCGGCGGATTCATGGAATGCAGGTAGTCAAGTGCACTGGCAAGCGCCCTGCCCCATTCGATTACCTTTTCCTGTGGCTGTGCTCCCTCCGCCTTGAGCACATCGCTGAGTGGACGTCCTTCTACGAAGTCCATGACAACGTAGATCGTGCCATTCTCATTGATGATATCAACGATTCGTGGCAGTACCGGATGATCCACATCCTTGAGGATATTTGCTTCTCGCTCCAATCCCTTTAAGAGTGTGGCTGTACTCTTGGAGCCATCATTCTTGATCTCCTTTACAGCCCACTGTTTATTAAGTCGGTTATCCATGGCAAGATAAACTATTGACATACCACCCTGGCCAACTTTTTTAAGTATTTCGTATTTTCCGTCTAATACCGTTCCTAACTCTGTCATATATCGATCCCCATTACTCCGATTTAATAAGCACTACTGTTACATTATCCGTTTCTTTTCTGTACTTCACAAGCTCTGTGAGGAACTCACAGCCCTCCTTCATCTTCGCCTCGTCGATGCATGTTCCCGGGCCAAGTCTCTCTATCATCTCCTGAGGCGTTATCTTATGTCTGAATCCATCAGAACACAGCATGTAATGCGCTCCGGGAGCTGCCTGCCCAACTACGAAATCCGGTTCCACCACAGGTGAAGCTCCGATACACTGGAGAAGCACGCTTCGTCTGCTGTCCGTCTCCGCCTGCTCCGGTGTAAGTCTTCCCGCTGCGATCTCCCTTGCAACAAGCGTCTGATCTGCGGTGAGCTGCCTTATCCCTGAAGTGATCTCATACACTCGGCTGTCTCCAACATGGAGAATGTAGTACATTTCTCTGTATATGAGGATCGCAGAAATGGTCGTACCAAGCATAAATCCATTCTGCTCGCCATACGCCTTGATCTTCTCATTCTGCTCCACGGCAAGTCTTATCCACTGGTATCTCAGCAGCTCTTCACTAAAGCTGTTGTTGTCAACCATCTCAACAAACTGTGTGTCAAACCAGTTGCAGAAAGCTGTTATGACTTCCTTGCTGGCAACCTCTCCCTTTGCCAGACCTCCCATGCCATCACATACGAGGGAGAACACGACCTGTCCATTTGGAGTATCCGCTATCTTGATCGCCAGCGAATCCTGATTTGTCTTTTTCTTTATTCCTACGTCTGTATTGTATACTGCGCTAAACCCCATATACATTCCTCCCAATATTTATGTCTCAACTCTCGTTGCGGATATTCTATCTAATGTGATAGACAAGCTCCTCGTCCCCGAGTATAACGATCGCATTGTTCGTCAGGAACTTTTCTTCGCCCGCCTTCAATTCCTCTCCGTTCACAAATGTACCATTTGTAGACTTGTTATCGCTGATGAAGCACACGCCATTTCTCTTGGTGATAACACAATGAACTCTGCTTATAGCTGAATTGTCAGTAATCGCATAGTCCACAAGTCTTGCCTTATGTCCGATCTTGAACTCTGCCTTGTCCAAGCTTATTCTCTCGCCCGTCTTCACCCTAAGGAAATATGGTGCCGGTGCTCCATCAAATGGATTGCCCTGCACTGGCTGTGCCTGTGGCATCGGCGGTGTCTGTGGCATTGGTGGTACCGGCTGCATCTGTGGCATTGGCGGTACCGGCTGCATCTGCGGCATTGGCTGCGCCTGTGGCATTGGTGGAATCGGGTTTCCTCCAAATGGGTTGCCCTGCATTGGAGGTATTGGCTTTATCTCCTGTGGCTGTGTTTCAACCGGCTCTGCTGGCTCAGGCTTGACATCCTGTGGCTCTGTCACAACAGGCTCTACAACCTCCGGCTTGGCATCCTGTGCTTCTGCTTCAACCGCCTCATCATTCTCCGTTTTATCACCCTGCGGCTGTGCTCCAGCCACCTCAGGCTTAATTGGCTCCTCCATTGGTGGCACGTCTACCGGTGGCATTCCATTTGGTTCCATTGGGCCGTTTGGTATTGGGCCATTCGGTTCCATTGGTGGCATTCCGTTTGGCACCTGGCCATTCGGTCCCATTGGCGGCATGCCCATCGGTGGCATTCCGTTTGGCATCTGGCCGTTTGGTCCCATCGGCTGTGCATATCCATTCATTCTCGCATTATTTCTCATAACCTCGAGTCTGCTCACCTTAGGTGACTCACCTCGAAGTATGTGGCTGTTGCCACCCTTTGGAGCATTTGTGGAAAGCTCCTTCATCCTGGCTATCTCAGCAGCGTCTATGCCTGCTTCTGCAAGCATCGCCTTAACCTCGTTCTTCATGTCCGAGTTTGAAAATGTACCTCTCATATTCGCACAGTTTATAAGGCGTGCTACGTAATTGTCATTGTCATTCTCTGAGTATCTCGCATCAACTATCACCGACTTCACAAATGCTCTGACATCGTTGAGATCTGTCACTTCCTTCTGTACCGGAGCGACAATAAAGCAGACATCGTATGTCTCAGGCGATACAAACACACACTGCTCGTCCCTTGCAACATAGCTGAGCGAAACCATATTCTTACCAAACATCTCCAGTGCATGCAGAATGTTGTACAGAAGTGTGAGTATCTCCTTCTTGTTCATCTCCTGTCTCAGTATCTCCGCAAGAGGCTTCTTGTCATCGATCTGATAATTGAACACCCTGACTCCGGCATTCTCCTGCATGTCACACGGTGCCATCTCAGGCATAGATCCGCTTCTGCTCATATCATACACTTTAGCATCTATCACATCACTGATATCCAGACTGTAACTCACTCTGTAAGTTTCCCCCGCCGGAACTACAACAACCTTTTCTCTGTTCATTTTTTCAATCCCTTTCGTCTAAATCCGCATATTTTCCGTCAAAAATTATTTCTTCATTCAAACACCAAAAGCAGGTATTGCTACCTGCTCTTGTCCCACATCGTGGGTGGTGTATATTAACTTAATTTGAAGATAAAGTCCTCTCCACCGATGCTTATCATGGCATCGTTTGAAAGCTTCTGCTCTGCATTCTCATCCAGGCGCGCTCCGTTGAGATATGTGCCATTTGTCGCCTTGTTATCCTTCAGATAACATCCATCCTCTCTCTGGTAGATGATGACATGTACCTTGCTGATGGCCCCATTACCACCGACATGGTAATCAACACCTCTTGCCGCCTTTCCTATCTTGAACACAGCCTTGTTGACCATAACTCGCTCGCCTGTGTTGACACGGACTATATATGGCATAGCCTTTGGAGCGTTCCTGTTAACCGCTGCCTTCTCAGGTTCGGTATCCTTAACTACGTTCATTCCTCCGGTCAGCTCAACAGTGCTTCCTGTGCCCTTCTGCTCAGGCTCCTCTGCCTTCTCCTTCACCGGATCCATATTCGTCTCAGGCTCCGGCTGGTCACCGTCCATGAACTGTGGTGCAACTATCTGTTCTGTAGGGTTATCTATCTGAGCTTCCTCTGTCTCAGCAACCGCCTTCTGTATGATCTTCGCACGGTTGATCTTGATATTCTTAACAACAGGTGGATTATCCATAAGCTCGTCCGTAGATATCAGAACCGGCTTCTGCTCATCCTTCTTGTCAAGCTCAACCTCCGTAACTCCATCGGCAGCCTTTGCAACCTCTGTAAGTCCTGATGGCTCATGTACTGCCATATCTGATGTGAGAGCCTCTGTCATGCCCTCCTCGTCATCCTCTTCTTCCTCATCAAGGCTCTCATCTAACTCGAGCTCCTCAAGAACGCTGTCATCAAATACCGACATATCTATCTCGCTTGATACATTCTCTTTCTTCGTCTCATCCGAATCAAGATCAAGATCCTTGAATATCGCATTCGCTGCGGCCGCCTCGTCACTGATCTCCTCTACCTCATCAAGCTCGTCTTCCTCATCATCGCCAAATGACACGTCCTCAAACTCAGGCAGATCATCCATACTTGTATCAGATGCCGCCGTGTCAACTGAAGACTGTGAAACCGACATATCTGAGCCTATATCAACGAAGTTCTCCTCCACCTGCATTCCTGCAGACTCCATAAGCTCTGTGAGCTGTGCATAGAAGTTTCTCACTGTGAACTTATCCGCATTCAACAGATTGAGAAGCTTTGCCACATAGTTGCAATCCTCACTGTCATCATAAATAACGCTCGTCAGCAAGTCCTTTGCGAACATCCTGAATTCGGCATTGATATTGGCTTCTGACTCAACTGGAACACATAACATTCCAACATCGTATGTAACCGGATTAACATATGTAAACTCCTTGTGAAGAACCACATATGATGCCGGTATTCCAAGATCACGTAAATTAACTATACCAGAAGCTACCCCTCTGATTATCCCCAATATCTTCTCAGCATTTACCGTATTCGAAAGGAGTGCGTCAACCGTTGTCCTGCCTGTAACGTTATATGTAAGATAATCGTTCTCATCATCCTCTTCATAAATGATATCAATGAGCTCAGGAATCCGGTTCTCCTCCAGATAATCCAATAACTCCTCGTCAAACTCACAATCATCATTCAGAATATATGACAAATATTTCTCAGAGCCGATATTTCTTACCTTGAAACTTATTTTCCTCATCAAATATTCCTCCTATCGCACCTCCATAAGCGCATAACTAGATGCATAAAAACCCAAAAGGGTACATACTCCTTTATTATATATAAAAAGTCTATATATCGCAAGCAGTTTATACCCTTTTAGATAATTTTCGCTATATAATTTTGTCTATATTTTTTTACTCTGAATCAGTGCTTTCATCGGAGCCATCTTCTGATCCATCACCCTCTGCAGCTTCCTTTTCCGCCTTGGCTGCATCAGCCTTTTCTATGTCAGCAAGATGTCCCTCGTATGTCTTATTAAAGATACATGCTCCCTGGCTCTCATCTGATGTCAGGTAGTAGTAGTAATCATGCTTAACCGCATTCAGGACACCCTCTATGGATGCCTCGCCCGGATTACATATAGGGCCGACAGGAAGTCCTGTGTACTTGTAGGTATTGTACGGTGAATCAACCTCCAGATCATCATATGACAGTTCTGCCTGATTGTACTGACCGTCAGTCACAACATAGAGAACAGATGGATCTACCTGAAGAGGCATGTCATCATTCAATCTGTTGATAAATACTCCCGCAACCATCGCTCTGTCTGAATCCAGCTTACACTCCTTCTCAACTATGGAAGCCATGGTGAGAACCTCAAAATCTGTATATCCAAGCTCCTCTGCCTTCTTCCTGAAGTCATCTGTGTAAATGCTGTTAAACTTGTCTATCATGTCCTGTATGAGCTCCTTTGGAGTCATATCTGCATATATGTCGTAAGTAGCAGGGAACAGGAAGCCCTGTAATGCGTACTTGACTTCCGATGAAGGTATCTCAAACGGATACTCAAACTCTCCCGACTTGCACGCCTCAAGGAACTCCTTTGCAGAGCAGAAGCCCAGCTCCTCGCATCTGTCAGCGATCTGTTCAACCGTAAATCCCTCAGGAACTGTCAGTGTATATTTTACCTCTCTGGTCGACTCCACGTAACACAGAGTCTTTATCATATCCAATGTCGACATACCTGTTGTGAGTGTGTAAGTACCCGGCTGAAGACTGTGGCTGTACTGCGAGCCGGTCATTCTGAGCTGGAATGCAAGCTTATACTTTATAAGCCCCGCATCTTTAAGTATAGATGCTGCCTCCTTGACAGATGTATCCTCAGGTATGGTAACCTCGATCTTCTCTCCGCCGCCGGCACTGTAGGTGCCCTCGTATTCCTGCATAAATCCGGTATACGTCTCCTTAACCTTGTATACCCCGAACAGCACCAGACATACCGCCAGCGCTATTATAATAACGGGTCTTGCTATGTTTCTCCAATCCATCTCTTTCTCCTTCTGTATCTGCAAATTTCATTTGCCTGTTCTGTTAACTGATGTTATCATTACCCTATCTTATACCAAGAAAGGAATGATATACATGGCAAATCCAATAGTTACTATCACTATGGAAAATGGCGATGTCATGAAAGCAGAACTCTATCCTGACATTGCTCCAAACACTGTAAACAACTTCATCTCACTGATCAAGAAAGGCTTCTATGACGGAATAATCTTCCATCGTGTAATAAAAGGCTTCATGATACAGGGTGGAGACCCTCAGGGAATCGGCATCGGCGGTCCTGGATACTCAATCAAAGGTGAATTCTCACAGAACGGATTCAAGAACGATCTGGCCCACACTCCCGGAGTGCTGTCAATGGCCCGTTCCATGATGCCTGACTCAGCAGGTTCACAGTTCTTTATCATGCATAAGACATCTCCTCATCTGGACGGTGCTTACGCTGCCTTCGGTAAGGTTATCGAGGGACTTGACATCGTAGACAAGATCGCAAATGTGCCAACTGATTACAATGACAAGCCTCGTCAGGAACAGAAGATGAAGACTGTAACAGTCGAGACCTTCGGTGTTGATTATCCTGAACCTGTAAAGGCTTAATTGAAAGTATTATAACCCATATAGCAGTTTTTGAAAACACTTATAATTCTTCTTACAAAAAAATAAACATCTGCCCTGCGATCCCAGGTATACAGGAGTTCGCAGCAGATGTTTTTTTATGTTCATTTATTGTACTATCCTTCCATCCTTCATCTCATATATCTCATCGCACAGATATTCCAGCTCCTCCCTGTCGTGGCAGGCAGTGATTATAAGACTTCCTCCATCACGCAGCTTCAGCAGCTCCTTCTTTATGTTCTCTACAGACTCTTCATCAAGTGCGTTGATAGGTTCATCCAGCACTATGACATCCGGCTCTCCCATGATTGCATTTGCTATGCCAAGCTTCTGCTTCATTCCAAGGGAATACTTTCTGTATACCCTCTTATCATCCGGATCAAGACCTGTCCTCTCTATGGCATATCTGACATCGTCATCACTGATCCCTCCCATGAGCTTTGCCAGAAGCCTGAGGTTCCTGAAGCCTGTGTACTGAGGCAGAAATGACGGATTCTCTATCAGAGCACCTATACTCCGTGGAAACTTTATGTCCCTGTGGAGCTCCTCATCATCTATATATATGTGTCCTCCATCAGGTATGAGCAGACCACATATAGCTCTCATAAGCATTGTCTTGCCACAGCCATTCTTTCCACGGAGTCCATATATCCTGCCCGGAGTCATGGTCAGACTGATATCATCAAGTATGACTGAACCCTTTATCTTCTTATTCAGATTTTCTATCCTTATCTCGCTCATATGTATTCTCCTATCAGATTATATCCTTATTATCAAAATACACGATTCCTCCTGCAAATGCAGTGATCAGCATACCAGCCGCAAGCACCACTCCACTCATGGGATTAACCCCATCTGCCACTACATATGACACTCTCTGCCACATCGTATAATTTCCCGACAGATACCATACAGTATAGTATGCCGACAGAACATACACTCCACACACCGCTGCAAAGCTGATGACCGGCGTGATTATAAAACCCGCCAGTACCTGAAGCTGGCTTATCCCCAGCGTTACCAGCATCGGTATAAATAATGTTATCAGAAGCAGATCTGCGGCACTAAGATTGTATGTCTGCGGAGGATACAGCCGTGTTGTCAGCGCCGCCGTCATATCCATGGTCATATCTGCCCCATATGCCGCCGCCATTAAATATATCGTCAGCACACATACAGCAAAATACATTACCACAGCCACCGTACAGTATATGAGCTTGCTGACCCACCAGCTTCTTCTGCTTCCGGACGCAAGGCACACCACTCTCGCATTTGCGGCGAAATCATCACTGGAATAATATGCCAGGAAATAGGCCAGGCCTATCTGGAACGCAAACCAGTATATCGGTATGTAAAATACGCTCCTTGGATCAAAGTAATACACCTCCATCCCCTTCATCGCAAACAGAAGATAGTCCGCAAATGTTCCGTTGGTCAACAGGATATTCCCATCTGCAAGCTCGATAAGATATGCGTGGAGCTCACGTGTCTGCGACACCGCAAACAGTAACGGCAGTATAAAAAGAACACATCTCCTTAATATTCCATTTTCCATATCTCTTCCGAGAAGTCTCAGAGTCCTCATTCCCGCATCACCTCATATCTGTCCACCACATACATTCCTTTTTTATCTGTATTTCCTTCTTTCATAGAATATCCCTTCTTCTGTGCCATATGTATATAAGAACGAGTGCCGCTGCACTCACCGCAGCATACATCGTCACCATCTGGTACCTGTATGTAACCACATTCTGCAGTGGATTGACCATCTGCATGGCTGACCAGGTTCCAATCCCACGTCCCTCAAACATCACACCGGTAAATACATACAATGCGAACGGAGCCATTATCGTTGAAAATCTGCTCCCGCACCACCTCGCAAAGCACATAGCCACAAGACCTGTTATCCCTCCAAACACTGCATCGAGCAGCGTAAACAGCAGCGCATAGCACACAGGATGCTCTGCAAATATTCTCGGGAACATGTGGCAGTCTATAATTCCTGCATACAAAAATGTCAGTTTTTCCGGTCTTTTATCCGGATATATCCCCGCAGCAATGAACATGGCTATGAGCAGCGGGCACGCCACGGC
>ENA-ORND01002654-ORND01002654.1-human-gut-metagenome-genome-assembly--contig:-NODE-2654-length-10624-cov-2.997729_pt1 | contig 10624 bp, 7 predicted proteins | sample MGYA00242111_ERZ509014 | MGnify/ENA primary metagenome ERZ509014 (study PRJEB26280, sample SAMEA2338694) | human gut metagenome | biome: human gut; feature: human-associated habitat; material: faeces... | reverse complement strand
AATAATAATGTTAATAATGTATTACCAGAAAATGTTCTGATTTAATGATAATCTGTTATTTTTTGCCGTCAGTCTGATGGATATAATTAAGAGTGACAGTAGTGCTGCATGTGATAGAATCATGCATTACGCCTGTCGATTTGAAATAGATACTGATACCGATAGCTGCACACAGACCGCAAAGTAAGAATTGGAATATGCGTAATACATTGCGGGAACTGCTTCTGTCTGCTGTAAGATTGGTGATTGATGTTCTCACAAGTCCAAGCATTTCAGTTGTACATGGCATGGTATCACTGACAGAAGGCTCAGGCGTAGCGAATACCTTAGCTTCTGATACAGAAAAAGAGTCCACTTCAGGAACAGATACATTGGCTCTGTCAAGGCACATGCCAACAAGGAAGAAAGTTATTATAAATATGCAGCTTAACAGTCTTTTAAAGCTCTTTTTCATAAGAACATCTCCTTTCCAAAGTGAATCTCATCTGCTTTACTATATCATATTCAGCAGAGGGAATAAAGAGAAAATATATGTGAAAATGTATATTTTACAATGTTTGACAATCCAATGTGAAATAGGTAAAATACATATAAATATATGCATTTTGGGACATGAAAATGCATCGTGAATCAGGAGGAATTTAATATGGCATGTTTTATAGTACCAGGTACTGAAGCTATCGTTACAACAGCGATAACTAAGATTGTTGAAAAGAAAGAGAAGAAGGAAATATGTTCGTGCGAGACAGAAGGAGCTGTAGAAGCAGTTAAGGAAGAAAAGGTGCTTCCATTTTCAAGAAAGCTAAGATGGCTTAATAATATGCTTTGGGGAGGAACAGCTTTACTTGCATTCGAGCATGTATGGCATGGAGAAGTTACTCCTTTCTTTCCATTCTTAACAGCAGCAGGTAATGCTCAGGATGCTGTGCAGATGCTTAAAGAGATGGCAACTGCCGGTGTTGGCATGGCAGTGGTTGTTACAGCTGTGTGGGTCGGCATGGTAGCAATAGCTTCCGGAGTAGAAAAGAAAGCAGCTAAGGAAGCAGAAGTTAAAGGATTGGAGAGATAATTATGACATTACTTATAGCTGTATTCGCAGCGGTTATAACTACTATTATATGGTATACTAATGACAAGCGTTCGCAGTTAAAACTTGGAACACTTGCGCTTATGTACTGGGGTGCATCACTTATGTGGATGGTAGATGCAGTTGTGGAATATATTGAACTGGGGGCAGAGTATTTTACTCCGGCATCATCAGATATGCTTAATGACGCATTTTTGGGTTTATCAGTGGTAGCTTTCGGACTTATCATATGGATTGTTATACTTATGGTTAAAGATCCGCTTGGAGTAGTACGCAAGACTGTACTTAATAAGTAAAGAAGATTGTTGGGATATGGATTTTAAGAGAAAAGAACTTGCTAAAAATGCTAAGAAGAACTTAAAAAAACATTACTGGCTGTTAGTAGCAGTCTGCCTTTTTGCGGCTTTCATTGGCTCTGAATTTACAGAGACAATGGAAGCCTTTAAAAGTTTAGGAACAGTTAACAATGAAATTCAGGGTGCAGCATCGGTTGAAGCAAATGTTGATACTGTCGCTAACAGTTCGGTTGTAAGTTCTGTGGTTCAGGCAATGGGCGCAGTAATCACGGGTGACGATGATTTTGGAAGGACGCAGTCTGATGCGAAGGTTTCAGAGGCCAAAGACAATTCAACCAAGGTATTGGGCAGAACAAGAGGAGTATTTGCATCTTTAGTTAATGCTATAACATCAGGTGGAATTGTATTTACATTTGTGGATTCACTATCATCAGTCATAAGTTCAAGAAGAGCAGTAGTGCTTATACTTCTTATAGCGGCACTTATGGTATATGTGTTTATAACATTTTTTATCAAGAAAACTTATCTTGTTATATCAAGAAGAATAGTGCTTGAAACGCGCACATATGATGCTGTTCCACCTGGTAAGTTCATGTTTCTTCTCCGGGTAAAAAGATGGATGAAAGCATCGTGGGTGCTTATTGTCAATAATGTATATGAAATATTATGGTCACTTACAATTGTAGGTATATTTGTGAAGCATTTTTCTTACATGCTTGTGCCATACATTATCGCGGAGAATCCTGATATGAAGGCAAATGAGGCTATAACCTTATCAAGAAAGATGATGAAAGGCTACAAATGGAGGGCATTTCTGTATGGATTATCATTCATTGGCTGGACAGTGATTGGAATGGCAACATTAGGAGTTGTAGGAGTGCTGTTTGTGAATCCTTATAAAGCTGCATTTTATGCAGAATTCTATGCAAATGTAAGAGCAGTATATCTTGAAAAAGAACCAGAGGCGGTTCAGTGGCTTAATGATTCATATCTGTATGAAAGACCATCAGAAGAGCAGCTTAAAAATGCATATGCAGATGTGTTTAAACTTATAGATAGCCCACAGCCACAGATGGATTTTGATGATTACCACAATTCGAGAATAAGAAGATTGAAGAAATTAAGAGTATTTTTAGCCAACACATTTGGCATAATACTTATTAACAGCAAGGCAGAGCTGGAATTTGAAGAAAAAAAGAAGGAAATGCTTCGTATGAGTAAGAATAAAGCAGAAGCAGTTGGAAAAGCCTATCCTGCCCGCCTTTTCAATCTTAAGGAACACAGAGTTGACCTTGAAAATACAGTGTATATGCGTAATTATTCAATACCATCGCTTATACTGATATTCTTTTCATTATGTTTTGTGGGATGGATATGGGAGGTTACGCTTCATCTGATATCGTCACATACATTTGTAAACAGAGGTGTTCTTCATGGGCCATGGCTTCCTATATATGGTTCAGGTGGGATACTCATACTGATATGTCTTAAAAAATTAAGAAATAAGCCTGTTGTGGAATTCTTTGCATCAGTAGTTTTATGCGGATTTGTTGAATATTTTACATCGCTGTATCTGGAAATCAGCTGCGGAAGAAGATGGTGGAATTATAACGGGTATTTTCTTAACCTTAATGGAAGAATATGTGCAGAAGGTCTTTTGGTATTTGGACTTGGAGGAGTTGCAATCGTATATATTATTGCACCGCTTCTTGATAATTTCTTCAGAAAGATTAAACTGAGGGTTGTTGGTGCAGTGTGTGCGGCATTGATAGTTGCATTCATTGTGGATATGGTATATTCCAAAAAGAATCCTAATACGGGTAAAGGAATATCAACATTTAATGATAATACACCAGAATATATGCTGGCAGAAATGTATCAGGGGGCAGAGGACAGGTATGAGGATAGAATATCTTTTAATCAGAAATTTTAAATCAATCAGAGAACTTGAGATTAATGATATTGAAGATGTACTGATTCTTGTTGGCAGAAATAATGCAGGAAAGAGTGTGGTTCTTGACGCAATAAGAGCGGTTACCGGGGATTATGAAGTTTCATTAAGAGATTTCAATGATAACGAAGGTAATATAAGCATTACAGTTCGCATCAGTATTGAAGATGAGGATCTGGCTGTATTGTATCAGAAGGGACAGGTCAGTTCTTTTAAGCATTATGACTTGTGGTATAAGGATTTTTGCAATAAACTTCCATCGTTAAAGGATGGTATTCTTGAATTTGAATATGTATATAGCCGTGATGGTAAGATTAAGTACAGGGACGGAGTTAAGAAGAACAATATTTATATAAAAACAGTCCTTCCCAGAATATTCTATGTTGACCACGAGAGACGTAAGTCATCAATTCAGGAAGATCTTATTATGCTGCAGGGTGGAACTGAATATGCAGACCTTAAAGATAACGTGTGTATATTTGATAAGCATAAGATGTGTAATCAGTGCTTTAATTGCATAGGAATTATTAACCGCAAGAAACCGGAACAGTTATCTTTATTAGAAACAGCGAGACTTATGCAGTATAAGCTGTTTAATTTTAATCTTGCTAATTTTGAGAACAAACTTAATGAAAAATTTAAGAACAATGGTGGCATTGGAGAAAGAATTCATTATCAGATTACATTTGATGCAGAAAAACTCATGCATGTTGATACAATTGTTCACAATGAAATGCGTGACACTGATGGAGATGTCAATGACCTTTCTGATGGACTGAACAGTATCTACATCCTGTCACTGCTCGAAACCTATGCGGAATATGGAAGTACTGTGCCATACATTATTCTGATTGAAGATCCGGAAATATATCTTCATCCTCAGTTACAGAAGATAGCAAGTGAAATTCTGTACAAGCTTTCAAGAAAGAATCAGGTTATATTCTGCACGCATTCACCGCAAATGTTATTTAACTTTACTACAAGACAGATTCGTCAGGTGGTTAACGACAGAGATAATAATACAGTTGTTACTCCGGAGGCAGATATTGATGATATATTAGATGATCTTGGGTATGCTGCTAATGACCTTATGAATGTGAGCTTTGTATTTATAGTGGAAGGAAAACAGGACAGAAGCCGTCTGCCGCTACTTCTTGAGAAATATTATTCAGAAGTTATAGATGAGAATGGCAATCTCAATCGTATAGCGATAATTGCAACTAACAGCTGTACAAACATCAAGACTTATGCCAATCTGAAATATATAAATACATTATATCTTAAGGATGAGTTCCTTATGATAAGAGATGGAGATGGTAAGGATGCTGACCGTTTAAGAGACCAGCTTACCAATTACTATAAGCAGCGTGCAAAGCAGGATTATGGCAATCTGCCAAGAGTAACAGACCGTAATGTGCTTATATTAAAATATTATTCATTTGAGAATTATTTTCTTGACCCTGAGATAATGACTAAGATAGGCGTTGTAAAAAGTGTAGACCAGTTCTATGATATATTATATGCCAAATATAAAGAATACCTGTACCGCCTTGTCAGCACTAAGAAAATGTTAGAAAAACTGAACATAGCAATTGAGACAAGACAGGACATCATAGACAACATGGAGAATATCAGAAAATATGTCAGAGGACACAACCTATATGACATATTCTACGGACGTTACAAGGGTGAGAAAGAAAATGCAATATTAAGAGCGTACATAGACGCAGCTCCAAGGGAGAATTTTGATGATATATTCGATGCAATTGATAATTTTGTGTACTTTAATAATCGTAGGAATGATTAAATTGGGTTATGGGCATGAGGGCGTACAACCGCCGAGGTACTTCTATATAGTGCATATCCTAATGAATTGCCGTATATAAAGTGAATAACAGCCGTGGCGTCTGTATATATGATATGTTCGATTTATTCCGAATCGTGTGTGAGTTAATGCCGCTATTTATAAAAGTTCAGTGCTGGAAATCTCGTTCAAGCGAAGCGCGTTTGATTTCCAGCACTGTAATAAACTCTATAGATGGCGGCATTTACTCACACTAGATGCAGGAATCCATGAGAACATGTCATATATACAGATGCCACGGCGTCATGCACACTTATGAATACCAATATTTAGTTGGATGACTTCTTAATTAAATCAGAATACCAGTACGCAGAATCTTTTGGAATTCTCTGCTGGGTTTCGTAATCGACATAGATTAAGCCAAATCTTGGGTCGTAGCCGCTGTGCCATTCGAAATTATCTGTGAATGACCAGTGGAAGTAGCCGAGTATTGGAACACCGGCTTTGTAGGCTTTCTCAAGCTCTGTGAGATATCTTGTCAGAAAGTCGATACGGTTGCTGTCGTGGACTTTGCCATCAAGACTTATGATATCGTTGCAGGCAAGTCCATCCTCAAATATATATATTGGAAGATTATATCTTTCATACAGATATCTTATACCATAATTCATAACACCGGGAGTTACAGGCCAGCCAAGAGCTGTTCGTGGACTGCCTGGTTTTTTGTTAATATGGCCGGCTGCATTTATTTCATGTCCGTTATATACATTTATGCCAAGATAGTCAATTGGCTGATGTATCAGTTCAATATCGCCATCTTTTACGAATGGCAGTTCTTCATAATGTCCGATTTTTTCAAGACCAGGTTCAAGATGTAATTCTGTACCAGCAATGTCAGGATATCTGCCAAGACATGTCATGTCGCAGAATATAGTATGGTTAAAAGTCATGTTGCCTTTAACTATATTGAAACATTCAGCTCTTGCAGCATCAATGTCTTCATCACATTCTTTTGAAGGATAGCACAGGTCACCAGTGCTGGAAAAACCGGTTTTTACAGGCTGTTTTGCAACGGCACGCATCTTAGTAACAGCAAGACCGTGAGCGAGTGCAAGATGGTGGATTACAGACAGGACAGATACTGCGTCAAGCTTCTTACCTGGAGCATGAAGTCCAAGCATGTATCCGAGTCTGGATATAATCTGTGGCTCATTGATGGTGGCGATATTAGTTACACGGTCTGAAAAATGTTCGCATATGAATTCAGCGTAATCAGCAAATATGAAGGCAGTCTCACGGTTGAGCCATCCACCTTTATCTTCAAGTGCCTGAGGTAAATCCCAGTGATAAATCGTTATGAATGGTTTGATATTATTTTCAAGGCATAAGTTTACAATCTTATCATAGAAATCAAGTCCGGCTTTGTTGTAGCGGATATTGCCGTCAGAATCCTTAACAATTCCATCAGGAAATATTCGTGACCATGAAATTGAAAAGCGGTATGCCTGAATACCAAGATTTTTCATAAGTGCAATATCCTCGCGATAGCGGTGATAGTGGTCACATGCTTTATTGCCATTCTCATCATGTGCAATATTACCCGGTTTATTAGAGAATGTGTCCCAGATAGAAAGACCTTTGCCATCTTCGGTAAAGGCTCCCTCTATCTGATAGGAACTAGAGGCGGTACCCCATAAAAAGTTCTTATCAAACATAATAATTCCTTTCTTTATAGTTGTCAGATGTTAACAGTTACATTATATACTTTAGTGTCTTTATTATATGGAACAGTGTTGCCACTGATTTCACTGCCATTGACAATAAGAGAAGAAACTCTTTCGTGCTTCTCATTGCTGATAGTAATGTTATATACAGCATCTCTGAATTTTCTTGTAATTGTCAGATTCTTAATGGAATCAGGCAGACAAGGGTCAATGGTGAGTCCTTCAAATGAAGCTCTTACACCAAGTATATATTGAGATATACTTGTAAATGTCCATGCAGCGGTGCCTGTAAGCCAGCTGTTTTTGGCTTCACCAAAGCTTGCGGCATCTTTGCCGGCAATCATCTGTGAATATACATAAGGTTCAGTCCTGTGTATCTCACTTATCTCTTCAAGATATGCCGGACATATTTTCTTGTATGTTTCGAATGCTCTGTTTTTATCATCAATAACGGTTTCGGCAATAGATACCCACGGATTATTATGACAGAATATTCCAGCATTTTCTTTGTATCCAGGTGGATAAGAAGATACCTCACCTAGTTCAAGATGATATGACCTGTAAGCTGGTTGTAAAATCATAATTCCGTACTTTGTATCAAGAATTTTTTCTACTGAATCCATAGCTTTCTGTGCGAGTCCTTCTTTGACACCTATACCTGCCATAACACAGAAGCCCTGTGGTTCAATGTATATCTGTCCATCTTCACATTCATGTGAACCAACCTTACGGCTTTCGGCATCATATGCACGAAGGAACCATTCACCATCCCAGCCTGCATCAAGAACAGCTTTATACATGTCATCAACATGGGAACGTACAGCATTTTCTTCCTCTGTAAGACCTGATATGTGGCATATGTCTGCATATTCATTGCCATATTTTACATACATTCCAGCGATAAATACCGATTCAGCAACAGGTCCTTCTGATGGTCCGGTAGTTTGGAATGATTCGCCCGGAACAGTTGAAAAACAGTTGAGGTTCAGACAGTCGTTCCAGTCTGCACGACCGATCAGTGGCAGATTGTGAGGTCCAAGATGGTCAATGGTATAGTGGAAAGAACGTCTCAGATGCTCCATGAAGTCGGTTGCCTTGGATGGATCACTGTCATATGGTGTCATTTCATCAAGGATGGTGTAATCACCGGTTTCTTTTATGTAAGCAGCAGTTCCTGCAATCAGCCATAATGGATCATCGTTAAATCCGCTTCCGATATCGGAATTACCTTTCTTGGTAAGTGGCTGATACTGATGATAAGCACTTCCGTCTTCAAACTGTGTTGCTGCAATATCCAGAATACGTTCTCTTGCACGATCCGGAATCAGATGTACGAAGCCGAGCAGATCCTGACAGGAATCACGGAAGCCCATGCCACGACCGATTCCGGACTCATAATAAGAAGCGGAACGGGACATGTTGAAGGTTACCATGCACTGATACTGGTTCCAGGTGTTGACCATACGGTTGACTTTCTCGTCAGCGGAATCTACCGTGTAGCGTGCCAGCAGCTGTTTCCAGTAAGCCTGTAATGCTGCAAAAGCCTCATCTACCTGTGCATCGGTCTGGTATTTTGCCAGCATTTCCTTCGCGCGGGTCTTGTTGATCACACCGTAGGACTCCCACTTCTCGTCTTCGGGATTCTCGATATAGCCCAGTACGAAGATGAAAGTCTTGGTCTCGCCGGCTGCCAGATCCACATTGATCTGATGAGAAGCAATGGGAGACCAGCCGCTTGCCATGGAATTCGTGCACTTGCCGTTCTCTACAGCTTCGGGAGAATCAGCCCCCCTGTAAGCACCCAGGAAAGCATCTCTGCTGGTATCGAAACCGTCAATCTTCGTATTTACGGAATAGATCGCATAATGATTACGACGCTCACGGTACTCGGTCTTGTGATAAATGGTGGAATCCTGTACCTCGACCTCACCGGTGCTTAAGTTACGCTGGAAATTCTTCATATCATCGTCAGCGTTCCACAGACACCACTCTACATAAGAGAATACGGACAGCTTCTTGTCCTCGGAGCTACCGTTGGTCAGGGTCAGCTGGGAGATCTCGCAATTATCGTTCAGAGGAACGAAGGAGAGCACGGAAGCCTTGACACCGTTCTTGGAAGAGGTGAAGCGGCTGTAACCGATACCGTGGCGGCACTCGTAGGAGTCCAGTTCAGTCTTCGTAGGCTGCCAGCCGGGGTTCCATACGGTATCTCCGTCCTTAATGTACAGATATTTACCGTTGATGTCGGCCGGTACGTTATTATAACGATAACGGGTCAGACGCAGCAGCTTTGCATCTTTATAGAAAGTATATCCGCCGCAGGTGTTGGATATCAGACTGAAAAACTCATTGCAGCCCAGGTAGTTGATCCAGGGAAGCGGAGTCTTGGGAGTGGTGATGACATATTCCTGATGCACATCATCAAAATGACCATACTTCATAAGAAAATCTCCTTCTTTCATGTTGTTGTATGTTGAGTGTTTGTTTTTTCGCTGCGGAGTGCTTAATGTTAAGTAAACGATTAAGTGCTCCGGATTTCTGATTTGTATTATACAGAAGCAAAGGGAAAAATGCAATACGAATCTTGAAAAAGCCCGTAAAATGCGCAATGTATACAAAAACAGTGGGGAAACATGGGCAGAAGATACAAAATGAAAGAACCTTCGAAACACCGGTTTTACGAAACAAAATAATAGCAAACGTTATCGCACACTTTGCCTTTATATAGAAGAAACACAATCTATGTACAAGCCAAATGTACAAAAACCCCTATTTGAAATTGTTAATTATAGACAAAGTGGATACTTTTTTGAAAAAAACTGCAAAAAAGTATTGCAAAATGCTCAAAGATGTTATATATTAAAACTACGAAAACGATTAAGTTACAAAACAGGTCGGACGGAATGACGAAGACATGGAACAGGAGAAAGATATGGCATCACTGAAAGACATTTCCAAGATTTGTGGAGTCTCCGTTGCAACTGTCAGCAAGGCACTGAACGACCACAAGGACATTGGAGAAGAAACAAAAGCAACTATCAAAAGGGTCGCAAAGGAAATGGGATATTCCCCGAACCTTTCCGCAAGAGCTTTGAAGACGAACAGGACCTACGGCATCGGAGTCCTCTTTGCAGATGAAGCCAGAAGCGGTCTTACCCACGATTACTTTTCCAGTGTGCTGGACAGTTTCAAGAGGACGGCAGAGAAGAGCGGTTACGACATTACATTCATTAATAGCTGCAAGAACCGGCCGGATCGGATGTCCTACCTGGAACACAGTAGGTACAGAGGCTTTGACGGAGTGGTGCTCGCCTGTATTGATTTCGGAGATCCCGAAGTCATCGAACTGGTACAGAGTTCCATCCCGGTAGTCACCATTGACTACCTGTTCAACAATCGTATCGCAATCATGTCGGACAATGTTGCGGGAATGAAAGAACTGCTGGAGTACATATATAGTAGAGGACATAGGAAAATTGCTTATATTCACGGAGCAATGTCAGCGGTTACCTCGGGACGATTATCCAGCTTCTACCGGACGGCAGAACGACTGGGACTACAGATTCCCGATGAGTACATCAGAGAAGCAGCTTACAGAGATACTGCCACAACCTATCGCATGACCAACGAATTACTGGATCTTCCGGAACCACCGACATGTATCATTTATCCGGATGATTTCGCTTCTTTCGGAGGCATCAATGCTATCAGGGAGAGGGGACTACGGATTCCCGAAGACATCTCGGTGGCAGGATACGATGG